>PVBE011447244.1_pt1 | contig 12045 bp, 7 predicted proteins | sample 1631181 | NCBI WGS metagenome assembly PVBE01 (sample SAMN08397723, study PRJNA350692) | Marine metagenome, whole genome shotgun sequencing project. | isolation source: water | place: Pacific Ocean | collected 2012-04 | reverse complement strand
GATACCGATCGACCGCCGAGCCAATCGCCTGCCCCCAGTTGTCGTCACTACGCCGCTGCATATCCGTTTGCCTTCTTGTATCTCGCACGTGTTGCAATCCCGAAACATCCAAGCGAAGCGAGCCAAGCCCCTTTGGAACCATGACCAACTCTGCTGTGTTGCTCGCCATGAGCCGACCCTTGGCCGCGAGGATGCGCTGCGCGATGATGAGTTCTGGGTGCTTCTTCCATTCATCCCGCAAGCTTGCAAACCGACGCGCTTCGCTGCCAAGTGTTCGCTCAATTTCCGTGCGGTATCGATCAGCGGCACCGATCGCCTTTGAAACCGACCCACTGATGCGCCCACTGTCGAGCAACTCATTGAGCTTGCCCAAGGCGGCGATCCGTGCATCATCATCATTCCATGAAGCCTCATACACTCGCAAGAGTTTCTCGACTTCACTGTAGTGCTCGCCCGCGACACCGATGAGACGTTCCTGAGCATCCTGCCGCGCCGCCTCCACATCGGCTTCTACCGTTTGCCGGACCTTTGAGAATTCCTCAAAGGACTTCTGCAAGTACAGGGGAGGCTTGGGATCATCCAACAGACTAATTTCAGCGATACGAATACCGCAGTCGGCCGAGTCCAGCAATTGCTGAGCCTCTGTGCGAAGCATTCCTCGGAGCGCGTCGGCGGAAAAATCGTTTCGGAGTTGCTCAAGCGTATGTTGCGATGCAATCGCCACAGTCGACTGCTGCAAAGCAAGTCTGACCAATCTGCCGGCTTGGTCGTTCGAGACTGACTCTAGAAACTTCGTGGCATCAATGATCTCATACCGAGCCTCAGTAGCCAGATGCCCAATCTCTCCAGTGGCGGTCAAGAAGGAGCCGTCCCGATCCGGTTTGATTCGATCATTGACGTTGGCCTGACGAATCTCCATCTCACGTCCCTTGACGCCGAGCCCGCTTGTACGGAACGCGTCACCATCATCGACGGTGCGACCTTCTGCTTGAAAGAGCACAAACTCGCCAATTGGCGGAGGCCAATTCATCCGAAGGCCTGGCTCCAGATTGTCTGCCCCTGTGATCTTTCCCCACAGCGTTGCCACGCCACTTTGGTTGTTCTCCACAGTCTTGAATCCCGAGAAGAAAAACAAGACAAGAAGGACAACAATGGCGACTTGGAGAAGCCTGAAACTTAGTTGCAGTGCCTCTGCCAGCGAGCGATTGGCGGGATCCATCGCCTCACGAAGTTGCGCAGCATCGCCAACCTGAGATGCAACTTCAAGCTGAGCCGATGCCTCGCGTTGGCGACGGGGCTCTTGGTTCTCGCTCATTGCGTCTGCTCCGAAGCATCCACGTTTGGCAACACGCCCGCTGACCCATCTGACTCAAGCAGATGCCACGGAGCGTCTGCTGTGTCGATGACATACGTTGTATTGTCAGAAAGCGACCGTTCAAGCGCGTCGATCCACAATAGGAAGATGGCAAGCTGTTCGTCCTCGCCCATCTCAGCCAAGTAACGAGCACCAAGTTCTTCACCTTCTGCGCGAATCTCCTGGGCTCGCTGGGCGGCAAATGCCAGAATTTTCTCCGCGACGCCGCTGCTGTGCGATCGAATGCGTTCGGCCTCCGCTGACCCTCTCGCCCGCTCGCTGTCCGCCAAAGTGTCTCGCCTCGCTTGCATTCGCCGAACAACTTCGCTTGTCGTCGACTCTTTGAACGCGATGCGGCTCACACCAACAGTGACCGGATGAATCCCCTCGGCCGCCGATGCTGACATTCTCTTGAGAATGCCGTCTTCGGCCTCGGACAGTTTGCTGTCCTTGCCAAGCAAGTCATCGAATTTGTACTCGGACAAAGATGTCATTGCATCACGAAACTGCGTGCGAAGCGTGTCCCTCGCTGCGGCAAGGTCGGCAAAGGATTGATAAAAGGCCAGTGGCCCGTTCCCTTCCTCTTCGACCCTCCAAAGCAAGAACCCACGAACGACGATCTGTTGCCCGTCCACTGTTTGAATATTTTCGAGCGGCGATTCCAGAATCTGTATACGCGTGTCGAAGTGGTGCACGGAGTCAGCGAAGAACGGAAGTCGGAAGTGAAGCCCCGGCTCCCTCACGATGCTTGACTCGTCAACCTTTCCGAAGCGACTCTGTACCGCAACCTGATTGAACGACACTGTGAATGTCATACTGAAAATCGCTAGAACGCCCAAGATGACCAGGCCGACGATAATCGCTGCTGCCTTCTTCATTGCGGCTATTCCTCTTCCCCGTCCCCGACGAGGGACTCGCTAAAGACGGTGTTTGGCGAAGCAAGTTCGCGAAGTTCAAGACTCAAATCCACACGGTCCGGGTCAATGCCTGTCACATACTTCCGCATTCTCGGAAGGTTCTGTGCATACAGCCTCATGATCGCCCGCTGGCGAAACAACTCGGGGGCGGCCTTCCAACTGGCTTGTTGGCCTCGCACGCGGGTCGCCTGCCCTTGGCGGGCAAGCAGTTCGATCCAACGATCTCGCTCTGCCGCGGCAAGAATCTGATATCCGCCACCGCCCCCTTTTCGCACGACTTTCTCCGCGTCAACAATTGCCGCGTCGAGCTCTGCCTGTACCGACTCTCGCGTTTCCACGGTGGCCGAATCAAGGGACACTCGCAACTCATTGACGCGATCAACGGCGGCCACAGCAGCCTCGACATACTTCGGGTTACCAACGGCTTCTGTAAGAGTCGTCGTTTCCCGACGCTCGGCATCTGCAACCGTGCGGTCCGCCTGCTGAATCGCGACGGGAAGATCCTCGAATGATCGGGCACTGTTCTCTGGCGGCGCGATGATCGGAATGTCAATAGACACCACTTCTATTCCCGACTCCAGTGAGTCCAAGCGATCTTGGATTTTCTGGCCGAGCATCTCGCCGATATCACCACGCTTCGTCGTCAGCAGATCATCAATTCCAAGCGTCGCAAAGAGTTGCGTCGCCGCAGCCAGCGAAACTCCCCTTAGAATCTGCTCACGATCTGAGAATCTCCTCCGGCGAGCCTTCTTCTCGGTGCCAAAGGAAAGGTACTGCAGCAGGCCTCCTCCAGAATCGCCGCCGCGAACCCGCCAGAGCAAACTGAAGCGTGCACCTACAAGCGACCACCGGCCTTCACTCACCACCTCATCATCGGTATCCACGAGATCGCCGATGAGGTTCTGTGCGGCCGAATCACCCAGAGTTGATGGACGCACAATGAACATCACCTCCTTAGCCTTGTTCACAAGCCGGGATGGATTCGTCCAGTCGTCGTACCCACTCGGCCGATCTTCCTGCGGTGTGATTGGAAGCGATCTGAGCTCGGATGTGTCATACAGTTCCGCGTACTCAAGAGGCCATGGGTATTTCCAGAAGGCCCCTGGTTTCTGAACAGTTTGACCATCTACGGAGATGATCTTCCCACTGCGAAGACGAAGCCCCTCCTGCCGGCCATCAACAACAACAAACATACTCATTGCCAGGAGTGACACCACACACAAACCAGCGAGCCAGGCACCGCTCCGCAGAACGAGTTGGTATCCCCAAGAGCTCGTAATATCAAAGCCAAACTGGTAATTGACCGCTTCATTGAGCGTCTTGACGAATGAGTCGGGCCGCGACAGCAAGCTCAACGCGCGGGAATCGAAGCCAGCCCTTGGAAACTCGCCAGCGACCCTCGGGCGGTACGCGTTCAACATGATCGCCAGCAGCACTTCTGCAGCAATGATGAACATGAACAGGGCGATGCCCCATGAGACTCCCTGAAGCACCATTGGCAGATCAAAGAATCGAAAGACCACACCGACGGCAACTGCCAAGCAGACAAGTGAGTTGCCAACCATGATGCCCGCGCCTGCCCGAAGATTCCGCCATGCGGGCAACTCGGCCATGCCAGCCAGGAACCTTGAGAAGATGAAAGCGATCACCGAAAACGACAGATCGATGGCGACAATCCATCCCCGATGGGAGGACATGAGGAAGTCAGTCTGATTCTCGCCCGGGCTCAGCCGTCCCATGAATGAGACGATCATCCATCCCCCAACAGCCAATCCGACGATGAGTGCGATACTGAGGCCGGGAAGGAACCACCGGTAGAGCATCCGAAGCCGTCTTGCGGCCACCCCCCCGGCCGCTCCCTCAAAGAGAGATGTCTCGCCGGAAACCTGAAGCAACTCATCCGTCTCCAGCGACTCAATTCGTTCAAGTCGATGCTGGTTAAAAATAACCAGCAGACCAAGCCAGACGACGAGTGCCAGCAACATCCAAACCGATGCGACAACGCTCGCGGTGTCCCCAAGGGATAGACCCAGCACCAATAGGATCGCACCGAAGGCCGCCTGTAGAAATAGGCCCAAGCCCGCAACACTCGTAGCACGCTGAAACGCAAGGTGATCGACTCTCATCCTGCTCGCTTTGCTCCTGTGGGAATTCGGAAATCGGGTAGAACCGAGGCCAAAGAACTGAAAGTCATCCACAGATACGGCATCGGTGGACCCGAGGGTTCTGTGTGAACGAGCAAATTATCACGATATGGCGAACCTCGCCTCCTCCTCCATCGTGGAAGAACCTCAGAATCCGACGACTTTCTCTCAACGGACTACGATGCCCCCCAATGTTTCAGCAGTTGCTCGCTATTTCCCGAAATACCTTCCTCGAGAGTCTCCGCCAGCCCGTGGTGCTCGTCGTCTTTGTAGCTGCCTCGCTGCTGCTGGTATTGAGCAACCCTCTGGCTGCGTTCACCTTGGGGGAAGACCAGCGAATGCTGATCGATATCAGCTTGGCCACGATCTTCCTCGCCGGTGCGGTGTTGGCATCGTTTCTTGCCACCAATGTCCTCGGCCGGGAAATCACGAATCGAACTGCGCTGACGGTGGTCTCCAAGCCTGTGGGGCGACCAGTATTCATGGTTGGCAAATTCCTGGGCGTCGTCGGCGCCCTATTGCTCACATGCCTTGCTCTGACGCTCGTGTTCATGCTGGTCGAAATGCACTCGGTACTTGAAACTGTCCGAGATCCAATCCATGTTCCGGTACTCGTGTTCGGCTTCGGCGGCGGCATCGCAGCTGTCCTTGTGGCCTTGTGGTGCAACTACTTCTACTCAACAGCATTCACCAGCACCCTCATCTTTGTGGCTGTGCCAATTCTGCTGATTGCATATTTCGTGTCACTCAACTTCACGCCGGACTTCTCCTCCAGACCATTTGCCGAGGCATTCAAGGAGAACATCTGGCTTGCAGTCGCCGCGCTCGCTACCTGCATCATGATGCTCGCTGCCATTGCAGTCACCGTTTCAACCAGGCTGGGGCAGATGCTGACGCTCGTGACAACCATAGGACTCTTTGTCCTGGGACTGCTGTCCGATTGGATCTTCGGCAGGATGATTCGATCGTTTGAATCTGACTGGCTCGCCCGCGCTTCCGAAGCAGGCCTCACCGAGGAGATCGAAGTCGTCAATGTCATTGAGCGGACTTCAGGAGAGGGCAGCCAGATGGCTCAGATGACTGAGATCGCCTCTGTGCCCCTTGCCGACTTTGCTACGTCCGGAGAGCTGTTCGGCTGGACCCTTCTCAAGATCGGCTATTCGGCTTTACCCAACTTCCAGGTGCTGTGGCTCTCAGATGCCGTGACCCAAAACCTTACAATTCCAACCGACTATCTGATCAAGACTGTCGCCTACGGACTTCTTTACACCACCGCAGCAATTGCCGTAGGCATCGCGATCTTCCAGCGGCGAGACCTCGGCTGAGTATCTCATCAGGTGACCTCGTGAGTGGTGCCGCAAAATCCATCATCGTCAAGGGGGCCGAGGAGCACAATCTTCGGGGAATCGATATCGAGATTCCCCGAGACGAGTTGGTTGTCATTACCGGAGTCTCGGGATCCGGCAAGTCCTCGCTTGCCTTTGACACCGTGTTTGCGGAAGGCCAGCGCAAGTACATGGAGTCGCTGACAGCATATGCGCGTCAGTTTCTCCAGCAGTCCAGCAAGCCGCGACTCGAGTCCATTGAAGGACTCCCTCCCACCATTGCCATTCAGCAGAGGCGTGGCGGACACACACCACGGTCTACTGTCGCAACCACCACCGAGATACACGACTACCTCAGGCTGCTCTTTGCCCGGTGCGGACAACCTGTGTGCTGGGCAAAGAAAGGCTGCGGGACATGCGGAAAAGCCATTGAGCGATCAAACAGTTCGCTCATCATCAACCACATTTGTGCAATGGAACCCGGCACGCGACTCATGCTCTGCGCACCGGTTATTCGGGGACGCAAAGGATTCCATCGCGATGCTGTAGAGTCGCTCCAAGCCGCTGGCTTTGTACGAGCCCGAGTCGACGGCAAGATCATCGATGTCAGAGAGGCGTTGGCTCGCGGCGGCGAAAACCCACTGCAACTTGCCCGCCACGAACGGCACGACATCGAGGCAGTGGTCGATCGCATCATTCTCCGCGGAGACGAAACCCGAGATCGCGTGGCCGATTCCGTCAGCACCGCGCTCTCGGCTGGCGATGGCGTTATTCATGTCCTGATCCAGCAGGGCGAAGCGTGGATTAGCTCAACCTTCAGTGAACGGATGAGTTGCGCCGACCACCCCGAGTGCAGCCTTGAGGAAATGGAACCCCGGATGTTCTCGTTCAACAGCCCGCATGGGGCGTGCAAGTCGTGCGACGGACTTGGCACGCAGCGAGAATTCGATCTGGATCTCGTTGTTCCAGACGGCTCTCTCGGAATCGGTGATGGGGCCATCGTGCCATGGACACGCAATGGGAGACGGCTCAACACATGGTACGCCCGGCAAATTAGACGTTTTTGTGAGCGCACAGGATATACGCGGGCCACGCCCTATACCAGTCTGTCGGACTCAGACCGCACGCTGCTACTACTCGGCGCCGCCGCTGCCGACATCAAGAATTTTCGATTCGAAGGTGTTCTTCCCAATCTTCGCCGGCGATATCACGACACTCAAAGCGAGGCGGTGCAGGCAAGGCTCCAAACGTATATGGCGCAAAGCTCATGCAACGAGTGTGATGGCGCACGACTGCGACGAGAGAGCCTTCACGTACTGCTTCAGAGCGGCGATCGATCGTGGAATATCGCAGATCTCTGCGCGTCCTCGGTAACAGAAGCGGATGCATTTCTCGCAGAGCTCGAGCTCAGTTCCGAAACCACCGCAATCGCGGAACCAATTTTGCGTGAGCTACGAGCCAGGCTCCGATTTCTCGTGTCTGTCGGTTTGGATTACTTGACGCTCGACCGCGGAAGTTCCACGCTTTCTGGAGGCGAAGCGCAGCGGATCCGACTCGCCACTCAGGTTGGCTCGGGACTTGTCGGTGTCTGCTATGTCCTCGACGAACCAACGATCGGCCTGCACCACCGGGACAATGCGAGGCTCATCGATACGCTGCGGCATCTGACTGATATTGGCAACACAGTTCTCGTGGTCGAGCATGACGAAGAGATGATCCGCGCAGCAGACCACTTGATTGATATGGGTCCAGGCGCCGGTCGCCACGGAGGGCTCGTCGTCGCGCAGGGCACAGTCGATGAAGTTTGCAGTGATGATGATTCATTGACTGGCGCTTACCTCTCCGGCGCACGCACTGTCGTACGTCGGTCCACCTTGCGAGTGCTCGATCAACGGAAGAAGATCGGAATTCGCGGAGCTGCTGAGCACAATCTCAAGCGAATTGATGTCGATATCCCACTCGGAGGATTGGTATGCGTGACGGGCGTATCGGGCTCAGGCAAGTCCACGCTGATCAACGAGATTCTCATGAAGGGAGCCCGTCGCCGCCTCCTCGGGACCGGGGAGGCTCCCGGCAAGCACACCCGGTTGACTGGATTGAACAAGATTGACCGAATCATCGAGGTCGACCAATCTCCCATCGGGCGAACACCCCGATCGAATCCGGTGACCTACACCGGGATCTTCGACGCGATGCGCACACTCTTCTCGAAGACAGCTGAAGCAAGAATGCGAGGTTGGAAGCCCGGCCGATTCAGTTTCAACGTCATCGGTGGCCGATGCGAGGCGTGTCAGGGGCAAGGGGTGCGGCGGATTGAGATGCACTTCCTTCCAGATGTCTTCGTCATGTGCGATCAGTGCCGTGGAGCCCGATACAACCGGGAGACACTTGAGATCCAATGGCGTGGGCGTTCGATTGCAGATGTACTCGACATGACCATCGAAGAGGCGGTCGGATTCTTCGAAGCGCACCCATCGGTCCATCGCATGCTTGCCTGCCTCGACGAAGTAGGGCTCGGCTATATCCAACTCGGGCAAACAGCCCCCACACTCTCGGGCGGCGAGGCCCAACGTGTGAAACTCGCCAAGGAACTGGGCGTTCAGCAGCGTGGTCAGGGCCTATACATTCTCGACGAACCGACGACGGGGCTCCACATGGCAGATGTGGATCGGCTCATGCATGTCTTGAACCGGCTTGCCGACCGCGGACACACCCTTGTTGTGATCGAGCACAATCTCGACGTCATCAGATCTGCGGATTGGATCATCGACCTCGGCCCCGAGGGCGGCGGCGGCGGCGGCCAGGTCATCGCTCAGGGAACACCCGCAGAAATCGCCGCGTGTGTGGACAGCCACACCGGCCGAGCCCTTCGGGCTCTGGCCAACTAGTTTCCCGAACTGGATTCCGACCGGCGGAAGATGAACGACCGCATGACCAGCCAATTGAACACCACGCCCACAACCGAGCCGGCAAACGCCCCGATTGCTCCGGCCGCTGGGGAGACGTAGTCATCGCCAACAAGCCATCGGGTGATCAGAAAGTTCACAATCACCGGGATTGAACACACCGCCAGAAACCCCAACAACTGGGGCAGAAACGGTTGCTTCCTCGCATACCAGAATGCAAGCCATCGATCGAATGTGAAGTTCCAGAACATGGCGCCAACGATGGCGATGATGATCTGAAGGTCCTGCCCGAGCGTCCCTCCCGAAACGAGTTCGAGAATCCAGAGCAGCAACACATAGATCCCAATACCCGATACACCCACCATCGCAAATGGCAGGAAACTCGAGAGTCTCGGATACTTCCATCGAGCCAAACGCACGATGTGATTGAGGTACTGCAACTGCACACGGAGCGACAATTTGCTTTGTCCGTGCCGTCTCGTGGAGAAGTGAATCGGCACTTCTTCAACATGCCGACACTCACCCTTCACAATCAACTCCAAGCCGATCTTGTAACCGACGGGGTCCAGCACATCCGAATCGTCGATCAGCGTTCGAGAAAACCCGAGGAAGCCGCTCATCGGATCTCGAACAGTTGTAAATGGGCGAGCCATCACTGTCGCTACCTTTGAGTTGATCCAACGGAGGACTCCCCAGCCGTCTTCCGTCGATCCACCCGGCACATACCGTGATCCAACAACAAAGTCCGCGTCTCCGCGGAGCGCGGCGAGGAAGTCGGGTATCACTTCAGGTGGATGCGAAAGATCCGCGTCCATCACGACGCACCACTCACCGGTTGCTTCTTGAATACCACACAGAACCGCTGAACTGAGCCCTCTGTCTTCCCGCCTTGTGAGGAGACGCACCCAATCACGATCCATTTCCGCGATCACCGCCTCGGTGCCATCCTGCGAATCGTCATCAACGATGAGCACATTCAGGGCGACCCCTCCAGCACGCACCGCCTCCAGGCGATCGAGCAACCCGGGGAGGCTTTCGGCCTCCTGGTAGGTAGGCACGATGACCGTGACGTCGGGGGCAGGTTGGCGGGTATTCATTGGCTCACATTGCTCCATAGCCGCAACTTCCCGGAATGCCGCCCCACCGCTATCGGTTTCATGACCCGGGTCACTCCCTCAATCCTGTTCAAAGCACGTTGAGTCACAGTGTTCCCGCTGCTCTCAGAATCGCCGTGGCAAGCGGCAAGTCCTCCGCCATGGTCAGTTTGATGTTGTTCGGATCGCCGTCAACCGCATGAACCACGCCCCCAGCACGCTCAACAGCCTCGGCCTCATCAGTCGCCCCCTCAGGGGCGCCGTCGTACGCGGCCACCAGGAGATCACGCGTAAAGACCTGAGGAGTCTGCGCCAGCACCAACCCTTCTCGCGAAACTGTCCGCTCCACCGGCCTCGCCTTGAGAACGGGGGCTCCAGTGGAGCCCAGAATCGAGTCTGCCAACGCATCGCCCTCAGCAACATCTTTCCCCTCAGAGGCGTCAACCTTTTTGATTGTGCATCGCACTGCGACTGCAGGAATCACAGCGTCCAGCGAAGCCGCCGCCTCAAACAGGCGATCGAGCAGCGCCTCACTCACGCATGGCCTTGCTGCATCATGCACAGCAATGTGCGAACACTCGTCCGCCACGTGCGGCAGCGCCAATCGCACGGTATCCCAGCGGTCGATCGTGCTTCCTGGCACAACAACAGCGCCATGAAACCCGAGCACTGGACCGTACCGATCCTTGAAGGCATCGAACTGCTCGGGCGGCCCAGCCACGATGATCTGAGCAACCTCGGCTCGGCGAGTCATGGCCTCCACAGTCCTCACCAAGACTGGCCGACCACCAAGATCCTGAGCGAGCTTGTCGCTGCCAAACCTCGCTGAAGCACCAGCGGCAGGAATAATGACGGCGACCTTCACTGGCTGGTCGATCGTGCAGCGTGAGCGATAGTCGGAACCGCCGCGGTGAAGAGCCTGCCGTCAATCACCACATCACCGGAGATGGGCCCCTCGACGCCCTCGGCAGGTGTAATTCGAATTCTCGCAAGCGTTTCTCGTCCCTTGATCTTGGCCTCTACTAGTTTTGCTGAGAACTGATCTGACTCGGAATGGACTCCCAGAATCTCGTCGGCGGTGTTCGGTTTGCCGCCTTGCCACTTGATCGGGAGAACATATTCCCCATATCCGCCCGGGGGGATCCCACCCACATTGACCCGCTGCTCCACAAAGAACCACGGTCGCTCACCTCTGGGTTCGGGACGCTGCGCGCGATGCCGCACCATGATTTCCATGACCGGAGTCTCGGGATGATTCGTCTCGACCAACCAGTATGCGGGAATCAAGTCGCCGTCTGCATCGAGGCCGGTGACTGCGTCATAGCCGCTGACGTCCCATGGAATGACGTGCGTCAGCTTGGATGCAGTTTCCATTTGTTCGCCATTCACCGATAGGATCCGGAACGGCACGCCTTCAGGCGCGTCCAGTACCACTCGCCCGTTGGGAATGTAATTGCCCTCCGCCCCGCGATACCGATAAGTATCGATGTCTCGCGGCCTGGCCCGAACACCCCGGATGATCTCTCCCTTGACCGGCAATACGATGGGCGGACGACCTACCAACTCAAGCTTGATGGTTGAGTCCTTGGTTGTCGGCGTCAGCCCTGCGGTCATCGTTGCAGGTACGTCAATTGACTCCCCAGATTGCAGAATCTTCGGTCGAACGTCCAGCTTGGTGCACGAGCAGCCCCGCCACGTCCCCTTCAGGCGAATCGGCTCGGGATCGAGATTCGTCACTCGAATCGACCGAACAGCCACATCCTGGGGCCGCATGAAGCCGTACTCATAGGCTGGAGGATCCAACAGAACTTCTACTGGTCGCTCCGCCAATGCTGGGTCGACGGCTGGGGAGACCGGATCTGCTTGGGGGACATTCTTCGGTACTACTGGCTCAGAAATTGGCTTGGGGGGAGCCAGTTTCTCCGCTACTGGCACTCGGGGAGGTGCCTCCTGATCAAATACCCCCCCTCCGATCGCTACCAGAACGATGAGAAGAACTGCACCCCCGCAGAGCTGCAAGATCACACGCATGGAGAGGCCACCGGATTCCTTTGCTTCCTGATTGCTCATGGGGACGACAGTGTACAGGGGGCCGATTGATAGCCGGTCGAGTACCAGAGGCGTGGCGAAAGCGACTATCGCGTGGCCTGCTTGCTCAGTCACCATGGTTCTTGACCAACCCGCGGTGCCTTAGGTGTTGTCAAGCAGGCCCCTCCTATGGGAGAATGCTCGCAGATGCCGGAGTGGCGGAATTGGCAGACGCGACGGATTCAAAATCCGTTTCCCGCAAGGGAGTGAGGGTTCG
>PVBE010963972.1_pt1 | contig 12045 bp, 9 predicted proteins | sample 1631181 | NCBI WGS metagenome assembly PVBE01 (sample SAMN08397723, study PRJNA350692) | Marine metagenome, whole genome shotgun sequencing project. | isolation source: water | place: Pacific Ocean | collected 2012-04 | reverse complement strand
GGAAAACACTTTTCTCGCCGCGATTATAGCGCTTCCAATCATCCTCGGTGATCCGGGTTTCCTTGATACGATTAATGTCGATGGCAACCGATTCAAGCCCCTCTGATACCAACGCCATCCGCCGCAAGAAATCTTCATGGCCAGATATTTTTGCTAAGTCCTTAAGCGCATCGGTGATCTCCGCCGCCTGCTTCGACGTCTTGGATAGATCGGCGGTTTGCTGCTTAACGCTCTCGGAATCTTCTTTAGTATTTTTTGATATTTTACTTGAGGCTGTGGTCAAATCATCTGTTCCGCGTTTTATGCTCTCTCCGCAAGTTTCCATACTGGAAATCGCCCAATTTGACACATCGGCGGCTTCGTCGGCGCGTTTAGCAACATTCTCACCAACCGCATTAATGCCGCTGAGCGCTTCATTGAAGGTTTTGGTGAGGTCTTCCAGTTGTTGACGCATCTCTGCCCCCGATCCACCCATTTTCTGGGATAGGCGATCTGATGCTTCACTGACGTCCTGGGTTTGCCGGCGTAGGGCGTCACTGATGGATTTAAGTTTATTAAGATTTTGATCCGCTGCCTTGGAAGTTGTTTGCGCGGTTTGCTGCATGGTTTTTTCAGCAGTTAATGTAGTATCGGTCGCGACCCGCGCGGTCTCAGACAATTGATCGTCACGGACATTGACGAGATCGGCTGTCCCCTCAAGTTTAGCGATGGCTCGGTCAGATGAAGCCGTCAGATCATCAAGACGTTGGCGGACAGCATTGCTGGTCTCTTCTAAGCGCTCCGAACTTTGCTCGGCCAGACGGGACATTTCCGCCACACCTGATTTTAAGGTACGGGCGGAAGCCTGCTGCGACACGTTGATCAAATCATGGCTCTGATGGTGCAATACATTGCCGGCTTCGCGAGCCCGGGCAATCGCGCGGTCCGATGCTGAGACCAAATCTTCGGCTTGCTGGCGTAATTTGTCACCTGCACTGTCAGCTTTTATGCCGGCTTCTTCGGAGGCTATAGATAGCGACAAAGTCTGACGCTTGATGAGATCGGAAGCTTCTGCCGCCCGCAAGCTGGCTTCTTCGGAGGCGTTGGTAAGTGCTTGGATTTTTTCCCGCAATGCTTCGGTTATTTCGCCAACGTGGGTTTCGGCGCTATCTGCTGGATAGGTTAGTTGCTGCAAATGCCACCGCAAAGCTTGCGTTTCTGCCTGGTATATTTTGATTTTCTCAAAAAACGCGACGACAATCCAGATTAGGGCGATCGGCGTCACGATACCTGCGGCGAGCCCGCCAAGTTCATGGGGCAGTAACTGGGACAGTTCTTCCAGACCGAGACTATCGAAAACATACGTCGCAGAACCGGCCAGCCAGCCAATAGTGGCCAGCGCCGCCAAGATACTCAGCAAATGATAGCGCGCATAAAATGGCGGTTTAAATTCAGGAGCGACTAAGCTATCGATGAGATTGGGGCTACTGTCCTCCACCCATTCATATTTTTCTTGAACGCCGGATCGCTTGGCATCTGACTTGTTGTTTTCAGCTGTGCTGTCAGAATCGTGCACAACTTTAATCGGTGGATTTTGATCTGGATTATCTGGCGCATTTTTCGCCATATTAAGCTCCCAACTTCGTCGGTTAAGTAAAATGTCGCCCCGGCAATTTTTATAACACTTTGGCTTAATCTAACATAACCAAAGGCTTTCTCACAAATACTCTAAAGTGAAAAACTGTGATCAATATGACTTATAACCTGTGGATAAACTGTTAGAATTTTGTACATATTTCGGGATAACTTATTTTGCGGTCAACCTTTGCTTATCGCCCTTCACGAGTTAAATAGTAGTTCAGTACCATAAATATTGAGGGAACTTAAAAATGGATAATCAGATCAAAACAGAACTCGAAGCGGCTGCCTTTCGCGGGCTTGTTGAACATTTGCAAAGACGCACAGATGCGCAAAATATTAAAATCATGAACCTTGCCGGCTTTTGCCGTAATTGCTTGTCAAAATGGTATATGGCCGCTGCCGCTGAACGCGGTGTTGAGATGGACTACGATGAAGCGCGAGAAGTTGTCTACGGCATGCCTTATGAAGAGTGGAAAGAAAAACACCAGGCAAAGGCGTCACCCGAGCAGCAACAGAAATTTGAAGATACCAAACCTCTGCACGCCAAAATCAGCGGTCATTGATCGCTAGCTTGTCGCGATAATAATAACGGTAAAAAATCACCAGCGATAACAAAGTTAATAATGCCAGTACGATTCCGGCCCGGTTCAGGAGATCAACGGCGCGGGCCACAATGTCCGCGCTAGCCCCTTTTGAAAGACCAGCAGAATTTGCGATCAACCCTGCAAAGGCTGAGCCAAAAGCCAGGCCCATAATCCGCATGGTCTGAACAGAAGACGCCACCAGTGTTTCCTCTCCTTCCTGAGCACATTTAATGGTTAAGGCGATAACATGATTATTTGATGTGCCGACACCCATGCCCATAATTGACAAAGATGCAGCGATCAAAATTACCGGTCCCTCAACGGCAAACAACGTTAGGCCAGTGGCGCCCATCACAATTAATATGCCACCGCCAATCACGGCTATAGTAATCGCCCGGTCTTGCCACGACGCCACCAACAATGCACCCACGGTCCAGGTAAAAGAGAATAAGGCGCTGATATAAGCCGCAACAATCGGTGTCTGATCATGCAAGACCTGCAAGTACAAAGTCATGTAAAGAATGGCGACAATGAAGGTAAAAGTAAAAAACAGCAGAAACCAAAAGGATGATCCAACAGATGTCGTCGGCACCAAAGTATTTTTTGGAAACATGCGATTACTGGAACGCGCATCGCGGAGCATGGCATATGTGACCATCGCGATCGCGGCAAGAATTAAGCCGACGCGATAGACATTGTTATCCGTTTGCGAGGTAAGTCCGACGCATAAAATACCGAGTGCAAACAGGAGCAATCGTGTAACTGGAAAATTGTCAATTTTAGCATCGCTGGCAGAATGCTCAACATGGCGCCAAACCAAGCTGCAAAAAATCAGTGCCAACGGCACAATTGCCCAAAACGCGCCGCGCCACGATCCAAACTCGGCAAATATGCCACCAAAAGCCGGGCCAAATACCGTTGCCACTCCCCAGGTCGTTGAAATAATCGAGAGAATTCTAGTCCGCAGTTCCGGCGGATAGATGTCACCGATCAAGCCATAAGATTGCGAGATGATGAGACCGCCGCCCAATCCTTGCAATAAGCGCCAGGCAATTAGAATTTCGATATTCGGTGCATAAGCCGCGCCGAGATTACCAATCAAGAACAACAACCCGGCAATAACATAACCATTACGCCGGCCAAATATTTCGCGCGCCGGACCAGCACTGGCGGCACCAGCAATCGCACCCACCATGTAAATCATCACCGGCCACGAATAGAGTTCCGTGCCACCGATATCCTTGATCACCGTCGGCATAATAGTGGTGATGATGAAGGTATCAACAGCAAACAGCAAAATACCGAGATTGATGATCAACGTATAGATTAGCAAATCCCCGCTAAACAGCCGCTGCCAGGTTGCCTGATCTTCGCCGGTTTCAAGATCAAAATTGTTATTTGTGGACATGGAGAATATTGCCGCGGTAATTTATTGAAAAGCAACCTTCGATTTTTGACCTGCATGTGATCCTGCAGAAAATATTTGTCAACAATCCGGTTGAACTATTCGGATTTTAGGGGGTGAAATGTTTGCTGTTATTTTTGAAGTTAAACCTAAACCAGAAGGTAAAGCGGAATATCTAGATATCGCTGCAACTCTGCGCCAGGAGCTTGAGAAAATAGATGGCTTTATATCTATTGAGCGTTTTCAAAGTCTAACCAATGATGGCAAAATGCTATCGCTCTCTTTCTGGCGCGATGAAGCAGCGATTACAACATGGCGTGGGCAAACCAAACACCAGCGCGCCCAAGACAAGGGCTACAATGTTTTATTCAATGATTACCGGCTGCGGGTTGCCGAAGTGGTGAGAGATTATACCAAGAGCAATCGAGAAGAAGCGCCGCAGGATGTGCCGGCAAGAAAATAAAATAGTAATTGGGGAACTATAATAATGAGATATCAGAAACTCGGCAATTCTGACATTGAAATTTCGGCGCTTGGTTTTGGCGGTAATGTTTTGACTGATTTTTTTGGCCCGGTCGATGATGCCGAGTCGCTCAATACCCTTAATCACGCCGTCGATCTCGGCATAACTTTTTTGGATACCTCAAATTCCTATGGCAGCGGCACCAATGAAGAGTTATTTGCCCGGCTGGCAGCCGAGCGCTGCGATGATATCGTGCTATCGACAAAATTTGGTTTTTTTGAAGGCAATGTCTGCGGCACGCCGGAACATGTCATTGAATCGTGTGACGCCAGCCTGAAGCGAGTGGGTGTCGATGTCATTGATCTCTACTACCAGCACCGGGTCGATCCCGAGGTGCCAATCGAAGAAACCATCGGCGCGATGAAAAACCTCATTACCGCTGGCAAGGTGCGATATCTTGGCATGTCAGAAGCCGCGCCCGAGACAATCCGCCGGGCTCACGCAGTTCACCCGATTTCGGCTTTGCAAACCGAGTACTCTTTATGGAGCCGCTTCGCCGAAGCGGAAATTCTGCCCACCTGCCGGGAACTCGGCATTACATATGTCGGATACTCGCCAATGGGGCGCGGTTTTTTAAGCGGTGCCGTCACCGATCCCTCTAAGTTGGTTGAGAATGACCGCCGCCGCGACATGCCTCGACTGACCGCAGACAATCTCGAGCATAATCTTCAACTCGTTCAAGCAGTAAAAGACGTCGCGGAGAGTAAAAGCGTTAGTATGGGTCAGATCGTGCTGGCCTGGATATTCGCCAGTCCCTTTGACATTGTCCCAATACCTGGCACCCGCGACACCAAACATCTGGAAGACAATATCGACGCTTTGCGTATTGAATTGTCAGCGGAGGAGAAAGCTTTGCTGGATGAAACCTTCAACGTCGAGAATGTCAAAGGTCAGCGCCTGCCGGAACGCGTATTTTCGACGGTAGATAATGGGTAACGATGTTAACGTAACGCCTTAGATTTTCTAATATTCGCACTTGCCCAATCTTCGGACAATTTGACTTTAGTCAATGTTGCGCGCTAAAACGATGGGTATGAATGTCGTCAGAATTGTCATATTTTGGGCTAATTTATGGTGTTTTCTCAATGTGAAAAAACTGAGCAAAAAAAAATTTGTTGATTTGAGACAAATTATTGGCAACCACTTTAAATTCAAGCTACAAACTTAAATTAATAAAGTCTAATGCCGGCAATAAAGTCGGGAGGCTTAACTGACTAGGAGACGAAAAATGAAAACAATAACTACGGGAGTATTACTCGCTGGTGCCGCAGCTTTGTTAACAGTGACAAATGTTAAGGCTGAAACAGTGATGAAATTCAGTAGCTGGGCGCCCCCGACCCACCCGCAAAATTCCAAAGTTTTCCCGCTATGGGGCAAGCGAATTGAAGCTGCTACCCAAGGCCGCGTTAAATGGAAAATTGAATACAAATTAGCTTCACCACCGAAACAATTTGAAGTTTCGCGGGATGGCATTGCCGATGCATCGTGGATTTTCCACGGCTACAATACCCGCTATCTTGCCACGCAAGCAGTTGAAATTCCGGGTCTTGGCGGAACGGCGGAAACTGCTTCTTACGCCACCCAAAAAGCTTTTGATAGCCATCTGCATAAAGCCAATGAACACCGTGGCGTTGCTGTCGCTGCCATGTTTTCTCACGGCGATGCAGTTATCCATACCAAAAAGCAGATTAGATCACTTGCTGATCTTAAAGGCATGAAAATTCGTGTGCCGGGCGGCGTGGGCAGTTTGGTTGGCAAACAACTTGGTGTCGTTGCGGTGAAAGCACCAGCACCAAAAGTTTATGAAATACTGTCTTCCGGCGTGGCTGACGGTGTCTTTATGCCTGTTGAAGTTCAAAAAACCTTCCGTCTTAAAGAAGTCGTGCCTTATGTCACGTTTATGCCAGGTGGCTTATACTATGGTAGCTTTGCCGTTCTCATAAGCCCGGCATTTCTCGATAAATTATCAGCTCAAGACCGTAAAGCTGTTCTCAGCACGACCGGTACCAGCCTCTCAAGAGCTATTGGCAAAATTTGGGAACACGGTGATGTCGTTGGTTTGGCAGATGCCAAAAAGTTCGGTAGCAAAATTCAAACTGCTGGCAGTGCCATGTTGTCTGAGTACAAAGGTATCACGGCTAAAGTCGAAGCCAATTGGCTGAGTAAAATGGCCAAAAAGTATAAAAACGTCGATGCCAAGGCCGCTTTGGCTGAAGTGCGTGCCGCTGTTGCCAGTTACAAGTGAGCGACACGCCTGAAATAATGGACGTTAAGTCTGGAGAGAACGCCGCAGCAAATATGCTGCGGCGTCTCACCGACGGCACCTCGTCTTTGTTCCTTTTTGCCATGATGGTGATGACCTGCATCGACGTGGTTGGACGTTATGTTTTCAACTCGCCGCTGAACGGTGCGACCGAACTCACCGAATTATTCATGGGCATTCTTATTTTTGCCGTCCTGCCGACCGTCAGTTTCCGAGAAGAACATGTATCCGTCGATCTGATGGATTTGTGGTTTCCGGTAAAATTGATTAACGCCCGCCAATTACTGATCAATGTGTTGGCCACGATTATGATGGCGACGGTAGCTTGGCGCATGTGGATTTTTGCATTGAAGGCGGTTGATTACGGCGATACGACCGAGTATTTGGCGATCCAATACGCGCCGATTTATTTTTTTATTTCCTTAACATGTGCTGCAACTTCTATTGCGCTTTTACTCAATATCCCGCGCTATATAAAAGGTCAGGGGCCACTATCACCCGGTCATGTTGAATCAGATCATGACGACCTAAAATCAACTTAATTTATGATTTAACCAGTAGATCGGACTGCCAGTGACTGAAGCCCTTATCGGATTTGCCATCCTTATTGTTTTTGTTTTTCTACGGATACCTATCGCATTTGCCATGGGTTTAGTCGGCGTTGCCGGCTTTGCTTTCCTTAGCGGCTGGGGACCTTCATTGGCTATGGTCGGCACACGCTTTTCCGAAACCGCCCTGAGTTACGAACTGTCGGTCGTACCGATGTTTATCCTGATGGGTAATTTGGTCTCTAAAGCCGGACTATCAGCTGAATTATTTAGTGCCTCGCACGCTTTTCTTGGCCACCGCCGGGGCGGCCTGTCGATGGCAACCATCGTCGCTTGCGGCGGCTTCAGCGCGATCTGCGGCTCAAGCCTGGCAACGGCTGCCACCATGTCGAAAATCGCCTATCCCGAAATGCGCCGTTATGGCTACGCTGAAAGCCTATCGACCGCCTCAATTGCCGCCGGAGGCACGCTGGGTATTTTGATCCCACCCAGCGTTATTCTGGTTATTTATGGCCTCATGACCGAAACCAGCATCCGTGAACTGTTTGCCGCCGGATTCTTGCCAGGATTTCTAGGAATTTTACTCTATCTTTGTGCCGTACAGTTTGTCGTCTGGCGAAATCCTGAGGCCGGCCCCCGCGTTGCCAAGATGGATTGGGTTGAACGCATGCAGGCGCTCAAAGGAGTTTGGGGCACCATGCTGTTGTTTATTCTGGTGATCGGCGGCATCTATGGCGGTATTTTCACACCAACCGAAGCTGCAGGTGTCGGCGCGGGCGGTGGATTTTTGCTAGCGCTCGCCAGAGGTGTGAGAAGCTTCCGCGACTATTTTGAAGTTCTGGTTGATAGCGCCCGAACTTCCGCCATGCTGTTCACGGTGCTGTTTGGCGCCATGTTGTTTTCGAACTTCGTCAATCGCGCTGGGCTACCAGACGGTCTTTTAAGTATGGTTACCGGGTTTGACGTGTCGCCACTCGTGATAATTTTTATTATCGTTGCAATTTACATTGTACTCGGCTGCATATTTGAAAGTCTGTCGATGCTATTGCTCACCATCCCAATTTTCTTCCCGGTTATTAAGGAATTGAGTTATGCGGGCATGGGTGAAGAAGCGATCCTGGTGTGGTTTGGAATTGTTGCTGTCGTCGTCACCGAAATCAGTTTGATCACGCCGCCGGTAGGGCTGAACGTCTTTGTGCTCAGTGGAGTCTTAAAAGACGTCAAAACCACAACTGTATTTAAAGGTGTCACCCCGTTTTGGTGCGTCGATATTATTCGCCTGATGATTTTAGTCTTCCTGCCGGGTTTGGTGATGTTGCTGCCGAATTTGCTTTACCGATAAATAAATACTGGTCATCTGAAATGCCACAATTTGGTCTAAATAATGGCGTTTTCTTATTGTGATGAAGATGTGCCAGAAAAAATTAACGATTCGCGACAAACTATTGGCAACCTTTTGAAATTCAAGCTACAAACTTAAATTAATAAAGAGGCTGACCATTTCTCAAACCGTTAACGGCTCTTTCATTGGTTTCTGCGAGTATTATGCAGCAAGTTTGATTGCTGCATGAGGGATAATGCAGAAACTATTTGATCCACAATATATTGAAGCTCAATTGCTGGCGCTTAAAGACTGGGTTTTCAGCGAAATCCTGGTGCTGAGCAGCCTTGGCCAATTGATCTTCATTGTCCTGGCTTTTTTGGCAGCCTGGGCAGCGCGGCCGCTTATCACCTCCTGGATCAATAAGCTAGCCGAATGGAAAGAAGCTGGTTTCTGGGTCACTAAGCTTGCCGAAGCCTTGGCTCTGATGGCGCTGCCCTTTGTTTGGATCGTGTTGCAATGGATTTCGTCTCTGGTCGCCGCTTTTGCCGGCTGGCCACATCATTTACTTACGGTAACCGTCAGCTTATTGACGGCTTGGATAATCATCCGCCTGACCGCCACATTAATCCGGGACAAAACCTGGTCCAAGCTGATCTCAATAACTGCCTGGACCATAGCGGCGCTGAATATTCTCAATCTATTGGATGCCACCGTCGCTTTCCTCGACAGTTTGTCGATGGATCTTGGCGAGTTGCATGTTTCGGCGCTGACCATCATCAAGGGCATGATGGCCTTGGCTGTACTGCTGTGGCTTGCCCAATTTGCCTCACGTAAACTCGAACAGCGGGTCAGCAAATTACCCAACATGACACCGTCAGTGCAGGTGTTGCTGATTAAGCTGTTTAAGATATTCGTTATCACCATCGCCATTGTTGCCGCCATGAACAGCGTCGGTATCAATCTCACAGGCCTTGCGGTTTTCTCTGGTGCGGTTGGTGTCGGTATTGGTTTCGGTCTGCAAAAAATCTTCGCCAATCTCATCAGCGGCCTGCTCATTCTCGCCGACAAATCGATCAAACCGGGCGATGTGATTGAGGTTGCCGGCACTTATGGCTGGGTGAATACTCTTGGCGGCCGTTACGCTTCAGTGATCACCCGCGACGGTGTCGAACATCTGATCCCGAATGAAGAGTTGATTAACCAGCGGGTCTCCAACTGGACTTTTAGTGATACCGAAATTCGCATCAAACTGCCGATTGGCGTGGCTTATGACTCCGACCTGCCGCATGCGATAGAGACCTGCATTAAGACGGCGCAAGCTGAAGGCCGTATCCTCACCTCACCGGAACCCACCTGTCTGGTTAAAGGATTTGGCGACAGTGCGATTGATTTGGAACTGCGGATTTGGATCAGAGACCCGCATAACGGTATCGCGAACATAAAAAGTTCCGTCTATGTAAGAATTTGGCAGGCTTTTAAGGAAGAAGGTATCGAGATCCCCTTCCCGCAGCGGGTAGTTCATCTGGCGGCGGATGGCCCGGAAACTGGTTTACCGCTGGCACAGCCCTCCGGCGCGGCGATCAGCTAGGCTGTTACAATTGTGAAAATGTATTAATTACTCAACTGTTGAGAAATTATCCATTAGCCAAAGGAAAACAGCTGGCGATATTTCTGGGCAATTTTTTCTGCCGCTTCACCCTCTTCACCGTCAGCCAACGCACAGCTATAGAGCATGACCGACATCCAGGGCTCTTGCTTGTGCGTGAGGGCGATTACAGCGTGGCGCGGACCGTCATTGACCGCAGGCTCATTTTTGCCACTAAGTAATTTGGTGAAAAAACCCAATTTCTCTTGGGTGCGCTCAGCGATCACCCAGTGGCTGATACCGGCATAAGCTGATAAAGGCTCTGACCACTGCATCCCCCCATGCTCGTCATCCAATTTGTTGAGAATGTGAACTTGCTCTGCATCGATCCGATACGTGCAAGTACCGTTGGTGAATTCCAAAGGCAGAGCATTAGGTACCAACCCTTCCGAGTTCACTGGCGCCCCGTCAAAGTGTTTTGGAAAATGCGCAGGCAAAGTATCTTCGTTCATAACAGATCAGTGCTAATCTCGCCCGCCCGGTGTGGTAATAACATTGAGCAATACCGGCGTGCCGGCGCGGACTTTCTTCAGCCCCCGGCGCATCGCATCCTCTAATTTGTCCGGATCTTCGACCTGCTCGCCATAGCCGCCGCAAGCTTCCATAATCATCTCATAATTGGGGCTTGGCGTCAGATCGACCAACGGCATTTCGTTGGCCTTGTCGGCTTTGCCATCCGGATACATCACCCGGGTTGCCCGGTTGACGGCAAACCATTGCGAATTATTCATGACAATGGTCAGTGTCGGCAGGTTCTGCGCCTTGGCGACAAAATGCGCCGGTGTGGGGGCGCCAAACATATACGAGCCGTCGCCCACCAGTAAAATAACATCACGGTCTGGGGCGGCCAGTTTCGCCCCCAAAGCCGAGCCCAGCCCGTGGCCCAATCCACCCGCCTGTCCACCGCTGACGATGCTCGACGGCACTTTGTAATCAACATGATCGATATTGACGCCCAGTTCGCTGATAATAATGGAGTCATCAGCTTTTATCTTGTTCAGACACGCCGCCACCCAAGGTGCCAGAATCGGTGTATGACCAGCTGCATCCGCCATAATTTTTTGTTTATCAGCGGCTAGTTGATCATGGATAGCGGTAATTTCAACAGCGCGAGACTTAATGGCGGCAGAATTCGTATCAATGTGCGAAGCCAAGACTTCACTAATCAGTTCCAGGCTCTGCACCGGTTCGCGGGAAATCGCGAGGTCCATTTCAAAGCCACGATAGGGGAAACCAGCATAGTGCGGATCCGGTGACAAATGAATGAGTTTTGCCGCCGCATCAGGCTCAACATTTCTCGGTATCCACGGTACCGCACTTTCGACAACCAGCACCAAATCCGCATCAGGCAGGAATTTACCGACGGCAAAGCCTAAATTCATCGGATGTTCGCTGAGTAGGCTGGGACCGCCAACTTGTACGATAGGCAGGGCGTATTTCTCAGCTAAAACGCTGAGGGTTTCGGCCGCACCCGGACGGGCACCGACTTTTCCGGTTATAATCAGTGGCTTTTCGGCAGCCCCAATCATCACGGCAGCCTGCTCGATGACCGCGGTTGAAGGTATGGTCGTCGCATTACCGAGAGCACGTTCCCGCGGCAGTTTTCTTTCCTCACCAACTGTATACCCTAAAACTTCCCGCGGCAGGGTCAGATAGACCGGCCCGCAAGGCTCGGACATGGCGATATCGAGAGCCCGGCCGATAAGAGTTTCGACCGGCTGCCCCTCACGCAGTTCGTAATCCCATTTAACATATTCACGCAGCATGCCGCCCTGATCAAAATTCTCCTGCCCCCAGTGAATACCAATATTGCGGGAACCAATGTCGCCACTCTCGGTCAGAGGTGTGCGTCCCGCCATCACCAGGACCGGCACATTGTCCCGGGACGCATTCATCACGCCGCAGATAGTATTAGCCGTGCCGACCGTAACGTGAACCATCACCCCGGCAGGTTTGCCGGCAAGCCGGAAATACCCTTCCGCCATCGCCATTGCGACATTTTCATGCGGCACGGTAATGAATTTAGGTGTTTTCTCTCCGGCTTGTGTCGCCGACACCAAAGCTTCGATGATCGGCGCGAAATCAGTGCCGCCATTGGCGAAGACATACTCAATGCCGTTATCCATCAGGGCG
>PVBE010040073.1_pt1 | contig 12045 bp, 7 predicted proteins | sample 1631181 | NCBI WGS metagenome assembly PVBE01 (sample SAMN08397723, study PRJNA350692) | Marine metagenome, whole genome shotgun sequencing project. | isolation source: water | place: Pacific Ocean | collected 2012-04 | reverse complement strand
TGGCGGCTTGAAACTGCGCGTCCACGTTCCCGGAGTGCGCGAGGACGCTCTGCGCGACGCGCGACGCGTTGGCGCGCGCGCGAAAGTCGAGCAACGCACGCTCGGCGTCGACGCGCGCGCGCGGGTCCGCGAGCGCCGCGGAGGCGCGCTCAAAGGCGAGCGCGTCCTCGTCCATGTCGCGCGCGTCGGCGAATGAGAGACGCATCGGCACTTTCCCGCGCGGCGGCGACGCATGCCCGCCACCGCGCCGCGCGAGACGATCGATGAAGACATCACTCGCGTCTGCGACGCCCTGCGCGCGGTCGCGAAGAACGAGTACGAGCGCGAGGACGCGGAGATTTATCGAAAGCGTCTGGATGATGCCGTCGACCTCGTCGCGCCCGGCGTCGTCGACGTCGACGCGCTGTGCGTGTACGCGGTCGTGGTGACGGAGCAGTTCATCACGCAGGCGATGCGTTGGGTGCGAGACAGGGACGCGAAGACGCGAGGGGAGGGGATGAAGATGTGGAGGAATCTCGAGGAGACGACGGCGGCGGCGGAACGCGCGTGGGCCGGGATGAGACGACGCGGACGGAAGAAGGAGATCGAGTGCGTCGAGGAGAGATCGAGAAGACGGGTGGATCAGTTCGAGCGTCGGATGGCGGCGGTGGTCGTGAAGGAGGCGTTTGAACCGTACGATCGAGAGGCGGCGGCGGCGGCGATCGGACGTCCCGACGTCACCGACTTGACCTTGGTGGATGGATGCAGCCATCGAATAGAGTGCTACTTCATCGACAGCGGGATGTGCCGTTACAATGGCCACACGGAATTTGGGTTGTATCGCTCGAGAGACGCGGCGGCTGAGTTTGCGTATTACGAACATTTGGTATTGAGGGGCGCGGCGCCGGCGGAGGCGTTGAAAAAGACGGTCGAGGACTGCGTGAGCGATCAGGCCGAGCGCGGAATCGTGTACGAGTTCGCGTGCGCGCGCGTGTTCGGACGCATGAAGCATTCGGTGGAGACGGATGACGAGGAGATTCGACAGTTGGTGGTCGATAGATGTCCGGCGCTCATGGCGCAATACGTCATGTGGATGAAGAACGCGCGCGTCCTAGCGCACGTCTACGGAGACCCCACGACGTTGCGATCCGCGATCATCGCGCTCTCAAGGTGGATTAAACGGGATCGCGACGGCGCGCTCTTCGAAACGACGCGAGGTAGGGCCAATTTCTTTTCCGCCGTCTTCAACGCATTCGCCGTCGTCCTCGGCGTGAGCAGCGGCAAATCGCTCGACGAATTCGATCGTCTCGACGAAGTCAAGCGCGATGCCGAGGCGCTCGCCGAGGACGTCGTCGACGGTAGATCGCGGGCGGACGCGACGGACGCGCCCGGTGACGATTGGGACGAGGAGGATTTCGGCGCGCTCGTTTTGCACGCGGCGCTCGAGAATTTCTCCCACGCCGTCGACGCCGCGCTAAAACGTCGATCCCGGCACAAAAACCGACAACTTGAACGTCGTCGCGGTGGAAAACGTTGAACCAGCTCTGTACAATAACGCACGAACGCTGTAACGCATCGCATGCGCACCCCTCGCCACCGCGCACGCGACACTGCGCGACCGGTGACGGTGACGAATGCATCGTCATCATCATACGACATTCATCGGGACGCCGTTTTGGGTCATCGCGCCGCAGGTGTGTGGGATCGCCGAGGCGTGAGCATCGTCTGTGTATGTAAAAAAATAGTGTTGTATATCATCAATGTAGAATCCAGACGCTCGACCGCGCGTAACTCTCCGCGCTCCTCACGCGTCGCGTTTCCCAACCTCCGCGCCTTGTAGTTGTCTCACGAGTATGCACTTTTTATAAAGGCGATACTCGACCGCCAACCGAAGACGCCGCGGCGTATCCTCGGCGGAGAACAACGCTTCATCCTCCTCGATCGTCGTCTTCATCGATAACAAAATCTCCTCGCACCGTTTCTTGATGGCGTGCATCACGTAGTGGTCGGGATTTTCATCCGGCATGAGCGCCTGAGAAAAGTGTCTAAACATCAACCAGAGCGCCTCGTCGTAACTCGTCGTCCATCCCACGCTCGGACCCATGAGCGTGGACTGAATCTCTCTGAGTTTAAGCTCGGCGGATTCGTTCGCGGGCGCGCCGCCCGCGAGACCGACGATGGACGCGCGCTCCCTCGCGCGTTGTTGCGCCTCGAGCTCGTCGGCGACGGCGCGTCCCGCCGCCTTATCGAGCACGATCTCCCCGCTCTCGCTCCTGAACGTCTCCGCGAACCAATCCGCGGCGTGACTCAACGAACTCCACAGTTCGACGCGATCGTAAGGATTCATCGCGCCGACGAATCCCATGTACAATAAAAAGGACTCGGCGGGTTCGCACGCGTACTGCGTCACCAATTCTTCCCCGGGCGCCACCGTCGTCAACGCTCGAAGCACCACGGCCTCACCGTCCTCGCTCGCGTCCCACTTAACGTTCGCGCTTCCGTGCGAGTGATTCAACATGTCCAAAACGGGCGCTAAAAAGCTCTCTCCGCGCTCTAAATCCACCGCTCGCGAGCGCACGCACGCCAACGCCCACGTCCAGTGCTTCGCCCAACTCTCCTCCCCGTGCGTCTCCATGAGCTTTTTCACCGTCCCCGCGTCTCGAGCCTTCACCTTGGCGCAATTCCCGATCCCTCGCGCGAATTGCATCTCACCGATCTCCTCATTCGTCCATCCATTCACCGGCGAGTCGACGTCTCGCGGGAGCGCGTCGACGTACGGCGTCCACGCGTCGTCCACCCCTCGCTCGCTCTCCCATCGGATCTTCGCCAGCGTCGCCGCGAGTCGATCGGAGGGGGTATACAACGCCTTGGCGCTTCCTTCCGCGCCGTCGTCGAGCGGACACGAGGTGGCACCGCACCGCAGACCGCTCGTCCCCACGCACGCTCGAAAGGGGACGCGCAGACAGACGGTGTCCGCCTTGATGGCGTCCGTGTCGGCGCACACGACGGCGCGCTCGTCCGTGGCGTCGTCTTGAACGAGTCTCACGCGGGAGGTGTCGATGCCTCGAGCGTGAGACCACCGCAGGAAGGGGTGGTCGTCGGCGACGGGTCGCATGATCGATTGCACGGGGCGTCGCGCTGTGCGGCGGCGACAAAGGGGCGCGTCGGTTTGAGTGGATCACAAGGCGTCGATTCACGCCGAATCTAATAAGAATGAGTGCTCGCGAGCGATGGCGCTGAGTGGCGTGCGGAGAGACGGTGTCTCCGGCGCCGATGTCGCGGCGTCGAGTTTTTCTTTGAGCTCGCCGAGGCGTCTGTCGTAGGCGCGCTTTTGCGATTGAAGCTTGACGTACACCATCTTGGCGACTCCCTTGTAGTAGAGGGCGCGCTGTTTGGTGGATTCGCACGCGCTGAGGGCGACGGATGCGGCCTCTTTAGCGGTCTCGACGACGCGTTCGGCGTCGTGGGTCGGAGGTTGGGCGTCCCGAGGTCTCGCGTACATCTCGCGCTCGACTTGTTTGATTTCGTCTTGTAATCGTTGAGCGTACACGTCGTTCGTTTTGAGCGCCGTCTCGGCGTCGCGCGCTTCTTGCGCTAAAAATTCAACGAATGATGATTCGTGCGGCTCGTCATCGCGCGATGGAGGCGCGTCCTCGGGCGTGGGGCGAGACGCGGTAATCTCCTCGAGCCGAGCGCCGAGCTCGTCCAACATCGTCTTCTCCGAACGCACCGCGGCGAGCGATTGTTTCATATCGATGAGCTCTTTGCGAAGCTCGTCGACGACGGATGATTCGGTCGCCGCGCGCGCGGACTCTCGCTCTCGTCGCTGCGCGTGCTCGAGCTCGGCGCGAAGCTCTTCGACGACGTGTTCCAACTCGCGCGCCTTGTACTCGTACTCGCGCAAATGCGACTCGACGAGTTGCCTCGCCTTGATCTCGTCGCTCGTCTTCTGCAGGTTGGCTTTGTACTTGCACACCAGGGCGTAATTATCATCCTTAATCTTCGTCAGACGCGCGACGGTGCCCTCACTCTTCGCGAACTCGGCGCGGAGCTTGGATCGCTCCGCCTGCAGTCGTCCAATTTCGTTGGCTTGTCGAGAGGTGATATCGACTAAATCCCGATTCGTAGCGACCAGACTCGAGACGTTCATCTTGCGAGAGGACGACGTGGACGATCTCTCGCGTGTATTCTTCACCGGCGACGGAGACAGCGGATCCTCGCTCTCCGAGAGGTCTTCAATCTCGAGCTCGGTGTCTTCGTCCGCCAGTCGCGCGGCGATAACGGCGTCGTCCAGTTGCGAGAGCAAGTCTTGCTCTCTCTCTCGAAGCGCCGTGGTCTCTCGCTGCAAGTGCGCGCTGTGTTCGAGCGCGTTTTCGAGTTCGGTGGTGAGATCGACGAGTTTATATTGCTCTCTGCTCGCCGCCTCCGCCGCGCTTTGCTTGGCGTCTTGCGCCTCGACCGACGCGCGCTCCTTCTCCACTTGCGCCTGCTTGAGCTCATACTGCACGCCCTCGAGCGCGCTGGTGAGGTCTTGTATGTTCACCATGGCGGTGGCTAAATCTCTTTCCAACTCGTACGTCTTGGAGGACCCACTCGTGGACATGCCCTGCACAGCGCCCGTCAATTCTTCGTTTTGCGAGCGAAGCGTCGCGAGCTCGGCCGTCGAGCGCGCCATGGACGCCTCGTTCGAGACCAACCGACGCTCTGCGTCACCGAGCGATCGACGCAATTCATCAATCTCCGTATTCTTCGCCTCGATCATGGCGTACACGTCCGATTCCGCCTTGGAATTCTCCGCGCGATGTAAAACAATCTCGCCTTCTGAGCGCTCGAGTGCGGATCGCAATTCTGCTTCGCCTGCTTTTCTCCAACTCACTTCGCGCTTCAACTCTTCGACCTCTGCCTCCAGGCGCTCATTTTCGGTCTGAAAGTACACCTTCTCGTTTGCCGTCTCCTTGACCTCATTCAGCGCCGCCTCTAGGCGTGCGATTTCCTCTCGCGCGCTCTCGAGTTCGCATCGAAGCGCCTCGGATTCGATTTCGTCGGCGCTCGCCGCGAGTTCCTTCAGTTTCGCCATGTCGTCCTCCGCGCGCTTCTCGTTCGCTCTGGACTCGCACAGTGCCTTTTCCATTTGCTGCGCGCGCGTTTCGAGCTCGATGACCCTGCGACGAACCTCTTGCGTCTCCGCCTGCGCCGCGCACCTCTCCGTCTCCGCCTTGACACACTGCGTATTGGCGGCGTCCATCTTCGCCCACACCTCGCGGACCGCCTCTTTCACCGACTCTTGCACGCGTCGTTCGTTCGCCTCTAAAGCCTCTCGTTTCTCATCCAGATTGAGCTCGAGTTCGTGCACGCGCGCCTTTAAGCGCGCGGCGTTTTCATTCGCCGAGACGAGTTTGCGAGAAATCTCCTTCGTCTTGCGTTCCTCGAGCAGACGCGTCCGTTCGATCGCCATCGCGACCTGCGGATCGTCCACGTTCGGCGTGACGCACGCGGGCTCATCCTCGCTCGCGTCTTCCTCGTCCTCTTTCTCGCTCGCGTCCTCGTCGACGCGCTCGCGCGCCTTGGCCTCGTTTCGCAACTCCTCCACCGCCGCGCGCAGCTCCGCGCTCTGTTCTCGCGTCTCCGCCACCAACGCGCTCGACGGCGACGTCTCCTCTCGCTCCGTCTCCACCGTCGCCAATAAACGAGCGTCTAAAGCCTCCACGACCGCCTCACCGTCCTCGTCCTCGAGCACGTCCAACCGCGCGCCCTCGCTCGCCGACGCGCTCGGCGTCGGTTCCGACGACAGCTCGCGCGACCGCGCCAACTTTTCTCTCGTCCTCTGCACCTCCTCGCGCCAGTCGCTCGCCGACGCGCTCCGAGGCGTCTCCCCGAGTCTCGTCTTCCCCGCGCTCCCTCGAGACGCCGCCTTGGTCGCGTACGCTCGACCGATATCCTCCGCCCGCGCCGTCGCGCTCGGAGAATTCAAAAGTTTCGAGCTCAGCGCGTCCGCTCTCGCGCTCGCGCCCACGCTATCCTCCTCCCGTCGCCTCGATCGAGTCCTCGCGCTCACCGGAGGCGTGTTTTCCTCCCCTCCCCTCGCCGTTGCGAGCGGTGACTTCCCGGGCGTCGTCTTCCCCGCGCCATCGCCTCGACCGACCGCGCGCGCCCCGACGCGCCCATCGTCCGCATCGCGCGCCCTCGCCTCCGCGTTGGCGCTCCGATTCATCAGAGGACTCCGCGCGGTATCCCTCGACATATCGCGCTTCCGCGCCCCCGCGCGAGCCTCGCGCGGGACGGTGTGCCGATGGGCGCGGTCGCCCATCGACTCAACGGTTAAAAAACAAAATCCTCTCGCGCGGGAAACGACGCGACGCCACACGTCCGCGCGCGCGAATCGCGCGATTCTCGGTCGCGCGCGCGATGCGAACGCGATGTCGCCCGCGAGGGGAGGTGTTGGAGCACGGCGTCGCGGTTCCGGCGAGCATGTCGTTCGCGAGACTCGTCGACGGGGTGAAAGCGTTACCGGTGCGCATCTCTCTCGCGCGCGTCGCGTCGACGCGCGATGAGACGCGCGATGAGAGAAGACGACGAACGCGCGCGCGTGCGTCTCGCGTCTCCGCGGGACCGGATCGACTGACGACGCGACGCGGCGGTGATCTGTACAGGGGCTCGTCGAGTCCGTGCTCGAGGCGACGGCGTCCCGAGACGTCGTCGACGTCGATACGGCGGCGAAGGCGCTCGGGGCGCCCGTGATCGCGGTTCGACGCGCGTTTGATGCGGTGCGAGCGGTGAGCGAGCGCGCGAGGGATGATCACGAGGGTGGCGCCGACGCGACGACGTGCGAGACGCGGCGTCTGCACATGTTGCTGGCGGCGACGTGTTTCTCGGCGTCTCGAGGGCGGACGGTGGCGGTGTACAGGGATGAGAGTCGCGTGGGAGCGTTCGAGGATGAGGGTACGAGTGGGAAGGAGGGCGCGGGACACGCGAGGAGTCCACCGCCGAGGAGTCCGTCGAAACGCGCGCTGTTGCGTCGCGCGGCGCCGGGATCGCCGTCGAGCGAACGCGAGCGGGGCGCGACTCTGGATGGGTGGTCGGGCGCCGAGGACGACGGCGCCTTCGGCGCGTTCTTGTTACAGAATTGGGACGCCGTCGTGCGCGCGTGTCGATTAGAGAAGAATCCGTCGACGTCGACGTTGACGAGAGAGGAGTGCGCGAGTTTGGATTTTTTGTTTGAGACGCGAGACGAGCGAGGGGAGAAAAAGAGCATCGCCGAGTGCGCGATGGGGGATGCGGAGGCGATCGAGTGCGACGCGCTTCGAGAATGGATTAGAAATAACATGGATCCGACCTCGGTGTCGTGTTCGGCGCTTTCGTTGAAGGATGGCGTCTCGGCGGTGTCCGCCGTCGCTGCGGTGGCGGAGATGGCGTCGACGTCCGAGCAGTACGGTTCCAAGACGCTCGTGACGATCGATAGCGCGTATAAAACCACCGTCGTCCGGCGACAGGGGACAGAGGGCACGCACGCCGCGTCAACGCATGCGGTCATTTGTCGGACATCACCGAGAGATTTACCGACGTACGGCGCGGTGAATTACGACGACGACGCCGTCCCGTGCGCGCGCGTCGTCGATTGCACGGATTCCATCGTGTATCTGTTAGAACCGTACGATTACGTCACCATCGCCGGGTGCACTGATTGCGTTATCGTCGTCGGCGCGGTGTCGAGATCGATGCGCGTGGAGGGATGCGAGCGCGTCAAGCTGATTTGCGCCACCAAGCGCGTCGTCGTTCGTTCGTGCTTTGAGTGCACGTTTCATCTGGGCGTCCTCAATCAACCGATGTTCGTCGGAGACAATCGAAAGTGCGTCTTGGCTCCGTACAACACGTTTTACGAGCACCTCGACGAGCACTTGACGCGCGCCAAGCTCGCGCCCGAGGCGTGTAACGCGTGGGATCGTCCCGTCGTTCTCGGCGCGGATTTACCCATTCAAGACGGTTCGTCCTCCCCTTCAACCCCAGACGTCGTGCGCATATCCAGCGGCGTGTCCCTCATGTCCCCGGACGCGTTCACGATGTTCATCATCCCGTTTCGCGAGCACTCGGACGGAGAATCACCTATGGACCAAGACGGCGGGGCCTTTCCGTCGACGCCCTCCGTCTCCACGCCGACGCAAGCCAACCCGTTCGAGACGCCGGCAAACTACGTCACCGCGCTCGAGGCCAAGATGGAGCTCATCTGCGAAGTTCGAGCGCGCGTGCGAGACGCCCCGCTCTCGGAGACGAAACGGTCCGAGCTCAAGGCGGCGATTCAGAGTCACTTCAAGGCTTGGCTTCAATCCTCGGGCAAGTCGCGAGAAATTTTCGATTTATCCGCCGTCGAGCGCGAAGAGATTCGCGCGCGCGCCGTCGCCGACGCCCCCGCGTGAGCGACGAAACAAAAGTAACCACCGAAAACCGTGTAAAAAATTCATTCATCCTCCCATTCAGACGATTACTAGATTACTAGACTACGACGAACGACCGTCCGTCCCGCGCGCCCGTCTCACCCCGCCGCGGGATTCGCGTGAATCGTCACCCCCTCGATCTTCACCTCTCTCACCGGTCGATCCCGCTCGTCCACCGCCAATCTTTCCAACGAATCCAACGTCCCGTGTCCATCGATCACCCGTCCGAATATCGTCACTTTCCCGTCCAGGTGCGGCAGTTTCCCAAACGACACGAAAAACTGACTTCCATTCGTGTTCGGTCCCGCGTTCGCCATCGCCAACACCCCTCGCTCGGCAAACTTGAGATGCGCGGAGACTTCATCCGCGAAGTGTCCGCCGTAAATCGACTCCCCTCCCCTCCCCGTGCCCGTGGGATCGCCGGATTGAATCATGAATCCCTTGACGCATCGATGAAACGCGCACCCGTCGTAGTACCCGCTCGCGCACAGCGCGAGGAAATTCTCGCACGATTTCGGCGCGTCGGCGCAGTAAAGCTCGAGCTTGAGCTCACCGAGCGTCGTGTGGAGGGTGACGGACATTCCGCGCGTCGTCCAGTGGCGCGAATCGGACATGAATCGGAACGCGCGCGTGACATGAACATCACATCCGCACCTCGCTTCGCGTCGACGACGACGGTGTCCGTCGTCGAGATGGCGTCCGACAGCGCGATCGATCTCACGCTGACCGTCTCGTCCGCGCGCGCGCGTCGAGGCGAGGCGTCGACGACGAAACGGACGCGAGAAGACGCCGATGGTGATGCGTCGTCATCATCGAGCGCCGTCGCGATCGACCGCGCGGTGCGCGCGCTTCGTTCGTCTGACGCCGACGGGAGGGCGAGATACGACGCGGCGTTGACGCTGTACCGCGCGCTGGCGATTCGCGCGAACAGAGAGACGGCGGAGACGGTGGACGCGGCGGCGGCGTGCGAGACGGCGTTGACGCGCGCCTTCGCGGCGGACGACGACGATACCGATGATGTGGATGAACGCACGCGAGGGGTGCGAAGAGAGACGGCGGTGTGTGCGATGGGTGCGCTGGCGCGCGTGCGAGGGGATGGGGAGGCGGCGGAGACGCTGCGAGGGGTCGGCGGGAGGATGGTGGGCGCGGCGTTGGCGAGATGGACGTCGCTTCGATGCGTCGGGACGTCGAGTGATGAGGCCACGCGCGCGCTCTCGGCGTCTGATTTAGTGAGATTTGCGGCTATACTATCGAAGAGCGCGGATTCTCCCGCGTCGAGAGCGTTTTGTGATTGTGGAGGGGTGTCGTCGTTGTTGGCGCTCGTCGACGCCGACGACGGCGAGTCTTCGATGAATTCGGCAGCCATGTTCGACGCGGCGAAGGCCGTCGCGGGGTTCTGTGCGTCGAATTCCACGCGATTCGACGTCGAGAGCGTGACGGAGGAGATCGAGGCGATATTACAATCATCCTCGGGGACGATGCGCGATTATTTGCCGGCGGTGGCGGCGACGATGCTTCGACGCGCGGCGGCGTCGTTGGCGAAACGTCCGGCGTCGAGACGGCGTCGAGACGGTGCGCTCGAGCGTCAATCGTCGTATAACATATCCAATCTCACGGATTGTGTCGCCGTGAGCGATGATGTGCGCGTCGCCGTCGCCGTCGCGACGTCGACCGACGACGAATCCGCGGGATTGACGCGGTCGTTCGGATCAAAAATCAATCTCTCCCGCACGCGGTCGTCCTCGCTCGATTCTCTCGGTGCGATGGACGTCTCCTTCAGCGCGAGTCTGTCCAAACCCGCCGCATCCATTCCCGAACACCATCACGCGTCGCCGCCGCTCTTCGCGTCGCCGTCGCCGCCGCCGCCGAGTTCCAACGCGCTCGCATCGAAATCACCCTCACGCACCGGCATCGGCACCACGACGACGACTCGCGCGAGACGACACCTCTTCCGTCGTCTCGCGCAGTGTCTCGCCCTCGTTCTCGCCCTCGTTCTCGCTCGAGCGGTTTCGACCCGCGCGTCCGCGTAGATATTATTGATGATTTTGATGATCCCATCGATTCATCGCCACACCTCGTCGCGCGACCGATCTTGTGCGACGCGCGCGCGCGTAACGCGTGACCCACGATGCGAGCGACGCCTTCACCCACGTCATCGCGCGTCGATTGTCGCGTGACGTCGACGACGGCGCGTCGACGTGGATGGCGTGTCTCGGGCACCGATGCGTCGATGCGGACGGGGACGCGCGCCGTCGCGCGCGATGTCGACGCCGACGCCGCGTACGAGTGGTGCGTTCGATGATACTCGATTCGGGGAAGACGTCGGCGAGCGGCGCGACGGGGACTCGGCGCGCGGAGGGGGGGGACACGCGCGATGATTATGATTTTTGTTGTTTTTTGATGGTTTTCTCCGCGCGGACGACGACGCGAGCGATGAAATGAAATGCGAATGAATGACGCGAGTTCGACGCGCGCGCGCGACGACGATACCGGCTCGTCGCGCGACGCGCGGATGAACGGATGACCGACCGACTGACGAACCCGCCGGACGACGCGCGGATGAACGGATGACCGACCGACTGACGAACCCGCCGGACGACGCGTTCGTTCTCCGTCGCAGCGTCGTCATCGAGAACCGAGCGGCGAGCCTGAGCGGGGCGAAACGAACGCTCGTGGTGGCGATCGAGGATAAACAGAGCGACGTGGCGTCGAATCGACGAAATACGTCGTCGAGCGCGTCGTTTGAGCACGACAATGGCAAGGCGTGGACGGAGCGGTTTCACGAACCGGGACAATACGTCATGGCGAGGTGCGCGTGCGGGGCGGAGACGCGATTACCGCTCGCTCGATCGCCGTATCACGTTCGATACGACAGTGCGCGATTAGACAGCGCCAAGGTGGAATTTTTGGTGGATTTGAAGACGCACCCGAACGCGCTCACGGCGGCGGCGCCCGGTTTCACATTTTCGGTGAGCGCGCCGGAGGGCGGCGGATTCTCCAACGTTCTCTTCGCCGAGCGGTCGCTCGAGTCGGCGATGCGTAAAGAACACAATCTCATCATCGTCGCGTACGGGACGAACGGCATGGCGAGCGTGCGTTCGCTGTTAGATTGGCAACCGGCGATGGCGTACGCGAGCCAGCACGCGGTGACCGTCTTTTATCTCTGCGAATCCCAAGAGGACGCCGCGCTCTTATCCCTCCACGACGAGTGGCGCGAGGAAGGGTTTAAAATCATCGCGTGTTACGGCGATCTCGACGATCAGATATTTTTGATGGAGCAGTGTTTCGCCACGGGCGCGCCCGGCGCCGGCGGTCGACCCGTCGTCTTGGGCGCCGACCCGTCCAGGGCGTCGGCGCTCCTCGCCGGCGCCGAGGGCGAGACGGCGCGTCGATTACTCGCGCTCATCGAATCACGAGGCGTCGCGAAAGATAACGTGTTAACGAGCGACTTTTATTAACGCACAGAACACCGACGATCGACGCGACGCGCGCGACCCGCGTCCCGCGCGACTCGAAACGCGCGCGCCGAGAAAAAGATCCCCATCGATGCTCGCTCGTCTTTCTCCTCCGCACACCTCCTCGCGCGCGAGTCGACGCGCGCGATGGGTAAAAAAGACGAAACGCCCGAACAGCGCGC
>PVBE011375539.1_pt1 | contig 12046 bp, 8 predicted proteins | sample 1631181 | NCBI WGS metagenome assembly PVBE01 (sample SAMN08397723, study PRJNA350692) | Marine metagenome, whole genome shotgun sequencing project. | isolation source: water | place: Pacific Ocean | collected 2012-04 | reverse complement strand
TCGGGGCGATCCTCTAGAGAGCCATCCCACCCGGGACCTTCTCGAAGTCCGCCAGGAAGCGCTCGAGCCCGATGTCCGTGAGCGGGTGCTTGACCAGCTGCGTGATCACCTTGTGCGGGATCGTGCAGACGTCCGCGCCCATGAGCGCCGCATCGACCACGTGGTTCGGATGGCGAACCGAGGCCACCAGGACCTGCGTGTCGAAGTCGTAGTTGGCGTAGATGCCCACGATCTTCTCGATGAGCTCCATGCCATCGGTGGAGATGTCATCGAGGCGCCCGACGAACGGCGAGATGTACGAGGCGCCGGCCTTTGCGGCGAGCAACGCCTGGGTCGGCGAGAAGCAGAGCGTGACGTTGGTGCCGATGCCCTCCTCCGTGCACGTCTTGGTCGCCTTGAGCCCCTCGACGGTCAGCGGCAGCTTGACCACGATGTTGGGGTGGATGGCGTGCAGCTTGCGGGCCTGGTTCATCATCGGGCCGTACTCGGTCGCGATGACCTCGGCGGACACGGGCCCAGGGACCAGCTCGCAGATCTCGACGATGACGTCCCGGAACGGGCGGCCCGTCTTGGCGATGAGCGAAGGGTTGGTGGTCACGCCGTCGAGCACGCCCAGCGCCAGGGCGTCCTTGATTTCAGCGATGTCGGCGGTGTCGATGAAGAACTGCATGGGGGCCTCCCCTGGGCTCGATGCGCCGGGAAGCTAGCAATCCAGGGCCCATAGGACAACCGGGATCGGCCCGGTTCTGCTAGCATCGCGGCCCTTGTGAGGCGCACCGGACCCGGGTTGGACCAGGCGGCGGCCAGAGCGGAGTGTGTGCGTGTCTGCCAGCTCATCTACGAGCGGGCCTACAGCACCGGCGCCGACGGCAACGTCACGGTCCGTTTGGCCGATGGACGGCTACTGGCGACCCCCAGCGGGGCGCATAAGGGCTTCCTGAAGCCGGACGACATGGTCTTGCTGGATCCCCGCGGCCGGCCGATCCAGGGCGGGACGCCGACGAGCGAGCTCCCCATGCACCTGGCGGTGTATCGGGCGCGGCCCGAGGTCAAGGCGGTGGTCCACGCCCACCCCCTCGCCGCCGTGGCCTGCTCCATCGCAGGGATCGATCTCGGTGAGATCATCGTGCCCGAGGTCATCTTCGGGGTGGGCTGCATCGAGATGGCACCGTACTCGACGCCCACCACCGACGACGTCCCCGAGGTCGTCGGCGATGCGATCATGCGCTGCGACGCCCTGGTGATGGCCCGCCACGGCACGGTCACCGTCGGCCCCGACCTCCTCAAGGCGTTCGCCCGACTGGAGACCGTGGAGCACACGGCGAAGATCGTCGCCCTCGCCCGGCAGCTGGGCACGGCGACTCCGCTGGATGCCGCCGAGGTGGCGCGCCTGCGGGGGATCGTGGGCGGCGCTCCCACCACGGAGGCCCCGACGGCGAGCTCGTCCGAGGGGATCGTCGCCCAGGCCACCGCGGAGGTGATGCGTCGCCTCATCGCCGAGGGGCTCGTGGACGGACGGTCCGGGTGAGCGAGGCCCTCGGACTGCAGTCGGCCCTCGCCGAGGGGTACCTGCGAAAGAAGGAGTACAAGCAGGCTGAAGAGGCCTGCCGACGGGCGCTGGACGCCGCCCCCGACGACGACAGCCTCCGGCGGTTCCTGGTGATGTCGCTCATCGGCCAGGCCCGCTGGAAGTCGGCGATCGTGGAAGGCAAGGCCTACGCCGGGCGGCGCCCCGAGGACGGCGAAGCTTGCCGGATCCTGGGTGAGTGCCTGCTGCGCGGCGACAAGCCCGCCGCCGCACGGGCGGTGCTGCGCAGGGCCGTGCGCCTCGATCCCGAGCATCGGCTGGGCATGGCGCTCCTGGCGCGTGCGGACATCGTCGTGTCGACGAAGCCCGAAAAGCGCGCCAAGTACGACAAGGAGGAGCAGGCGCTGTACGACGACTTCGGGTGGCCCGTGGAGGAGCTCGAGCTGTCGCAGTCGACCATGACGCTGGACGAGCTCGACCTCGAGGAGATGGAGGAGTTCCCGTCGTCCCTGGCCGAGCTGCCGATTCACGAGGAGGACGCCGAGTCGGAGGAGCGGCTGGACTCCGAGGAGCCCATCGAGATCACCTCGAGCTCCATCCAGGCCATCGAGGACGACGACGACGATCTGGGACCCGCGCCGCCTGATCCGGGCCCTGCGCCTCCCGATCCCGGGCCTGCCCCGCCGCCGGCGGGGCAGGACGACGACGAGGAGATGCCCATGAAGCTGACGGGGAGCTCCATCCAGGCGATCGAGGACCTGCCGCCGGATGAGCTGGGGGACTCCATCCCCGAGATCGAGCCCGATCTGTCCGAGGACCCGGACGAGCTCGACGACGACGAGGCGACGCGGGAGTGGGACATCTCGCTGCACCCGCCGCGCGCCGCCGACTCCGGTGGCGCCTCGGGGCGACAAGCGGCCCCAGAGGTGTCGCCGCAGGTGCGACCGACGCCGAAACCCAAGGCGCAGCCCAAGCCGAAGCCCGTGCCGACGCCGGTGGCTCAGCCGACGCCCCGTCCGGCGCCGGTCCAAGCGCAGCCGTTCAGCCCCGACCCCAACACGCCGGAGACCCCGAGGGACGGCACCCCCATCCCCCAGGAGACCCGGGCGACGGACCCCGGCCGGGCCATGCAGGGGCCCTGGGCGTTGGCGCTGGGCGCGTTGGGCGTGCTGATCGTGATCGGGGTGGGTGCGGCGGTCGTGCTCAAGACGGGCAAGGCGAGCCAGGAGCGGCTCGACGAGGTCCGCCGGGCGCTGTTGACCGGTCGCGACGCCGACTTCGCGCAGGCCACGAAGCTCCTTGCGGAGCTCAAGGCCGGCGGGGGCGGCGCCGAGGTCGCCGCGCTGTCGGCGCTCACCGAGGCCGCCAAGGCTCACGAGCTCCTCGGCCCCGCGGCGCCTGCAGCCAGCGCGATCGCCGCGGCGGAGACCGAAGCGGCCGACGCCGCAGAGACGTGCGCGGCGCGAGGGTACATGGCCCTGCGGGCCGACGAGGCGGCCACCGCCCGGGCGACCTTGGTGGGGTGTGCCGAGAAGCACCCTCGCGACCCATGGCTGCGGTACCTGCTCGGCCGGGCCCTGGGCAACTCCGGCGACCGGGCGGGCGCGGCCACCCAGCTCGACGCGGCGCTCGAGGCGAGCCCCGGCTTGATCGCCGCGCGGGTGGCCAAGGCGGATCTTCACGCCAGGGCGCGCAAGTGGGACGACGCGCGGGCCGTCCTGTCGCGGGTGCCGGTGCCGGACCACCCTCAGGCGCTGGTGGCCCGGGCGCGGCTCGCCCTGGACTCGGGGGCGCCGCCGTCGGACGTCGACGCAGCGCTGTCCGGGCTGGCGGGCCGCTCGGAGACCCTGTCCGCCGGCCGGAAGGCCGAAGCGGAGCTGCTGAGGGCCAGGCGCCACCTGGCCGCGGGCAAGCTGTCCGCCGCCGCCACCTCACTGAAGACGGCGCTGTCCGGCAAGGCCATCGACCACCCCCGGTTCCTGCTCGAGGCCGCCGGTGTCGCGCTGGACGTCTGGCAGACCGAGGAGGCATCCCGGCTGCTGGACCGAGCCGCCCAGGCGGGGGCGAAGGCCGCGCGCACCGCTGTGCTCAAGGCCCACCTGTCCTTGGTGCTTGGGACGCCGGAGGCGGCGCTGCGGACCCTCGAGTCAGCCCCGGTGAGCGATCCGCAGACCCACCTGCTCCGGGCGCGGGCGCACCTCGCGACCGGGCACGTGCCCGCCGCGCGCCGCTCCCTGCTGGCCGCCGCCGATCGTCCGGACGCCGCCGTCGTCGAGGCGCTGGTGTCGTATCGGGAGGGTCGGAGCGACGAGGCCATCGGACGGCTTCGTGCGCTGGCCGACGGATCTGCCGAAGCCGCGGCGGCGCTGGGGCGGATCCTCGCCGAGGAGGGCCGGGCCGAGGAGGCCAAGCAGCTCCTGACGGCCGGCATCGGGAGGTACCGCGGCGACCCGCGCCTGCAGTCGGCCCTCGGGCGCGTGCACCTGCGCGAGGGCGCGCCGGCGGACGCGCTGATTGCGTTCGAGGGGGCGCTCGAGTCGTTCAGCCAGGACTCGGAGGCTCAGATCGGCCTGGCCGCGGCGAAGCTGCGCACCGGCGACGCCAAGGGGGCCCGGGAAGGCGTCGATGGCCTGCTCAAGGCGGAGCGGCCGCCGCCGGACGCCTTGCTGGTGGACGCCGAGCTCCGGCTGGACGAGGGCGACGTCAAGGGGGCTCGCAAGGCGCTGGGCCGGGCCCAGGCGTCCGGGGCATCCGGCCTGGACGCAAATCGGGTGGCGGGCTTGGTGGCGCTGGCGGAGAACCGGCCCAAGCGGGCCGTGGCGGTGCTGAAGGCCGCCGCCCAGGAGTCGCCGCGCAGCACCACCTTGCGGTTGGCCCTCGCGCGTGCCCTCCTGCAGGCCCAGCGGGCCCGAGACGCCCGCACGGCGCTCAAGGACGTGCTGCGGCGCGATCCCGAGCACCCGGGCGCCCGGCTGCTGCTCGGCCGGGCCCTGCTCGACGACGAATACGACCTGGAGGCGATCCGCGAGCTGTCGCGGGCGTCCAGGTCGGCCAAGGCCCGCGGCGCGCCCAAGAAGCAGCAGGGCGAGATCCTGTCCGCCCTGGCGCTGGCCCACTACTACAACGGCGACTACGGCCAGGCGCTGGTCCTGCTGGATGACGCCGCGAGCGTCAGCCCGGGTCGCGCCGAGGTCCACCTGGTGCGGGGGAAGACCCTGCAGAAGCTCAAGCGACCGGACCGCGCCACGGAGGAGTTCGAGGCCGCCGTACGGATCAACTCCGGCCTCGCCGAGGCCCACTATTGGTACGGCGCCGCCCTGCTCAAGCGAGGCGGATCCAGGGAGACCGCGACCGCTCACCTGCGCCGCTACCTTGCTTTGGCGCCGGCGGGTCGGTATCGAGCCGGTGCCCGCAAGTTGTTGGGTAAGCGCTGATCCCTTCCGTCGTCAGGTCGTGTTCAGCTCACACGGCTCGAGGTAGGAGCATGCGGAATCCCCCCACTTTCACGTCCCTGTTCGTACTCACTTTGCTGATCGGCTGCGCGCCCGGAACGCGGCGCGGGGGAGGCGGAGGAGGCGCAGGCGGCGGTGCGGGCGGCCAACAGGGCGGGCTGGCCGACGACGGGGACGATCAGGTGGACGGACAAGGCGGGGACAACGACATCAACCTGCCGGGGCAGGAGGGCGAGGGTGAGCGGGTCGGGGATGACGTCAACGACGGCGAGGACGGCGAGGACGGCCAGGAGGGCCCGGACGGAGAGGAAGGCGAAGAGGGCGAGGGGGGCCCTGGTGAGGGCGAGGAGGGGCCCGGAGAGTGGCAGGAGGGGGAAGAGGGCGAGGAAGGTGAGGAGGGCGAGGAGGGCGAGGAGGGCCCCGGCGAGGACTGCATCGACCTGGACGAGGATGGATATGGCCTTGGCGACGACTGCCTCGGCCGTGACTGCGATGACGGGAACCCGGACGCCCATCCCGGCGCAGAGGAGATCTGCGACAACGGGTTCGATGACGACTGCGACCTGCTGTTCGACGCGGCGGACGACGACTGCGACTCCGACTGCGTAGACGGCGACCTCGACCGTTACGGTCAGGGCCCGGGCTGCGAAGGCCCGGACTGCGACGACTTCGATCCCCTCGTCAATCCGGGCATCCGCGAAGTGTGCGGCGACGACATCGACAACGACTGCGATCGGGGCGTCGACGAAGAGGACGAGTGTGGCGCCGGCGGTGACGGGACACCCTGCTGGGGGTTCTTGAGCTGCCTAGGGGATTGCGACGGCGACCGGGCCTGTCAGCAGGGCTGCGACCGGGCCGTGTCCGAGGCTGGACGGGACCTGTATGCCGACGCCATCGAGTGCGTGTCGGACGAGTGCCCAGAGGGCTCGGCGCCCGGCTGCCAGATCGACGAGTGTCCCGGCGAGATCCTGGCGTGCCTCGAGGACAACGACGACCCGCTGGACTGCGGCGACTACGACTTCTGCCTCAGGCTCTGTGGTCAGGATCGTCCCTGCGCGACCCGCTGCGAGCGAGCGGCCGCTCGAGGTGCCCTGGAGGATTGGCAGGACATGGCGGCCTGCTACCAGGAGAGCTGCGCAGACCAGCCCGACGACCCCGACTGCTTCCGCAATCGCTGCGAGCGGGAGCTCGAGGGCTGCTACGGGCCGCTCGACGAATAGGCGCCGAGGCCGGACCGCCCCGGCGACCTCAGCGTTGGCAGAAGGGCTGGGGCGGCGCGGGATCGCACGTCGCGAGCGGGGCGAGGTCCGGGTGGACCGCCTCGAGCTTGGCGCGGATGCCGGCATAGCTGAAGTCCTGGCCTAGCTCCTGGGTCCGGCCTGGATCTGTGACGCACAGCATCTTGGCGACACCACACACGTCCACCGCCTCGCATTCGGGGCCGACGACGCCCTGCAGCAGGTCTGCGTCGCCGTAACGCACGCGGCCGCCGACGACGACCAGCGCGACCTCCGCAGCCGAGGCCTCCAGGAGGGCTCGGCGGGGCGCCTCGGCGTCGGAGCGGATGACCATGAGGTCGGCGCGGTAGTTGCGCTTGAGGCGGCCCAGCTGTTGGTCGAGCTTGAGAGCCCGGGCGGGCGCCAGCGTCGCCATCTCGACCATCTCCTCGTCGCTGAACGCGCTCTGCAGCTCGCGGGCGTTGTGGTCCGCGAACCAGCGAAGCTCCTGGAGCATCGACTCGCCCCCGGACGGGCTCCAGTCGGGCGCAATCGACAGGTTCACGCCGGCGTCCCGGGCCCCGACGGCGTCGGGGATTCGGCCGTACAGCATCGCGTTGGACACGGGCGACATCACCATGTGGGCGCCGCCCTGGCCCATCTTGGCCAGCTCCGGGGCGCCAAACCCGGTGCCGTGGATGACGACCAGCTCGGGGCGGACCAGCCCCAGGCGGTCGAGCGTGTCGAACTCCTCGCGGGCGTACTCGTCGATGCCCTCGCTCACGTGCACGAGCCACGAGCGGACCGCGCCGTTGTCGAAGTCCTGCTTCATGCGCTCGGCGTCCTCGGAGTCGACGCCCGTCACCCTGCTGATCCGGGCCGACATGTGGTCGCCCCCGAGGCCGCCGTTGAGCGCGCCCTCGTCGATGTTGCGGATGAGCGTGTCCAGGCAGCGGTAGTCCTCCCAGTCCTTGCGGCCCAGCGTCGCGCCCTGGGTCATCGTGGCGCCGCCGACCAGCGCCCTCAGCTCGCCGTACAGCGTGGCCTCGCAGAAGGCGTCCCGGGACACGCCGCTCTGCTTGCTCTTGAAGCTGTTGTAGGCGGAGTCGCCGTTGCGCCACTTGTCGCGGTTTTCGTAGCAGGAGTGGTCCAACGGGATGCGGTTCCAGGTGTTCCACGACAGGTGGTTGTGGATGTCGATGAGGCCTGGGAAAGCGATGAGCCGGTCGGCGGACTGGATGACGGGGGCCTCGGCGGCCACGGCGTTGTCCGCGCACTGCGGGCCGGCGCACAGGATGCGATCCTGGGCGAACAGGACCTGCCCGGCGGGCACCTCGAGGTCCGGGGTCACCAGGTCGGCGTGGAGCAGCAACGGGCTGTGCTCGCCGGCCTGAAGACCCGACACGAACGGCGTGCCTGACGCACCGCCACCTCCGTCGCCGCCCGCCCCGCCTCCGTCGCCGCCGGCCCCGCCGGCCCCGCCGGCCCCGCCTCCGCCGCCTCCGCCGCTGTCACGACAGGCGGGCATCGTGGCCATGAGCAGGGCTGCGCCAAGCAGCAGGAACCGGGAGTTGGCTAGCCGCACGGAGGATTCTCCACGCCGGGCGAGCCCTTCTGGGCGCTGGTCTCGCTCCAGGCCGCGGCGCCCGGGCACCAGCCGGCCTTGTCGTCGTTGGACGTGTGATCGAGCGCTTCCGGGTTCACGGCGGCGCTGACGCCGGCGCCGTGGGGGAAGTCGCCGGTGTAGGCCACGTGGTCGAGCACCACCTCGCCGAGGGCGATGGCGATCTCGTCGTCGCCGTTGGCCAGCGTGAACTCGCTGCCGTAGGCGTACAGGACGTCGACGTCCCCGTTGAGGGCCTTGTCGGTGGAGCGGCCCAGGACGGCGAACCCGCCTGCGTCGATCACGATTGGATCCGCGCCGCCCAGGACCGCAGAGTCGCTGCCGTCGTCGCTGATCCGCAGGCCTCGAAGATCGACGGGCTTGTCCATGGCGTTGTGGATCTCGAACCACTCGGCGGTCTTTTCGTTGTCCGGGACGTCCGGCAGCTCGACGTTGGCCATGTACTCGGTGATCAGCAGGTCCCCGGCGGCCGCAGGCACCCCGAACTCGTCGCCGCGGGCGACGCATTGGCCGGCGTCGCAGACCTCTGCCGGGTCGGCGCAGACCCCGGCGGGAGCGGCCTGGCCGCAGGGATCCTCGTCGCCGCCGCCGTTGTCGCCGCCACCGTTGTCGCCGCCACCGTTGTCGCCGCCGCCGTCACCGCCCTCGCCTTCGGGGCAGATGGTGACGTCCGGGTTCCGGGAGCAGCCATAGTCGTCACAGTCGACGTAGCTGTTGCCGTCGTTGTCGACGCCGTCCTGGCAGAGCTCGTCGGTGTCTTCGGACGGGCAGTCGAGGTCGAGGTCGGGGTTGCGCGAGCAGCCGAAGTCCCCGCAGTCCACGTAGCCGTTGCCGTCGTTGTCGATCCCGTCGGTGCAGAGCTCGGCGGTGTTCTCCTCGCAGCTGTCATCGCTGCCATCGACGAAGCCGTCGCCATCGTTGTCGATGCCGTCAGCGCACTTGCCGGAACCGGCGTCCTCGCCGGCGCAGATCGTCGGTGCGGTGATGGCGCAGTCGCGGTCAGCGCAGTCTGTGTAGCCGTCGCCGTCGTCGTCGGCGCCGTTGGCGCAGGCCTGCGGCCCTTCCTCGATGCCGTCCGTTGCGGGGACGCCGCCGCCCTCGTCGCCGCCCAGGGCGGCCCCGCCGGCCGCGCCACCGCCGCCGCCACCCCCATCCGTCTCGCCGCGGCAGGCGACGATGCAGAGCGCTGTCATGGCTAGATACTGGAGCCGCATGGGCGGCAGTGTAGAGACGCCGCTAGCGGTTGAACAGGCCGCCAAGGAAGCCCTTCTTGCCGTCGTCGTCGCCGCCGCCCTCCGCAGGTGCGCCGCAGCGCTCTGCCAAGGCGTCCGCCAGGGCGACGAACGGGGCCGAGGCGCTGGAGTCCGGATCGGCCAGGACGACCGGTCGGCCAGCGTAGCCGCCCTGCCGGATCGACATCTCCAGCGGGATCTCGCCCATGAACGGGACGCCCAGCCGGTCGGCCGTCCGCTTCCCGCCGCCCTCGCCGAAGATGTACTGCCGCTCGCCGCCAGGGACGTCGAAGTAGCTCATGTTCTCCACGATGCCGAACACCGGCACCTTCACCTTGGAGAACATCTGCAGGCCGCGGGTCGCGTCGGCCAGGGACAGCTCTGACGGCGTCGTGACGATGACCGCGCCCGTGATGGGCACCGTCTGCACGAGGGTGAGCTGGGTGTCGCCGGTCCCGGGGGGCAGGTCGATGATCAGGAAGTCGCAGCCGGCCCAGTTCACGTCCTGGAGGAACTGCCGGACGATGCCCATGACGATGGGGCCCCGCCAGATCACGGGCGAGTCATCATCGAGCAGGAAGCCGAGGGACATGACCCGCAGACCGGACGTCTCAAGCGGTTGCAGCTGGCCGTCCTTGACCTTGGGCTGGGCGTTGATGCCCAGCAGGATCGGGGCCGAGGGGCCGTACAGGTCGACGTCGAGCAGGCCGACCGAATGGCCGCGGTGCTTGAGCGCCAGCGCCAGGTTGACCGCGACGGTGGACTTGCCGACGCCGCCCTTGCCCGAGGCCACGGCGATGATGTTCTTCACGCCCTCGAGGTGCGTGGGGGCCGGCGCGCCGCCTCCGGGGGGGCGCTGCTGGGCCGGGCCATGGCTGTGGTTGTGACCGCCGCCAGGGGGTGGGCCCGCGGCCTTGGGCGGGTTGGGCACCTTGGCGTCGATGTAGCAGTCGGTGACGCCCTCGAGCGCCTCGATGGCGTCTGCGACAGCGTCCTCGAGATCGTGGCGGGCCGCGGTCGGGCGGTCGTCGAACTCGAGCTCGAGCTTGACCTCCCCTTCCTCCACGGCGATCTCACCGACCATGCCTAGGGAGACGACGTCGCCGTCTCGCTGATCGTCCTGCACGCCCTTCAAAGCCTCGAGGATCGTCTCTCTGCTCACCTGGCTCATCGATGGCTCCCCTGTGCCCGCGTGTGCGGCTGACGTCGGGCCGGACCGGCCCTTTGGCGATGGGGAATATGGGACCCCGAGTGCGGTTGTCAACGACCGGCCGGTCCGGCCAAGATGCCCGGCCATGACTCGTCACTGCACGCCGCCTCTGTCCGCCCTGTGCGGGCTGCTCGCCGTCCTCGCCTCGTCGGGCTCCATCGCACATGCCGGCGGCTTCGAATTCCCCGACAACGGCGTGCGCGCCTTGGGCCGGGGCGGGGCCTTCGTGGCGCGGGCCGACGATCCCACGGCCATCTATCACAACCCCTCGGGTATCACGCGGCTGACCGAGCCGACCCTCCTGGTCGACCTCAACATCAGCCACGTCGACTATCGCTTCAAGCGCGCCCCGACCGACCGGACGACCCGCAGCGGCCAGCGCGTCCAGGTGCCGGGCGACGGGGAGTTCGAGGAGGTCCACAACGACGCGCCGCCGTTTCCCGCCCCCTTCCTGTCCTACGTGCACCCGCTGTCGGACTCCTTGGCCGTCGCCGCCGGGGTCTACGGACCGAGCGCGTACGGCTGGCGGGATTTCCCCGAGGACGGACCCCAGCGCTACACGCTCACCAAGAGCGAGATCCTGCTGACCTACACCACCCTCGCCGTCGCCTGGCAGGGGTGGGATGGCCGCCTGCGCCTGGGGGCGAGCCTGCAGGCCGCCTCCGTGCCCAAGATGCACATCGAGCTCACCACCGATGGCGATCCCGGCATCCTCACGAGCGGGCAGAGCGGATACGTGCAGACCGAGGACCCGCGCTGGGACAACAAGTCCATCCTCGACCTGTCCCAGGGCTTCATCCCGACCGGGATCCTGGGGCTGACCGTCGCGCCCACGGACAGCATCGAGATCGGCCTGTCGTATCGGCCCGGCTTCGAGCTGCGCACGGAGGGCACCGTGTCCGTCGAGTACTCCGACTTCTTCTCCTACGATCCCGACCCGGACGATCCCACGCAGCACAACGCCGCACGGGAGGCCGAGTGCGCCGGGGTCCCCGCGGAGGACCGCTACCTGTGCTCCCGCGACCCGCAGATGACCGACGACGGGGCGGCGCTCACGCTGAACTTCCCGCACATCGTCAAGGCGGGCGTCCGATACGTTGATCGCCCGGGCGGCCCCACGACCAGCTCGTCCCGGGAGAACTTCGACGTTGAGCTCGATGTCACCTGGGAGCGGTGGTCGACGCTCGAGGACATCACCGTGGAGTTCGACGGACAGCTCGAGTTCAACCCGTTCTTCGCGACCCAGGTGAAGAAGACGGTGCCGCTCAATGAGCGGCCGATTGTCCTGCCCCACGACTGGCTGGATGTCGTGAGCGTTCGCCTGGGGGGGGACTGGCACGTCACCGAGCCCCTCACGCTGCGGGCCGGCGCGACGTGGGAGACGTCGACCTTCCCCAGCCACGCGGTGGATCTGCTCGCAGAGGGCTTCCCTCGCACCACCGCGGCAGTGGGCGCGTCGTACGACCTGACGTCGGCGTTGCGGCTGTCCGCCGGCGCGACCATGTCGTTCTCGGGGGACTTCGTGTCCAAGGACAGCCAGGTCGCGGCGCAGATCCCGATGTCCGAGTGCGTGGCGCCGTTCGACGATCCGGCCCTGTGCGCCTATGAGGGTGAGCCGACGGGCAACCCTATCGGCGAGGGGACGTACAGGAACCGGATCGTGTTGGTGGGGATCGGGCTGACTGCGGGGTTCTAGGACACCGAACGGGCCGTCTGGTTAACAATGTCGTGCGCCAGGCCAAGCCTGGAGGAGGAGGATGAGATGCCGGAAACATAGACGGCG
>PVBE011557133.1_pt1 | contig 12047 bp, 10 predicted proteins | sample 1631181 | NCBI WGS metagenome assembly PVBE01 (sample SAMN08397723, study PRJNA350692) | Marine metagenome, whole genome shotgun sequencing project. | isolation source: water | place: Pacific Ocean | collected 2012-04 | reverse complement strand
GTGGCACAATGTTCCCTGGTGGGCGTGCAAATGGTCGATGTTTTCATCTGTCATCTCCGATAGTTTTGCTTGCTAGGAAAACCAAACCTATCGGAAGCACGCTCACCAACCCATGGAATCTCCCCCGTCAAGGGGGAGGGAAAAAGTAAGGGTCACAGCCAGTTTCGGCTCCCTCCCCCCTTGTGGGGGAGGGTTGGGGTGGGGGGGATGGCGGCAATCGACGCCAGCTGTTCAATTTCTTCACACGCTCTTTCACGGGAATGACGGCGTGAGTTACTTCCCGTACTTCCAGCGCAACAGCTCGACGGCGTTGTTCTCTCCCAGCAGCTGACCGGGGATGACGATGTGCAGGCTGGGCGCTTCCGCCAAATCGCCGGGTTCGGCCACCACCAGATAGGCCGACAGCGCCGTCTGGCGGCGGCCGCAGCGGCGGTCGCCGCCGCCCGCCTTGGCGCCGGCCTCGAGGGCTGCCAGCAGGCGGTCGGCGAGACTGAAAGCCGGATTGCGATGGGCCTTGCGGTAGGCCGCCAGCATGACCTTGGCGAAATTGGCATCAGCCATGATGTTGCCCTGTACCGAGACGCCATAGGCTTGCAAATCTGCGTGTGCTTCCGCTGTCTCGCCGCCAGTGAAACCGGCCGGTTGACCGGCATGAGCCAGCGAGACCACGCCGTATTGCTGCCGGGCAGCGCTGCCATCGAACCAGATGTCGGAGATGGTGGCGACAATCTCCTTCGGGCTGTGCCCCTGCCGGAGCATCTCGACGCCCTTCCTGCGGGCCACCGGGTTGGAGGCGGCCTGGGCCACGATCACGCCCTTGCCCGGCACGATGCCAACGATGCCGCCGACCGAATTGGTGCAAGAGGCACCGGCGCTGCCGACCTCGCCCGAGGCCGTGTCGACGGCGACGATGGACCAGGTAGCCAGGGCCGGCGCGGACGGTAGCAGCAGGAGCGCCACCAGAAGCCAGCAAAAGGAGCAGCGCGCTGCCATCAAAACACCCCGTTTTCGCGCATGGCGGCGATTTCGTCGTCGTCGTAGCCCAGGCTGCGGGCAATCTCGTCGTTGTGCTGGCCCATCTCGGGTAAATCGAAGCTCAACTGCCCCGGCTCGTCCAGGAATTTTATCGGGATCCCGATGTGCTCCCAGCCGCGGTGGTCCTCGACGACCATGCCGCGGTGGCGGGCCTGGGGGTCGTCGGCCGCCTCGCGTAGCGTCTGCACCGGGGCGAAGGCACAGTCGACGTCGGCGAAGAACTCGACCCATTCAGCCTGGCTTTTGCTGCGGAAGGTCTCGGTCAGGAATTCGCGCACCGGGTCCTGGTTGGGCCCGGGCGGTGGCTTGCAGAGATCATAGAGATCCGGCCGGCCCAGCTTCTCCAGCACGTTCTTGGCGAAGTGCAACTCGGAGGCGCCCATAACTATGAAGCGGCCGTCGCCGGTTTCGTAGATGCCGTACATGGCGTAGCCGCCCCAGGGGCGCTGGTCCTTGACCACGGGCTGTCGTTTATTGGCCAGCACCTCGCCCAGGTTGTTGGGAACGGCCGCCATCATGGCGTCCATCATGGCCATGTCGAGATAATCGCCGCGCCCCGTCTCCTGGCGCCGCAACAGCGCCATCAGCACTCCCGAAAGCGCCATCATGGAAGACAGGATATCGGCCGTGGCGGTGCCGGGAACGGCTGGCTTGCCGTCGGCGCCCAGCGTCACGCTGATGATGCCGGCCAGGGCTTCGGTGGCCAGGTCGTGGGCCGGCCGGCGCACGTAGGGTCCGTCCTGGCCGAAGGCCGAGATCGAGCAATAGACGATGTGGGGCGCGCGGGCCGCGACCTCTCGGTAGCCCACTCCCAGGCGGTCGACGACACCGGGTCGGAAGGCCTCGACGAAGACGTCGCAGCTCTCGGCCAGACGCAGCAGGATCTCGCGGCCCTCATCGGTCTTGAGATTGAGCTGCAGCGACTTCTTGCCGCGGTGGGTATTGGCGAAGAAGACGGAAACGCCGTCACGTTTGAGATCGATCTCGCGGTTTGGCTCGCCGGCCCCGGCTGGTTCGATCTTGATCACCTCGGCGCCGTGATCGGCCATCATCTGGGTCAGCAACGGACCGGGCAGGAAGAGCGAAAGGTCGAGGACGCGAATTCCTTCGAGTTTCATGATGATTGTTCCTGGGTCTGCGACTCAGACCGCGCCGCAATCCCTGAGTGCCGTGATCTCGTCGTCGCTGTAACCAAGCTCGCGCAGGATATCGTCGCTGTCGGCCCCAAGCTTGGGACCGGGGCGGGCCGGAAGCTCCTCGTCGAGGCGGATTGGGCTGGCGATCAGTTTGAGGTCGGGATGGTCGGGGTGGTCGACGCTTTGTACGCCGCCGCGCTGGCGGAAGAAGGGATTGTCGAGCGCCTGGGCGATGTCGTTGACCGGCGCACAGGGGAGCGCGCCTGCGAAAACTTCGATCCAATCGGCGGTGGCCTTGGCCGACAAAATCTCGTCCAGTACCTCGGTCAGTTCTTCGCGATTTTCGTGGCGATCGGCGTAAGAGCGGAATCGCGCATCTTCGATCAGCTCTGGCCGTTCGATGCGCTGGCAGAGGATCTCCCAGAATTTCTGGGTCTGGGCCATGACGAAGATCCAGCCGTCGCTGGCGCGGCAAAGCTGCGAAGGCGCCACGTAGGGATGGCCCGATCGCGCCACCCGCTCGGTGACCAGGCCCTCGTTGAGGTACCAGACCCCGGGATAGGTGAGCTGGTGCATGGCGACGTCGTAGAGTGAGACATCCATGTCGCGGCCCTGACCGGACTGGCGCGCCGCCATGATGCCGGCCAACAGCGCGAAGGCTGCCGTCATGCCGGTCATGAAGTCGACCATGGAAAGGCCGAAACGGGCGGGCGGGCTGTCGGGCTCGCCGGTGACCGAAAGGAAGCCGGCCTCGGCCTGCATGAGGTAATCGTAGCCGGGCCAGTCGCGGCGCTCGCCTTCACGGCCGTAGGCCGAGATGTGGGCGCAAACCAGGCGCGGATTGTGTTCCTTCAAGTGCTCATAGGTAATTCCCAGCTTGCCGGGCTGGTCGCCGCGCAGGTTGTCGATCAGGCCGTCGGCGCTGGCCACCAGGCGGCCCAGCACCTCGCGGCCGCGGTCGTGTTTGAGGTCGAGCGAGAACGAGCGCTTGTTGCGGTTGAAGCTTTGGAAGTATTGCGAATCGTGATCGCCCAGGAAGTAGGGCCCACCCTCGCGTGCCGTGTCGAAGCCGCCCTCGAGGTGCTCGATCTTGATGACGTCGGCACCCAGGTCGGCGAAGCTTCCCGAGCCATAGGGCCCGGCACCGAAACGCTCCAGCGCCAGCAGCCTGATGCCCTCCAGCGGCAGGCTCATACCGGGTTCCTGGCAATCAGTTGGCGGGCGATGATGATGCGCTGCATCTCGTTGGTGCCCTCGCCGATGCACATCAAGGGCGCGTCGCGATAGAGGCGTTCGACAGGAAACTCGGTCGAATAGCCGTAGCCACCGAAGACGCGCATGCACTCGGTGGCGTTTTCCAGCGCCGCTTCCGAGGCATAGAGCTTGGCCATGCCGGCCTCCATGTCGCAGCGCTCGCCGCTGTCGTAGGCTTTGGCCGCGAATTCCGTGAGCAGCTTGGCAGCGTGACAGCGCGTCGCCATGTCGCCGAGTTTGAGTTGGATCGCCTGGTGCTGGCAGATCGGCTTGCCCATGGTCTCGCGCACCTGGGAATAGGCCGTGGCCTCACGCAGTGCCGCATTGGCCAGGCCGACGCCGCGGGCGGCAACGTTGATGCGGCCGAGCTCCAGTCCGCCGACGGCATGATGGAAGCCGTGACCTTCGGCGCCACCAATAAGATTGTCGGCCGGCACGCGGTAGTCCTCGAACACCAGCTCGGCCGAATCGATGCCTTTGTAGCCCAGCTTCTTGAGCTTGCGGCTGACCGTGAAGCCCGGGCCCTTTTCCGCCACGAACATGGTCATGCCACGGTGCCGGGGCTCGGCATCCGCGTCTGTCTTGGTCAAAAGCGCCACGCAGCCGCCTTCGATGCCGTTGGAGATCCAAGTCTTGGTGCCGTTGATGACGTAGTCGTCGCCATCGCGCACCGCCTTGGTGCGAATGGCCTGCAGGTCGGTGCCGCAGTTGGGCTCGGTCAACGCCAGCGCCCCGCGCAGCTCGCCGGTGGCGAAGCGCGGCAGGAAGCGGCGTTTTTGCTCCTCGGTGCCGAAGCGTTCCACCGCCGCCGCCATGATCAGGTGCGAGTTGAAAATGCCGGTCAACGACATCCAGACCTCGGAGATGGTGGTTACGATCTTGGCGTAGGTGGCAGCCGGCAGGCCCAGGCCGCCGTATTCCTGGGCGATGGTGGCGCCGAAAAGGCCGAATTCCTTCATGCGCTCGACCATCTCGTGGGGGTATTCGTCGGCCGCCTCCAGGGCCATCACCTTGTCCACCACATCGCGCTCAAGCCAGCGCCCGATGACGTCGAGGATCTGGGTCTCATCCTCGGGCGAAAAGGCCTCACCGGTCCGGTTGAGGATTTCGTCTGCCATGATCAGGTTCCTTCTGCTGCCGCGGCTGCCGCCATCTTGTCGTCGACGCTGTGGCCCCGCTTGGGCACCAGTACGGTGCGCTTGTAGCTCATCACCAGCGTGCCATCCTGCTTTTGGGCACGGGTCTCGACGGTGACGATGCCTTGGGTTGGTCGAGAGCTTGATTCGCGCTTTTCCAAAACCTCGGATTCGGCCGTCAAGGTGTCGCCATTGAAGACCGGTGCCGGCATGCGGATGTCGGTCCAGCCCAGATTGGCGATGGCCTTCTGGCTGATGTCGGAGACGCTCATGCCGGCGACGATGGAGACGGTGAGCGCGCTGTTGACGACGATCTGGCCGAATTCCGTGTGGCGGCAATATTCGGCGTCGAAGTGCAGCGGGTGCTGGTTCATGGTGAGCAGCGTGAACCAGGTATTGTCGGCCTCGCTTATGGTGCGCCCAGGACGGTGTTCGTAGACGTCTCCTTCGTTGAAGTCCTCGAAGCAGCGACCGAACGATTCGCGATAGCGGTTGCCGCCGACGGCAACGGATTCACGGCTCATGGCGGGGCCCTCCCTGACCGGATGTGGGAAACTGTCTTTAGAATTCTGGAGAGCCGCCGGTAACCTGTCAAATTGGCTGGTCACGAATTGCAGGTTAAGGTCATCAAGTGGGTACCAACATGACCGAAGCCGATCTGGTTCATCTCGATATCGCAGCGCTGGCCGGGCTGATTAGCGCTCGCGAGGTTTCACCGGTCGAGGTCGCGACGGACTACCTGGAGCGCATCGAACGACTGGATCCGCAGCTCAACGCCTTCATTTCCCTGCATTCCGAGGCGGCCCTGAGGGCGGCCAGCACAGCCGAGGCGGAAATCGCCGCCGGCAACTACCGCGGGCCTCTGCACGGCATACCGCTGGCGGTCAAAGATCTCTTCCAGGTCGCCGGCTGGGAACGCAGCTGCGGCTCGGGCTTCTTCCGCGATCTGCCCGAGCGCGACAGCACCTCCGTGGCCCGCCTCAAGGCGGCTGGGGCAGTCATGCTGGGCCTTCTCAATCTGCATGAATTCGCCTTCGGGCCGACCGGTGTCAATCCCCACCATGGTACGGCGCGCAATCCTTGGGACCCCGAACGTGTTTCGGGTGGCTCCTCCAGCGGCTCGGGCTCGGCCGTGGCGGCTTCGCTGGTGGCCGGTGCGCTGGGTAGTGATACCGGCGGCTCGATTCGCATCCCGGCGGCGCTCTGTGGCGTCGTCGGGCTCAAGCAAAGCTACGGCCTGGCCAGCCGCCAGGGCATCTATCCGCTGGTCGCCGCCTTCGATCACGGCGGGCCAATTGGTCGCACGGTGCGCGACGTGGCCATCATGTTGCAGGCCATCGCCGGGGCCGATCCCGGCGATCCCTCGACGGCTGGGGCGCAGGTGACGGACTACTGCGCCAAACTCGATGACCAGGTGTCCGGCCGCCGGGTCGGCGTGCTGGTCGAGATGTTCGCCGATTTGCATCCCGGCGTCGACGCGGCGGTGCGTGAAGCACTGGGCGTTCTGGCTGCTGCCGGGATCGAGCTGATCGATGTGGCACCGCCGCTGCTGGCCGAGGTGGGACGGATCTGGAACGCCTTGGCGCTGCCCGAGAGCTATCAGGTGCACGCCGCCGATATCGCGGCCCATGGCGCGGAATATTCGCCCGACGTGCTGGCCCGGCTCGAGTTGGGCCACCGGGTGCCGGCCGTCGACCTGCTGGAGGCGGAGATCGAAGCCCGCGAGGTGCGGGCCGAGATGGCGGAGTTGATGGCGGCGTTCGATGCCCTGGTGGCGCCCACCACACCGCTTCCGGCGCCACCCATCGAGGGCGGCAGCATCACCTTCGGCGGCCGGGAAGTTGACGGACCGGCGGTGCTGGGCAGCCTGACGCGGTTGGCCAACCTGACAGGGCAGCCGGCCCTTTCGCTGCCCTGCGGATTCACCGACGAAGGTCTGCCGGTGGGTTTGCAGCTCATAGGTCGACACTTCGGCGACGACGAATTGCTGCAACTGGCCCGGGCCTATGAGCAAGCAACACCCTGGCACCAACAGCGTCCGCCGGAGCTCTAATTGCCCCGTCGGCCGGTCTTCGGCTAAGGTCGAACGAAGAATGTCACGGCCGGGCCTGAGCGGAGGAAATCCCATGGCGACGCAGCGACAACAAAGACCACAGAGACCCATGACGGTTTCCGCCATCCAGATCACCTCACACGACCAGGAAAAGGCGGCCACGGTGGACAAGATGATGGGCTTTCTCGATGTCGCCGGGAAGCGCGGTTCTGAACTCGTGGTACTGCCCGAGGTTTGGACCGGACTGGGATTTTCCAGCGACACGGCGTACCTCGACATCGCCGAGCCGGTGCCCGGGCCGACCACCGACCTGGTGGCCGAAAAGGCCAAGGAATACGGTATGTACGTGGTCGGCTCGATGTACGAGCAGGACGGTAATGTGTTCTACAATTCCTCGCCGCTGATCGGCCCCGACGGTGCCATCGTCGGCAAATACTGGAAGACGCATTTGTTCGATGCGCCGAATCGCCCAGACATCGCGCCGGGCGCCATGGAGTCGAAAAAGGTGGCGGCCGGCACGGAATTGCCGGTCTTTCCCACCGACGCTGCGCGTATCGGTGTTTCGGTTTGTTCGGATCTGCGCTTTCCGGAGGTCTACCGCGAACTTGCCCTCAAAGGAGCGGAAGTGATCGTCTGCGCCTCGGCTTTCCTCAGCCCGCGCTTCGATCATTGGGAATTCTTCCTGCGCGCCCGGGCTACCGAGAACCAGTGCTGGGTGGTGGCGTCCGGCCAGTACGGCATCGAACCCGTCTCGGGCACGGCCTTCGTGGGACGCTCGATGATCGTCGATCCCTGGGGCACTATCGTGGCCACGGCACCCGACGACGAGGGCGTGGTGACGGCCGAGATCGATCTGGCTTTCGCCGACGAGGTCAAGCGCCGCTATCCGCTGATGGACCAGCGCCGGCCGGACCTCTATCCGACAATCGGCAAGCCGAAAGGTGAGGTGCCTCTTTACTCCGACGCCTGAGCCGCCGCGTCGATCATGTCACAGAGCGCCAGGGCCTCGACCGAGGCGGCCAGTTCGCCGGCTTCGGCCAGCTTGGCGGCGGCCTCCGCCCGGTGCCCCTTGCGCTGGTCCAAAAGCGCCAGATCGTAAAGCGCCCAGGCGGTATAGCTCGGCGCCTCGACGCGGCGGAAGAAGTCGAGCGCCAGGCCCAGGTGCCGCCGTGCCTTGCCGGCGGAAAAAGGCAGGGTGCGCAGCAGGAATCCGATATTGCGCAGCATCACGCCCAGGGCTGGGCGGTCCTGCCCCAGCGCCATGCGTGTGTAGATTTCGCCCAGCACCAGATTTCCCGTGGCCACGGACTGCTGGGAACCCCAGGCCTCGCTCCGAACCATGCACTGTTCGATCCAGCGGGTGCCGCCGGCCATGTCGCCGGCCTGCAGCATGGCGATTCCCTTGAAAGGACCGATCGTGGGCAGCGGCACCAGCATGCCGCGCGAAAAAAACCGCTGGTAGGCGTCGGCCAACAAGGGCAAAGCCTCGGCGCCGCGTCCGAGCATGGCCAATCCGGCGCCCAAGCCGGCTTCAGCGATGGAGCGGTCGATTACGCTCAAGGCCAAGCGCGCTCCCTCGCGCCCGCTTTCAACGGCCTCCTCGAGGGCGAAATGCGTGGCATCCAGCAGCGTCAGCAACCAAAGCCCCATGCTGCGCGGTCGGGGGTCGGCGGTCTCCCGGCTCAGGTCCAACAGGCGCAGGCCATGTTTGCGCGCCAGGTGGGGCCGTCCGGCGACGAGATACATGACAGCGAGAGCAGTTATCGCCTTGGCGGTTAGCCATTGATCACCGACCTGGCGGCCGATGCGTTCGGCCTCTGCCGATAGCTGCTCGGCGCTCTGCCGTCGCTCGGCGTCCAGGTCGTGCCAGGTTGCCTGGTCCCACACCAAAGCCATGTCGACCAAGCCCACTATGTGCTCGTTGCCCGTCTCCTCGCCAATGGCCCGGGCGCGTTCCAGTAGCGGCACGCCGATTTTTGTATTGGCGCTAAAGAGGTAGGCGTAGCCGATTTCGAAGAGGAAACGCGATAGCCGCAGGGGATCGTCCAGCGCTTCGACCTTGGCTAGGTGCGGTTGCAAGAGCTCGATCAGGCCGTACATGTCGGCGCGGAAATATTGCACCCGGGCCAGGTTGAGCAAGACGTCGACGAGAAAGGCATCGTCGGCGCAGTCCGGCACCTTTTCGATCAGTTCGACGACCTGGCGCAGGCGCAACTCGGCCTCGTCCAGCGAATAGACCCTCAGGCTACTCTCGCCGGCCTGGGCCATGTAGAGCACGGCCTTTTCGGCCCGCGGCGTCTGGCCGTAGTGATGCGCCAGCGTCTCGGCGATTTCACCAGCGCCGCCGGTGTGGAGCCGCTCGATGGCGTCGGCGGCACGCTCGTGCAGCAGCGCTCGGCGTTCGCTGAGCAGGCTGTTGTAGACGGCTTCCTGAATTAACGCGTTCTTGAAAAGAAATTCGCCTGGCAGGTCGTCGGCGCGGACCAGTTCGAGCCGTTCGAGTTCGGCCCCGCAGGCCGCCGTGCGGCCATTCAGGCCGGCCACCTCACCGGCCACCTCCAGGGCGAAACGGCGGCCGATCACCGAGGCCGCCTGCAACAGCGTTCGGGGTTCGTCGGCCAGTCGGTCGACCCTCGCCATCAACAGGTTTTCCAACGACACCGGCAAGCCCACCGCTCCGTCGCCGCTGCCGTCGAGGGAGTCGCGTTCGGCCAGGTAGTTGACGATCTCCTCGGCGAACAGGGGGTTGCCCTCGGCCTTCTCGGTAACCAGGCGGGCCAGCGTTTGAGGCAGGTCGTCGACGCCCAAGCGGTGGCGCAGCAATTCTTCGGTGGCGCTCTCTGACAGCGGCGCCAGGTCCAATGTCGTGACCGCCGCTGCCTCGATCCACGGCGGTCGGTATTCGGGCCGGTAGGTGAAGACGAGCAGCAATGGCAAGTCGCCGCTGTCCTCCACCAGGCGGGCCAGCAGGGCCTCTGACGCCTGGTCGACCCAGTGCAGGTCGTCGACGTGCAGCACCGCCGGTGCCATGCGGCAGCGCTCGCTTACCAAGCGCTGCAAGAGATCGCGCGTGCGGATGCCGGCGACCTCGGCATGTTCGCGGCTGAACTGGTCGCCCGATACGGCGTGGCCCAGCAGGTTGAGCAGGTAGGGGACCTCCGCGTCGGGATCGAGGCCGAGCACCTCGAGGCCCCGTCTCAGGCGACGCTCCACGGCCTCGCCGCTTTCCTCCTCGGCCACCCGAAACGACGAACGCACGACCTCGATGAAAGGCAGGAACGGCACCCCTTGGCCGCCGGCGCTGCAGTTGCCTTGCAGCCACATGCCGCCGTTCTCGGGCAGGCGCTCGCGAAATTCGTGCACCAGCCGCGATTTGCCCAGACCCACATCACCGACGATATTGACGATTCGGGTCTGGCCGGCGGCGGCGATGCGGGCATTTTCCTGCATGCTTTCGAGTTCCGGACGCCGGCCCACGAGGGTCGTCAGGCCGCGCCGTAGCGAGGCATCGAAACGCCGAACGCCGGCTTTGAGGGCGTTCACCTGCCAGATGCTTTGGGGTTCGGTCTTGCCCTTGACCGGATGTTCGCCGGCGAACTCGCTCTCGACGAAATCGGCCACCAGACGGTATGTCGCCTCGCCGACGACCATCGTGCCGGGCGCCGCCAGGCCTTCGAGCCGGGCCGCCACGTTGACCGAATCGCCGAGCGCCGTGACCTCCTGTTGCAATTCCGAACCCAGGCTGCCGACCACCGCCTGGCCGGTGTTGACACCGACGCGCACCTCTGGTCGCCGGCCGTGCTCGGCAGCCACGGCATCACTGGTGGCGGCGATGCGATGGAGGATGTCAAGGCCGGCCTGGCAGGCCTTGAGCGGTGCGTCCTCGATCGCCAGGGGCGCGCCAAAGAGCGCCATCAAGCCGTCGCCGGTGAGTTTTTCGACGGTGCCGCCATGATCCTGCACCGCCCCCGTCATTTCGGTAATGATGCCCTGCATGAGGCGGAATAGCGCCTCCTCGCCGATCACCTCGGCCAATGGCGTGCTACCCACCAGGTCGGCAAACAGCGCCGTTACCTGGCGGCGTTCGCCGCTGCCAATCGGACCGTCCGGGAGCTTCGCCTGAGCGTCCACCAGGCGTTCGCCACAGGAACTGCAAAAGATGTCGCCGGGCTCGATGCCTGCGTCGCACGCCGGGCATTGCATGAGCGTTCCCCCTGGCGCGAAGTCTAATGTCCTTCTTTGAATGTGTCGAATTCGCTATTGCCGTCACTAGAGAATTTCGAAGACCTCGTAGCGCGCCGCGCCCGGCAGGCGCTCACCGCTGCCGACGGAGACAATGCGGTTGAGCCAGTCGTACTTTTCGCTGCCGGTCTCGAAGTTGAGCGAGCTGCGGAGATAATAGTCCGAGGCCGCCACTGCATCGCCCGCCGCGATGCGGGCCAACACCTCTGGTGGGCCGTGGCGCACACCGCGGTAGTGGACCCAGATGACGGCGTCATCGTGGCAACGCATGGTCAATCGCACGTCTTGCCGAAAGGCGCCGTCCGCCCCCTCCAAAAGGGCGTCCGAGCCACCAGGCAGAAGGACGCCCTTGAGACGCGGACCCTCGAAATGACCGCCGCGAAAGATGTCGATCTTGCGCCGCCCGGCGGGCGTTTCGCCGAGCGGAAAGGAATCCGCCAGCTCGATGGTCAGAGTCATCAGGAATTCGGACTTGAGCTCGGTCATGGCTGGCCTTTCGTCAGGTCAATGGCTGCGTTGTTTTGCCGCATTCATTAGTATTCTCTAATATACCATCTAAGACAAATGGAGATCCGGGGGACATACCAGGGGCGGGGTAGCAATGTCCCGCTCCGCATCCATGGAGGCGATCATTAGCACCGATTATCCCGAGCTGGCCCGCGATCTGACCAAGGCCATCGGCGGTTTGCGCAAAGGCATTCCCGAAACCATGAAGGGCTTCTCCGCCCTGGCCGCCGCGGCCACAGCCGAAGGCGCGCTGGACACCAAAACCAAGGAGTTGATCGCCACCGCCATCGCCGTGGCAGTGCGCTGCGACGGCTGCATCGCCTTTCACGTCAAGGCAGCGGTGCGCGGCGGTGCCAGCCGCGAGGAATTGCTCGAAATGCTAGGCATGGCCATCTACATGGGCGGCGGGCCCTCGATGGTCTACGCCGCGCAGGCGCTCGAGGCATACGACCAGTTCGCCGCGGGTTAAGGCATATCAAGATTGATCCAGTCCGCCCATACCAGCTCCGGTTCGCTGATGGCTCTGTTTGTTTTGTTGTCATTCCCGCGAAGGAGCGTGTGAAGAAATTGAACAGCTGGCGTCGATTGCCGCCATCCCCCCACCCCATCCCTCCCCCCAAAAGGGGGCTAAGGGATGCACACATCTCTGAGGGCCCAGCCGTCAGCGATTGCGTGGAATTGATT
>PVBE011119598.1_pt1 | contig 12047 bp, 9 predicted proteins | sample 1631181 | NCBI WGS metagenome assembly PVBE01 (sample SAMN08397723, study PRJNA350692) | Marine metagenome, whole genome shotgun sequencing project. | isolation source: water | place: Pacific Ocean | collected 2012-04 | reverse complement strand
GCTGCTCGGCTCTTCGCACGTCGCCCGTCGCTGCTTAAAGTGTTCCTGTACTGAGAGCGACTATATCATCTCGCCCATTCCGACAGGTTTTAATTCTCAAGCGCATCTTATCACCGGTATGGCCGCGCCCCTCAAGGAGATCACACTACGCAAGTACGAGCGCCCCCGGTCTACTCAGGAACGGGAGCTCTTCCGCCGCATCTGCCTCTCCCTCGGCGTTCTCCAGCCCAACGACCGGCGTGACACCATCGTGGATGTCCTCCATGCCCTGTTCCGGACCCATGCCAGGGGGGAACAATCCACATTGGAGGAGCTCGTGAACGAGCTGAAGACCATGGGTGTGACCGAAGGTCTGGCCGCCTCGAACCTGCGTCGCCACCTCAGACGGCTGGCGGCCCTTCATCTGGTCGAGCGGTCGAAGAACCGGTACCGTTTCACTGAGGGCGTAAGCCCTGTCGAGGCGTTCTCGTTCACCAGGCGATATCTCATCGACGATGTTGCTGAGCGGATCGAGGAATACCTTCGAGCTGGCGAAGAAGTCGTCGGCATCGAAAGAGATCAACCTTAGGGCCCGCCCACCCCATCTGATGCTCGTGGCCTGTTCGTATGGCTGCGAACAGAGCGACTAGAACCTGGCCAGGTACTCTTCCTTCTTGCGGTTGTAGTCATCCGGCGTGATAAGGCCGTTGTCCAGGAGCTCCTTGAGTGTCTTGAGCTTCTCCATCAGTTCCTTGCGGTCGATGGTCTCGTACCGGACCGCCTGTGACACGGCCTGGCGCGAGTAGGGACTACCCGAGTCCTGGAGGGTGGCGGGCACTGCGGCTCCAGCAGAGGCTGCGGCCGGAACCACATCTGCATCGGTCGTGGCCGCGGCCCCTTCCAGGAAGTGGCTGATGGAAGGCCGGATGCTCGTGGTGTATGTGCGGTACACAGAGAGCTTCAGCGAATCGAACCCTGCGGGATTCTCCGCGTCGGCCACTGTGATGCCCATAACACTACCATCCACGGCACGAGCGATAGGAGCCCGCTTGAGGTAGGTAAACAGGAGCGCGAGCAGAAGACATCCTGCCACCAGAAGGGTCGTGGTGTCGCCCAAGGCAGAAGTGATCCCTGTCGCGGGCGGGGATTGTGCAGGCGTAGCCGGTGCGGGTGTCGGAGTCGCGGCGGGCGGAGCGGCGGCGATGGCCTCGGGAGCCGGGGTAACGGCAGGCGGATTCTCCACGCGTGCGTCCGCCGTGGGCTCGGGTGTGGCCTCGGTCGCGGCCGCTTCGGGCTCGGGGGTGGTCTCCTGCACGACAGCCTCGGGCGTCGGTACGAGCCCGGTCGTTGCTTCGGTGGCCGAGAACGTGTACTTGTACCCAACTCCGTTACCCAGGGCGCTCATGACCAGATCCCAGTCACCCGCTTCCAGCACGGTAAAGTCGGCTGTGAGCTCGCCATCGCCCACAACCTTCCAGTCGAGGTTGATAACGGCAGCGTCCGGCCCCTTCAGTCGGGAGATGCTGGAGTCTTCCGCGGTAATCCCCAAGCCCTCCGGGAAGCTCCAGGCAAGCTGATAGGTCTGACCCGGCTCCAGGGCTGCGGTGTAGCACACCGCGCCCTCGCGGGGCGGTCCCCCGCTGTCGCCGGTCACGAAGATCTCGGTGCCGGGTGCTACGGCAGTACTGTTAGGGGGATATATCTTGACCACATCGTAGATGGGCTTGCACTCGCCGGCAGCGCAGCACACCTCACCCTCCGCGCACTGGTCGTCCTTCGTACAGCATGCCTTCCCGACAGTACAGCACACGCCGTTCGTGCACGTGACGGTGTCGCACTCGGCGTCCTGGGTGCAGATATCGCCCTCGGCCCGGACGTGACACGCGTAGGAGCCCACGTCGCACACGCCCTTGGAGCACTGGTTGTCCTCAAGGCAGCATTCCTTGCCCGACTCGCAGCAGATATCGTTCAGGCAGTTGCCCGAGTCGCAGTCGTTGGCCGCCTCGCAAACGGCACCGTACGATCCATCGCTGCACACACCCCCCGCGCAGATCCCGGAACCACACTGGTTATCGCGCTCGCACGATTCGTCCAGATCCAGACGGGCGGCGAAGAGGCGTACCTTTGTACCCAGACGCACCGCTACCATGCGATCGCCGTTGGAATGCACGACCTTCAGCTGGGTCGCGCCCGCACCTCCGGAGGATATGTACAGAGGTGACGATGAGAGCTTGCCGTCGACGATGATGCTCTCGACGAGCGAGCTGTCTGTGGCGTTGCCCGATAACAGGGAGGGGTGGGATTCGTTGAGCGTCCCGACATCGAACGCGCTCGAGGCCGGTGTCTCGACGCTCATCCGCTCGCACGAGGAGGTGTCACAGCTGTAGACGTAGAGGTTGGTCTCGCTTCTTGTCACCAGCTCGCTCTTCCCATCGCCGTCCAGGTCGCCGACGGCCGTGTAGGTACCGAGGAAGTCCCCATCCTGGATGTCCTCGGGATCGACGGAGCTCCCGTCGTTCGTCTTGTCGCACCGGTTGTTATCGCAGGCGAGCACGTTGCGGGCGGCGAGGACCTCGTTCTTCCCGTCATTGTCCACGTCCACGATATCGATGTCGTCGACGGTGCCCTTCATTTCGTAGAACCATTGGTCCACGCACCCATCGGCGTCGCAAGTGTAGCTGATGAGCAGACCCCAGCTCTTCGTGCCATCGGTGCACGTACCCGTGACGCGACCGGCACCGCATTCCTTGACGGGATTGGTGCCCACCATGAGGATATTGGTGCCATCGTTGTTCACATCGCCCGCAGCGAACCCGACCGCTCGGCCGTTGTAAAGGGTCTCACCCTGGCCTGCCTCGACGCACCGGGAGTTGTCGCACCGGTATACGGAGAAGCCACCCGTTTTCCCCAGATAGATCTCGTTGTTCCCGTCGCCATCGCCATCGCCCACTGCCACCGACCATACGTCCGAAGCGGAGGCGCCACATGAGTAATCCCGCTTGCATCCTGCAGCAGAACAGCTGTACACATCGCACGGAAGTACGACGATCTCGTCCTTCCCGTCATTATCGGCGTCACCTACAGTGAACAGGTCACCGTCCACGCTCCATACCTCGGCGTACGTCACCGCTACCGCGGGAGCGGACAGCAGGAGCGTTACGAGCAGAATGAGCGTGGGGATATGACGGGCCATTGGACTCACCGGGGGGTACCCTTCGAAAAAGGGCGACCAAAGTATATAAAAACATGGATAGGGCTGCGGAGAGCTGCTACCATGCTCCCCCTCCAGACATACGCCACGTTCCTCGGGCTGGTGGCCGCAGGCCATCTTCTTCGCAGGAAAGGGATTCTCTCGGAGGAGCTGGTCCGGCGGGCGCTATTGGTACTGTTCTTCGTGTTCATCCCCGCGTCGGTGCTCACCGGTGCCGCTGGGCTCGAGCGGGACGTGGCCCGCTCGCTCTGGCGTCTCGGGCTGGTTGCGGTGGGCCAGTACATCGTGTTCATGGGGCTTACGTTGGCCACCGCTCGTTGGTTCGGGCTCTCGGGCCCTTCCCGGGATACGCTCGTGTTCCTCGTGGCACACCACAACGGTATCTTCATCCCCCTCCCCTTCATCCGTTCGGCTGCCGGGGAAGCGGGGGCACTGGCCGCGGTGTTCTACTCGCAAGCGTACTTCCTCACGTTCCTGCTCCTGACGCCGCTGTTCATGGACCGGGACACCTTCGATCCCCGCACGGTGTACGCCCAGTTCTGGCCCCTCCTGGCCGCCATGGCACTGGCGGTGGTTATCGTTCTCATGCCGGGCTCTCCCCCGGACATGCTCGTACGCCTCGCGTTCCCCGTAATCTCCCGCATGGATACCGTAACGGGCCCCTTGGCCCTGTTCGTCGTGGGCGCAAGTCTTCGGCCGGATTCTGATGGTTTCAAGATGGACAGAGTTACGGCATTAGTAGTCGGGCTGCGTCTGGTCGTCGGCGGGATCCTAGGAGTCACAGTGTCCCGTCTGGTGGACCTCCCTCTCGCGTGGCGTACCTGTGTCGCCGTGGAGTTCGGCAGCGCCAGTGCCACGGTGAACGTCATCCTCATCGAACGGCTCGGGCTGGATGCCGAGGTGGGGGCCCGCGCGGTGTTCTTCACCACAATGCTCTCAACCCTGACCATCCCGATCGTGCTCGCCCTCGTCTAGGTGAGTTATTCTTATAGGATGGCCGCCATCACACCCACCATGGGCGAATCCACGACGGACATAGAGGAACTGCTCCGTCAGGGAAAGGATGCTTTCGAGGAAGGCCGCGTCGGTGTGGCCATCGAGCGGTTCAAAGATGTCCTGTCCCGGGACCCAGATGATCCAACGGCGCTCAACAACCTCGGCTCATGTCTTGTGCGGGCAGGTCGTTTCGAGGATGCGGTCCGTGCTTTCTCCGAAGCGCTCGAGGTGGACGCAACACGACCCGAGACGCTCCTGAACCTCGCCACCGCTCTCGAACGTCTTGTTTTCGAGAAGGGAAGGGACGACCATCGGGCCCTGTGGGTCCGGACCCTCGAGTCCCTGACCCTTGTAGCTCCTGACAATCCTGATATCTGGATCGATCTCGGGGTGGCCCTCGGCGGTACTGGAGAAGGAGCCGAGAAATGCTTTCGACGCGTCCTGTCCCTTGAGCTGGGACGGCCCGAGGCGGCCGAGCGGCTGGGGGAGGCACTCATCGCACGGGAGGCGTTCGACGAAGCGGAGGTCGTGTACCGCGAGCTCGTTGAACGCGATCCGAAGAGCGTACTGGGCTGGGCCGGCCTTGGGATAGTGGCCTTCCGTCAGACCAAGCCCTCCTCTGCAGAAGAGCACCTGCGTCGCGCATTGAAGCTCGATCGGGACCACGAGAAGGCCAACCGGGGCATGGCCCTGGTGCTCGAGGCAACTGGACGGCCTGACCTCGCTATCCTCCATGAGGAAGCGTGTGGTATGCTCGCTCCAGAGAACGTCCCTGACGCCTGGGCTACAGCGGGTATGCTCCTTGAAGGACGTGGCGAGACCGCCCGGGCCCGACGCTGCTTCTCAAGGGAACGACTCTATAGGGACATCATGCTCCACGAGGCGACGGCACGGCTGCGACCGGACGACGCGGAGGTTGTACAGCGACTGGCCGAGCTCTATGCGGCGTACGGTGACGAGCGCCGCGCAGCCGCATGGCGAGAGCGAATCGGGAACGCTGCCGAAGCATAGCATTTAAAAAACATAGCCGCGTCGTCGTCTGCGGTGTCCATTAATGATCCACGACCAAGAGCTTGTCAGTGAGATTCGCCGCCGGTTCGGCCTCAACCTCTACGAGACGAAGGTATGGCTCGCCCTTCTGTCGAAAGGGAGTGCTACTGCCGGAGAGCTTGCGGACATTTCCAACGTCCCGCGCTCCCGCACCTACGACGTGCTCGAGAGCCTCGAGTCAAAGAAGTTCATCTCACAGAAACCGGGCAAGCCCATAAAGTACGTTGTCGTGCCGCCCAAGGACATCATCACGGCCGTCAAGGACTACACCGAGACCGAGCGCGTTAAGCACCTCGATGAGGTCGAGCGCATCGAGAAGAGCAACGTTCTGGGCAAGCTCAAGAACCTCTACTCCCAAGGGTCCGAGTTCATCGCACCCCCCGAGGAATCGGGCGCCGTACGCGGACAGACCAACATGCGTGACCATCTCGACCTGATGATCCGGGACGCCAAGACCTCCATCATCATCCTCACGACCTCCGACGGCATCACCTATCTGGCTCAGGAGCATATCGAAGCCTTGAAGAAGGCAAGCAAGAACGGTGCCATCATCAAGATGGCCGCCCACCTCAACGAGACAAACAGGACGGACGCCAAGCTCCTCCTGACCATTGCGAAGGTACGCCACTCAGAGGATATCCACGCCCGTATCTACGTGATCGATAACGATGAGGTCATGTTCATGGTGGTGCCAGAGAACGCCGTGCACCCCTCCTACGACACGGGCATCTGGCTGCGGTCCTCCTTCTTCGCCCAGGCGCTCACCGACCTATTCGAGCACGCCTACGAGTTCTGGGAGCACGGCGAGAAGGCCATCAAGAAGCTCGACGACAAGCTGAAGGCCTCCGAGAAGGCCGCCAGTCGGAAGGACGCGGTGGTAAACCCGATCTAGGGACGCGCCCTCCACGAAAGACTTTAATGTTCTCCCCACCAGCCCGGGCAGTATCATGATAAAAATTATCGTGCTCGGTGGCGGGCTCGTTGGCCAGGTCATGGCCCGTGACCTCGCCGCGGACAAGGACATCGACGTTACCGTGGCGGACCTCAATCCCGCTCTAAAGGAACAGCTCACACCACATGGTATAGAGTTCGTCCAGGCCGACCTCTCGGACGCGGACACCATCACACAGCTCATCCAGGGGTACGACCTCGTCATCGGCTCATTGCCCGGTTTCCTGGGTTTCAAGAACCTCGAGACGGTCATCCGCGCTGGCAAGAACATCGTGGACATCTCGTTCATGCCCGAGGACGCCATGGCACTGGACGGGCTGGCCAAGGAGCACGGTGTCACCGCGGTGGTGGACTGTGGTGTGGCGCCCGGGATGAGCAATATGATCCCGGGGTACGTCGACTCCATCCTTGACAAGACGACCGACCTCACAATCATGGTCGGCGGCCTCCCCAAGGAGCGCAGCTGGCCCTACGAATACAAGGCGCCCTTCTCTCCGATCGACGTGCTCGAGGAGTACACACGCCCTGCGCGGCTCGTTCGCGACGGCAAGGTGGTCGTCCTCCCGGCGCTCTCTGAGCCCGAGCTGGTGGACTTCCCCGACATCGGAACGCTCGAGGCGTTCAACACCGATGGCCTGCGCTCACTCATCACCACGATCGACGCACCGAACATGAAGGAGAAGACAATGCGTTACCCCGGACACATCGAGCTCATGCGTGTGCTGCGGGAGACCGGTTTCTTCTCCCAGGAGAAGATCGAGCTCAAGAACGGGACGCAGGTCAAACCGCTCGACCTCACAACGCGCCTCCTATTCCCAATGTGGAAGCTCGGGCCCGAGGACCGCGAGTTCACGGTGATGCGTGTCGAGGTCGCGGGTCTCAAGAACGACAAGCAGGTGACATATACTTACGACCTGATGGACCGGTACGATGAGGACACGGGGTTCTCATCGATGTCACGGACAACGGGCTTCCCGGCGGCCATTGTGGCTCGCCAGGTCCTTGCCGGCCGCGTCACCGATAAGGGAGTGTTCCCGCCCGAGTTCCTCGGACGCGACCACGAGCTCTTCCAGCTCGTACTTGCCGAGCTCACGAAGCGTGGCGTTGTGTTCACCGAGAGGATCGAATAAGAGGCGGCCGATCACAGTCGACTGCGGGACGGAAGTCACGTCCCATAGGCCCAAGTTAAAACGTTTAATACTCCTGGAAGTGGTTGAATGGTCGATCCACTGAGTACGATAGTGCTCCACTGCGCGCTCTCGCTCACCGTGGAAGCTGTGATGGCCCGTCTCGGAGCGAAGGCAGCGAAAAAGTTGTCCCCCCGGTTGTTCAAGCGCTCCCTTGACAGCCGATTCCACACCAAGCCCCTTTCACCGGAAAACTGGAGGAACGTGACCAGGATCGTCCGGGAGGAACTGGACCGGGAGGGGATGTCCCCCGAGGACGTGGAGGATATTATCACACGGATGCGCTCCGAAGTGCGTGATACGCAGAAACGGGCCGGCCGTGACTCGGACTCGGTGCTGAGGTTCATCGACCGTCAGAGTACCAAGTTCTTCTCCTTCCTCGACAAGCGGAGCCGGGACCGCGGAGAAAAGGTGAAGCGTGAGTTGGTCGCCAAGCTCTCGGTGATGACCGACCGGCAGCTGGCAGCCATGCTCTCCTCAGTGAACCGTCGGCTGGACGGCCTTGCCGACGACCATCGCGAGATGAAAGATGACCACAAGGACATCAAGGCCGATCTGCGCAAGATCAAGGAGATGCTGAAGGAGGGGCGCTCCGATCCCAAGAAAGTGGACGTGCTCGTTCAGCGGGTGGAGACCGTCGGAAAGGTCGACGATCCCATGCTCTACTATAATCTAGCCGAGGGATACGAACGTCAGAACGAGACTGGGAAGGCCGTCCACTACTACGAACGGGCGGTCATGGCCGATAAATCCTTCCACCGAGCGTGGGCCAAGCTCGGCCTCCTCCAGGGCAAGCGCGGCCGCTGGGACAAGGCGGCACCCGCCTGGGAGAACGCCGCGACCACCAAGAAGACGAGCGCCGACTACTTCGCCCATGCCGGCAACGCCTACCACCAGCTCGGGGACATCCCCACGGCCATCAAGCTCTTCGAGCGGGCGGTGAAGATTGATCCGCACTGCTCGCCCGCCTGGACCGACCTGGGCGAGCTGTGGCTTGAGGGGCCCGGGGACGGTAATCGGGCCTTGCGCTGCTTCAAGAACGCTGTGGCCTCGGATAAGAGGAACCATCAGGCGTGGGGCCGCCTCGCGTACGTCCACTATCTCCGCCATGAGTACGGCCTTGGATCAGGCGCCTACTCTGAGGCAATCAAGATCAACGACAGGGTGCGCAAATACTGGTTCAACCTCGCCCTCTGCCACGGGCATAACCAGGACAACGAGCGGGCGATCATCGCCGCACGACATCTCTTGGAACGATGGCCTGACGACCGGGAGGCCTGGGAGTTCCTCGGCGACCTCTACAAGAAGCAGTACGACCATGGTCATGCAGAGGAGTGCTACCGCAAGGCCCGTGGCCTCTGATGGTCAACCCCACCGGGTCCGCTGAGGGCGGTTGGACATCAGGCCCATCCGCGCCTCGTTCCGCTCCTCAAGCACCACGTTGTGTAGGTCGTGAGGATTGGATATATGGTAGAAGCGTCCTCCAGCGATACGGGTGAGCGTGCGACCGATGTCCTCCCCTTCCTCAGATAGGTCGATGCCAACAAGCGAGATGGTTATGTCGGCGGCAGCGGTGATGGAGGCCTCCTCGTAGGACCGTTCCACCGGATCCTCGTCCCCGGTTGTGGGGATGGCGTCGGAGATCACGATGATGTGGCGGCCCCGATGCGGTGTTGACGCGTCAATGAGCATCTCCCGGCCAGCTCTGATAGCGGCCGCGATATCGGTACCCAGGGCAGGGCTGAGGGCCGTCACCTCCCGGGCAACCTGCTCCACCTGCGCTGTTGGCTCCACGACCCGGGTAGGCCTGACATTGAACGCCACGACTCCCACGCGGTCACCGGCCTTCGTGCCCGTGAACGCGAGCCCGACTGCGGCCTTCTTGCCTGCATCGAGCTTGTCCCCATGCATGCTCCCCGAGATGTCCAGGGCGTACACGATGTCCAAGGAGACGCTGCGCGTGCGCTCATACACACGAAGGTCCTCGGTACGTGGGAAGTCGCGTCCCCGCACAACCGCGCGCTTGAGGCTCTGGCGAACGGAGATATCCCTATAGGAGTCACCCTTTCGGTAGGGGCGGAGGGACATGGGATACCCGTGCTCACGCTCCCCCAAGGTATGGATCGCGTGATCGCCGCGACCCATCCGGGAGAGGCCTTCCAGCTCGTCGATGAGAAGGCTCACGGCGGCCAGCTCTTCTCCCTGCTCGCTGATCTCGAATCCCTCGCCCTCACGTGCCGTGAAGTAGCCGGCCCGCATCATGGCACCCACCTGCTTATCGATGCGTTTGGTCAGCTCGCCCTTGCGATCGGGATGGCCCTCGTACGCATCGAAGTCCAGCAGCATAAGCCCGGTCATCGCCTCCAGGAACGGTTCCCCGTACACGCCCACGGCCGCTTTCGTATTGGAGGTGAGGAGGCGGGCGAGATGGGACGGATCGAAGGATGAGACGCCCCGGTTCATCATGGTGCGCAGGACCTGGGCGTCCTGGCTCTCCTTGCTGGCAGCGTCCAGGAGGCTCTGCCTCTCCTTAGGCTCGAGCTCATCGAAATAGGAAAGGTCGATATCCGTCGGCGGATTGGCCCCACCGCCCTTTTCCCCGTCAGGGGGAGCATCCTCCGGCTCATCGCTCACGCTTTTTTTTTTTTTGCTTCGCGGAGAGCGGTGTCCACTATGTCCCTGAGGACGTCCTCGGGGCTCTTGACATGGCTCACACGGCCCGAAAGATGGATGCGATGGGCAAGCACGGATTCAACGACATCCAGCACGTCCTGCTGTATGACCTTGTCGCGGCCTTGGAGCATGGCGTTCGTCTGTGTCCGCTCGTACAATCCAATAGAAGCGCGGACACCGGCAGGTCGCTCGATGTCCTTGTGGTCGCGTGTGGCACGAACGATGGCGATCATGAGGGCGAGCAGGTCATCCGGGACCGCAACCCCCTCCACGACCTTACTCCGCTCCTGAACGATGGTTCGCTCGTCCTCGGTCGTAGCAGGGTAGGTCATGGTCGTGGTGTCGAACCGGTCCAGCAGTACCTCAGAGAGCTTCTCGGTACCCACGTACTCGGACGGGTTCATGGTTGCGATGAGGATGAAACGGGCGGGGTAGTCGACGTCGTACCCTCCCAAGGTCGCGATCCCCTCCTCCAGCACCTGGAGCAGCGCGTTCTGGAGCCGCTCTGGGCACCGGTTGAGCTCGTCGAAGAAGAGAACTCCGCGGTTGGCCTTCAAAAGCTTGCCGGGAGTGAACGCCCGCGGATTAGAGGGGCCGTACTTCATGGCTTTCACGGGATCGATATCACCAAGAAGGTCCTCGGCCTGGAGGTCCGGGCTCCCCTGGACACGGATGAACCGCTGGGCGCCAGTGACCGTATTCACTGTCGCCTTCCCCTCTCGTGAGCGGCACAACGGGCACACGGGCCGTTTGGGATCGCAATGATAGGGACAGCCCTCAACCGCTTTCACCGAAGGCAGGAGCTCCGCTATCGTACGGGCGAGCGTGGTCTTTCCGACACCCGGATAACCTTTGATGATAATATGGCGGCCAGCAAGGATCGCGGAGAGCACATCGCGCTTGGTCCCATTCTGGCCGATGATCCCGGGTATGTCGATACCCTCGTCCCGCGTCCGTTCCCGCAGGGCCGTTAGGAGCTCGTCCACGAGTGTGCCCAGGGGACTAAAGTTGATAAAGCTTGGGAACACTAGCCATTCCGTGCCCACGGGGACCCTGTACTTCAAGGCCAAGATCGCCGAGCTCAACGACCGTATCGAGACCCTCAAGGCTGAGAACGATAAGCTCACGGCCAAGCTCCGCGAGGCCGAAGCACGACGGATCGACGCTGATGTGCGTCGCTCGGCCGCGACCGTGTCGACGGAGGACATTGAGTCCAAGCTTGCAGAGTCAGAGGGGCGACGTGCTCTGGAAATCGAACGGATCCACGAGCTCGAAAAACAGCTGAGGCTGCTGGAGGGAAAACAGTCCGAGTACGAGTCCCTCATCGCCGAGCTCATGGAAAAGCGCGTCGAGAGCCTCTCCCGGAATGTGAAGGAGCTGGGCGCCGAGTTCGCGGATGAAAAGTGATCTCTTTCCTGTAGGTTCTGCCCCCGCGTGCGGGGGCGAGAATGAATGCGACTGCCGGGATTTGAACCCGGGCAGCAGGCTTGGGAAGCCTGAGTCCTAGACCAGACTGGACCACAGTCGCAACCCTCACCATTCGATGAATACATTAAAACCTTTTGAAAAAGCAGCAGCGGACCGCGATACGGGAGCCTATTCGTATGCCATTGAAGATAGCGGACGTTAATACCTGTGAATTCGGGGATCAATCCTCAAGTGACTACGCGCACCCTGGATCCGACAAGGGATGTCGCTATCCGTCCGATATTCGCTAGGTCAGTGTCCCTCCGGCGCACGACGATGTCCGCTTCACGCTCAAGGGACTTGAGCTCACGGCACATCTTCTCGGTCTCGCGCTCCATCTCCCTCAACCGCGCGTCCTGCTCGTGGGCGCGTTGGACCACTGGATGCTCGGCGAGATTGCGCTCCTTCTTCTGGACCTCCTCGGCCAGTGCCGTATAGGACGTTATGTGGGGTGCTAATGCGCCGTCCTGGAGTTGCTTCAAGGCCGCTTTGGTCTTGGTGGCCTTGTCCTTCTTGATTCCCAAGGACCGGCT
>PVBE012989018.1_pt1 | contig 12048 bp, 13 predicted proteins | sample 1631181 | NCBI WGS metagenome assembly PVBE01 (sample SAMN08397723, study PRJNA350692) | Marine metagenome, whole genome shotgun sequencing project. | isolation source: water | place: Pacific Ocean | collected 2012-04 | reverse complement strand
CGATCTCCGCCGAGGCTTGGAACAAGCTCATAGATCAACCGTGGAAAATAATCTCCATCGGTCATCGAAAATGGGCCCATGGGTGCTGATCAATGCAGCTTGGTATTAGGGGTGGAATTCGAAAATGTAGACTAATATTCCTCGAAAAATAAAATAATTTCCTAAAATATCCCCCTACCAGAGCGTTACTTCCTTTCCCTCGGCCCGGAGTCGGTCCGCCTTCACCTGCAGCCAGCGCTGGAAGCTGGGCTCGCTCTCGTAGCCTTTCTCGTGCCCGTAGACGAAGGTGTAGTGGAAGTGGAAGGGCTTCCAATAGCCCAGCAGGCGCCAGACCTCGGCCTCGTGGCCGGGCTTCTTCTCGCCCTCGGGCAGGTGCTTGGGAAAGAATTGCAGGGTCGGCGTGAACTGGACCCGGTATTTCCGCGCCAGCTTCTTCTCCGTCGTCACCTCGCCGTCAACGTCGACCACCTCCCGGTCGCCCCAGAGGTTGAGTTGGACGACGTTGAAGTTGGCCTTGATGTAATCGACGATCGCCGGAATCCGCAGGTTGACCCGGTGCATCTCGCGGCAGTAGGGGCAGCCGCGCTGCTCCCAGATCAGCACCAGTTGCTTACCCTCCGCCGCCGACTCCTGGATATCCTCGCGGAGGTCGAGGAATGAATTCAGGAACCAGGGTTGCTCGTAGAAGCCCTCCTCGTTGGCTTCGATCGCGGGCAGCTTGGTCTCGGCGGCCCCAGCGGCACTTCCGAGTCCGATCAGCAAGGCCGCCACGAGAAGTCGGTACAGCATCTGTCTTCCCCTTTCGCTGCTCCCCGGCAGCGACCACCGGACGTCGAACAGGCGCGCGCGGGTGATGCTATCGCCTCGCCCGCATCGCTTCAACTTCGAGGCCGCCTCGCCGATCGCGGCAATCGCGGATGAAATTGACAAAACGCCCGGCCCAGCGGTTGGCCCCGACGTCGCGTTGATGGGCGAAGGTGGCGAGCGTGTTGCCGAGGACCAGACCGTCCCGCCGGCCGTCGATGCCGTGGCCGCGCACCACCTCGTAGGCATAGCTCGACGCCTCGGGCAGGTTCTCCAACGAAGCGTAGTGGAACTCGTGCGCCGGCAGCACCCGGCCGCTCGTCGTTGCCGGCCAGGGTGACCGGCCGGTTTCCCGCAACTCGACATAGCCGCGGCCGACCGGGCGGCGGTGCATCACCGCGTCGCCCGGCAGGAAGCCGACCATCTGGTGGCGGCCGGTCTCGGTGGTCAGGCTCTGGCAGAGATAGATCAGACCGCCACATTCCGCATAGGCCGGCAGGCCGGCCGCGAGCGCCCGGCCGATGTCGCCCCGCAATGCGCGGTTGGCCGCCAGCGCCGTCGCCTGGGTCTCGGGAAAGCCACCACCGATAAGAAGCCCGTCCACCGCCGGCAAGGCGCCGTCCGTCAAGGTATCGAAGGGGACAAGCCTGGCACCGGCCCGGGCCAATGCCTCCAGGTCGTCCGGATAATAAAAGCCGAAGGCGGCATCGCGAGCGATCGCGATCCGGACCCCTGGCCCGACGCCGGGCGGTGGCGCCGTGCTCGAAGGCTTCCCGACCGACGGTGGGATCGCTGCCTCGATCGCGGCCAAGTCGACCTCGCGGCGGACGATCTCGGCGATTTGGGCGATTCTAGCCTCGCTGCCGGTGGCTTCGTTGGTCGGCACCAGACCCAGGTGGCGCTCGGTGATCTCGACTTCCGGGTGGCGGCCGATCGCACCCAGCACCGGGATCTCGGTATAGCGTTCGAGCGCGGCCCTGAGCTTGCCTTCGTGGCGGGGGCCGCCGACTTGGTTGAGGATAACGCCGGCGAAACGAAGACCCTCGCCGAAGGCCTGATAGCCTCGAACCAACGGCGCGATGCCCCGCGTCATGCCGCGGGCATCGACGACCAGTAGTATCGGTGTGCCCAGACGCTCGGCCAGCGCCGCGTTGCTGTCCCGGCCCTCGACGTCGACGCCATCGAAGAGGCCCTTGTTGCCCTCGACGAGAACGACTTCCGCCGCGGCCGAATGATGGGCGTAATGAGCGTCGATCTCGGGCCCCGACATGGTGTGGAAATCCAGGTTCCGGCAAGGCCGCCCGGTGGCCTGGCCGAGCCACATGGCGTCGATGTAGTCGGGACCTTTCTTGAAGGCTTGCACGGTTCGGCCACGCCCTGAGAGCGCCGCCGCCAGACCCAGCGTCACCGTCGTCTTGCCCGAGGACTTGTGGGTCGCCGAGATGAAGAGGCCGGTCATCGTTCCGGTGTCACGCCGCCGCCCGAAGCCGGTCGCGGTCGCGCCCCGACCAGAGGGCCACCGCCTTCGCCTCCGCGTCGCTCTGGTCGCCGGCGCGACCCAACAGCTTCAAGGCGATCGCCAGGGTGCCGGTGACCGCGGCGTCAGCGTAGCCGTCCTCTCCCTCGCCGCGCCAGACCCGGGCCAGGCGGTCGAGCCGCATCGTCTCGTCGTGGGGTTGCTGCGACTCCGCCAGTAGCGCCGGCCATGCCTCGGTGCCGAGGCCGCCGTCGTGCGCGGTCATGACGTCGACCGGCTTGTTCGGCCGGCGCTCGATCTCGCCGCCCTCGCCTCGAAAGACCGCCATATGCGGTTGGCCCAGCAGCGCCGCCGCCTCCTGGTGGATCCGGTTGTAGCCGGGATGGAAGATGCCTTGCAGCAGATAGGGCGCGGCCAAGGGGTTCAGCATCCGCCCGACGGTGTGCACCGGCGAGCGCAAGCCCAGGATCGGGCGAAGCTGGATCAACTCGTGCAGGCGCTGGCTCAAGCGTTCCAGCGGCAGATAGACCAGATTGGCACCGGCCAGGGTCGCCGCCGCGTCGCCGAGCGAGGTCGCCACCGGCAGACCCAGCACCTCCATCGCCTCGCGCGTGTAGATCCGGCCGGCGGTATGGCCCTCGGTGCCCTGCATCAGAATCTTGACGCCGTCCTCGGCCAACGCCAACGCGGCCAGCGTGAACCAGGGCAGTTGGCGGCGCTTGCCGGCATAGCAGGACCAGTCGAGGTCGACTGCGGGCCCGACGGCCGGGACAGCGAAGGTGGCGCGGCAGGCGCGGACGAAGCCGGCCACTTCCTCGGGCGTCTCCTCCTTGACCCGCAGCAGCATCAGGAAGGCGCCCAGTTGCTCGGGCCGAACCTCGCCCGCCAGCACCATGGCCATCGCCGTCTCGGCCTCGTCCCCGGTCAGCGAGCGGCCGACGTTCCTGCCGCGCCCGAGGGTTCGGACGTACTGGGCGAAGGGATGCTCTTCCGCCATGATGTTCCCCTAGTTCCCCCGGCTGGCCAAGCTTCGCGGCAGGAACTCTAGCACGCGCAGCCCGACCACGACGACGAGGAAGGCGATTGCGAGGCCACCGAGGCCGAGACCGAGTTCCGGCAGGCTCGGCGCATAGTGGGCCGGCTCGCCGTAGAACGCGGTCTTCATCTCCAGGCCCGGGAATAGCTTCATCGGATAGGCCTGGCCGCCGATGACGACGACGTAGACCTGCGCCAGGCCGCCGAATGCCACCCCCACCGCGGCGACGACGACGCGGCGCCGGAGACGCCATTTCCCCGGCCAGAGCAGCAGCGCCAACGGCACCACGCCACCCAGCAGCACTTGCCCGAACCAAAAGAGGCCGGTGATCGCCCCGCCATCGAGCAGCAGGAAACGCTCCACGCCCAGATGCTCGGCGGCATAGAGATTGGCGAGGTGCGGCAGCGCGGAGAAATAGAGCACCGCCGCCACGAAGACCGCCAGCAAGCGGCCGAGGCGGCGAAGCAAGCCTTCGTCCAGCATCGTCGAATCGTAGATCAGAGCGAGGGTCAGGATAAAAAGGGCGAGGCCAAAGGCGAAGGACATGGCGATGAAGAGCGGTGCCAGCGCCGCCGTGTCGTAGGCCTCTCTCGCCACCAGAAAGCCGAAGATGAGGCCGGTACCGGTGGTCAGCACCAGCCGCCAGAGGAAGGCCAAGAGGCCGGCGGCGGGGCTCCATCGCAGCATCCGCCGTTCCATCAGGCACCAGAGATAGAGCGCCACCACGGCCAGGAAGCCGACGTAGAGGAAGATGTTCCAGGCGAAGATGGAGCTGAAATTGTACCGCGTCATCGCGACGGTAAGCCGGTCCGGCCGGCCGAGGTCGAGGACCAGTACCGAAAGGCCGCCAACCAGCAACCCGACCGCCATCAGACCCGACAGCCGGGCCAAGGGCTTGTAGGCCTCGCGACCGAAGACCGAGCCGATCGAGGCCAGGTTCAGGACGCCGGAGGCGGCGACGATCAGGAAGATCGCGACGACATGGGGCAGGCCCCAGACGGTGCGGTTGTCCATGCCGGTGACCCAGTGGCCGTGGTGCTCCATGTACCAGGCCGCGGCGAGGCCGAGCCCGACCACCAGGGCACCGACCGCCAGGATCGCCCAATAGGCGCCGCCGTTCAGCTCCAGCCGTCGAAAGGTCGTGCTTGGCATCGCCGGCATCGTCCTAAACCCCGGCATAGCGCACGCCCGGGTCGAGGCCGAGGTCGGCGCGAATTTGGCGGCTCGAAAGCCGGGCGATCCGCTTGGCGATGTCGCTCGTCGGATCGTTCAGGTCGCCGAACACCATGGCGCCCTCGCCCTCCGCCCGGCAGGCCTCGACACAGGCCGGCAGGCGGTCGGCGTCAATCCGATGGACGCAGAGCGTGCAACCCTCCACCGTGCCCTTGCCGCGCGGCGCATAGGGCTTCTGGCCGGTAACCGTCTCGTGCACGAAGGAGCGGGCCTGGTAGGGGCAGGCCATCATGCAGTAGCGACAGCCGATGCAGGCGTGCTTGTCGACCAGGACGATGCCGTCGGCCCGCTTGAAGGAGGCACCGGTCGGGCAGACGTCGACGCAAGGCGGCCGGGCACAGTGCTGGCACAACAGCGGCAAGGAAATCTCACGACCGGTTTCGGAATCCCGAAGCGCTGCCTTGCGGATCCATGCCGGGTCGGTGGCGGGGCGGCCGGCACTTTCGATCCCGTTCTCTGTCCTGCAGGCGACGACACAAGCGGTGCAGTCCTTGGTGCACTTGTTGGCGTCGATCAGAAGGCCCCAGCGCCTCTCGGGCGAGGCCGGCGTGCCAGGTGGCCTGGCCTCGGCGGCGCGGTAGAGCAGCACACCCGGCGTGATCGCGACGGCGGCCGCCATCGCCCCGGCGCCGGCCAGAAATTCGCGCCGGCTCATCGCCGCTTCTCCCCGGAAGCGTCGGCCGCCCGTTCCGGCCGGGAGGCGTGACAGTCGAAGCAGTCGACCCGGACCGCGGCATAGTCGTGGCAGGCGCGGCAGAAATGTTTCGGACTATCGATACTCACCGGCTGGCCGTCGCCGCCTGGTACCGCGTGGCAGGCGAGACATTCGGTCAGTCTCTCGGCCTTCGCCCGCACACCCCGGCGCACCGTCTGGTCGCGCTGGTGCCCCAACAGCTCCATGTGCCGCAGCCGCATGAAGTCCGTATCGCGGACGCAAACGTCGCCTTGGCCTTTCGATATCTCGGGCAGGGGCACACCCTCGCCGGCCGACGCCGTCCCTATGTCGGACGCCGACCCGAGCAACATGACCAAGGCGATGAGGGTGAGGATTCGCATCTCTCCCGCTACTCTCCGAGCCCCATCTGGATGTAGCCGCTGGGGCAGACGTCCTTGCAGATGTGGCAGCCGATGCAGCGCCCGTAGTCGGTGTCGACGTAGCGGCCGAGCGCCCGCTCGTCCTTCTTGACCCGAAAGACGGCGTCCTCGGGGCAGTAGACGACGCAATTGTCGCACTCGAAACACATCCCGCAACTCATGCAACGCCCGCCCTCGGCGACCGCCTGCGCTTCGGTAAAGCCTTCGGTCCGTTCCTCGAAGTTGCCCAGCACCCGATCCGCCGTGACGTGGATTTCAGGCCGTCTGTTGCGGGCCTGGCCAGCAAAATGGCCGAGAAAGAGTGCCTCGTGCGGAATGATCTGGGTGGCGGATCGGTCCTCATAGTTGTGCACCGCGAAGGCGGCGGCCGAGGTGCCCCGGGTGGCCACGTGTTCGTAGGCCGCCGGCTCCAGGCTGCGTTGCTCCAACTCCGCCAGCAGGCTGAAATGATGCACATCGACCTTGGGTCGGCGGTCGAGCGGCCGGCCGGCGAGGAAGTGGTCGATGCTGTCCGCCGCGATCCGGCCTTGGCCGATCGCCGTGGTCAGCAGGTGCGGGCGCACGATGTCGCCGCCGGCGAAGTGCTGCTCGCGGTCCTTGACCCGATAGAGCCGGTCGGTGGCGATGAAGCCGTTGCCGGCATCGAGCTCCTCCAGGCCCGCGAGGTCGCCGAGTTGGCCGATCGCCGAGACCACCATGTCGCAGTCGATCTCGAATTCGGTGCCGGCCCGCTGCACCGGCGTCATCCCGTCCATGTCGCATTCGGCCATAGTGACGGCCCGGGCCCGACCGTCGGCGTCCTTCAAAATCTCGACCGGCATGACGCCGCCGATCAGCTCCACCCCCTCGCGCCGGGCATCCTCGATCTCGCGCTCGGCGGCGGTGGTCTCGGCGAGGGGGAAGACCGAGGTCAAAACGACCGCGACCCCGGACCGCTGCATGGCGCCGACGACGTCGTGCGCGGTATGGCCCAGGATCACGCTCTCGGGTCGGTCTCTTTCGTGCTCGTGCGCGATATGGCCGAGGCGCCGGGCCACCGAGGCGACGTCGATCGAGGTGTCGCCGCCGCCGACGACGAGTACTTTCTTCGTGGTGTATTGCAGGCGCTGCCGGTTGAAGGCTTCCAGGAAATCGACGCCGACGACGCAATTCGGCGCATCGAAGCCGGGCGTCGGCAAGGGCCGGCCGGTTTGCGCGCCGATGGCCCAGAAAACGGCGTCGAAGTCGCGCTCCAGCTCTTCGATTCGCAGCTCCCGGCCGATCCGGACCCCGGTCCGGGCCTCGACGCCGAGAGCGAGGATGCGGTCGATCTCGGCATCGAGCATGTCTCGGGGCGTGCGGTAACCGGGAATGCCATAGCGCAACATGCCGCCCAACATCTCCCGCGCCTCGAAGACGGTGACGCCATGGCCTCGGGCACGCAGGAAGTAGGCCGCCGCCAGCCCGGCCGGGCCACCACCGACGACGGCGACGCGCTTGCCGGTCTCAGGTGCCGGTTCCGGCAGCCGGGCCCCTTCGGCGATCGCCCAGTCGCCGACATACTGCTCGACTGCGTTGATGCCGACGAAGTCCTCGACCTCGTTGCGGTTGCAGCCGTCCTCGCAGGGCGCCGGGCAGACCCGGCCCATGGTCGCGGGGAAGGGGTTGGCCTCGACCATGCGCTGGAAAGCGTAGGCCTGCCAAGGCATCCCGTCGGCCGGCGGCTTGTCGATGCCGCGCGCGATCGCCAGCCAGCCGCGGACGTCGTGGCCCGAGGGGCAACTGCCCTGGCAGGGCGGCGTGCGATGGACGTAGGTCGGGCATTTGTGGCTGTGGCCGGCGGTGAGGATCTTCTCGTCCAGGGGCGGTGGTTCCCGATCGCCGTCCCGGAAGCGCCGCCAAGTCCGCTTCGCCGTCGCCGTCGCCTCAGTCATCGGCCGCCTCCTCTCCGTCCTTGCCGTCGCCGTCGAGAATAATCGCGTTGGAGACCAATTGATGGACGCCGACGATCCGGTCCATGGGGAAGCCGTAATAGGGCATCACCTTGGTGAACTGCGCCTTGCAGATGGCACAGATCGCGGCCATGTGGGTGACGCCGTGGTCGTCCGCGACCCGCTTCAGCGCCTCCATGCGAGGCTTGGCGCCCTTGACCCGCAGCTCGACCAGGTCGTCGGTCAAGAGGCCGCCGCCGCCACCGCAGCAATAGGTGGCTTCGTTGATCGTATCCTCGGCCATGTCGTGGAAATTGTTGCAGCAGGCCTTGATGATCTCCCGCGGATAGCGGAACTGGCCGCCGGGCACATCGCCCATGCGCGAGGCCCGGGCGACGTTGCAGGAATCGTGGAAGGTCAGCGTCATATGGTCGTTGGCGGACTTGTCGAACCGCAACCTGCCCTCGCGGATCAGATCGTAGGTGAACTCGCAGATGTGTTGCGGCGCCGGATAGGCGGGGTCGAGGAAGTCGAAAGGCCCGGCCAGCGTGTTCCAGAAGTTGTAGGCGACCCGCCAGGCATGGCCGCACTCGCCGACGACGATGCGTTTGACGCCGAGGTCCTGGGCCGCCTCGCGGATCCGCTCGGCGAGGCCCTGCATCTGCTCGTAGGAGCCGATGAACATGGCGAAGTTGGCGGCCTCGGAGGCATGCGAGCTCAAGGTCCAGCTGACGCCCGCCTGATGGAAGACCTTGGCATAGCCGATCAGGCTGTCGACGTGCGGCTCGGCGAAGAAATCGGCACTCGGCGTGATCAACAAAACCTCGGCGCCCTGCTGGTTCAGGGGCAGCTTGACGGCGACGCCGGTCTCCTCCTCGATATCCTCCTCCAGATCCGCCAACGTGGCCTCGAGCGCCCGCTCCGGAATGCCGAGGTTGTTGCCGAGCTTGTGGACCTTGGCGATGATCTCGTTGCAGTATTTCTGGCCCTTGCCGACGTGGTCCATGATCTCGCGCGCCGCCATCGAGATCTCGGCCGTGTCGATGCCGTAGGGGCAATAGACCGAACAGCGCCGGCACTGCGAGCACTGGTGGAAATAGCTGTACCATTCCTCCAGCACCTCTTCCGTCAGGTCCGCCGCCCCCACCAGCTTCGGGAACCATTTGCCGGCGGTGGTGAAATAGCGGCGGTAGACCTTGCGCATCAGGTCCTGGCGCGCCACCGGCATGTTCTTCGGATCGCCGGTGCCGAGGAAATAGTGGCACTTGTCGGTGCAGGCGCCGCACTTGACACAAGAATCCATGTAGACCCGAAGCGAGCGGTATTTGCCCAACAGGTCGCCGAACTTGGCGATCGCCTTTTCCTGCCAATCGTCGACCAGCCCGCCCGGGAAGCCCAGCGCCTCCTGGTGCTCGGGCGCTGCCTCGTAGGGGCGGCTCGCGGCCATCGCGTCCGGCACCAAACGAGGGACGATGGTGTAATCGTCGAGTGGTGGTACCTCGATCTCGCTCATCCGCCACCTCCGCCGCCTTCGAGAGAGCGGGCCCAAGCTGCCAAGTGGCGCCGCTCGCGCGGATCGTCCGCCTGGTTACGGGTCGGACTGAAGAAGAGGCCGGGCGCGTGCAGCAGCTTGGAGAAGGGAAAGACGACCAACAATGCCACCACCAGGCCTAGATGGACGAGCAGCAGCGGCTCCGCCGGCAACGGCTGCCAATCGAAACGGATCAAGCCCAGCACGAAGGCCTTCAGGGCGACGATGTCGGTGCGGGCGACGAAACGCAGCAGAATGCCGCTGACGGCGATGCCGGCCAGCAAGGCCAGCATCAAATGGTCGGAGGGGCCAGTGACGTAGCGCACCCGCTCGACCACGAGGCGCCGGAGCCAGAGGCCGGCGAGCCCGGCCACCATCGCGAAGGCGGCGTATTTGCCGAAGGGCTGAACCCAAATTATCCACTGCCAGACCGGCTCGATGGCGTAGCGGAGGTGGCGCAAGAAGGCCAGCAGCAGTGCCGCGTGGAAGACCCAGCCGAAGATCCAGGTCCACTTGTTGGCGCGAAACAGACTTTCGAACAGCACCACCTCGCGAAAGAGCCGTAGCAAGACACCGCCCCGGCCCGTCGGCGCCGGCGTCGTCGGAATCTTCAACGGCGCCGGGGTTCGGGCGTATTGGTGGACTTTGCGCGCCAGGCCCAGGACCAGAATCGCACCCGCGGCATAGAACAGAAGCGCGAATGCCGCCGTCAGCATGGCCCAACCGGCGCGCCGCGCCGGCTCAGACGCAGCCGGTCGGCTTCGGCAAACCGGCGATCTTGCAGGCCTGCTTGGCGGGGCCGTAGGGGAAGAGCTCGTAGAGATACTGGCTGTTGCCCTTCTCCGGCCCCAGCTTCTTCTTGATCGCCTTGGTCAGGACCCGGATCGCCGGCGCGATCTGATACTCTTCGTAGTAGTTGCGCAGGAAGTTGACGACCTCCCAGTGGTCCTCGCCCATCTCGATGTCCTCGTCCTCGGCGATCAGGTCGGCCAGCGTCTCGGACCAGAGACTGATATCGGTGATGTAGCCTTCCTCGTCGGTCGCGACGTCGTTTCCGTTCAACTGATAAGCCATCTCTCTTCCTCCATCTGGGTCGTCTTGCCAGGCGTCGTCAAAGCCACGCTTGCACCGCGTCGTGCTCGGCCACGAGGTCGGCGAAGCCGCCGTAATCGACGACCGTGACGCCGTCGAGCAAGGCCTTGGCGGCGAGCCCGCGAGCTTCAATATCGGCCCCTAATACAAAAAAACGGTAATCATTGACAGCATCGCCGACCCGGTCGCTGACCGCGGTGCCTTGCAATGCCGCGTAGACGCCGTCCTCGATCAACAAGATACCGCTGCCCTTTCGCGCCAGACGAAGGCAGCTGTTCAGCGCATTGCGCTCGAAGGGCGACTTGTTGACGGTGTGCAGCATCTTGGCTTCGTCGCTCATGCCGAAATCACCACCTGCTGCTGGTTCATCAACCGGGCCAAGGTCTCGGAATCCAGCACCTCGACGTCGATCACGAAGTCTTCCGGGACGAGACCGCGGGCCTGCATCGATTCTTCCTCGACCACGATCCGCCAGACCATCTCGATGTCGTCGTCTTCCTCGGCGTCCTCTTTTTCCATCTCGATGACGCCGAAGGTCGGCGAGAAATTCTTCATGCCGACCGCCTTGGTGTCTTGGCCCCGGACGATCTGGTAGACGCCGTCGTCGATGAAGGCGATCACGGCGTCCTGTTCGAAAGCGGCCGAGATCAGCACCATCTCCAGGATCTCAAGGGCGTAGATGCTGCCATAAGGCGCCTTCCGATTGACGAACATAAAGCGCTTCCTGACGCCCTCGGTCTCGAATTCGGTTTCGACGCTCATCCCCGCCTCGCCATCCTAATCACCGAAGACGATGGTGCGGTCGACTCCGAGGCCGAGCTCGATCAGCTGGCCCAGGCCGGAGATCCGAAAGCCCTCGGCCAGGATTTCTTCCCTGATACCGCGCCGAAGCGCCGCCGCGACGCAGACCACCAGGTCGATGCCGTGCGCTTGCCCCAATTCGCCCCAGAGTTTGACCAGATTGCGGTCGTCGGCCTGCGGTTGGGACAGTTTGTTGGCGTTGTTGACGCCGTCGTAATAGAAGAAGACCCGCGGCACCTTGTAGCCCTTCGCCAGCGCCGCCTCGGCGAAGCGATAGGCCGAATCCGAGGCCTGGTGCGTGAACGGTCCCTCGTTCACCAGGATTCCGAACCTCATCGACGCTGCCGCCATCTCGTCCGTCCGCTCAGAAGTGGATATGCGCCGAGGCATTCAGCGCCTGGCGCCCGCCCCGGAAATCGTCGATGTGATGGCGAGTGAAAGGCTGGTCGATCAGCTGGAAGAAGCGCGGCCAGCCGATCCGCTCGATCCATTCGCCCAAGCGCTCCCAGTCGCGACCGCCTTCCTTGTAGGCGTATAAAATCGTTTTCACGACCTCGCCGACCTCTGGCCAGCGCGGCGGATTGTTCGGCAGGCCGGCAACCACCAGCTTGTGGAAGCTGGGTTTGGTGCGTGCGTTCGAATGCTTGCCGCCGACCCAGACCGCGAGCTTGGTGGATTCGTCGCTGTTGATCTGCATCGGTGGGCAGGGTGGATAGCAAGCCCCGCAGCAGATGCACTTCTTTTCGTCGACCTCCAGCGAGGCCTTACCGTCGACGATGGTGGGCCGGATCGCCGCGACCGGACAGCGCGCCACCACGGCCGGGCGCTCGCAGACATTGGCGACCAGATCGTGGTTGATCACCGGCGGCTTGGTGTATTGGACGTTGATCGCGATGTCGCCCTGGCCGCCACAGTTGACCTGGCAGCACGAGGTGGTGATGCGGACCCGGTTCGGCATCTCCTCGGCAACGAACTCCGCGTGCATCCAATCCATCAGCGACTTGACGACGCCGGAGGCGTCGGTGCCCGGGATATCGCAATGCAGCCAGCCCTGGGTGTGCGAGATCAT
>PVBE011215613.1_pt1 | contig 12048 bp, 9 predicted proteins | sample 1631181 | NCBI WGS metagenome assembly PVBE01 (sample SAMN08397723, study PRJNA350692) | Marine metagenome, whole genome shotgun sequencing project. | isolation source: water | place: Pacific Ocean | collected 2012-04 | reverse complement strand
GATACAAAAAGCGCTCAAGCTTGGAAATTTTATAACGCAGCAAGTACTTGCTATTACATAGCAAAAAGAGTTTGCCCACATTCATTAAAACCAGGGGCTTTTCCTAATTTCACATCCAAAAGAACTGTTTACAGTTCAACAAAGCAATCACTACAACGCGCCACTACAATTATTCACTCTAGTGGAAGAAATTATTTGGAAAACAAACAAGAAAATTGGGCAAAGAGATATGAGAAATTGACCTTGCAACAATTAAAGTTTGATGAAGACAGTTTCCTCCCTTTTATTATGAGCTCAGAAGAAAATACAAGCCTTCAAGGACTTGTCTCTACAGAAGAAGACATGCCTGATACAAAAAGCGCTCAAGCTTGGAAATTTTATAACGCAGCAAGTACTTGCTATTACATAGCAAAAATTGCTTTTATATTTTTCTTATAAAAACATAAAATTTTATTTAGTATTAAAGGTCGTGAGATTATCCCACTAAATTAAATGACATCTTTTTGTCAGGTACTTCTGAGGATTTGATTAAAAATACTAACGCAAAAAAAATCTATTTTGAAGAAAATTTTTTCCTTTAAATTCTTTTTTTTAATCAATTCTCACAGTTCACCTAAAAATTAATTTTAAACCTCTTGTTATAAACTTTTTTTTAGCCTAAGGGACTTTTCAAACAAAATTGAATTATAAAAAAATCATTAACTTTTATTTTAATTAGATTATTTGTATAATTTATAAATAAAATTAAAAAGGGATATTAATAATGAGCTTAATATCTTATGCGAAAAGAGTTTGTCCACATTCATTAAAATCAGGGATTTTTCCTAACTTAACATCCAAAAGACCTTTTTGTAGTTCAACAAATCGATCACTACAAAGAGCAGCTACAACCATTCGTGATAACGGAAGAAATTATTTGGAAACCAAACAAGTAACTTGGAAAGAGAGATACAATAGATGGACCTTTCAACAATTAAAGTTTGATGAAGACCGTTTCCTTCCTTTTATTGCGACTTCAGAAGAAGATACAAACCAAGAACTTGTCTCTACAGAAGAAGATATTCCTGATACAAAAAGCGCTAAAGCTTTAAGGGTTTATAATGTAGCAAGTACTTGCTACTACATAACAAAATTTGCTTTTATATTTTTCTTATAAATATATAAGAAATTATTTAGTTTTAAGTAGGGCAGTGAATACTCTACACGCTTTAAAAAAAGAACTATACCCTGATTCAGAATCAGTTTGGGGATTATTCAAAGTTTGGGAAGCAATCCAACAGATAGAAGCAATACTCATAGCACATGAAGCACCCACTACTGCTGTTAAAACCTGAATAGTTCTGTGCATTTGTAAAGGATCAGGCTTTGCTCTATCACCCTCTTGTACTGTAACTGTTACATTCACATTGAATGGGCAGCTTGCTTCTGGCTTTTGTGACTCTGGCTGAGGCGGTCTATCTACTGGTACTGATACTGCCACTCCCATATTATCCCTCCTTAAATAATTTTTACGTTATATTTGTAATGAATTATACATGAGTTCTTTTTTTTATCAATTCATAAACTAATTCACATAAAGTTTAATTTATTTTTGATTAATAATTTCAAAGTTATTTTTTACTCTTAATTGAAGAGCTTTAATTACTGTTTCAAATTCTAAACTATAAAGACAATCTGCCATTTTACTTCCACCACAACCATCCATATAACAAGGCCTACAAGGCAGATTTTTGGTGATAATATGAGCATTAGGATTTTGCCAGGCCCCCCAAGTTACATCAGAAGTAGGACCAAAAAGAGCATACGTTTTAGCTTTCAATGCATTGGCCATATGAAAGCACACAGAATCTACACAAATCAATGCTTTTGAAAGTTGAATGCAAGCACCTAGTTCTTTAAGACTCAGTTGAGAGCATAAATTTAAAAAATGAGGATGAGAAATTCCATATACAATTTCATCTATTATTTTTTTTTCTTCAGGATTATTTCCTGCAACAAGAACTACTTTTTCATTATTTTCTAAAAGAGTTAAAATTAACCTTCTCATTTTTTCTGTAGGCCAACATTTAAAGCGCCACCTTGCTAGAGGATGGATCAGATAAAAATCAGAAAAGTCTTTTTTTTGTAGAAGGTGGGTCATTTTTTGCGTCACATCATCTGGAATCGAAAAATAAAGAGCTCTTTTGTTTTCTTGAGGGAAAATTCCAATTTTTCTAACACAATCTAAGTTTCTCTCCACTGTATGCCGCAGCCCAGGACATATTTTAACAAGGTGTGTATACACTTTTCTTTTACTTTTTTTTCCTTCGTCATAACCGACTAAAATTTTTGCATTCGAAATTTTGCATACAAAGGCTCCTCGATCCCCTTCCGTAAGGTTGATAATCAAGTCATAGTTTTGCTTTCGAAGATACAGTAGAAGTTGAATTTCTTTTCGCATACGGTGAAATAAAGATAATTTTTTCCACTTTCGGTCATAAAAAATCAATTGGCGAATGGCTGGATGGCCCTCTAACATAGCAGCTGCTTCTTTATAGACATACGCATCGATTTGAGCTGAGGGAAGCTGGTTTTTCAAAGAACTAAAAACAGGAGCTGAAAGAAGAACATCCCCCAAATGGCGGAGCTTAATAACAAGTATTTTTTTTATTCCGTTCAGATCTGGGTAATTTCCATAAGACATAACACATATCATACCTAATTGGAGTAAATTTTTGCAGATTTTTAATGTGATTCCTCATATACTATGCGAATACTGAAGCAATTTAATAAACTGAAATGATCTTTTTTTGAAGTTCTCAAGGAGTTTTTAATATGGAACAAACTTTATCAATTATCAAACCAGATGCCGTTGCAAAAAATGCAATAGGTGAAATTATTTCTAAACTTGAAAAAGAGGGCTTGAAAATTGCAGCTTCTAAAATGATTCATCTCACAGAGGCTGAAGCCAAAGGTTTTTATGGCATTCATAGCGAGCAACCTTTCTTCGATGAACTTGTCAAATTTATGTGTTCTGGTCCTATTTTAGTCATGGTATTAAATGGCGAAAATGCAATTACAAAAAACCGTGACCTTATGGGCGCTACAGATCCTCAAAAAGCACAACCAGGGACAATCCGCGCCATGTTTGGAACAGATGTAGGTCAAAATGCTGTCCATGGTTCCGATAGCTCTGATACAGCAAAAATAGAAGTTGCCTTCTTTTTCAAAAGGTTAGAAATTCATCCTAGATCTTAAAGTTAAATCTTTTTTTTAAAATTCTTGAAGAATTAAGCACTCGAAGCTATTGTTCGCTTTTTTCGTAAAGATTCCTTAAATATTATATTGAGATTTATTTGGAAGATCTTTTATTTATTGATAACTTCGATTCATTTACTTACAACATTGTTCATGCCTTGTCTTCTCAAGGCATTTCTGTAAAAGTTTGCCGTAATCACACTTGGTTTCCCTTTAAAGATTGCCATTTCCTTGTCGTAGGCCCTGGTCCTAAATCGCCAAAAGATGCTCACCTTTCGCAAAAATATCTAAAAGAACATCTCGGAAAAATTCCTATATTAGGAATCTGTTTAGGACATCAAATCATTAACGAATTTTTTGGGGGCAAAACAATTCAAGCAAAAAAACCTATGCATGGAAAAAGATCTCAGATCTTTCATGATGGAAAAACCCTTTTTCGAAATATCAAGCAAGGCTTTTGGGTCGTTCGCTATCATTCTCTTATTGTCTCGCCTATTCATTTACCTAAAGATCTTGAAGTAAGCGCTTGGACAAAGGAAGGAGAGATCATGGCTCTTCGTCATAAAAAATATCCCTTAGAAGGTGTACAGTTTCATCCGGAAGCCGTACTTACAGAACAAGGAAATCAGTTTTTCAAAAACTACTTATCGCCTCATACTTTGTAAAAAAAACGTAACGGGCCCATCATTGACTAGATGTACCTGCATATCAGCTCCAAAAACTCCTGTTTGTACAGATACATATTTTTGTACAGATTCTACAAATGCATTATAAAGCACTTTTGCTTTTTCAGGTTCCATGGCATCTATAAAAGAAGGCCTTCTCCCCTTTTCTAAATTTGCGTATAGAGTAAATTGTGAAACAATAAGAACAGAACCATTAATATCTTGAATCGAAAGATTCATTTTTTGCTCTTTATCAGAAAACATTCGAAGATTACAAAGTTTTTTAACTAAAAAATCTACGTCTTCCAAATGATCGCTTTCTTTACACCCTAAAAAAAACAAGAGCGCCTTCATTAATTTTTCCCACTACTTGATTTTCTACAGTAACATGAGCGCTTTGGACTCTTTGAATTAAGAGACGCATAATTTTTGCAAACGAGCTTTTAAACTCTCCAATTCTTCTTTAATTTCTTTAGGAAGCTTAGGTTCAAACTTTTTATAATATTCTTCTAACTCTTGCGTTTCTTCTAACCATTGACCGAGGTCAACTTCTAAAAGTTTTTGTAATTCTTCTTTTGTAAGATCTAAACCTTCTGTATTTAAAGAATCAATCTCAGGGAGATTACCAATCGGAGTTTTAACGCAGTTGTCTTTACCATCTAAGCGCTCAAAGATCCATTGCAAAACACGAATGTTTTCTTGAAATCCTGGCCATATAAAAGAACCTTTTTCATCTTTTTGAAACCAATTGGCATAAAAAATACGTGGTAATTTTTCAGGATCTGCAGATCTCCCTATATGGATCCAATGGGAAAAGTAATTTCCCATATTATAACCACAAAAAGGAAGCATAGCAAAAGGATCGTGACGTAATTTTCCTACTTTTCCTTTTTGAGCGGCTGTCATCTCTGAGGAAACGCTTGTGCCTAAAAATGTTCCATGTTCCCAATTAAAAGACTCAAAAACCAAAGGCACTGTACTCTCTCTTCTTCCCCCAAAAATAATCGCAGAAATAGGAACTCCTTCAGGATCATCATAAGCAGGATCGACAATGGGACACTGAGAAATAGACACAGTGAAACGAGCATTCGGATGTGCTGCAGTAGATTTTGAATTGGGATCGAATGCATTTCCTTTCCAATCTGTTAATTGACTAGGAGGAGTATCTGTTAGCCCTTCCCACCATACATCGTGATCTGCAGTTAAAGCCACATTCGTAAAAATTGTATTTTTTTCAATGGTACGTAAAGCATTCGGAGTCGTTTTCATCGAAATTCCAGGAGCTACACCAAACATTCCTGCTTCAGGATTAATTGCATAGAGCCTTCCATCTGATCCAAATTTCATCCAAGCAATGTCATCTCCCACACATTCGATTTTCCAATCTTTAAAATGAGATTGCAATAAAGCTAGATTCGTTTTTCCACAAGCGCTAGGAAAGGCAGCTGCAAAATATTTGGATTCATTTTTTGGATTTGTGATTTTTAAGATTAACATATGCTCTGCAAGCCATCCATTATCTCGAGCTAAGACAGATGCAATCCTTAAAGCAAAACACTTTTTCCCAAGAAGAGCATTTCCTCCATACCCACTTCCAAAAGACCAAATATTTCTTTCTTCAGGAAAATGAACGATAATCCTTTTTTCTGGATTGCAGGGCCACAAAGAATCCTCTACCCCCTCTTTCAAAGGAACTCCCACAGAATGCATACAGGGAATAAAGAATCCATTTCTTAACTCTTTTAAAACTTGCGCTCCCATACGGGTCATAAGCTTCATGTTCATCACAACATAACCAGAGTCTGAAATTTGCACCCCAATATGGGATTTATCTGAACCTATAGGTCCCATGCTAAAAGGGATTACATACATGGTTCTACCTTGCATACAGCCTTGAAATAGAGTGAGAAGATGCTTTTTCATTTCATCAGGATTTTTCCAATTATTAGTCGGTCCTGCATCTTCTTGGCTTTTGCTGCAAATAAATGTACTCTCTTCCACTCTAGCTACATCATCGGGATGAGAGTGAAAGTAGTAACTATTAGGTCTTTTTTTAGGATTGAGACGAATCGCTTTCTTTTTTGCGACAAGCTCTTCTGCAATTTGATTGTATTCTTTCTCTGAACCATCACATAAATGGATATCTTTTGGCTGACAAAGTTGAGCCATATCCTGAACCCACTGAATCAAATGATGATTCTGTGTCCAATCTTCAATTTTCAAATTCATTTTATTCATATTATACCAATTATAATTCAAAAATCGTTAAGAAAATTATACAGACATAGTTTTTTTCTTTTTAAACTTTTCGAGATACTCTAAAGCTTTGCCCGTTCCCAAACAAACGGCGAGCAAAGGATTATGAGCTACGAAAACAGGCAAGCCTGTTTCTTTGATAAGAGCTTTGTCAAGCCCCTTGATCAGAGCGCCACCACCAGCTAATACCATTCCTCTTTCTACAAGGTCTGCTGCAAGCTCTGGCGGGCATTTTTCTAAAGTCAATTTAACATTTTCAATAATTTGTTGAGTTGGCTCGGCTAAACATTCGCGGATTTCTACAGAATTGATCCTTTTTGTGATAGGAAGCCCCGCCACTTGATCTCGCCCACGAACTTCCATTTCAAGCTCATTATTTCCCAAAGGATAGGCGGAACCAATTGTCATTTTAATTTCTTCTGCCGTTCTAGGACCGATCATTAGGTTATAAGTTCTTCTCATGTAATTCATGATACAATCATCAAACTCATCACCTGCAATTCTTAAGGACCTCGACTCTACAATACCGCCCAAAGAAATAATCGCAATTTCGGTTGTACCTCCGCCAATATCGATAATCATATTTGCAGAAGGTTCATGGACAGGAAGATCAACTCCAATCGCTGCAGCCATAGGCTCTTCAATTAAAACTACTTCTTGAGCCCCTGCATGAAGAGCAGAATCTTCAACGGCTCTTTTTTCTACTCCTGTAATTCCGGAAGGCACGGCGATAAGAATTTTAGGACGAAATAAACTTCGAGTAGGAGTGACTCTTTTGATCAAGGCTTTAAGCATTCCTTCTGCAATTTCAAAATCAGCGATCACACCATCTTTCATCGGTCTTACTGCATGAATCTTACGAGGAGTTTTTCCTAACATTGCCTTAGCTTTATGACCTACCGCCAAAACATCATTTGTCAAAGAATCGACAGCTACAACAGAAGGTTCTGCTAAAACGATTCCTTTTCCTTTCACATAAACTAAAGTATTTGCTGTACCAAGATCAATTCCAATATCACTGGAAAAAATAACCGATAAACGATTATATCTTTCCAAAAAAGTATATCTCGTCTGTTGTAAAAAATTTTTCACACGGTCTTTCGTCTTCTCGTCCATAAGATTCCTTTAAGTCTGCAAAAGTTCCAATACATCTTCCCAAGTAAGCTTTGCAATCGCTTCATCATCGCAACTTACGACTTTCTTGACCAATCCTTTTTTACGCTTTTGCATTTCAATAATTTTTTCCTCGATAGTGCCTAATGTAATCAGCTTATAAGCCGAGACTGAATTTTTCTGTCCTAATCGATGCACACGATCTGTGGCCTGGTTTTCAACAGCAGGGTTCCACCACATATCATAATGGATAACTGTGTCTGCTCCCACAAGATTCAATCCCGTGCCTCCCGCTTTTAAAGAAACTAAAAATACAGGGATTTTTTCATTTTCATTGAATTCCTTTACAATCTCCAAACGATTTTTTGTAGAACCATCAAGATAAGAAAAGCGAATCCCTCTTTGTTTAAAATCTTCTCTCATAATTTGAAGCATACGGGTATACTGGCTAAAAATAACTGTCTTATGCCCACCCTCTACAAGGGTTTGCAAAAGCTCTAAAAGCATTTCATATTTGGAAGAATCACCCAGTTCAGGCTTTTCTTTGGCAAAAATAGCTGGATGACAACAAATCTGCTTTAACCTGGTAAGAGTAGCAAGTACATGAATTTGCACTTTATCAAAACCATCTCTTTCCACAAGTTTAGTAAGCTCATCTCTTGCAGATGCCGCATAGGATTTATATAAATCAAGCTGTACTTCTGATAGTTGGCAATGATAATTTAACTCGGATACAGCAGGAAGCTCTTTGAGTACATCTGTTTTCATTCTTCTTAAAATAAAAGGCGATAATTTTCTTTTTAGGTATTGAATATTATCTGTTTGTTCCTCTCTTGAAACACGGATATATTTTTCTACAAAACGATCAAAAGTACTCAAAAGATTTGGCATAAGATAATCAAAAAGACTCCAAAGATCTTCTAATGAATTTTCGATCGGAGTCCCTGTTAAAATCAATCTATGGATTGTTTGAATCATTTTGACCGATTTGGCATTTCTTGTTCCTCTATTTTTAATGTGCTGTGCTTCATCTAAAATTGAATAGTCAAAAGTAGTTTTTTGATAATATTCAATGTCTTTTTGCAAAAGCGTATAAGATGTGATCAAAACATCATAATCGCTTAAAGAGTCAATCATTTTTCGACGATGTGTAGGAACACCATCAACTACAACAGCAGTAAGGTTTGGATTAAATCTATGAATCTCTTCTTTCCAATTATAAAGCAGGGATGTCGGACAAACGATTAGTGAAGTAGCTTCTTTCTTTTTTTTATGCAGCTGCGTAATTGCACAAATAGCTTGAACTGTTTTCCCCAGCCCCATGTCATCTGCTAAAATTCCACTCAAAAACATTAATCTTAACTTTTCTAACCACTGAACTCCTTCTTTTTGATAGGGACGAAGCTCTGCTTTAATCTCTTTTGGAATTACAGAGGTTTTGATTGCTGTCTCACCCAACATTTGTTTTCTAAGCTCCTGCAATCGATCCGTTATCTTAAAAGTCACAGGAAGGTTTTCAAAAAGTTTTTGATCGATTGTTACAAGATTCCAAAGAGGCCGATCTTCTTTGTAAGTATCAAGTCGTACAATGCCCAGTTCATCAAACAATTGTACAATTTTTGAAATACGCTTTAAATCTAACACTAAAATTCGAGAAAATAGAGATCCTGATTTTTGTTTAATTGAAGAAAGCTCAATAAAAGAACGCTTTGCTGCAATGCAATCCCAAAGCAGCTCTAATTTCACACCCTTTAAAGGCCCATCAACTTTTAGCTTAATTGAATAATGCCCCACTTTATCTTCATAGTCCAAATCCATAGAAAATGAAGTATTATCATAAATAAATTGATCAAGAAGATTTTGAGGACATTCAAAGTGGATACGGTGCTGATTTTTAGGAACTACACCTGTCATAAACTCGACTATTTTTTTCTCTGTTTTTGCAATATAAGTTCCACTTGCAGGATTATAAATAAAATCTTGAAAAAGCTCCTCGAAAATTTTTCTTTCCTCTACTAAATTACGAGCTAAAATTCCATTATCTGATATAAAGGAGAGAAGTTCTTGAATACTTAATTTAGGATCGCTTGCAGGAATTTCTTCTCCATCGTAAGTAAAATATAAAGTAGCTTCTAATTCTCCATCTAAATAAGAAAGAGAACACCTACCTTGTAATTCAGAGGCATAAGGGATGGTAGTAAAGGATTCTACTACTTCAGTATTAGCAATTTCTGCAAATTTCCGAACCTGAGGTAAAGAATTTTCCACAAAAGTTCCAAATAAAGGCTCCGGAATTGTCATTTTACGAATTTTATCTAAAGCCTTGAGATGCATTCTTTTTATATGTTCAGGAAATCGAAAAAAGGTATCTTCATGCAAAACGCCTGGTTTTGCACATTCAAATAAAGTAGCCTCTTCTAGGTTAATGACTTGTTTATCTGCAATAAGAGTAGGTTTTAAAAGAAGTTTAGCAGAAGGTGGCTCAATGTATTCTAAAACAAAACGAAGTGATGCAAAAGCGGGAGAATATCTTAAAGGTGTTTCAAAAGACCCTACAAAAAGACAAGGCATAACAGGCAACTCTTCTGTTAGACTTGTAAATCCCCTAGAAGCTGTTTGTAGTAAAGTTTGATAGGTGTGAGCTAGTAGCATTCCAAAATCTTCATGGCTTAAAAAAGAGGAACGCTGAGCTCTTTCTGCACCATCTTGAAATTTGGCATGATTCATAATCATTGTCAAAATATCTGAATCGATTTTTCCAAAAGATTTAAGCGAGAAAAAATAACGCTTTCCTCCTACAAAAATAGCCTCTTCATAACGAAGAGCTTCAATAAACTGCAACATATGTGCAATTTGTAAAGGCTTTGAGCGAAAAGGAAGACGAAGAGCAAGTTGAAATTCTACCCCTTTTTTGCTGTAAATCGACTTGGGATTAAACACCATCAAAAGCTCAGCTTTTGAGAGCTGATTTTCTCCTACAGATAAAAAGAAAGGTGAGTAAGAAAGAATTTGAGATGCGCTTTTGTATTCTTGTAAAATTTGTTTTTGAAGTTCTTTATCTTTTTTAACTACCTCTTTCGTCTTGGCTTCTTCAATCGTTTCTAAAAGCTCTTTTTTTTCTTTTTTATCAAAAGAGGTATCTTCCGATATATCGGTTTCTCGGGAATACGTAACAATAAGCGAGTCAATTTTTTCTTCTAAAAAAAACATGAGAGCAGCTAAATGCTGGCAATCATAGCGATAAGGACAATCACAATTTGAATGAATGGTTTGAGATTCAAAACGATCGATTTCAATTTCGCTTTCATAAGTATTTTCAAAGTTTCCTACAATTTTCGCTCCTAAACGAATCGTTTCATTGTCTAAGCGTAATACCTTGGCCGCCACCACCTTTTTTTGTTCATGTAGAGCTCGTCCTTCCTTTAAAATGGAAGAGGAAAAATCTTGTTTTAACTTTCGAAAATTTAACATATTTTCCTTTCTTGATTCGAGATTTACAACACAAAATTTTTAAAAAAAGATTTAAATCTTTAATTTTAAGGATTCAAAAACTTTTAGCTATAGGTATTACTAGTTGCCTTTACAGGTTTTACCGATTTCTTATTACGTGTGCAAGAGAAAATTTAATATATTTTTTGAAAGCCATACCCATTGCAATTCAAAATCTGAAATTTTGCCTCTTCTTAAATCAGTGATTTTTGAAGTGTAATTCGTATATAGACTTGAAAAAAAAGAAATCTCAATCTATGATTTTCTGTTTTGAACCTGCCTTCTTAACGGATGTTATGCGGTATATAAAGTGAAAAATTTCTCTGTTAGATTTTTTCAAAATATAAGAAGATATTACCTTCAAATATTTTTAAAAATTCTGAATAGAAAAAATCATTCAATTTTTTGTCATAATATTCAGTTTTTAAGGAAATAGATGCGGATGTAGCTCAGTGGTAGAGCATCACGTTGCCAACGTGAGGGTCGTGAGTTCGAATCTCATCATCCGCTTTTCTTTTTTAATAAGAAAATTAAAATTTTGAATAAAAGGCTTTAATCTGTGACAGAACAAGAAAAACAATTCGAAAACGATTTCGTTCAAGTTAAGATCGAAAAACAACCAAATTGCTCGGTTCAGTTATCTACACATGCCCTTGAACCGCTTTTAAAAAAAGCGCAAAAAAATGCAATTAAGGAAGTAAAAAAAGAAGTTTCTTTACCTGGTTTTCGCAAAGGAAAAGCACCTGAAGATTTAATTCTTAAAAAGAACTCTGCGTCTATTGATCAAAAAACGCGTAAAATCCTTGCTGATCTTGCTTTTGAAGAATCTTTAAAATTAACTAAATTATCCGTTCTCAATAATTCAAGCCGTGTCATGTTTGATATGGATCATTTTTCTGAGAAAGAGGCAAGTTTAAAATTTACTTTTGAAATAGAGCCTGCAATTCCCAAAGTAGATCCTAAAAAATTTACATTAAAAGAGCCCAAACGCGCTGAAGTAGAAAAAAAACAAATTGATGAAGCCATCCATCAAATGATGCTTTTTTACGCCAAATGGACCCCCATTACTGAACGGGGAGTAAACGAGGGAGATTACATCATCATTGACTTAGACACTCTCGAAGAACCTTCTCAAAAAGTTTTTTCAGATACACGATTTCTAGTCACTGAAGGACACATGGCTTTATGGATGAAAAAACTTGTCCTAGATCAGAAAATTGGTTCCGTTTTAGAAGGAATCAGCGAACCTGACCCAAATGCATCAGAAGAAGAAAAGAAAACATTTACT
>PVBE012363722.1_pt1 | contig 12049 bp, 7 predicted proteins | sample 1631181 | NCBI WGS metagenome assembly PVBE01 (sample SAMN08397723, study PRJNA350692) | Marine metagenome, whole genome shotgun sequencing project. | isolation source: water | place: Pacific Ocean | collected 2012-04 | reverse complement strand
GCAACCGAATCAACCCGCGCGTCATCAAACGCAAAATGTCTGGCTGGCCGAAGAAGCGACCACAACACCGGCACCCACCGCCACCAACGAAAACCTTTAAGCAGTCAGTAGTTGTGATTCATTAAACGGTATTGGGGCTAGGGTCGCCCCAGAAGTAGTTAGTGAGCCGGCTACCATGGTGCAAATGTCGTCAGATTGATGGCGCGAGATGAAGTCTCCCGGCTCCGGGGCTGGCTCGGCGCTGTGCGCAGAGGTCGAACTGTTCGCAGTAACAATCTCGCGATTTTTCGAAGCTTCGGTGGGCGCAACGAATGTCACTAGCTTAAGCCTAACCTGTTGGAAACAGTTGGGTTAACAATGCTGTCGTTTCATGCATTCACGCAAGCTATCACGCTCCGGCTGGTGGCCCTGGAACGATAGGTAGTCGACCCGATAAACTGGGCCGTCCTGCGTTGACGGATAGCACTGCTGTGATAGCGTCACTAAGCCCTTTTGACTGAATGGATTCCGCCTTAAGCTAGTGACATTCGTGGGCGCAACCGACGTTGTCAAGCAGATTTCGCTGTCTGCTTCGGTAGACAACGCCGATGAATGCTGGAGTTTCACTTGGGCGCGATTCGGTGTCAGGATCCTGGCGTCCGGATTGGCGTGTAATCAAACTTCGGAGCGAGCAAATCGCAACCCCGATCGGTCGACGACAACGCTTGTCTCGCCAAATCCCAGAATACTGCCTTAGCGGATGAAACATCAATGTCCCCTGAGACTACAATCCTAAGTCCTTTCGAACCGAGTCGAGATTAGACTGAGCGTCAACGTGGCCCGGGTCAATTCCAATCGCGGCTAGAAAATGTGCCATCGCCGCCTCAACTCTTCCCGCGCGAAACAACGCTTCACCGAGTTCGTTGTTCGTGTCGGCATCGTTCCTCCCGCAACGTATCGCTTGCTTGTAGAGTGAAACCGCATCGTTCGCGTCCCCTGTCGCGAGTTTCGTTCGCGCGAGCAACAACAAGGTGTTCGCTTCACGAGGGTTAAGCCTATTTGCTTCGAGCAGCGATTGCGAAGCGAACTCATATTCTCCCAACTGAAGGTGAACGGCGCCCAACGCTTGATGCGCGTCGGCTCGATTCGGATACAGAAAAACGCCCATCGCAAGATAGATCTTTGCCGCAGCCAGATGTCCTTCTTCGACCAGAAGCATGCCAAAGGGAAGATAGCCACGTTCGTAATCAGGTTCCAAGTCAAACAGCCGCTCAAACTCCAACATCGCTTCGTCGTTTCGTTTTGTCACTCGTAAGCACTCGGCTAGCAGGAACTGGCTCTCAAGATCGTTCTCTATTAGCTTGAGAGCATCCTCTGCGCAACGCCCCGCCTCGTCAAACTTCCCCGCCCAGCTCAGGACCTTGGCGAGGTTGCGCAACGCAACTCCTTGTTGGGTCTTGTCAATTTTCGCATCGACTCGTTCCGCGACGGAATCTACTGTAGCGGCAGAAGGCGCAATTCCAGCAACGATCTCTTCTCGTTGGAGGGCCTCAATAATCCATAACGCCAGTTGTCGGTGGACCCCGACGGTCGGATGGACGTGGTCGAAGAAATGCTCGGCACCGAGGCACCGGTGCCCGAAATCTTCTTCACACTGTATGAGCAGTTGATCACCGAACTCAACGACTGGAATGCCCTCTTGTGCCGCGACTCGGCGAATCGTTTCTGTGATCTCAGGTAACGCTCGCAACGGGCAGATGTCTTCGGCTAACGCGATTTCAAATGCTTCCAGAGCCTGCTCCATCCGTCCGAGAGCAAATAACGTCTTACCGTTGACAAAATGAATCGCCGCGTATTCGTGATCAATGGCCTTCGCTCGTTCGATGGAGTCCAACGCATCCTCGAACTGTTCTTTCGCCAGCTGCTCTTCAGCAAACGCGAGGTGAAATCTGAGTTGAGTAAGCTTGTTCTCGGGCAAGTCATGTTTGGGCTCACTCTTAAACGGCGAGCAGTCTTTAAGGTTGGACGCGGGCATTACAAACACGATACTCGCGTCAGCTCCTCTCGCAACGGTGGCCATGCGTTGAAGATTCAGTTCGTAATGACGAAGCACGCCTTCATGCCATTCGTTATCGCGATGATAGTCCGATGGACCAACTGTGGCGTTCAGTATCTCATTGACTTCCTCGGCAAACATGTCCGAAGCGTCAATCGGTTCGCCGGCAGTGCCGCGGTTGAGGACTCGATCAAGTAGCGCCCAAGTTCTTGTTTGGCTTAGAGCAGCTGAAACCCGAAGCTGCACGGCAGGCTGCTCGAACATGCCGGCGTAAGTTCGTCGTTCGAGGAACTCGTTATGCACGCTGTAGACAATAAAGAGATCCGGTTCGTATTGGGCGAGTTCCTCTACGACTGCCGCCACGCGATAACTCGCGTAACTGACCCCCCCCGCATTAATCACCTCCCACTCGCACGAGTCGTCGACTAACGGGAGTAACTCTCGTAACCAACCAGAATACGAAGTGGCGTCCCAATACGGGCGGCCGTACGTTGTCGAACCACCGACACAAAACACGCGGCGCGTTCCAACGGGCTTTTTGCGGGGGAAGGTCTGCTCGTTAAACCAGACGAGTTTGCTAGTAGCCGTCGTCAACAGCTGCTCACCATTTTCGCCTTCGACGGATTCTAGCAACGGAATCTGAGAGAAGCCGACGAATGGGTCATGTGTTTCGGTCACTGGTGTGACGCCGCAAAGCCACAACCCCGACTCAAGCATCAAGAAGAATGCGAGCGTCGCGAAGAAGGCAAACACGCTCTTTTTTAATCGTGAGCCTTTCGGTGATTGAGATGTTTTGGCAGACAAAGCCATGAAAATCCGATAGTGGCTCCGCATCGGTGGGGATGACTCAGATCTTCCAGACTAACACAACACGACGCCTTCAGTGCTCCGGCATGGTCAAACAAGTTGGAGATTGTTCGCGGCTCATTTCCCAACCGCTGATCGATGATCGGGCTGTCAAACACCTGATAAGGCTCAAAGCGCTAAAACGACTCTTCGTTGCCCAGTCATCGATTTCTGAATCGGGGATGTCGCGAATGGAGAGAGAGTTGCCCAACTGCGAGTTTTGACGTGGACGTGGCAGGCGGTTGGGGCTTCCACCCACAACGGGAGAGACGGCACGCAGGAGCCTTTTGCGGTCATGATCGATGGTTCGATCGTCGAGCAGCGTCGCTGGATTCGAGTGGAAGCAGATAGGCGATGTCGTCGCAACCGTCGCCGTCCTCGCCACTGCAGTCCCTTTTCGTTCCCGGCCACAGTTGGCCAGTGAATGTTCCGCGATCTTCACGGAAACACTGACATGATACACGGTCCGCCGCGGGACCACTTTCTTCTCCTAAAACGTGTTGATGCCTTCGGTCTTTTCGACCGACGCTTCGAACGCCGTGGGCTAACCGATGCTCATTCCGAATGCGTCTCGGTCACGAGTAGGATCGACAAGGCGCGAGTCGGCGCGCGAATCATCGGCGTGATAGTATCAATGATGACGCCAGTTTCCTAAAAATGGGAGATGCGCCGTGTATACCGACGCAAAACAGTGGCAGGAGATTCGTCACCGAGTTCTAGTCTGTGGTGTAAGCAAACGCCAAATCGTTCGAGAGACGGGAATGGCGTGGAGGACGCTTCAACGAATCCTAGCGCAACCATTGCCTACGCCGCACAAACGGAAGGGAGGGGCAGGAACAAAACAATCGCGCGGCAGTTTAGCGAAGTCGCAAGACTGCGTGTGGCTGGATGTGCTGCAATCGGTTTCGAACGCAAGTACGGCGGACGCTCGATTCATTGTATCTGCGATGTCCGCCGTCAACCCTTCACAAGCAACGAAGAAGAACCTAGATGAACTCCGGACCAGCCTGAGAAAAAAGGGCCTCATTCCGGAGCGAGTACGCGGCATTCACCGCCAAGATGCCGTCAACCATAGTTGGCTTCTCGCAATTCTGCAGGGAAACAGCTCGATAGAAACATTAAGTGAAGAAATCGGCGACATCGATGGCCTGGCACAATTGGTCACAATGGCGGAAAACGGGACTCGTAGAGAACGGAATCGGGCACTTGCAGTGCTTGCCCTGTTGAAAGGAATATCGCTGCGCTCAGTTTCACGGTTTCTCCAAATCGCCCCAACAACAGTCTTTCGCTACTGGAAACGATACAGAAAAGCTGGCATCCAAGGAGTTCTTCAGTCCTACCCAACCAGGTCTCCCAGAAAGGCTCAGCGCAAAGAAACTAAGAATGCCGTGTTCTCGATTCTTCACTCACCCCCTTCTGAACACGATATCAATCGCACAACGTGGAAGATGGCAGACTTGAAAGCATGCCTTGCCGAGAATGGCCATCTTCTTTCGCGAGACGTGATCCGCGAGGTTATCAAATCAGCCGGCTACCGATGGAAGAAAGCCCGAGTCATCCTGACAAGTCCCGATCCCGAATACCGAGAGAAGCTCAGTCACATTCAGTCTATACTCTCCACGCTCGGCGACAACGACCGATTTTTCTCCATCGATGAGTTTGGACCGTTCTCGATAAAGAAGAAGGGTGGAAACAAATTGGTTGGCCCCGACGATTCACATTTCGTTCGTCAGATACAAAAGTCCAAAGGTTTTTTGATCGTGACGTCGGCACTCGAACTCTCGCACAACCAGATCACCCATTTCTATTCGTGGAAGAAAAACACGGTTGAAATGCTACGTTTACTTCACTTATTACTTGATCAATACAAAGGATGTCGGAAGCTCTTCTTCTCTTGGGATGCGGCCTCGTGGCACTCATCGAAACGACTTTACCGAGAAGTTAACAAAGTGAATTCCGCTGGATACCGTCGGGGCCACAATACGGCTCTTGTCGAGCTAGCTCCACTTCCTGCCTCGGCGCAGTTCTTGAACGTAATCGAATCAGTGTTCAGCGGAATGGCGAGAGCCATCGTCCACAACAGCAACTACAGTTCATCCGCGTGCGCAAGAGTGGCAATTGATCGGTATTTCGCGGAACGCAACGAGCACTTCCGGATTCACCCGAAACGTGCGGGGAAGAGAATCTGGGGCAAGGAGATCGTTCCCGCCGAATTCGATGAGACACATAACTGCAAAGATCCACGGTGGTAAGTTCGTAGCTCAGGGGCAGCCTGACTCACATCCCGCGATCCAATTGGTGTTGACTCGCGATGACACTCGATGAAGTTGACGAGGAGCAAGAACCCGTATTCTCGTCGCTTTTGAGGAGTTCCAGTTTGGGTGTCTGTAAGTGCCGATGTCGTCGGGAAAGTTCGCCCTCCCAATGTCGTTGATGCTTTCCTGAATAATTCGGTTGCGTTCCGTTCGTTGGGTATGCCCTCGACGCGCCGTCGGTGTCATCATATTGATGGCGAGTGACGGCGTTTTCACACTCGCGATGGTGTTGTCGTTGCGCGCTAATGAGTATCCGACCAGGTGCAGAAATCGCGCGTTCCCTGCGCGCGTCGGTGGGCGCAACCGGCGTCGTTTCGCGAATTTCGATGCGCGCTTCGGTGATGACACCGATGAACTTTGGAGTTCCAATTGAGCGCGCTTCGGTGGGGGAAGGACCGATGTTGCCAAATTGCTTCGGGTGGGCGTAGACTCGGGCCAAAGCGGATAATGCTGCTCGGTGGTGTTCAGCAAAGAACGTGGCTGGGATTCGAACTGTAGTTCTGCAAGTCAATGATCATTAGCCCTGTTCGCGTCCAATCCACATCGAACGATGGCCACGGCATGACCCAGCCGGGAAGCGAATCTGGGGAATCGATACGTGAATCGCTCATACAAGGACGCCTCGTGAGAAACAAGAAGATTGAAGTCCAACCTAGCAGATAGAAAGCGACGCTGCGTACTCAAACGCGGAATTCAGACAACAGTTTCGCCGTCAACTCTGTCTCGAATTGAGGGTCCGTTTCCAGGCATCCCGATACGATGAGAAGACGACATCCGGGAGTGACCATCGTCGCAAAGGCGCACCAGCAGCAGAGTGCCTCTGCCGGCGGCCAACTGAATTCCGTTGATCATCCTGAAGGTTTCCTCATCGCCGGCACGCAACACGGCATTGAACGCCACTACCTCCGCAGCGCAAATGCCCGGGCTGCAAACCCACACTCGACATTTGATCGATGAACGCATTTCCCCTACCATAAGCGCTCCGACGGTTTGTTGGCTTATGTCCACGTAATCCGAAAACGCCGCGTCCAATTACGGAGCACACGCAATGCCGAGGCCATCGCGTCCGATACGTTACTGTTGGCTTGCCATGATGTTGGTTGTGGCGGGCGTTGCTCTTATGCAGCCCGCCCAAGGATTTGCGGCGGACCACAGCGCATTGGCCAAGACGATGCTCACTTCGCTGGGGGATCAGGCCGGACTTTGTGTCCATTTGGGGGTTCGCAACGTGGCACTAACGAGCGAGTTGTCGGGAGGGGGCAAGTTTCTCGTACACGGCTTGACTCGCGATCGTGAATCAATCGAACAGGCGCGGAAGGAGATTCGCTCGCAAGGACTGGCTGGTGTCGTATCAATCGAGCACGACTCGCTAAGACAACTACCCTACTCGGATAACCTCGTCAATCTTCTTGTTGCCGAGGACCTCTCCGGTTCGTTGGACAAGGACAAGTTGCTAGACGAAGTGCTCCGCGTCCTGCGGCCTGGCGGTGTGGCTTTCGTGAGCAAGCTCGCTACGGTCGAGAAACAACTGAGCGAGTACGCGGATAAGGGAGCTGTTGCAGGTTTTGGAACGAAGGAAATCGATGGCAGCCAGTGGCTGAGCTTCCGCAAGCCGCGCCCGAAAGCTATGGACGAGTGGACACACCGTCGCTACGACGCCACGCGGAACGCCGTCTCGCGCGACAAGGTCGACATTCCAACGGGGGTGCGCTGGGTTGCCGGTCCGAACTGGCCGACCGGCAATCGCAAAGCATCGGTGCCAGGCGTGGTGGCGTCGAAAGACCGGTTAGTGTACGTGTTCGACGACTTAGTGGAGACAGACGACGGGCCCCAACACCGCAACACGCTCATCGCGCGCGATGCCTACAACGGCATGTTGCTTTGGAGACGGGCCACGAGTTTGCAGTCGCCCCCGGTTCTCGTTCATGTCGGCGGCCGCGTTTACAACGTCGTCAAAGACGACGGTCCGCTGGTGGCGCTGGACGCAAGGTCCGGTGAAGTCGTTCAGACCTACCCGGAAGCCGGTTCGCCGAAGGAACTATTCTTTGTGGACGGGCAGCTGTTGGCTCGGACCCGCTCCGATATCCGTTGCCTTGCCGCCGACACAGGCGACTTGCTGTGGCGGTTCGAGGGAGCGTCGGACGTGGTTGCTGGCGACGGCCGTGTGTTTCTGCAAACCGGCTTCCGGTCCGAGAAGGGCGAACGCCTGCATGGTGTCGTTTGCGTCGACCTGACGTCCGGTAAAGAGCTATGGCGCAGCAGCACGGAATCCTGGCCAACGAAACCGAGCAGCCTCGAGATGATTCTCTATCAGGACGGAATCCTGGTTTTCGGAGGTCAGGGAAATCACGCGATTTCCGCCCAGGACGGTTTGCACTTGTGGACCTACAACTATCAGCTGATCGGGCACGGCGGCAGTTACGTGAAAGTGGTCCATATGAACGACCTGGTGTGGGTTCACAACGCCGCTTCTATCGGTCCGGAAGGGAAGTCCTCCTACGCCTGGGAAGGGCTGAACCCAAAGTCTGGCAAGGTCGCCAAGCGGCTCGCGCACGGCGGGATCAAGCATCGTTGCATGTATGACGTCGCTACCGAGCGATACTTCCTTTGTGGCTCGATGGATTTTGTCGACGTGGTGACCGAGGAGCACACGCGGTTTGCCGCTGCGAGAAACTCGTGCCGGACCGCCGGTGTCGTTCCGGCGAACGGGCTGGTATACACGTTCCCTCACGCTTGTGCATGTTATCCTCTGCTGCGCGGCTTCCTGGGTCTTGCTTCAAAGGACGGTGGCCCGACTCCAACGTCTGACGATCGCTATCAAACTGGACCGGCATTCGAAACCGAATTCGCAAGCCAGCAGGAATCGAAAACCGCGTGGACAACCTATCGCGGCGACCCACATCGTAGTGGTAGCACTGCGACGCCTGGACCAGCACAATTGAGACGTCTTTGGGAGCGCACGCTGACCGATCCTGACGCCGCATTCAACCGCAAGGAATGGGACCAAAAGGACGGCGGACGCCTGACAAGTCCCGTTGTGGCCGACGGAATGGTGCTAGTCGCTGCAAGCGACACGCATGAGCTGTCCGCCTTGGACGCGGAAACCGGCGCGTCGCGTTGGGGTTTTACGGCTGGCGGCCGTATCGACTGTCCGCCCACCGTGTATCGAGGGCTGTGTCTGTTTGGGGCGCGCGACGGGTGCGTCTATTGTCTGCGCGCCCGCGATGGCGAACTCGTGTGGCGGTTCCGCGCCGCCCCCGATAATCGGCGGATCGTTGCGTATGGACAGCTAGAATCGCGTTGGCCGGTTGTTGGCGGTGTGTTGGTTCATGACAAACTTGCGTACTTCGCGGTCGGTCGTCACGGCGCGGCCGACGGTGGCGTTCATGTCTACGCGGCCGAGCCTGCATCGGGCAAAGTCGTTTGGCATAGCAATCCTGAAGGCTACGGCACTTTGCCGGATCTGTTGGTCGCGGGCGACGACGAGATCCACATGGCCGACTGGGAGTTCGACGCCAAAACGGGCGAGCCCAGCAGCAGCACGGCCCGCGAGTACCTCCGTGCGTCGCGGCTGGGCCTGCTGAACAACGCCTGGTACAAGCGGCCGATCGCCCTGCGCAAGAACCTGCAACAATGGTCGATCGGCCAAGCAAGCGGGCAGATGCTGGCGTTCAATAAGGAGTGGATTTGCGGCTTCACCGGACCAAGCACAGTGAATGGCGGCGATGGCCAAATATCGGGCGACTGCCAGTTGTTTGCAAAGTCGCTCGTCAGCGGCCGTGGCTGGTCGACGAAAATGCCGCTTGGCACCCAGATCAAAAGCATGGTGCTGGCCGACAAGACGCTCTTCGTCGCGGGCCGCCTGGTCGGCTTCGATACGGCATCCAACGCGGTACGGGCCCTGGCGATCAATGACGGCAAGGAGTTGGCCGAGTTGCCCGTTGCCGGGCCGGTCGTTCATGAGTGCCTTTCCGTGGCCGGTGGGCGGGCGTATCTCTCGTTGCACAGCGGCAAGGTGATTTGTCTGGGGGCAAACTGAATGTGGCGATGCGCAGGCAGCGAACGAAACGATCGAAGACAGCATCGTCAAACCAGGACGGCAAACATCGAGCTTCCCGGCGGCCGCTCCCGCTTTGGAAGAAACTCCTTTACGCTACGTCCACCTGCGTGCTGTTTTTCGTCGTCGTCGAACTTGTCTTAATGGCCTTCGTTCAGCCGATTCTGGCAACTCGTGATCCTTACGTCGGTTTCGAATCCACGGTCCCACTCTTCGTCGAACGGATCGATGACGGACGACGGGCGCTGGTCACGGCCAACAACAAACTCGCCTATTTCAACGCTCAACAGTTTCCCAAAAAGAAACCGCCGGCCACGTATCGGGTCTTCTGCATGGGCGGTTCGACAACCTACGGCCGACCGTATGACGACACGACATCATTTCCTGGCTGGTTGCGCGAGCTGCTGCCGCTTGCCGATGCGTCGCGCAAATGGGAAGTAATCAACGCGGGCGGCGTCAGCTATGCCAGTTATCGGGTGGCGGCCCTAATGGAGGAACTCGCCCAATATCAACCCGATCTGTTTATCATCTACTCCGGCCACAACGAATTCCTCGAAGACCGGACCTATCGTGAACTCAAACAGACGCCGGCCACGCTCCGCCGCGTGACGACGACCGTCGGCCGAACACGCACCTATTCTCTGCTGTCGTCTCTGCTACGGGCAGAGGACGGCACGTTTAAGCTGCCGACCGACGTGGACGCGAAGCTCGACCATTCGGTTGGTCCGGCCGACTATCATCGGGACGATCTGTTGCGAGAGCAGATCCTCGATCACTTCGAGTTCAACTTGGTGCGAATCGTCGACACGGCCCGGCGCGCAGGGGCCAGTGTCTTGCTTATCGTGCCGACGGCCAACGTGAAGGATTGTGCGCCGTTCAAGAGTCAGCACCAAAACAGGCTGAGTGAAGATGAGCTTGAGACCTGGTCGTCGCACTACGATCGTGGCAACGCGCAGCAGGCAGCGGGTCGGCCGGACGAAGCGCTCTCGGCGTTTGAACAAGCCGCTGGCATCGACGACCGCTACGCCGAGCTGCACTACCGAATGGGCCTGGCTCTACTGGCAACGCGAAGATTGGCCGAAGCGCGAGACGCGCTGGACCGCGCGATTGACGAGGACGTTTGTCCGCTACGGATCCCAACACGAATGCGCAACATCGTTTTGCGCACTGCAGAACGGCTGGTAGTTCCAGCCGTCGACGCGGAAGAACTACTCAAGCTTGAGTGTTTACGCAACTACGGCCATAACTCGCCAGGCCGCGAGTACTTCCTGGATCACGTTCACCCGACAATCGACACAAACCGACTCATCGCCCAGGCGATCATCAAGCGGATGTTTGATGAGGGCATCGCCCGACAACACGCCTCGTGGAATGACCAGGCGATTGACGAGACCGCAAGGCGTGTCACGGCGAGGGTTTCTCCAGAAGCCCGCGCGGTTGCCTTGCGCAACCTGGCAAAGGTGCTCAATTGGGCCGGCAAGCACAACGAGGCCGGACCCCTTGCCGTCCAGGCAATTGACTTGCGTGCCCGCCATGGGCTTTCCGAGGACCCAGAGGCATTTATTCTATCGGCGGGATACATGAAATCGACGGGGGATATAGACACCGCCATCGCATTTTACCGCAGAGGACTGGTCCGTATGCCGGACTACGCCCAAGCACATCAACTGTTGGGGGCCACACTTGTCGAACAAGGCCGCTTCGAAGAGGCGCTGGCCAGTTTCATGGAAGTGATCAGAATCAACCCCGATGACGGGCACGCCCACCACATGGTCGGGGCCGTGCTCGCGGAGCTTGACTGTTGCGACGAGGCGATTTCGTATTATCAACGCGCAAATCGTCTGCAGCCGAACGACGCCAACATCCACTTCAACATAGCGTTCGCGTTGGCGAAACTCGGAAAACAAAAAGAAGCGATCCGATGGTACAGAAGAACTCTGCAACTGAAGCCAAATGACTCCGCAGCGCGCGGTAACCTTGCGAAGCTGCTTGCGGATTAATGAACATACGACGCTCAGAGTACAACAAGATTCCTCCACGATTGGTCATGGCAACTGACTGAGCGATTCGACCTCTACTCTGGCAGATCACTGGAGAAATGAATTAGGCGAGCATGCCCTCACTGTTATCAAATCGACGACGTAACTGTTGACTGCCGGCCTCGATTTTTGATTGGCCGTTGCCGATAACTTTCAGGGTGAATCCGCGTGACGCGAAGCAGCGTCGGTGGGCGCACCCGACGTTGTTTGGCGGATTTCGCTGCGCGCTTCGGTGTCCACGCAGATGAACTCTGGACCTCCTGCTGAGCGCGCTTCGGGGAAAGACCTCCGCGCGCAAGGACATCCACAAACTGCTTCGGTGACGGCCCATTGCGTCAAGAAAGCTTGGGAAAGGGGGATGAGATGTAATTGACAACTCTGAAACTTTTCAGCGGAACCATGTGGGTGGAAAGCCCGCCCAGTAGAGCCTGATCAGCAACTGGAAGCGAGTCTTGCGTGGTGTTGGAGTAATCCGCACTGCGAAGCCGACCATGCTGCGCACGGTGCCCGCAGCGAGTCCGAAAGCCATGCTATTGAGCGTCGATAGACCAGTCGTGGGAGCCTTTGCGCTTGGGCCTTCAAGGGCCACGCTGCTGCACCGCAATGGTCTGGTGCGAGCAGTCCTGCCGGCGTCGGATTGGAACATGTGCAAACGGACAATCGTGGTTCCCCAGGAACTTGAGAAGTCCCGAGGACAATGCACCCCATGATACAGATTGTCTCGGTGAGGCCGATCGGCCTATGGTGTGTGCTGAGG
>PVBE010768151.1_pt1 | contig 12049 bp, 8 predicted proteins | sample 1631181 | NCBI WGS metagenome assembly PVBE01 (sample SAMN08397723, study PRJNA350692) | Marine metagenome, whole genome shotgun sequencing project. | isolation source: water | place: Pacific Ocean | collected 2012-04 | reverse complement strand
ATCTTTTCCCACTTCCATTCCTTTTTTCTCAAACAAAGGTATTACAGTATGGTCTGCAACAGTGGGAGTTAAAGTGCTTTCTACAATCACCAAAGGAGGGCTGTCTGTCTGAACATCCTTGTATTTGCAAAGCTTATCTACAACATCCTTTAAGATATCATGGTATGGCTTTCCATCCCTTTCTGTAGGGATTGTTATTAAATGTACAGCAATATCCTTATCGATCATTTCTTTCCAGTTTGTGGTTGCTATCATCCTTTTATTCTGGGAAAGCTGTTTTACATCAAATCCAAGCCAGAACTCAAAATTAGGTATTGTTACCTTTCCATGATTTACATCATCCACCCTGTCCTGCCTGAGGTCTGTTCCAATACAGGTTACTCCGGCCTTTGCAAAATAAGCAATAGAAGAAAACCCAATATATCCAAGGCCCCACACTCCTAATTTTTTTTTGCCTGTTTTCAGTGCGTCTTTAAGATCCATTGTAGTACCTCCTAGTTTTAATGGGAGGTTTTTGGCATATTTATAAATCTTTTGGAAATTGCGCGCTTTTTAATATTACTGGTAATTTTAGAAAGATTTTTAAACTAAAACAATCATTTGCAATTATATGGATACAATTAGTGCTTTTCCCGATAATAAAATTGTTTATTGTAAATGCCCCAAGTGTGGGGCAATCAGGAAAAAGATCAATCAAAAGTTTAATATAATCAAAAGAGGATATGAAAGAAACGGATTTGCGCGCTTTTTTTGTATGAAGTGCAGAATATGGTTTAATGAAAAAACAGGGGAAAGTATGAAGTGGCTGGAGAGGTAAATTTTAAGGGGTTGGCGCTTATGCGAGGCCTTAGATGGATTCTCCGCTTCGCAAAACTGCGTTTTGCTCAGGTCAAATATCACAATCTCATGAAAATTGTAAATTTTCAGGAGTACCTGAAAATCTTTGATTTTCCCTGTACCTTCGGAGATTTCTACTTTGGCAATTTACGCATAAGCGCCAACCTTCAATAATCCAATAAATTTTTAAATTACATTCCTATGCCTTTTGTAATGGGATAAGTATGTTATTCCCTTTTTAATTAAAAGGGGTTCTAAATGACTGATAAAAAACAAAAAGTACATATTGAAGGCCATAAGCTGATGTATCATGTAGATGAGGTTTCAAGATGGCTTAAGGGAGAGATAGTTGCACCCCCATATGTTGAGATTGGCCTGATAAATTCCTGCAACCATAACTGTGTTTTCTGCGCATTAGACTACTTAAAAAACAAAGGCTCAGCAATAGATAAGGATGTTTTAATTTCCAACTTAAAGGATATGGCGGAATTCGGAGTCAAGTCAGTAATGTTTGCCGGTGAAGGAGAACCTTTGATGTATCCATATATCTCTGAGGCGGTTGAAAAGGCAAAAGAGTTTGGGCTCGATATTGCAATAACAACAAATGGCTCTCAACTAAGTAAAGAAAAAACAAAGTCAATTTTAAAATATTTATCATGGATAAAATTCAGTGTAGATGCAGGAACAAAAGAAAAACACGCAAAGATACATGGCTGCAGTGAAGAAGATTTTCCTAAATTAATATCCAATATAAAATTTGCCTGTGATTACAGGAAAGAAAATCATATCAACTGCAAGATAGGATGCCAAATGCTTTTACTTAGGGAAAATATTAATGAAGTTGAAAGTTTAATTCGTATTGTAAAGGAAGCCGGGGTAGATTACATTGTTCTAAAACCATATTCCCAACATCCAGACAGCATAAATAAACAATGGATAAACCTTAATGAGTATGATACTCATTTAACAAATTTATCAAAAAAATATTCCACCGATACATTCCAGGTTATTTATAGGGATATTACATTTAAAGAAATTGAAAAAGATGGGATTGAATATGAAGTATGCTATGGAATCAATTTTATTACTATAATTGATGCTTTAGGAAATGTAGTGCCATGTAATTTGTTTCATGAAAAAAAAGAGTTTTATTATGGAAACATTAATAAAAATACTTTTTCAGATATATGGAAAGGTAAGGAAAGAAGAGAAATTCTAAAAAAACTTTATGAAAAAGGATGTTCTGGCTGCAGAAAGGGATGTAGAATGAATTTTGTAAATAAATACCTGTATTCATTAAAAAATAAGAATATCGAGCATATTAATTTTATTTAGGCCAAACAAACACTGTAGCAATTATAGCTTATGCACTTGTTATAAAAATTTAGAAGGAAATACGATGGAATTGAAAGAAACGAAACTAAAAAATGAAATGAAAATTGTCTTGTGCAGTGTTCCAATACGGACAGAGCGTGATTATGAAAAAAGTGAAATGCCTGAAACTCCGAAAATAGCTATTTCCTCTCTTTTAGGCTGGATAAAAAAAAGAGGGTACAAAGAAAATTTCTTTGATATTGATATGCTGCATTCTACTGAAAAGGAAATTTTTGATTATTTTAAAGATAAGCAACCCGATGTTATTGGGTTGAGTGCAGTTGTTTCAACAAGCTACCTTCAGGTAAAGAATATTTCTAAGATTATTCGCAATGCTTGCCCCAATGCAACAATAGTTGTCGGTGGAAATATGGCTGTAAGCGCAAATTTATTATTGAGAAAAACTGAGATTGATTTTTGTATTTTGGGAGATGGAGAAATTACTTTACTTGCGCTGCTTGATTACATAAGGGAAAATAGAAAGAAAAAGGTTATGGACAAATTATTAAAAATAAAAGGCCTGGCATTCATTAATACAGAAAATGAACTGGAATTTACCGGGTATGGCATTCCAATCCCGGATAAAGAAAATGATTACCCGGATTATGAGCTTTATAAGAAAGGTCTTCTTTCAAAACCAGAACTTGTCAAGAATTATTTTCGTGAAGCTAAAAAATCGATTAATTCTTTTGCAAAGGACTCGAGGATTTTTGATCCAAATAGAAAGCCAAATATAGCAATGATATGGGTCGGCAAGGGGTGTGTTGCCAGGTGTACATTCTGCCAACGCTTTTGCACCGGTTACCATATTTTTGACTTGAAAAAACTTGAGAAACACATTGAAGAGCTAAAAAATAAGTATGATGTACAGTATTTAACGATAACCGGAGAAAATTTTGGTTTGCCAAAGCAGTTTGCGTATGAAGTCTCAAGAATCTTAAATAAACATGGTATACTGTGGAAGAGCAGTGCGGCAAGATGCACAAACTTTAAGCCGGAAGATTATAAATTTTTTAAGGAACATGGCTGCATAGGGATAAAATTTGGAGTGGAGTCCGGAAGCCAGAAAATTCTCGATATTATGGAAAAAAGATTTACTGTTGAACAAATTTATGATGCATTGAAGCTTGTTAATGAATATGATATTAATTCCAGTATAGCTTTGTGCATGGGAATGCCTGGCGAAACAGATAAGACAATTATGGAAACAGGCAAATTCGTTGGGGAAATATTTCGCTTGCGGGGGATTGCACCAAATAGTTTAGCCTGTTTTTATGCTCTTCCACTGCCTGGTTCTGTATTATACGAGTATGGCCAGCTTCGCGGCATTATTGGAACTTCTTTAGATGAAGAGGAAGAATATTTAACCTATGTATCTGATAGGAATCCTACTAAGGATAACTATATTAACCTTACTGGCATTAGCAACAGGAAGGCAATATTTTGGAACTATCTTGTTTGGTATGAAGCTACAAGAATATTTTACAGCAAGCCGCTTGAAAAACAAGATCAAAAGCATGAAAATGCATTAAATAATAAAGAAGATGATGATGCATATTCTGCCGGTAATGATGAAAAATCTTCAATTAAACAATTATTTAAACAATTATTTAAAGATAATTCAATTAAAGAGCTTCTGATAAAATCATTAACAAAACCTGCTACAGGCCTGAATGGAGTCTTATGCAGAAGCCGTTTTGCAGCTAAGATACCCCGGCCAATACTGTATCCTGTAATGCGCAACCTGCTTTATACTGAATACTTGATTCAGATGCTCTTCCTGTATGCAAAAAAAATTGTTACAAAAGATGAATGGCTTGAATTGCATTTTAAATTTAAGAGAAAAAAATGCAAATATAAGATAGTCTCTTCAGAATCCCTTCGCAAAATCAACAATAGGCTGAGAGAAAAGCTCCCTGAGCCAAAAACATTGACTGAGAAGAACCAGATACTGCTTTACCAGGGAAGATAATGACAAGGCTAAAATTCTAAGTAGATGGAAGGAAATTACAGACAAATAGTGTGATTAGCTAGGTAAAACCCCAAACACCTATACCAGAGGTTAGTGCGAAAGTCAAGTTAGTGCTTATGCGAGGCCTTAGATGGCTTCTCAGCTTCGCAACACTAAGTGTTGCTCAGGTCGTTTATTTAATCCTGCGGAGCTAATCGATTTGGCAATTTACGCATAAGCACTGACTTCCGCACCAACCTCTAATCAACAAATAATTATTTAAATGCCACATTATTCTTATACTGTAATTATCTGATGTTTTGAATAGGATTGAATATGAAAGCTATTGTAACTGGAGGAGCAGGATTCATTGGAAGCCATATGGCAGAGCTTCTGCTGGATAAAAAGTTCGAGGTAGTTGTTATTGATGATTTTTCCAATGGTCAGAAGGATAATGTTGACATATTCAAAAAAAATCCAAAATATAAATTTTATGAGATTGACATATCAAAGGAATTTGATGATTCTATATTTAAAAATGCTGATTATGTTTTTCATATGGCGGCATTGGCTGATATTGTGCCTTCGATTGAAAATCCTATAAAATACCACAATGCTAATGTAACAGGAACAATAAGAATCTTGGAAGCATCCAGGAAGCATAGCATAAAAAAGCTTGTGTTTAGCGCTTCATCTTCCTGCTATGGAATTCCGGATAAGTATCCTACTCCTGAAACAGCAGAGGCAAGGCCGCAGTACCCATACTCATTTACAAAATACATCTCAGAGCAGTATGCATTGTTCTGGAATAAGCTCTATAAGCTGCCAGTTGTTTCCTTAAGATACTTTAATGTGTATGGGACCAGGGCAAGGACCAACAACACTTACGGAGCAGTATTTAAAGTTTTTTTAAAGCAAAAGCTCGAAAACAAGCCGCTGACAATAGTTGGCGACGGGTCACAGACAAGGGATTTTGTGTATGTAACTGATATAGTTAAAGCAAATTTAATTGCTGCCCAGTCCGATATAAATGGAGAAGTAATAAATATTGGGACCGGAAATCCAAAATCAGTTAACCACCTTGCAAAATTAATAAGCAAGGATATCATCCATATACCAAAAAGGCCCGGTGAGCCTGATTCAACTCATGCAGATACAACAAAAGCAAAGAAATTACTGAAATGGAAGCCGGAAGTCTCTTTTGAGGAAGGAGTTAAAATAATGCTTGACAACATCGATTACTGGAAAGATGCCCCTTTATGGGATCCGGACAGCATTGAGAAAGAAACAAAAAGCTGGTTTAAGTATTTGAAAACATAATGAAATTATTCAGATTTATTTGCTCGTTTATATAATTCTACATAAAGTTAGGATGGGGAATTGAATCTCTCATAGAGCAATACATATCGCACAGATTCATATCACCCAATAGTTGGTTTGTTTTTATACCATATAAAAACTCATTTGTTTTTTCAAATCGACAGTGATTTTGGCATTCCTTAATATTAATTCTCTTCAAAGCCTGCTTCCTTTGCTCTGATGCCCAGATCTCTTTAAAGCTGTTCTGTGACAAATCCCCAAAACAAAATTCTTTTTTGTTTTTATGGACATAACAAGGGTATACTTTTGCATCTGGTGCCACAACAGTATAAAAATTATGGACATTGCACTCCTTGTAATTATGGCCGCTCTTCTTTTCAGATAGCAGCTCAAAGCGGTTTGTTGTGACAGAAACTGAAAAATTTTTATCTTTCAGTTGTTTGCATCTTTCTAGTTCAGCCAATATGTACTGGAGCTCATTTTTCCCGGGTTTTTTCATATTCCCCCAGTTATAAAAAGGCCTTATCCTGATAGAGTCTACACCTAATTCTTTTACCATCTTTGCTGCGTTATAAGCACCTTTTATAGTATGCGGGCCTATAAGATAACAAACTTCGATTATAGGACTACTATTGAATCTTTTCCTTGCAGCAATTAACTTCTTAATATTGCCAATAACATCATTGAATGCTGCAGCATCCAGGCCGTGGGTTTTTTTATAAATTTCTGGGCTATCTGCATCCAGGCTTATCCTCACAAATGCACAACAGGAGGCAATAGCATCTATAATATCATCGGACATTTGGTAACCGTTAGTGCTAATTGCAGCATCAATGCCACTTTGTTTTATAAATCGTATTATCTCTGCTGAATTAGGGTGACAAGCAGGATCGCCACCGCCGCCCAGAACTATTCCTTTAACACCAACATCTTTAAGCTGCATAATTATATCTTTAGCTAAACGAAACCCCATTTCCGTATTATCGCGCGCATCCTTTCCCGGATCAAAACATAATGGACATTTATTGTTGCACTTATTTGTTAAATTCAGGTCTACAGCATGAGGTGTTGTATTCCCTGTTTCTTTCCATTGCAGCAAGCTGTCTAAATGTTTTAGAAGTTTATACTGGTTATAAACAGTTTGTTTTTGCATTTTTCTTGTGCATAATAAATTTTTATTGATAATGAATCAGACCGTTAATCTGAAGCACCCTTGATGTTGTTTATTATTACAGGCAATTTTTCACTAAAGAGCTCTTCCGGGCTCCACCCGAATAATTCTTTTGCTAAGCGGTTATTAAAAGCAAAGCCATAGTCTATGCCATCTATATTTTCTATTTCTGTTTTTTTATCAAGCATCTTTATAAGCTGCAAAATTGAAATTGTATTAGTAGGACCGCCCCCAGCATTAATTTTTTTGCCATAGCAGTCTGAATCTAAAAACAATTGTATTAACTTTCCCAAGTCATCGACATGAAGGACATCCCTAACTTGCTTCCCTTGGTTAGTCACTTTAATTTTTTCTCCTTTCAGGCTGCTTTTGATGATATTTAAAATCCAATTTGAGCTGTGATGGCTAAAATCAGTATAACAGCTGGATAACCTAATCACAATACTTTTAGGGTGGCTCTCTGCAATAAACTCTCCAACCAGTTTTGTTTTAGCATATACTGTTTTGGGTGCAAATGGCTGGTTATCATCAATGAGGTGTTTAAGAGCATAATGGTCTTTTTTTTCAATAACGTCTGACTTGCTTATACAATCTCCAAAAACATCTTTTGTTGAAATATAGACAAGCTTCACATCAAGCCCTTCAAGCGCCTTAACCAGATTATACATGCCCTTAATATTTACAATATCACTTTGGCTTTCCAGTTTGAAGGTTTGATTGGCTTTATCAGCTACAGTGGCGCAGTTTATCACTGCTTTGATTTTATTTTTAAGTATAACTTCCGGAGTAATTGACAATATATCCTGGTCATGGCTCCACCCCATAACTTTATTCTTTTTGCTAAGAAAAGAATACAAACCACTACCTACATAACCCCCGTGCCCTATCAAAAGTATGTTCATATAAGACCTTTATAGCATAAGCAAATAATATTATCTGAAACCAGAAGTAATATTTAAATGTTCTGATGGCAATCCAGCACCGAAAACGCTGGAAAATAAGTGCTTGTGCGAGGCTTTAGAGGGCTTCTCAACTTCGCATACTGTGTGCTGAAAAATCGAAGATTTTTGGCATGCCGAAAATTGAAAATTTTCCGGCATATGCTCAGGTCGTCTATCACAATCTTTTGGATATCTCTGAATTGGCAATTTACGCACAAGCACCGACTTTCGCACCAACCTCCAAATAAACAAAACCTATAAAAATAGACCTATATAAGCAGTATTTCTTGGTTGGGGGATAAAGATGAGTGAATTACCGAATATAAAGAAAATATTAATCTTAGGCCATTCTGGATTTGTAGGCAATAGGTTAATGGAGTTCTTTAAAGAACGATATCCGGATCTTGATGTAATTGGCAAATCTTCCAGGGAAATAGACTTGACTGATATACAGGAAACTTTCGGGTTAAAAGATTATTTTGACCTAAATACGATTGTTATTATGTGTTCTGGGATTAAGTCAGATTACGGGAATGATTTAGATACTTGTGCCAAGAACATTAAAATGGCTGAAAACATCTGCAAGGTTCTTTCCGAACATCCTGTAAAAAAATTTCTTTTTTTTAGTTCTATCGCTGTTTATGGGGTCAATATCCATAACACCAGCGTAACTGAGAAAACATCAGCAAAAATCGACACTTATTATGGTGTGTCTAAATTTGTTTCTGAAAGATTATTTTCTCTGCAGTTTTCCCTGTTAAAAGAGAGCTCATTAATCATACTCAGGACACCCATAATATATGGCCCAAATGAAAAAATTACTGCTCAAACACCTTCTGGATTTCTTACTACTTACTTAGACGGAGGAGAAGTCACCTTATGGGGGGACGGCTCTGAATTAAGAGAGTTTCTTTTTATAGAAGATGCAGTAAAAATAGTAGATTTGCTGGCTTCCAGCGACTTTGCCGGAATTATTAACCCTAGCAGCGGTGAAGGGCATTCATACAAGGAGGCTCTGGATATAATCTCAAAGCTACTGGGCAAAAAATTAACCATTCATTCGCGAGAAAGGACTAAAGACAAAGTTGACAAAGTTTATGATACCTCATTCTTCAAAAGTTGGTTTCCAAAATTTTCTTTTACCTCTTTAGAGAATGGACTGCAATTCATACTGGACAGTAATGCTGCTCAGAGGACAACCTGCAATCTTTGCCATAAAAAAACCGTTAAAACATGCATTGATTTGGGCAAGCAACCAGTCTGTAATCGTTTTCTACAAGATGCTTCTGAAGAAGAACAAACCTTTCCATTAAGCTTTGGACAATGCCAATCCTGCGGTTTAGCCCAACTATCAGCTAAAATGCCTTCTAAGGAGTTGATCCCGAAATATGACTGGATAACTTATGCTGAGCCTGAAGAGCACCTAGATTCTTTGGCTACACGAATCAAAACACTCCCAGGATTAACCGCTAAAAGTAAAATTCTTGGTGTCAGCTTTAAAGATGAATCTTTGGTAAAGAGAATGAGTAATCTGGGTTTTCCTAATACAAGAACATTAAATATTAAGCGAGATTTAGGTGTAGAGGATTCCCGGGCAGGTGTAGAAACTGTGCAATCAGCTTTGACTTCTAAAAAAGCAAAAGAATTTTTGGAAAAAGAAGGCCATTTTGATCTAATCATTGTTAGGCACATTCTTGAGCATGCTTATGATATAACTGATTTTATGAACGCCTTAAAGGAATTGTTAAATCCTAAGGGATATCTGATAATTGAAGTTCCTGATTGTACAAAGGCCATGGATAAGAAAAATTATGCAATAATCTGGGAAGAGCACTTAAGCTATTTTACTCCGATGACATTTAAAAGTGCATTTCAAAAATTCGGATTCAAGCTAATCCATTTTGAAAATGTCCCATATGTTCTGGAAAACTCTTTAATCGGCATTGGAAGAAAAAGTGCGAAGATTGGTAAAATTTTATTGCAGGATAATCAATTAAAAAAAGAAAAAGAACGAATCAATAATTTTGCCGCTAATTTTAAGATTAGGCAGAATTTGCTTCAGGATTATCTAGCTGAGTTTAAACAAAGCAGAGAGAAAATAGCATTGCTGGGGGCCGGGCATCTAGCCTGCAGTTTCATCAATTTCCTAAATATAAGTAACTACATTGAATGTGTAATTGATGACAATCCAGACAAAAAAGGCTTATTTATGCCTGGTTCAAAGCTGCCAATTTATGATTCAAAGGCGTTGTTGGAAAAAAAGATTAAGCTATGCTTACTAAGCTTAAATCCCAGCAATGAAAACAAAGTTATAGGGAGAAATAAAGATTTTGTTAAACATGGAGGGAAATTCTTCTCTATATTTACAGAGAGTGAAAATGCCTTGCCTTTACTTGGAGAAAGGAGCAGGATTGAACAGGTTAGTTCTGAAGTCTTTATTGCTAAAGATAAAGTAATAAAAATCAACAAAAATGACATTGACTTTATTAAAAATAAGGCCCTGAGCAGTAAAAAAAAGCGTGCCAGGATTTGTTTTCATCAGGATATAAATGATACTATCCATGAAATGATCATCACAGCTGTCAGGGGAGGATACATCAGGCCCCATAAGCATATGAATAAGTCAGAATCTTTTCATATGATTGAGGGTGAGATGGATGTGCTTGTTTTTGATAACAATGGGAAAATCAGGGAAATAATTGAAATGGGTGGCTATAGCTCTAATAAAAAGTTCTACTACCGTTTATCTGAGGATGCATATCATATGGTCATTGTCAGAACTGAATATGCAGTTTTTCACGAGATTACTAATGGCCCTTTTAATAAGGAAGAGACTTTTTTTGCGCCATGGTCTCCAGAAGAAGATGATAAAAAAAGGATTGCTAAATTCATCAGTAGCATTAATGAGTTTAAGAGAAAACATTAGAATGAAAAAAATTCATTTTAAAAGAACAACATGCAGGCTTTGTGAAGGAAATAAACTGGAATTAATGGTGCCTATTGTGCCAACACCTATAGCCGGTGCTTTTGTTTCACAAGGCCAATTAGACAGGAAACAGGAACTATATCCGCTGGATATATATCAATGTAAAGAATGCGGGCATGTTCAATTACTTGATGTTGTAGATCCAAAAATCCTTTTCTCAGAGTACTCTTATTTCAGCGGAAGAACCACCCTTACTAAGCATTTCGCTAAATACACAGAAAAAATTATCAGGGAAAATAACCTGAAAAAAGATTCTTTTGTAGTTGATGTAGGCAGTAATGACGGGGCTTTTCTGAGGTTTTTTAAGGACAGAGGCATAAAAGTCCTTGGAGTTGATCCGGCTGAAAATATCTCTAAGTTTGCCAATGAATCCGGAATAGAAACTCTTCCAAAAATGTTTGATTTAGAAACTGCAGATGAGATACGAAAGGAGTATAGTGCTGCGGATGTTATCACTGCCAATAATGTTTTTGCCCATACAGATGATATGATAGGTATGGCTAACAGCGTAAGGAACCTTTTAGCAGATGATGGAATATTTTATTTTGAGGTATCATACCTTGTGGATGTAGTGGATAAGATGCTTCTTGGAACAATTTTTCATGAGCACTTATGTTATCATACTGTAAAACCATTGGTTTCATTTCTTAAGCGCCAGGGCATGGAGCTTATAGATGTTGAAAGAGTTCCAATTCAGGGGGGCTCTATTATTTGTACAGCCCAGCTTATTGGGGGGAAAAGAACAATATCTCCTTCTGTTAATAAGCTAATTCAGTTAGAGGATAATAGGGGTGTTTATCAACCAGGATATTTAAAATCTTTCTCTAAGAAGCTAGAAACTTTAAAATCAGAAGCAGCTGCTTTATTACATGGCCTAAACTCCCAAGGCAGGAATATTGCTGCTTTTGGCGCTGCACGTGGAGGAACACTGTTGACATATCTTTTCGGATTGGGTGAATATATTGAGTACATTGTGGATGATGACCCAAATAAACAAAATTTTTACAGCCCAGGATATAATATCCCTGTTTTACCTACATCTACTATGTATGAACGTAATCCGGATTATGTTATTATCCTGGCATGGGTTCATTCAAAATCAATAATTGATAACAACCAAAAATACCTAAGAAATGGCGGGCATTTTATCACTTTATTTCCAAGAGTCAAAGTTGTTGATAAAGATACCCTCTAAAAGGGGGATTTTTAAAGAATTTAATGAATGAGGTTCAGATAGTATTCTATTGGCTTATACTCAAAACCGGTTAATTTCTTATATTTACCTATATCTAACTCAGTATGTTTTGGCTTCTTATCAAGTGAATTCAGGGATTTGAGCTTGCAGGGGTTTATGTCGCTCGTTTTTAGGTCAAAGAATTTTTTAATGGTTTGGGCTATTTCATACCTTGTTGTCGGCCTTAAAGATGCAATATGAAAAATCCCTTCACATTTTTTTTTAATCATAAATT
>PVBE012789170.1_pt1 | contig 12051 bp, 4 predicted proteins | sample 1631181 | NCBI WGS metagenome assembly PVBE01 (sample SAMN08397723, study PRJNA350692) | Marine metagenome, whole genome shotgun sequencing project. | isolation source: water | place: Pacific Ocean | collected 2012-04 | reverse complement strand
CCAATTCCGACGAACCCATTCGCATCGGCGCCCGCCAGAGCGCCAACGCGCGCCATCGCGGCTGGATTGACGAGGTCCGCATCATCCACGGCACGCGTTCCACCAACTGGGTATGGGCAACATGGTTCAACATGGCACACAACTCGGACTTTATTACGTACGGCCCCACATTGGCGGCGGACGTTAACGCGCCGTCGATCTTCGTTGTCTACGGAGCAACCAACATTACAGATTCTTCCGCGTATCTCACCGCCAGGCTTACGTCGACGGGCGCTGCCGAAACCGTTGTATCGGCTTACTGGGGCACAGAGGATGGCGGCATCAACCCCACGAACTGGGCCCACAGTTTTGACTTCGGCCCGGTCTCGCAACCACCTGACATCGACCACAGCGCCGTCGTGACCGGGTTGCTTGCCAATACGGAGTACAGCTACGCCTACAGGGCGGCCAACAGCTACGGCACGAACTGGGCGTCGTCGAGCTTCTGGAGTGAGGGACCGCCTGCGGTCGCCAGTACAGGGGGAGCGGAATCCGGGATAGGCGTGGCGACTCTTCATGGCCGATTGACTAACGAGAGCAGCGCGGACGTTACGATTTTCTGGGGGACGGATGACGGTGGCACGAACGGGACGGCATGGGCACACAGCGTCGCGTTGGGTCAAACGGACGGCAATCGTCCATTCTCCACGGAGTTGACCGGCCTGTTGTACGGTCTGCAGTACTACTATAGGGCCTACGCAACGAACGCCTACGGCGACGATTGGGCTGAATCCACTGTTCCTTTCCTCACGCTGACGCCACATAAGCCGGCCGAACCCGGACTCCTCGTGCGGTTGTATGATAGCATCCATGGGGACGACTACATCGATCCGATATCCGTCATTCAGAACACCCCCGAGGACGGCACAACGAACCAGATTGCCGACATCGACTACGATTCGTTCGCCAACGTGTTCTACGAGATCACGTCTGACGACTCCCTGACCATTCTGTGGGAAGGCATCTTTGTTGCCGACGAGGATGCGACCTATACCTTCGGTACGCGCAGCGACGACGGCAGCGTGCTGTGCCTGGATCTCAATGGGGATGGCGACCTTGACGACAAGGAAGATGGCGAACAGGTGGTCGAGAACAAGGGCTACCACGGGGCAGTTGAACGAACAGGCCAAGTAACGTTGTCCGCGGGGCGATATCCTATCGCTACCGCGGTCTTCGAGGGTGGGGGCGGACAGAGCATGGAGGCGAGGTGGGGAAAGGGCAGCGGCCTCGCGTACAGCGCCCTCGATTTCATTGACGGCACCTCCGGGCTGTTCCTGAGATCTGTACCCGGCACCCCGATCGGTGTCATCAACACCGACGCCACGGGTATTACGCATGGGAGTGCTATTCTCAACGCCACGTTGCTGGCCTCCGGCACGGTGTTCCATGTTTCGACCCACTGGGGGAATGAGAATCGCGGCACCAACGACACGTGGGATCATTCTGCCTTCATCGGTTCCTACACTAACCTTGCGTCGGTAAGTCTGCAGTACCCGGTTACCGACCTGCTGCCCGAGACAACCTATTACTATACGTTCCGGGCGACGAACGCGGGCACCGACGCCTGGGCCGCTGCCGCAACTAATTTCACGACGCTGGTAAACACCGGTCCTGCGCCGCCGCGCATCGACCATTCCGTTGGCGTGGCGGATGTCACCACGACGAGTGCATGGCTACGCGCCACGCTCACCACGGCCGGCAGCGAATTGACGGAGGTCTGGTGCCACTGGGGAGACAATGACGCCGGGACGAACCTTACCTGGGACCATACGGTCTATTTTGGAACGAACACGGCAACGCCGCCAGTGATCTTCTCCAACCTGGTGGCCGACCTGGCTCCCGACACGAGCTACTATTACCGGTATCAGGCGGTCAACGCGGTTGGCGATGACTGGGGGGATCAGACCGCAAGCTTCGACACAGACTCACCGGCCATCTCCATCAGCGATGCTGTTGTGGCGGAGGGCAATCAAGGCACTACGGTCGCCGTGTTCAGTGTGACCCTTCACGCGCCGGGTACGACGAACGTGTCGGTGGACTACTACACGGTGGAGGGCACGGCAGAGGCAGGCTCGGATTACGTTGCCACGAATGGAGTATTGCACTTCGGGGTGGGACAGACAACTGCGGAGGTCCGCGTCACCGTCACTGGAGATACCCGAAACGAATTGCCATCGGAAGAATTTCATGTCGACTTGAGCGACCCTGTTAATGCCAGGATCGAGGATAGCCGGGGGACTTGTACGATCCTTGATGAAGACCTAACCACCGAAGGCTGGCCGTTCAAAACGAGGATTGCCTTCGGGTGGTACGACGGTACGGAAGTCCTGACCAACTTCCCGGTGCTGGTAATTCTTGGGTCTCATATTTCCGGCTTCTCCTACGCGCAGTTCGAGTCCGAAATAGCAGGCGATCTGCGCTTCATAAGCTCAACTGGTACGGAAATGCTCAACTTTGAGATCGAGAGCTGGGATACTAATGGACAATCATTCGTCTGGGTGCAGCTGCCGGAGCTTGTTGCCACGAATACGAGTATCTGGGCATGTTGGGGCAACGCTGATGCCACCATTCCTCCCGCGTCTACTACGAACGGCTCTACGTGGTCTGAGGGGTACGTGGGCGTGTACCACTTGAACGAAACAGGAACCGCGCAGAGGAGCGACGCCTCCCCGCTCGGCAACCACGGAACGACGCAGGAGTATGAAGGCGATGAGGGTGCTGCCGGCAAAATTGCCGGAGCCGATTCGTTCGACGGTGGCAACGACGCTGTGATGATCAGCGATCATGCATCGCTGGACATGACCGACGCGATCACGCTGTCGGCCTGGTTCAAAGCGAACTCGTGGGCCTTCGACAATGTACTCATACGCAAGGATGGCGATTACCGGTTCTACAATCGCGAGACGGACATGACTTTGAAACTGCCCGGCGTAGGAGGTGAAACGGTGTTGTCTCCGATTTCCAATTTCGATACCGGCCAGTGGTACTATGTCGCCGGCACCTACGACCGTCATGGCGGTACCAGCAACATGGTCCTTTATGTGAATGGCGCGAGAGCCGATGCGAGAACGGAAACGGCGCAGCTCCATACGTCTGGCGACAATGTGTACATCGGCCGCAAATCTAATGGCACGCAGACATTTGACGGCATCCTGGATGAAGCACGCATTTCCAACGTGTCCCGTTCTGCGGACTGGATCGAGGCCTGCTGGATGAACCAGGCGTCCAACAACACGTTTCAGTCTTACGGTACGGTGTCGATCGATCCCGACGCCGATGGCGACGACATCTCGGATGCCTGGGAGATAATGTACTTCCTTACGACCTCTGTAACTGACGGTGGCGTGGGAGAAGACTGGGATGGTGACGGTGTGTCCGACAGGGGGGAATACATTTCCGGCACCGATCCCACCAATCCTCTCAGCCTCTTCGTCCTTGAACTGACCTGGACGAGCGGCGTTGCCACGGTGACATTCCCGGCCATCGAGACGACCGCCGAGTACGGCGCGACTGAACGGTACTACTCGCTCGACCGCACCACCGGCATCCTTTTTAACGCGTGGCAGGGAATCGATAACCTGACGAACATACACGGCACGGGACAGACGGTGATCTACTCGACGCCCCCAGGTGCAAATACCCCGCTCTTCTTCAGGGGGAAGGCCTGGCTTTCGCCTGAATAACAGGCAGATGTATATCACAACTATCGCGGGCCTCAACGGGCAGGTGCCGTGCCAGCCGACAACCTCGGCTATGCTGTCACGTCAGTGCATATGATGGACTCCGATCCGAGCACGAAACACAGGTTTGCCCAGACCCCGGGCATGGCCCGTCTCGCTGAAGTGGGCATGCGGTTCACCTCCGCACGCCTCCCATGCCGCAAGGCGTGGCAAGTATGCGGAATTGACCCTATTGCGACAATGGGGCCATCCTTTATCCCATCCCTCTTCCCGCTGACCATAAAGAAAACTGTTGATTGTATTACAGATGTATTACATTCTATTACAGGCTAAAGAAAGGATCCAGCATGAGAAGCACGATAACCATAAGTGTTCCAGAGCAGATGAAATCAGAGCTTGAGGAACTGTCTCGGGCGGATGGAGTCTCGCGAAGTGATATTGTCCGCGAGTCTCTACGCGATTATTTGTTCGTTCGTCGCTTTCGATCTATGCGTAAATCGATGACGAGCAAGGCCTCTGAAAACGGCATCTACACCGATCAAGATGTGTTCGATCGTGTGTCATGAGATTAGTGATAGATACAAATGTTATCATTGCTGCGTTCATCTCTCACGGTGTATGTAACGAGCTTCTTGAGCACTGCGTCATTAATCATGACGTTGTTCTTTCCTCTTTCATTCTTGACGAACTGAAGGATAAACTTACCGACAAGTTCAAGTTCACAACTCGAGATGCAACAGCCGTTGTCAGCCTGTTGAAATCACGTTGTTCCGTTGTTAGAACGCAATCCCTACCTTCTCCGGTCTCAAGAGATCCGGATGATGACAACATAATTGCCACAGCAATTTCTGGAGCATGTGCTTTGATTATTACGGGAGACAAAGATCTGCTCGACCTCAAAAAGGCTGGAGACATCTTGATTGTCTCACCTGATCAGTTTTGGCAAATAGAAGAAACCTAGATCGGACAAGGGCAGGCGACCCTTTTGTTAGCTTATAGCTTTAAACCTAGGGAAATATGACAGAAACGATTCAATGGGGTTTATTGGCAACAGGCTCTATCGCACACGCGTTCGCCAGCGGACTTGCGGCATCACGGACAGGCAATCTGGCGGCGGTGGGATCACGGTTTCAAGAGAAGTCCGATGCCTTTGCCGCAGAATTCGGCGGCGCTCGCGCCCACGGCAGCTACGACGCTTTGCTGGCGGATGATGGAGTGCAGGCGGTCTACGTCTCTACGCCGCACCCATATCATGCGGAGTGGACAATCCGTGCCCTGGAAGCCGGCAAACACGTATTGGTCGAAAAACCGATCGGTCTGCACGAATACGAGGCACAGGCCATGATCGAAGCCGCCGTGAAGAGCAACCGCTTTCTGATGGAAGCCTACATGTACCGGTGTCATCCACAGACCGCACGCCTGGTAGAGCTTATCAAGGATCATGTTATTGGTGATGTCAGGGTTATCAAGGCAACATTCTCGTTCAACGCCGGATTCAACGCTGAAAGCCGGCTATGGAGCAACCAACTCGCCGGCGGCGGGATCCTCGACGTGGGCGGCTATACGACGTCGATTTCGCGACTGGTCGCCGGCGCTGCATTGGGCAAGCCGTTCGCCGATCCGATTGGCGTAACCGGCTCGGGGCACCTGCACCCGGAAACAGGTGTTGATGCCTGGGCCGTCGGGACACTCGCATTCGAAAACGACATCATGGCTGGCCTCTTTGCCGGCATCGGTGTGAACCAGAAGAATGATGTACAGATCTTCGGAACAAAAGGCTGGATCGAGGTCCCGAATCCCTATACAACCAACCGCGAGGGTGGCGCACCGGGCATGATCATTGTTCATTCCGGCGGGAATGCGGACACAATCGAGATAGAATCCCCCGTTACCAGCTTCACCCATGAGGCCGATGTTGTCGGCACCGCAATCGCGCATGGTCGGCAAGAATCTGATGCCATGCCCTGGGCAGACACTCTGGGCAACATTCGTACGCAGGACAGCTGGCGGAATGCTATTGGACTGGTCTACGAGTCCGAGAAACCAAACAACGTTACGCAGACCATTTCACGTCGACCCCTGGTTGTGCGAGATGATGCCGTGATGACCTATGGCAAGGTCAGGCATCTGGACAAGCCCATGCCGCACCTCGTGATGGGAGTGGATAACCAGACTCTCATGCGGCACGCGGCCGCCGTATTCGATGAATACTTCGAACGCGGGGGCACGGCATTTGACACCGCCTGGATCTACGGGAAGGCAATATCAAAGGTGTTCGGCCAATGGATCACAAACCGTGGCGTAAGGGAAGATGTTGCTTTCATCGCTAAGGGTGCCCACACGCCGGACTGCTATCCCACAGCACTAATCACACAGTTCAACGAACGCCCGATCCGACGTGTCGGCTTGCTTGAGCGTCTTCACGCCCTTAACCTCTCCCAATCCCAATTGCTCCGCGACCATCTCCACCACCAGATCCGCGGGCAACACCTTTTGAACCATGATTCGTTTCCGAGCCAGGTTGGCTTCGAAAGAATGATTCAAGGTTAGCACCTCTCCCTGTTTATCAAGGTGCAGGCTCATGTCCGCCCCCCAGATCTCCAGCCCTTTGAAAGCTTGGCGGTAATAGAAATGTTCGACTCCGTTGTGCGAACTCGTGAACCGGGTTCTGACAACCGCCGCTTCAAGATCGGCCTTTTGAAAACCCTCTTGGATCAGACGCTCTTCCAAATGTCTTGGGGACGCCGCAGCCGACCAGACGAAAATGAAAAGCAGAAGTAGATGTCTCATGACAGTTACTATATCAGGATTTCCGTTTCGAAGCATGCATTAACAGGAATTGGCATTGGACGGATTGGGGTCATCCATTAGAGGCAAGCCCTTGAATCAGATTCCGTTAGAATACCCTTTGGAAGTGGGGCACGAGCCCTATCTCTGACAGAGTTCACGACAGAAGCAGAGAGGTTGGGAGTCTGCCCTACTCGTTTTCTGACAACAGGGGTCTCTTCATCGGAATCGCTATTTTGAGGACCGCGTCCGCCGACGGACAGCGATTGCTTATCAATTTGCGGGCTGAAGCCGGAAAGTATAGCATGCACCTGAGAAGACGCAGTGTTTTCGCGGCAAGGGGAGTACCCGGCTTCACTTTACAAGTTGCTCGGCGGGATGACGGGCTACGACTACGGAGCGGCCACCCGAAGATCGATGGACTAGTACAGGCGTGAGGCGAGGAGCGTGAGCATCTGAGCAAGTTTGTGTGAAGGAGTTGTAAATGATGGCGAATCGAGTGTCATGCCAAACGGTGAAGGCGTACTGGGTATGTGCCTGCGCCGTCTGGAGCTTCGGCGTCTTGTCCTTGGTCGCTGCCGCGAAGCCACCGCCAGCGCCCACACGTGACGCCGTCGAGGCCGCACTTGCACGAGAGAAATCGGAGCCGGGGAAGGATGGCCCGCTGCGCCTTGTTCTGCTGGACGACCGGAAGGATCACGGTCCGGACGGAAACGGCCTGCATGACTACCCGCTCTGGAAGAAGCGTTGGGCATTGCTGTTCGGCGGGTTCGAGGCCTCTGCGGAGACACACCTCAATCTGTACGGGGTGCCTATCAAGCATGCCGATAACACAAGAGGGGCCGAAAATGTGACGGTTGAAGGCGCGCGTGGGTGGCCCTCCGACGCGCAGTTTGCCTCCGCCGATGTGATCGTAGCCTACTGCTACCTGGCATGGACGGACGCCCGAAAGAAGCAAGTCGCCGACTATCTGGGCCGTGGCGGCGGATTGGTGCTCATCCATTCGGCGACCTGGACAAGACCGAAGGCAGATCTCGAAGTCGCTGCGCTGGTGGGTATCGGGGGATTCACGCGTTTCCGCCACGGCGAGGTACGGGTGGAGTTGGCTGCCGCCAACCACCCGATCTGCCGCGGCTTGCCACGAACGCTGCTCTTGAAAGACGAGACCTACTGGCCGCCGACGCCCCCGCTGGATGCATCACGCGTGACCGTTCTGGCGACGTCTCTGGAGGACGTTGGCGGCAAAGACGGCAGCAAACAGCCGCAGCCGCTCTTCTGGACGTACAACGTCGGACATGGGCGTGTCTTCGGCTCCGTGCCCGGGCATTTCGCGTGGACCTTCGACAATCCGTGGTTCCGCATCTGGCTGCTGCGCGGTATCGCGTGGGCGGCGGGAGGATCTCCCTACCGTTTTGACAATCTCGCGTTGCGAGGAGCACGTGTCGGCACAGAGTTATAGTCAGTTAGACAAGAAGAGATGATAAGATGAGGCAATCCGGAATCTAGGTTGATCGTTGTCGCGATCGTCGTCGCTCTTCATCATTGTCCCGATCGTTGTCTTGATCTTCCTCGAGAAGGATCGGGAGGACGATCGAGACGACGATAGCGAACGACAAGGATCGAGACAACGATCAGGACAATGAGAGATTGTCGGGTACGACCGGCGATCTTTATCCTAGCAAGAAGGGTGTCGAACAAATACCGTGAGGTGATTCCATAAGGCCCGGGGACGAGCCTCACAGAACACGTCAGGTCAGTTAGAACCAAGGGAGTGATTCATATGAATACTAGCGTTGACCGTCGTCAGTTCGTAAAAGTCTCCGCGGCCGCGGCGTTGGGGTTCCCGACAGTGATCCCCTCAACCGCTTGGGGCGCAAACGAACGGATCGCCGTCGGCTGCATCGGCGTCGGCGGCATGGGCACGGGCAACATGAGGAACTTCATGGCGGAACAGTCCTGTCGCGTGGTGGCGGTTTGTGATGTGCAGCAGGCGCGTGTCCAGGAAGCGAAGAAGCTTGTGGACGAGAAATATGGCGACAAAGCCTGCAGTAGCTACGGTGATTACCGCGAGCTGGTGGCGCGCAAGGATATCGACGCCGTGATGATTGCTACGCAGGACCACTGGCATGCACTGATTGCCACCGCCGCCGCGGCTGCCGGCAAAGATATGTACTGTGAGAAGCCGACGGGCTTGTGCGTGCGTGATGGGCAGGCCATGCGCTCGGCACTGCGCAAGAACAAGCGCGTCTTCCAGGCGGGTACCTGGCAGCGCTCGCAAGGGAAGTTCCGTCAGGCCTGCGAGTTGGCGCTCAACGGGTACCTGGGGAAGATCACGGAGATCCAGGTGGCGGTACCGGGCAAGCAATACCAGCCGAAATACAGGGGGGCGTCGGATCAACAGCCTGTCCCGGAGGGATTCGACTGGGTCATGTGGCGCGGACCAGCTCCGGACAAGCCGTTCAACCCCGGTCGGGTAGCCTGGCCGGACTGGTATCTGATCAACGACTACTGCGAGGGATGGACCACGAACTGGGGCGTCCACCACCTCGACATCGCGCACTGGGGATACCCCGCTCTTGGGCGGGAGACTTTTGAAATTGAGTGTTCGGGCCAGTACCACACCAATAAGACCTTTGCGGACAACATCGAGACCTGGAAGGCCGTTCTCACCTATCCCGGCGGTTTGCGGGTGGTTTTCACGGACATTACGGGTCAGCCGGCAGGTACAAAGTTCATCGGCGACGAGGGCTGGGTCCATGTGGACCGCCGCAAGGTTGAGGCCTCGGGCAATCTGCTTACGGTTCGCCCGAAGGATGGCGATAAGCGCCTGCTTCCCCAGGGCAAAGAACTGGACGATGTCTTTGAGCAGAAGATCAAAGGAGGGCACCGGGTTGTATACCGGACCCTCAGCCATGCCGGTGGCCTGCTGGACGCCGTGCGGAGCCGCAAAGAGCCGATCTCCGGCATCGACGCCACGCATGTCGCCTCGACCCTCGGCATGGTCGCGGGGATCGCCGCACGCCTGGGCACCAAACTGAAGTGGGACTGGAAGGACGAACGCTTTGTCGGCAGCGACGAGGCAAACCGCCTCCTGGTCCGGTCCATGCATAACGGATGGAAACTGGAAGGGTAACGCATAACACATGAAACAGCCTGCCATGCGTCTTCTGCTCGTTTTATCCATGCTCCTGCCTGGAGGACATGCCGCCTTCGCCCAGGCGGAAAAGCCTTTCCGCGCCGGCGCGCGCGCCGTCGACATCACCGCGCCCTTCGGCCCATTGATCAGGAACGGAGGATTCTTAGAAGGGAAAGTCGGCAAGATGTCGCCCGGTTCGCTGCACGCCCGCTGCATCGTACTGGACGACGGCGACACCCGCCTCGCCTTGGTAGTGGTGGACAGCTGCATGGTCACCCGTGAGGTGTGCGACGAGGCCAAGGAGCTGGCGGGAAAGGCGACAGGAATCCCCATCAACCGGATTCTTATCTCCGCAACCCACACCCACAGCGCACCCAGCGTTATGGATTTCTGTCTGGGCACCCGGGCCGATCCCGCCTACACCAAGTTTCTGCCGCCCAAGATAGCCGAGGGGATCGAGCTGGCGGCGTCTGACCTCCAACCGGCCCGCATCGGCTGGACCAGGGTCGCCGCGCCTGAGTTTACCAATTGCCGGCGCTGGATCATGCGGCCCGACACCATGCAAACCGATCCATTCGGCCGCCGCACCGTCCGCGCCATGATGCACCCCGGCCACCAGAACCCCGCCTTTGTAGGCCCCGCCGGCCCCATCGATCCCGACCTATCACTGCTCGCCCTCCAGACCGTCGACGGCAAGCCCCTGGCCGTGCTGGCCAACTACTCGATGCACTATTACGGTGGCGGGCCCGCCGACTACTTCGGCATTTTCGCCGCCCGCCTGGCGTCCCGCCTGACTGAAGACCATCCTGGATCCGACCCGGTCTGCATTATGTCCCAGGGCACCAGCGGAGACCTGCACTGGATGGATTATTCCAGGCCTCGTAAGTCTATTGGTCCATCCAAATATGCTGATGGGCTGGTGGACCTCGCCCAAAAGGCGATGAAAAGTCTGGCCTACCACGATCATGTACCGCTCGGCATGCACGAACGGCGGCTTACCATGGCACGCCGGCGTCCTGACGAGCAGCGCCTGGACTGGGCCCGCAAGATCCTGGACGGCATGAAAGGCGCCCGGCCCAGCAACAAGACGGAAGTATACGCGGAACAGGCGGTCTACATCCACGAGAACCCCGAGGTGGAGGTCGTCCTGCAGGCGCTACGCATCGGCAAACTGGGCATCGCCGCCCTGCCCAGCGAAGTCTACGGCATCACCGGCCTGAAGCTGAAGGCCCAGAGCCCCTTCGCGACCACCTTCAATATGGAGCTGGCCAACGGTGCGGCCGGGTATATCCCCCCGCCCGAACAGCACACGCTGGGCGGCTACACCACCTGGCCTGCACGCACCGCCGGACTCGAAGTCCCAGCTGAGCCAAAGATGGTGGAGAAACTTCTCGCCTCCTTTGAAAAGCTGGCGGGCCGGAAACGCCGACCGTTGACCCTGACGCATGGCAGCTATGCACAGGCAGTCCTCGATGCCGATCCGCTCGCCTACTGGCGCTTCGAGGAATTCGGCGGCCCCACCGCGGCGGACGCTGCCGGCTCAGGTTTGCCCGGCACCTTCTATGGCGGCCGGGCCTACTACCTGCCGGGACCTGCCGGTGACGGGTTCTCGGGCACGGGCAGGGTCAATCGGGCCGTTCACTTCGCCGGTGGCTGGATGACCGCTGAGGCCGGGCGTCCCGGGGACACCTACTCGGTTTCGCTCTGGCTCTGGAACGGGATGCCTGAGAACGTTCGTGGCATTACCGGGCACGTTTTCGCCCATGGCGGCGACCGGATCTACATCGGTGGAAAGGCCGGCCAGGAGCTGGCCGGCAAACTGGTGTTTGAGCACAAGGGGACTGTCCTTGCCGGGCGAACAGCGCTCGGGCGGCGCCAATGGCATCATGTGGTGGTCTCACGAAGCCGGGAAAAGGTCTCGGTCTATCTGAACGGAAGCAAGGAAGCGGAACTGGACGGACGGACACCGGCAATTCCGCACGGGACTACGCGCTGGCACCTGGCGGGTGACGGCGTTTCACGCGAAACTTTCGAGGGGAAGATCGATGAAGTCGCCGCATTCCCCCGGGCGTTGACCGCAGTGGACGCGGAACGGTTGTACAAACTATCCGGCCTCACTCCGCCCCTCATCCCCAAAGTACCGCCCCCTGCGCAGGAGAAAGCATCGGACGCCGCGTCCCTGGCGAAGTACGCCGAAGCGGTGCGGAATTCCGAGCCGAGAGCCTACTGGCGGTTGCACGATCCGGACAGAAGTCGGGCCGAAGACGCGAGCGGCAACGGACACCACGGATTTTACGAAAGAGGCGCAGCCCCGCGCAGGCCCGGGGGTGAGGCTACAAATTTCTCCGGCGGCCGGATGGGGGCCGAGATCAAAGAACTGGGCGACACCTACAGTGTGGAACTCTGGTT
>PVBE012735811.1_pt1 | contig 12051 bp, 8 predicted proteins | sample 1631181 | NCBI WGS metagenome assembly PVBE01 (sample SAMN08397723, study PRJNA350692) | Marine metagenome, whole genome shotgun sequencing project. | isolation source: water | place: Pacific Ocean | collected 2012-04 | reverse complement strand
GGCGCGGAGGTCGAGTTGACGGCGGAGGGCGCGGACGTGGCGAGCGGGGGCGGGGGTGGCACGACTCTTGAGATGGGCCTGACCAGGAGAAACAGCCATGGAACATCTCGGCTACCACCTTCGTTTCCGCCTCGAGTCCGACCGCCTGCTCCACTGCTCGCCCGACCAGCGACGAGGCCTTGTCCGGGCGGTCTACGGCACGACCGAGGAGTGGCCCGTACTAGCCTGGGGCTTCACCGGGGTGCACGGGCACCTGGCCGCACTCGTGACCTACGCGGAGGCAGGCGAGCTCGGTCGTCGCATCGAGATCAGCTTGCAGCGGCGCCACGGCTATGGAAGCCCCTTCCTGAAGATTCACCGCAAGCCTCTCGAGGATCAGCACCACGTGTTCCGGGCATGCCTGTACGACATGAAGCAGCGGGAACACCACGGCCTCGCCGCCGACCCCTACCTCGAGGCGACATCGGTTCCCGATCTTCTGGGCGCCAGGATCCTCGGCGCCCCCCTGATCGCCAGGGCCCGCGAGCACCTGCCCGAGCTGCGACGAAGTCACCTCCTCCGGATCCTGGACATCGACGACCTGCGCGAGGCGGACGAATGGGCCAGCCCCGAGGAGCTTGCCGGGGCGGCGAAGGCCTGCTTCACGCTCCGGAGCATGGAAGGACTCGCGGTCAGCGTGCGCCAAGCGCGCCATGCCCTGGTCGCTGTCGCAGGACAAGACCTGCCCGCACCCGAGTTGGCCGACATCTGCTGCTGCGGCCGGCGGACCATCTCCCGACTTCGTTCCACCCCCGCCCCCGCTCGCCACGTCCGCGCCCTCCGCCGTCAACTCGACCTCCGCGCCCGCGTGAGGGCCCGAGACGCCAAGGACGGCCTGGAGGAGTAAGCCCCCCACGCCACCACGCCCCCAGATGGCCTATCTACCCCCCGCAATGGCGTGGCCAGCCACCCTCGACGCCGGATGGGGGCGACTTCGGTGTAAGCCCTGCGTGACGGCGCTCGTTGGGGTGAGCGATCAGGTAGGATGCCCCCATCCTCCGGAGGTCCCTCGTGCCTGCTGCCAGCTCAGCTCCCACGGGAACCCGGCGCCGAAACCGAGCCAAGCTCATCCGCGAGTACAAGATCGCGCTGGGCATCGTCGGGGCGGTGTTCCTCGGCTTCTTCCTGCTCTGTGCCCATCAGTTCTTCTGCGTCCCGGCGTGGCTGCGGTGGGGCATCGTGGTCGGCGAGTGTCCGGTGGGCACGCCCGTGCCCGAGGCCTCGTTGGACGCCTACGGCTTGCGGCGTGGCCAGCCGGGATCGGTCTACGTCAACGCTCGGGCCGTGTACTCCGAGGGCGACGCGGACGCTGGCTACCGCACCAACCTGCGTCGCTTCGGTGTGGACCTTTCCTTGGTCGCCCAGGATGGCAAGTCGTGGGAGCTCGAGCCGGAGAAGAAGTGGTACCGGTCTTCGGGCAGCCGCCACGCGGACATCCGCTTGCCAGACGTCCCTGACGGTGACTACCTGCTCCGGGCCGAGGTGGACACGCCCCTGGGCGATGTCACGGTCGAAGCGGATTTGCCCGTGTATGCGCCCGCGCTGGTGCACCTGGCTACCGACCGGCCGCTGTACAAGCCCGGGCAGACCCTGAAGTTCCGTGCCGTCGTGCTGCGCATGAAGGACCTGGCGCCCATCGATCACCGGCCGGGCACCTTCGTGGTCACGGCGCCCAACGGGGACACCCTGCTCGAGGAGAAGGTGGCTGCGGGGCCCTGGGGCGTGGCCGGCGGCGACTTCCCCCTGGCCGACGATGCTCCCGTTGGGCAGTATTCGGTGGCCTGGATCTCGGGCGATGCTCGGGACACCATCACGGTGGACGTGGAGCCGTTCAGCTTGCCACGGTTCGAGGTGAAGCTCTCCTCCGCCCAGCGCTGGTACGAAGTGGGCCAGACCCCCAGGCTCGATGGCACGCTGCGCTACCGGTCTGGTGCCCCCGTGGCCGACGCGCGGGTGGAGCTGCGCTTGCTGCCCCCCGGGGACGACGCCTGGCCGCCTCCCAACGACTGGCTGGAGCCCCACCTGCTCACGACCGATCGCCAGGGCCGCTTCGAGCTCGAGTTGGACGAGGTCCCCAGTGACCTGGTCGGGCTGGTGACGCTGCCAGTCTTCGCCATGGCCACCGATGCGACGGGTGAACGCGTGCCGGGTGGCGCGGCCCTGATCCTCAGCGAGGACTCCGTCATCGCCCAGGTCGAGACGGAGCTGCGAGATGGCCTGGTGCCCGATTTCAACAACCGCGTATACGTGCGGGTGGCTTGGCCCGATGGCAGACCCCTGCCCGGGGCCAGCGTCACGGTGAAGCGCGCTTGGGATCCTGCCGACGAAGGCGTGCGGAGCGTGACCGATGCCGATGCGGTCGCCGCGATCCAGCTCGATCCCGGCCAGCCCGTCTCCGTGGTCATCCCGCCCCTTCCATACCGCCCGCCGCCGCCGTCGGAGCAGCGCCGGGTCTTCAGGACCGGGGTGCGGGACCTCTTCGGCACTGGCTCCGATGCCTCCCTTGACGAGCGGGTCATCCTCGATCGTTGGGACGCGCGGCTGGAACCCTGCGCCTTGCTGGTAGAGAGTGGCTCGAGCTCCGTGAGGCTCGGAGTGGCCGTTGGTGGGGACGGAAACGTCCGGCGCATCGTTCACGGTGGCACCGCCATCGAGCGCTGCATCGCGGCCAAGGCCAAGGGCTTGCGCGGTCCGAGCGGTGGCGAGCGTTTCTTCGCCATGAGCTGGCGTGTGGATGCCGCCCCAGGCGCTACCCTCCAGGTCACCACCGAAGGCCTTCCTCTGATTCCTGGTGCGTTGACCCGAGCCCTCGAGCAGGCGCGGCTCCAGGCGCGGCCTTGCGTGGCCGCCATGGACAGCCACAGCACCTTCCCCAGCCGCTTGCACTGGCGCCTGACGGAAGACAGCGCCAGGATCGAGGCTCGTTTCGTGCGCCATCCCGGCGCAGCGGGCAGCTGGAGCGGTTCCGAGCTTCAGTGCGTGACCCGAAGCTTCGGCGCGCTGACTCTCGAGGACGACGCGCTCCAGGACGCCGAGGGGGTCGCGGAGCTGCGAGTGCGGCCCGATCCGTCCTTGGTTCCCCCCGACATGGGCGCGGGCACGGTCCGGACGGCCTACGAGCTCGAGATCGAGGCCCAGGTTGGCAGCGAGGTGTTGGGTAGCACCACCGTGGTCGTCGACCCGGGCGCGGTTCCAGCCCTGCGGCTTCGGCCCGAGCGACCCGTGCTCGCCGCGGGAGACGAGCTGAGGGTCAAGCTGCTGCGTGGACCAGACTTCTCCGGCTCGCTGCCGGACGAGGACACGGATCTGTACCTGAAGCACGGCTACGACACCGTGACGGAGCTGGCCTACGACGAGGACGACAAGGTCATCCACGGCACCGTCCCGAGCGGTGTCCACGGCCTCTTCACGGTGGAATGGGCCGGCAACCGTGCGGTGGTGCTGGTGCCCCGTGCCGAGGAACTCGGCGTCGCGGTCGAGCCTGGGCAGGACGTGTACCGGCCAGGCGAGCAGGCCCACCTGACGGTACGCACTTACACCGGCGATCTCGGCAGCCCGGCCGCCGTGTCGTTGTTCGGCGTGGACGAGGCCCTGTCTCAGCTGGCGCCTTTGTTGTCGGCGGACGACTGGGGCCGCATCACGGTGCGCGCCATGGTGGATCGCGAGGCGTTCGGTCGCTTCGACGCTCGCGCGTTGCTCACGGGCAGGATCGCTGGCGAGAACGCGGTTCTGGCGACCCTACAGCGTGTCGCCGACATCCCTGCGACTCCTGCCGAAGCGGAGGCGGTGAGCGTGTCGGGGTCCCAGGACTTCGACCCGGTGGTACCCCTGGCCGAGACCTTCTACGAGCTGCTCTCCGCGGCCCGCAGCCGCGTCTCCGCGTGGGAAGAGTCCGCTCCCGAGGGTGAGTTGATGACCCCGGAGATCATGATGGAGCTGTGGAGCGACATGCTCGACGAGCGCGCCAAGAACGGCCTGCCAGTGGACGACGCCTACGGGCGCCGCCTCGACCTTCAGCGCCTGCCTTCCGATCTGCTCGAGCTGGCCGATCCGCGCCTGCTGGTAGCCGACGGCCGCCGCCTGCCGGAGGACGTCGAGAACTGGGAAGCCTACGTGTGGGAGAACGCGCCATGAACCGCCCCCTGACCAACGCCCCCTGGCTCTGCCTGCTCCTCGCGGGCTCGCTCTCCTGCGCCAGCTACGACGCCGCCCCAACCCAGAGCGCCTCCGAACCGGAGGAAGCGTGGGCGGAGTACGAGATGGACGCCCCGGCCGATGATTTCGGCTACGCGGGTGGCGCCCCTGCCCCCCAGTCGGCCCCTGCCCCCAAGCTCGAGCTGGCGCGCAGCTCCAGCCGCATGGACAAGTCCAGGGAACAGGCGGGCGCCGATGCCGTCCTCGACGAGGAGCCCGAGCCCGCGCAGGCTGCCGAGGGCGAAGATGCCCCCACCCGCGCATGGTTCCCCGAGTCCTTCCTGTTCGAGCCCCTGGTGGTCACGGACGGCGACGGCGTGGCCAGCCTGGACGTGACGGTCCCCGACCAGCTCACGGACTGGCGCGTGCTCGCCCTGGCCCACTCGCGAGACGGCGCCCAGGCTGGTACCGAGGCTCGTTTTTCCTCGACCCTGCCTGTCTACCTGGACGTGGCCGAGCCTCCGACCTTGCGGGTGGGGGACCGGGCTCGCTTGCCGCTGCAGGTGGTCAACAACCAGGCCGAGGGCTTCCACGGCGGGCTGAGCGCCCACGTGGACGGCGACGCGGCTTGGGGCAGCATCTCCGGCACGCTCGGGGTGGACGCCCATGGTACCCACCTCGAGTACGTGGAGGTCCACGCGGTCCGCCCGGGCGGCGCGACGCTGAAGGCCAACCTGATCGCCACGGATCAGGTGGTTCGCTCCATGACCGTGGTCCCCACGGGCAGGCGCCTGGACCGCTCCCAGGGCGGCACCTTGGCCGCGTCCCGCTCCTTCGACATCATGGCCCCGTCCAGCGCCCAGCCCGGCTCCTCGAGCCTCTCTCTGGTGGTCTACCCGGGACCCCTGGCCATCCTGGCCGAAGAGATGGGCCGCTCGTTGCCCGGCGCGCACTCGAACGATGCGGCCTATGGCTACGCTCTGGCTGGCTACGGTCGAGACATCGCGCTGCGGCTCGGGCAAGAGGTGGACGAATCCTCGCTCCGCAAGGCCCGCATCCGCGCCTACCAGCGCTTGGTCCGGTACACCCGCAGCCCGGACTTGACCCAGGCCGTCGTGGCACTGGCGGCGGCGCGTACCCAGCCTGACGACGAGCTGGCCCAGGCCCTGACCGAGCGCCTCGCTGACCAGGTCCTCCACGGTCAGTCCCCCGATGGCTCCTTCGCGGCGGCATGGACGGGGGGCTCCTCGAGCTTGCCCCGCGCGCTGGTGCTCTCCTCTCTGGCGGCCCGGTGGACGGACGGACAGCGGGCCCGCGTCTCGCAACGAGCGGCCGGCTTCGTCGCGCGCAACGCCGGCTACGTGAAGGATCCGTACACGGCCTCCGTGATCCTCGCCGCCGGGCTGGTGGAAGGCCCCCAGGCCGAGCAACTGGTGGAGCTCGTGCTCGAGGGCGTCCAGGTTCAACCCGACGGTACCCGGGTGGTGAAGCCCGGCGAGGCCTCACAGCGACTGGACGGCCGCGCGCCGGGTACGGTCGAGACCACGGCCTGGGCCTTGCTGGCCATGGCCGAGCAGGATGGGCAGCAGGACCTGGTGAGCGACCTCGCGGCCGCGCTGTTGGGCTCCTACCGCCCCGGCCGCGGCTTCGGCGATGGACTGACCGGCTTGGCGACCCTCGAGGCCTTGGCCCAGGTGTTCGACGAGCCACTGCCCGAGACCGTGAAGGTGCGCTTGACCGTGGACGGCCAGGAACTGCTCGAGCGGGACATGACCCTCGCGGGTAACTACGCGCCCCTGATCGCCAAGGCTCCCGCACCTGCCCTGGCGGGCCCTCATCGCTACGAGATCGAAGCCACCCCCGCGGTACCTGGCCTGGCCTTCACCCTCACCCAGACCGCCTATCTCCCCTGGAAAGGGGACACCGGCAGCGACGGGTTCGGACTGAAAGTCACCCTCGAAGGCACCCCCACCGTGGGCGAGACCCTGCCTTGCCGGCTGCAAGCCGCCGTTCCCGGTGGTGAGCCGTTCGAGGTGGAGCTCGAGCTACCCGCAGGGGTCGAGGTTGAGCGCTCCTCGCTCCAGGCGCTGCTCGATCAAGGCAGCATCACCGCCTTCGACACCAGCCGCGGTCACCTCGAGATCAGCGGCCCCGCGCTCGCCAGCGGTGCCGTCTTCGACGCCACGGTCGAGCTGGTCCCCACCCTCGCGGGTGAGCTGGGCTGGGGCGGCGCGGCCCTCGCGCTCGCGACTCGTCCGGACGAAAGGACCCAGTCCCCGGTCGGCACCCTGAGCGTGGCCATGCGCTGAGCCCGAGTGGGTCAATCGCAGCTCGATTCGAGCCGATAGGACACTCAGACCCAGACCCAGGCACCTCCATGCGCAACCATCGTCCTCCTCGTCTACCCGATGTCGTGGCGCCAGAGCCTCCGTTCCATCCGGGCAAGACGTCGGCGCCTCCCCAGGCGCCGCCTGTACAGGCGCCGTTGGAGACGTTGCCGCCCCCGGCCTCCATGGACTGCACGCCGATGATCACGGGCCTGCTGCGAGGTCGCAAGGTGGATCCCGGTGTCGTGGCGTTGGTCTGTCGGGACGAGGTGCTGCGCCAACGCATGCGGAGGGACCTGGAGGAGCAGGGGCACAGGGTGCTCGCCGCGCCCTCGGGTCCCGCTCTGATCCCGCTGTTGGGGAGCAGTACGCCAGCCGTCGTGCTCATGGACGAACGCGTGGTGGACCCGGAGCCCTTCGAGCTGTGTAGCGTAGTGCGAGACGATCCTTCGTTGTCGGACATCGCCGTGCTGCTCATCACTCACCGTGCCTCGGTGGATGCTCGTCGCGTGCCCTTCCATGCCGGCGCCCGCGATCTGCTGCACTTGCCCTACCTGCGCTCGGAGCTGTGCGCTCGGGTGGGCTTGCGGCTCGAGCTTCAGCGCTCGAAGCAGGAGCGTGAAGCCGCCGATGGCCAGGAGTTGGCTGCCGGCTGATCCCCTCGCACGCGCGAGGCGATAGGCTGATGTCCGAGGGCTCTGCATGTCCATGGACCATCGGCTCGTCTTCCTCGTGGGGGCGCCGCGCTCGGGTACCACGCTGTTGGCGCGATTGCTCCACGGTACACCAGGCGTGTTCGCGACGCCCGAGCCGCACCTCCTGACCCCGCTGCTGCATCAGGGCTGGTTCGAGCGAGTGGAGCGCGCGCCCTACGATGCCATCCGCACCCAGCAGGCTCTGCGTCGCTTCGTCCGCGCACTCCCCCGCGGCGAGGAGGACTACCTGGACGCCCTGCGCGCCTACAGCTCGGTGCTCTACGGGCGTGCCCTCGAGCTGGCCCCTCCGGGCACGCGCTGGTTCGTGGACAAGACCCCAGCCTACGCCCTGGTGCTCGAGCATCTCGTGAGGGTCTTTCCTCACGCTCGGTACATCCTCCTTCGCCGTCACCCCGCCGCCATCTTCCATTCCTATGCCTGCAGCTTCTTCGGGGGTGACTTCGAGGCGGCGCGCCGCTTCAGTCCCCTGCTCGCTCGCTACCTGCCCCGGCTCGCCCGGCTGATCACCGAGCCTCCCCGACACCTCCACGTGCTCGACTTCGAGGTCTTGGTCACTCAGCCCGAGCGCGAGCTGGCTCGCTGCTGTGCCTTTCTCGATCTGCCCTTCGAACCTCGAGCCCTCTCCTACCAGGCCAGCGACTGGCCCAAAGACGGGCCGGGTGATCCGATGCGCATCCACCGCTACCACCGTCCCGAGCCCACGCGCGCTCACGCCTGGGTGGCTCGTCTCGCGGTCGATGCGCCGGCTCGGCGGTGTGTGGAGCGTCAGCTCGCGGCCGTCACCGACCGAGACTTGGAGACCTTGGGTCATCCCTCGACAAGCCTGTGGGATCCCTTGGGGATCGTCGGCCGCGAGCCATCGGACGACCGCGGAGGTTGGAGCCGCTACGCCCTCGAGCGGCGCGCGCTGCTTGGGCTTCGCCGGGCTGCGAGGCACCGGGGTGTTCGGCCGTGGATCGAGCGCGCGCGGCTCGCGTGCGAGATCTTGCTGCGCGACGGCTTCGCGCCGGAGGAGTCCACGGGCCGTTCCGAAGAGGAGTGAGCGTTACTCCTCGACCTTGGCGGGCGGGTGGGCCGCCTTCATCTCCTCGAACTGCTGGTTCAAGGCGGCGACTTGGGCCCCGACGGCGCTCACTTTGGCCGCGAGGCGTTCGTCCAGCACGGCCTGATCGTGGCGAGCCTGGTTGATGTTTTCGATCACCACGTTCTGGGCTTGCAGGGTCAAGATCAGGTTTGCGCCCACCGCCAGCAGCAGCAGGACGATGAGCACGATCCGGCCCAAGGTCGCCTGCTTCTCGAGGCGTTTCCGGAAGAAGTCGAAGTCCTCTCGCCGGACGGCTTCGGGCGAGGCGATGACCTCGGCTTGCTTGGGATCGAACTCCTTGCTGCGGTCGTAGGGGGGGGCGTAGCTCAGGCCTGCGCTCGAGTTGGATTCTGTGTCGTCGGTCATGGGACCTCCTCGTGAGTCGCTTGACAGAATCTTGACACACGCTCGGAACCGGAATCAAGTCCTCTACCGGGATAGGTGCGCTGGACCTCCGCCGCCGCGGCGGAATGAACCTCGAGGAGGTGATCGTGGGCAAGGTGAACCTGGCGCGGGGCATGCGCGACTTCCTGCCCGTCGACATGCGGCGTCGCCGGTGGGTGTTGCGCAAGGTGCGGGCCGTGTTCGAGCGCTTTGGCTTCGAGCCCCTCGAGACACCCGCGATGGAGCGTCTCGGCACGCTGCTGGGCAAGTCCGGCGACGAAGCCGATCGGCTACTGTTCAGGGTGCTCAAGCGGGGCGAGGGCGGCGCGCGTGGCGAGACCGACATGGCCCTGCGCTACGACCTCACCGTGCCCTTGGCCCGGGTCATGGCCATGAACCAGGGCCTGCCCCTGCCGTTCCGGCGCTATCAGTTGCAGCCTGTCTGGCGCGCCGACAGGCCCCAGCGGGGTCGCTATCGGGAGTTCCTGCAGTGCGACGTCGACACCGTCGGCACCACCTCCCCCGTGGCGGACGCCGAGTGCTTGGCCGTCGTGCACGCCTCCTTGATCGAGCTGGGCTTCGAGGCCTTCGTCATCCGACTGAACCACCGCGAGATCCTGCGATCCATGGTGGGGTGCATGGGGATGGGCCATCTCGAAGTGCAGGTACTGGTGGCCCTGGACAAGCTCGAAAAGATCGGCCGCGAGGGGGTCGATGGCGAACTGGCTCGGCGCGGGGTGCCCTCCGACGCCGCATCCGAACTCTGGCGTCTCGTCGACGCCGTCGGTTTGTTCGATGACACCGAGTCGAGGCTAGCTGCCCTCGAGCCGTTGCTCCCCGAGCGCGGACGAGCAGCCGTGGGCAACCTGCGGCTCGTCCTGGCCCATGCCGCGAGCCTGGGGGTGCCAGCCACCCACCTGTGCTTCGATCCCACGCTGGCACGCGGACTCGACTACTACACCGGTGCGGTGTTCGAGACCGTGGTGCTCGAGCCCAACATCGGGTCCCTGTCCGGTGGTGGCCGATACGATGGCTTGATCGGCATGTTCTCGGGCCGGCCGATCCCTGCGGTGGGTGTCTGCCTGGGTATCGAGCGCATCCTCGTGGTGATGGACGCCCTGGGCATGCTGCCGGATCTGGGTGTCGGGGTTCAGGCCATGGTCTTCGCCATGGGCGAGGAACAGCTGCCGGCAGCCATGCAGGCCGCCACCGCACTCCGCAGCGAGGGTGTCGCGGTGCGCCTCTCGCCCGACCCCGTGCGCTTCAAGAAGGCCATGAAGCTAGCCAGCCGAACGGGTGCGCCCTGGGTCGTGCTCGTAGGGCCAGACGAGCAGGCCAGCGGGCAGGTGACGCTCCGCTGCATGGCCGATCGATCGCAGGAAAGTCTCGATCCGGCCAGCGCCGCCCGGCGCGTCCGCGGTTCGTGTTCCTAGGAGTCCTCGGGGGGGCGAAGCTCGCCGAACGTGATAGGCGAATACCCTTCCCAAGGGTGCCCCTTGCTGTTCCACTACACGCGAGAACATGGTCCCGAAGGCTGCATCCTCACAGGTGAGGGTGAAGCCGCGGGTGTCGATCTGGCCAGCCTGCTCAGCTCGGGCAAGATTCCCCTTCGAGCGGCGCTCGAGCTAGGGGCCGCCTTGGCCGACATTCTCTCCATCGCGGTCCAGGACGAGGCCGTGCACGGTGATGTCAAGCCGGGATTCGTCAAGATCGACGTGGCCGGCGCGATCTCCATCGAAGCCTGGGGTACCCACCGCCAGACCTGCCGCGCTCCCGAAGCCATGCCCATCGGCCCCCAGACCGATGTCTACGCCCTCGGGGTGATCCTCCACGCCCTGATGTCGGACGACCCCCTGGGCGCCCTGCCCAAGGACCCTGACGACCACGACGACGAAGTGGTGGACAAGATCCTCGCCATGGACTTCGGTGAAATGTCCGGCAAGCGCTGGGTCCAGGACATCCGCCAGTTCGTCGCGCTGTGCATGGCCTTCGATCCCTCCGAGCGGCCCGAAGCCCTCGACGTGGCCAACGTGCTGGCCCACGTGTCCGATCAGTGCCCCGAGCCGGGCCTCCACGGCTGGGCAGCCCGCCAGGTGCCCCGGGTCTCCGGCGACGCCGCGCCGTCGCGGGCCAGCCCCGAGCCGCAGCCCGAAGAACAGCTCGACGGCCCGACAACCAGCCACGGCCCGCTGCAGACCGGAATGTTCAAGGCCCAGACACGCACGGCGCCAGCCGCCAAGGGCGAGGCCACGGCCTTCTGGACCAAGGACAAGATCGAGGCGATGTTGGCCGAAGAAGACGCCGACGACGACGACTACCCAGCGCCGACCCCCGCCAAGCCGGCTCAGTCGCGCCCGGCCCCACTCCCCTCCCGGCCTTCGCCAGCCCCCGCCAAGCCCGCACCTCGGCCCGCCAAGCCCGCTCCCCAGCAGTCCAGGCCAGCGCCACAGCCGGCGAAACCCACCCCTCGGCCAGCCAGGCCGGCGCCCCAACAGGCCACGCCCGCAGCTGCTCCCGTCGTCCAAGGCCCCGTGGCCGCGGGGCCTACCGCAGGGTCCGCGCCAACTCCCCAGCCCGCCCCCAAGAAAGGCGGGATCGGTAAGTTCCTGTTGATCGGTGTCGTGCTCATCGTGCTGCTCGGCATCGCCGCGGCGGCCGTCGCAGGCATCACCTTCTTCGTGTTGTTCGACGATGGTTCGGTCGATGGCCCCGAAGCCGGGAACGTTCAGCAGCCCGAGCCTGCCACCCAGCCAGCCACCGAAGACACCGACGAACCCGCAAAGGAACAGCCGGCCCAGCAGCCAGCCACGAAGACCACCAACCGCAAGACCAGCGGCACTGGCTCCTCTTCCACTGGCTCCTCTTCCACCGGCTCCACTACCCCCGCGACCACGACCACCACCGTGTCCACCACCCCCGCCGCGCCCGTAGCGAACGAAGACGCCACCGGGGGCGAGTACGCCGTGCGCTTCGTGGCCCAGGGCCAAGACGCCGAGCTCGAGTGCTTCGACGGCCGGGACAAGGTGAAGTTCGTCAACGCCACGAACCAGACCTTCACTGGCGTCGTCACCTGCCGCGTCCACATCGACGGCGCCATGGGTGTGGTCCAGGTCCGCAAGGCCGAAACCGTCGCCTGCATCGTCGCAGCCGGCAAGGTCTCCTGCGGCGCGAGCTAGCAGGCGTCGGGAAAGCTCATGTCTACTGCGACCCACCAGTGCCTACTGCGACGTGCCCTGCTTGCAGCGCCCGACTGTCAGCGTGTTGAAAACACGCCTCCGCCGGTCACTACTGCGCAGAACCCGTCTCGCTACGGCCCTGGCGGCTCTCGCTACGACATGAACCGGCGGCAGACCTGCCACCTCTCTCC
>PVBE012161367.1_pt1 | contig 12051 bp, 11 predicted proteins | sample 1631181 | NCBI WGS metagenome assembly PVBE01 (sample SAMN08397723, study PRJNA350692) | Marine metagenome, whole genome shotgun sequencing project. | isolation source: water | place: Pacific Ocean | collected 2012-04 | reverse complement strand
GGCAGAAATACCTGAACCAGAAGCGGTGTAGGAGGTTGATTGTGCATCAGCTGTAAAAAGTTCTTGGTCGTTTGACGATGTACCGACCCTTCTTGTTTCGGTAGAAGCAGAACCAGTTCCTGTATTTGCACTGAAAATGGCAGTTGCAGTACTACCCGAACCTGCACCAGCAGTTATGGCTGCGGCGCCAACGTTACTAATAGTAAGTGTACCTAGAGCAGCAGTACCTGAACTGAACTTACCTTCTTGGTCAGAGAATGTACCAGCTCCTACAACTCCTCCAGCAACTGCTGTACTGAGTACTTCAGCTGTACGACCAGTAGCTGTGTACGAGAAGGTTGTGTTTACGGCAGCTGTAAATGGAGTGGCAGCAGCAAAGGTTAGGACACCTGCATTAGTTATGGTTGGTACTGTGGCAGCAGTTAAGCCGTTTCCTTGTACAGAAAATTCGGCCCCTAGCTGGGATCCCTTTAAGTAATTAGGTTTTTGAGATACTGACAGCTGAGTGGCATAGGTTGTTTTGGGTGCTGCTAAAGCCGATCCCGGTAAAACTGAAAATACCAGTAATGAAGCAGATGCTGCTCCACCCAAGAGTTTTTTTGTTGTTGAATACTTCATTTGAGTTTTTCGCGTGGATAGAGGGTGGGCCGGGTAGGCGTTGGTTGAATATCCAGGTGCATACTAACAGCACAAAGCCTCAATGACAATTTTTAGTTGGTGGAGTGTGACAGTTACCGGTGCGTCAGGGAACAGGGATCATATGCAACCAAGTATTTAAGTGGATCGCATAAAGGCCGTATGGATGAATACTGGTCGCTTGAGATGTTCTTCGTAGTCAAAGACTGATTGAAAGGTGGAGTAAAAAATCTATAGCGGGAGAAATTTTATATATTGTTTCGTAAACTGCTGTAAAACCTGCAGCTTTCTATAGCAAGTAGTTTTTTTAAACAAATTCATAGTATAGGTATCAATTAATAAAGCAAAGTGATTTGCTTTATTAGGTAAAAAAAAGGTTGTTTGCGGAGATTAAGTTTTATTCAGTTGATCATGGTGTTTGATCTAAAATTGCTCCCTGAGTCGATACTTTAGGTTCGAATGGGTGAATTGGTTCGTCATATAATCTATCTTCTTGATTTAAAAGGGCAGGATCAGGCAGGGATATTTCATGGTATGGCAAGTTAGATCCTGGAGTAATTATAGATAGCCTGTCAATGGATTCAATGTTTTTTGCATCATACTGTGGCATTCCTATATTGGTATTTATGATTGTTGTTGTCATTTTACCTGTACTGATTGAGTTAGATGCCATTTGAGCACTAGCTTTATCAATGCTAACAGTGGGGAGAAGCGAAATGAGAAGCAAATAAAATAAGTTTTTAGCCATTAGTATAATTGTATTATTAGAATTATAAACAAGAAATTTCGAACAGTCGAAGAGCTTTAGAATCTCTACTGATTTATGAATTGCTATTAGTTATGTTTTGTCAATTCAAGTGGATTACTGACTAAAAACGCTATGACTAAAGCCCACGAACGAAGAGTTATTGATCATTGTTTCAGATGTACCTGCTGAATTTGAATCTCTTTCCTGTACGACACCAAAAGGCTCCTGTGGATTAACGACTTTGTAGTAATCGTCAGGTATTATGCGATCATAACCTGATCCGTCACCGACGACATTTTTAGTAACTATGTCAATCAGTACATTTGATTCACTCTTTGAGATTTGGCGGAAAGATGATGAGATGCCTGTTGAGCGGCCAATACTAAAACCATTGCTCAGTGGAGTAATTCGTTGAGCATAAGCATTGGTGTTTGATACTAATGCTACTAATGTAAATATTGAAAAAGTGATTTTTTTAGAAATCATTTTAGTTAGTTTTGAAATGTGACATTACCACTTTCATACCATCCTAATGAAGGACTAGTCGAACGTGTAGAAGTTCCACTATAACTACCATATACACTAAAAGTGTTTTCTTGAAGATCAGATACTATATTATCAGATTTAAGAGTAGAGGCATAATCGAATGAATTTTGCTTATCTGTAATTGTAAAACTAGTTCCATATAAACCAAAATTACCTGACCCATCTGTCGGCGCTATATTTTCACCAGAAGTTCCTTGTTGCGTAACTCTGGTGTGGCGTGTTGTTGTATTTGTGATTCCAGCCCATCCAAAATTAATCTGTGATGAAGTACCAACACTGATTTGAGCATTGGATTCTATACCAGTTAGCAGAAGATATATAAATAATATGATCTTGAAATTTGGAGAAAAATGATTAATCATGGAATAAAGGGCGCAGTAAATACACTAAGACTAGTTTGTATCTGAGATGAGGTTGTACCGGTGTCAGTACGATTAACTTCTGTAAGACCCGTGGTTGACTGAGTTAAAGCAAGATCGAAATCTTGTCCAGCTGTAGCAACAGTTGCATTTAAATTAGGATTAAGAACTACTGCAGTAACGGCTGAGTTATCACTAGTTACTAATGTTATATCGTTACGACTAACAGCTGAGGAAACTTCCGCTTTCCCGAAATTTGATGTTAGTTGATTAGTACTTTGCCCAGGACTTGTTGCAGTAATGTCTAGATCAGGAAACAATTGAGTGTTGTCAATTGGTGAATTAGTGACAGATGTCACTCCTCCAAGAGTTCCCCCAGCTGTTGTAATATTTCCATTAACATTTATGTTGCTCCCACTAAGTATAAGGGATTGATCCCGTGAAAAGTTTGCAGTAGTTGATGAACTACGTGTTACTGATTGAGTATAAACACTAGTAGTGGTAGATCCACTCGCTCCAGGTGGAACTAATTGAGCAAAGCAAGGTGTTCCAAGAGCAGAAGTAGCTATAAGTGCAAAGCCTAGGGTGAAAGAAGAGCGTTTCATGAATTTAGGAGAGAAGGTGTTCATTTAATAGATGAGAATACAGAGTAAGTCAATGTTGAACTCAAGCTTACTTGTGATGCAACTGAACCACTGCTTCCTACAAGATTGCCATTGTTTTGCAATGAGCCATCAAGTTTGTTCGGTGCTCGAGATTTAGATTGATAGCTTGCAGGGGTTGAAAATGCAGTGTTCACACTTGAGGGCAATGTGTCAGCATTTTTTTTGTGCATTTTTAGATTAAATGAAACACCTGCAGCTGTTGGCGTATAGGTATTTGTAGTACTCCATTGTCCTGAGGAAATAATCTGACCATTTGATGTTATGCCCTGTGCTGCCACTGCATTTATTGAAGATGGGTTAAACTTAGCTTTAGTAGAATTATCTGTTACAACCTTATGTATCTGCTTTGTGCTAACTCGTGACCAGTTTGCAAATACATTAGAAGGCAGTGAAATTAGCATTAACATGAAAACAACTGTGTAAAAGAAGATTTGCTTACTAGCTGTTATGGATTTCATTAAAAGACAGAATATACATTTGTTTGAGTAAGCGTTGCAGTTGTACCGGCTCCACCCGCGACACCTGTGCCAGCGGTAGGCGAAGTAACCGTTCCAGCGAGAGTGCCTGCTGTACCGTCTGTATCTATCGACAGGTCTGAATAAGCCGGAAGATTGCCATTGTCTATATCAGTAACAATAGCTGTATCAGCTGTTTTTGTTGACATATTGAGTGTAAAAGCTACTCCAGCTCCAGTTGGAGCAAGCGTTAGTCCAGCTGCAGGCGCTGCTGCTCCAGCAGTATTAAGTGCAGCTGGTGCGGTCAATCCATTGCCTTGTATTGCATAGCTTGCTCCTACTGCGTCAGCAGTACCTTTTGCTGCGTCAACCTTTAGAATGACCTGTGTATTACTTGTGCTGCTCCAATCTGCTCTAGCAGGGTTGCCAATAAGCAGGCATGGTATTGCAAGTGAGAGAATGACTTTGGATTTGCTGAATTTCATTTTCTGAGATTGGCTACTGTTTTGATTGAGTTTCGTGGGAAACAGGGGAGGACTTGATTTTCCTCATAGATTATACATCATTTACAGTATATGTCATCAATCGAAGGCCGTCATGGTTTGTGACAGGGTCAATTCTGATTTTGTGCCAGCACCGCCTCCGTCAACAGTGAGGTTGTTCTGGTTCGTGATCACAATAGAACCAGCAGTGTCACCACCCGCAGTTATCTCCATCTGACCGAAAGCTGGTTTAGTAGTATTAGTAGAACTTGCACTAAGTACACTTGCATCCTGACCTGGCCTAATGGAATGGGTTAGATTCCAGGAACTACCAGCAAGGCAATTTGTTCCTCCAGAACAAGTTGCACCTGCTAAGACTGTGATTGGCACTGCGTCACCGTAAGTTGAAGCACCACCATTAAAACCACCTCCAGTAACACGACTAACTCCATCTCCAGCCACTGCGAAGCTAGAAGACTGTGCTTTGGCAGTAAACAACTCCTGATCATTACTTGAACTTGCAGTTCTATTAATTGATGTCTGTGCTGATTTGTTTGTCAATGAACTATTAAGCTTTACGGTGGATGTTGATCCCAGCTTGTCACCTATAACAACATTTGCAGCTCCAGCTCTATTAATAGACATTGAACCTACTGTTCCTCCAGTTACTAGGCTACTAAAAGCACCATTCTGGTTATAGAACTCACCTGTTACAACTGAACCAGAAAGAGTAGCGGTTGATAATACAGAAGCTTCAGCAGGTCTTCCTGTGGAACTATAAGAAAAAGCACTATTTGCTGCAGCCGTAAATGCCGCACCACTAAATCTACCATCTGTGTCTAGTGAAGGTAGCGCAGGCGTGACCACACCTATCCCGGACACGGCTAAGTCACCACCACGTGCTTGTCCGCTAATATTATTTTGTTTTACATTGATAGTTATTTGCTTAGTGAAAATTGTATTTGAGCTTGCCACTGTTGCATTCAACAATACGATGATTGGAATGGATGCAATCGAAGGAAGTGCTAGTAGAACATTGTTTCTAATTTTAATGGTCATCTTATCGAAAACGCTTTGTTATTCATTTAATTACCCAAGGGTGACTTTATTTTAATATACGAATTATACCAAATTTTCTCTTATAAGCCGTAGCCCATCCCTGCAACATGTGACACTTCGTCATTCGACCTTTCTCCTTGCCTCCTTAGGTTAAGGCTGTATACGAACAAAATTTGAAAAATAATTACTAGGTAGTTTTTCATCACTCCTTGTTTAAACGTATTATCACGTCAAATATTCAAAACAGCCACTTATTAAGCCCAGATATCCCTTAATATTAATTTAGGAAAAGCTTATCGTCAATAAGGCATTAAATTTATTTCGAATTTTCCCTATCTGGTTGAATTTGTCTCTATTTTCTCTGAATCTATTTTACAACCAGGCCAATGAACTAGGAATATAGAGTTGAGACATATTGCATGCTAAGATTAGCTTAGTTGAGTTTTGTTGCCTTTTAAATAATAATTTGTTAATCATAATTACTGCAGTACTTTGAGTCATTATTTAATTACTAAGTAAACAAGATTGAAATTAATAAAATGTTTTATTCATTTCACCTAGAAAATGATAGTTAAGAATTTTTAGGATCGACCAATAGTTATTTTATTCTGCATTAACCAAGCTTGAGGATGAAGATCGGGCGTGATTATTCAGCACTATATTTTTAATTTATCGAACAGCTCTAAAATTACCTGTTAATAAGTTGCAACAAGAAGGATATTTTTGGTATTTAATTGGAGTAGATCAATTACAATAGTTTAGAATTTAGCGATTAATGACAACTGATGTAGGATAAAATTTCCTAATTTTTATGCAATTATTAGCGAAAAAAATAAATAGTGAGGATTGGATTGATTGATATTAAATATTAAACTAATGCTATACAATTGATTGTGATTTTTCCATCTAAAAAATTGAAGAGCACGTATGTATAATAATTTTCTAAACTTATATCGTTGTTTATTGGATGTTCGGGTAAATCATAGTTGATTTAGATTTGCATTAACTGTAGGATTGTTTATTTAATTTCTAGTTCTAGTATTTGTGCTCTTATCTAAATATAAAAAAAAGTTATCTGAATAAAATCAGATAACTTTAAGATTGAAATAGTGTCGCTTTAATATGAGGTATTAGATTCTAGGCTGTTTTCGATGGAGAATATAGTTGTATATCAAGTCCAGACTTTTTAAGCTCGCTAATTTTGCTTACAAGTAGACGCTTACCTAATTTTGTATTAGAGAATACTCCAACTCTAGCTAGGAGTTGATTGTCTTTACTCTTGATCAGCCTTGCCGGAGTAGTTTGCTGAAGTGTTATTAAATCAGTATTAGTATTGATTTTGACATATACATAGTTAATGTTTTGGTTTACCGCTATATATTGTGGTTTGCTTATCGGTAGGGTTCCGGTATCTACTTGCCTGATGGCAACCGAGTTGATCAATGAAGGATTAATATTCCTTTTCTTGGTTGCATTAGTATTCTTTAGTTTTGATATGGTCATTGGCTCGTTTAATGGAGGTAGTGCCGGAATTTTACCAAGAGCTACATAAGCGGTCCTGAAATTATTCTTCCATGGTGCAGTAATTGAAATTGTGGATAAATCAGATGCTTTATTTGAGAAAACAACTTTTTTAGGTTCTAATACCTTAGTTGAGAAAAAGGGCTTAATTTCTTTGCTCGGAGCTTTGGCATACTTTTGATTAATTGCACCTAACCATGCAAGGTTTAGGTCAGGATGTCCATCACTATATGAAAGCTGGAATGAATATCCAAGAACATTTTGAATTTTTTTGCCTAATAGATAAGCTGGCAAAGCATTTGCCTCTTCTGCTACAAGTACAGATATACCAGTCGATTGCTCAAGGATTTTTACTCCTGCAATTAATTTTTGAAGCTTTGAGTATTCCAAACCTGTTTTAATAGGAACCAATAGTTGAACTGATTTATTTGCTACTCCAAAGGTAAACTTTTTGTTTTTATAGTTTTTAAGGGCTCTTATGTCATCATCTATTATATTGTTGACAACACTATTAACGCTTAAACTATTAGAGTCTATCAACCCGAAGTTTGACCTTGAACTATGTACTGAAAGATCAGATGAGTTGCTAAATGCTGAGCCTATAAGATTTTTACTCAGCTCAGTTACATCATTCGATTGAGCAAATACTGGCACTACTACGCTAGTTGCGGTCAATAGCGCTGCTGTAGATAGAAATTTCATTTTTTTGTTTGAGTTGAATGATTGCATGAAATTAAGTAAATGAACTTCTTGCCAGACTCTTGTTAGGGAGTGAATGTCTGGGTCTGACGTTCTTGATTTGAGCTAACAACTTGTACGCCTCTTGGATAAACTCCAGCGCAAACTGACTCAAAAGGTCCTGATAGAACTGCAGCTCTCAGAATATCTACACATTTTATTGCTGTGACTAGATTGATGTCAGCTTGTATCTTCGATGCAGAAAGATTGGTTGCTGAAGCAGCAGCTCTTATTTGCTCAACTTGCGCTTTACCAATTTCTCTACATATTTCTGCGTTTTTGCCGCCAATCGGGAATGTAAGGGCAACGATTCCACCATAGTTGTCACTGCTTACATTTGCTCCTATAGAATCACCTGCACTTGAGCCACTACCGCTACCACCGAAACCAGATATGGTAAATGATGTGGTTGGACAATTTATGCCAGGACCGAATCCATAAAAAGTACTAGTATTTAATTGTGAATTGTTTTGGTTATTGACGGTAGTTCCAGCTGCGTTTGCTGCTGATGATGATGTTGCTGACGGATTAGCTTGGGCAAATGCTGGATCTGCTTGAATTAGTGTAAGAGAGGCAATTGCCGTTGCTGTGAAAATTGCCTGTATTGAAGGCCTTCCGTTGAGTTTGGTTTGGTTTTGATTTTTCATTGACCTTTGGTACGCCCTCATCGGTGGTTTGGCTGGATAGATCTTTGTAAATGGAAGGATTACAGAAATCATTTTAAGTAATCAGTATATATCCTACAGGGGGTGCTGAGGTAGTCATTGTGAGTGTGCCACTTGTCTTGTCGTCATCAGCCTGTGCCCACCTGCCTTCTCTCCAGGGCACCTCTCCAGGCCACCTCTTTAGGGCACCTCTCTAGGGCACCTCTCTAGGGCTTTCGGCATTGGCAAATCTGCCTTTGATTTTCGCTGGCTAACATTACCTTTTCGTCTCAAAGGCACGCTTACCTTCCTTTAAGTTGTTTCAGATTATGTATTTAAGTAGAGGATCAGCCCATTTGTCAGTCTGAACATGATCTCAACAGAGCATGGTGCTGCTATGATTTACTGCTGAACCGTAATAATTTTGTTTAGGACTATGCTCTGCTTCCAACAGGGTCCTATGATTTTGGGGTGTTGCGGAAATCCAACTCTTGCCCTAAAATATAAGCTAATAACTCCCTATTCACTAAGGATAAATGCCCATTTACGCGTTCAAAACCAAAAGGAGATAGGCATGAAAAAAATCAAAGCAGTTGCTTCCGTAATAATAGGAACGTGTACCTGCCTTACATCAGCAAATCCTGTTTGGGCACTACCTCTCTCTAAATTTATTGGTTCACCTCTACTGCAAGGTCGAATCACAACTTCATTAAATGATGCGTTGATAAATAATGCACCTATCAGAACTCCTTCCATACAATCTATAAGTACGATAGGAAGTATTGTATCTGTAACATATGATCCTAATACAATAGAGGGCATCGCATCAGGTGGTGAATTTGTGGCCAGCACAGACAATAAAGGGCTTTCATCAGCGGTTTTGCCAACAATAGCTACATCCGGTCTTGTTAGCGGATCTGGAGGTGTACCAGCAAGTACTGCAGACGCTTTGGCAAATTGGCAATACGATGTGTCAGTGCGACAAGCAGATGTTGTCAATACAGCAGTAGCTGGAGGAGTCATCGGAGCTGGTACTTTCTTCAAACAAGGTGGCACTTTCGCTAATGTTGGAGGTGTTGGGGCCCTGGGTGTTATTACGATCAGTGCAGCAGGTGCTGTTGTTGCAAATCCTGGAACCTTTAATGGAGGTACTGTAAAGGCTACAGGCTATACAACTATAAGCAACTCCGCTGGTAATAATCGAATTACCTATAAAAAGGATGGCACTGCAGAAACTAATATGGAGGGAGTGCAAGCAGAAACCATATCTGAATCACGCAACAATTCTCTCACATTTGATGCAGGCACTGGTGGTATCAATCAGGCATCTAAAGCTGCTAGATATAATACTAGTGGTAATGGTCTTGCCGCTATGACAGGAGGTGGATTCCAAGCAGTAGGAGGCACCCTAGGTCAAGCTCAAACATTTACCACCGTTGCAGGTGCAGGTGGAGCCGCTACGGTAGAAGCAACACAAGCTACCGGTGAGAATGATGCAGTTATAGCTGTATCTTCAACATCTACAACACAGCCTTCCTATGCAGGCAAAACTCAAGTAACTGGAGGTACTGATGCAGGAGCTATAACATATACAACTCCTGGAGTTATGTCTGCAGCTGCTGGAACAGCAGGAAAGACAACACAAACTACGTGTACTGCTCAAGCATCTGGTTGTGTTGCTGGATCGACTAATAATGCTTTTGTTAGAGTTTTGAGCAATGGATTATTATCAGCATTTTGAAGCCATTCGTTACTCGAATTGCTAACAGGCACCTACTGTATGTAATAATTATAATCTACCAAAGAAAAATTCTTAAAAATCTTCAATGAAGTCTCGCAATTTATTCATTCCTTTTCTTTTCATAGCATCATTCACATTACCAGCTAAAGCAAATACTTTTGATGTATTTTGTGTGCCAAGTGTTGATGGTGTAAGCAGCTGTACAGGTTGGAAGGGTTCACAGTCTTTAACTTGTGTAGCCTCTAGGGGTGGTGTTGCCAGCTGTAAATCAACAACTGGCGATGCTTTTAACTGTGTTCAAGAAGCTGGAGGAGTAACCACATGTCAATCTCCTCCCAACGATTCTATGAAAGATAAAAATAATAATAACTGTACCTTTATAGGTAATGGTTCTTTCTCATGTGACAAGGATCCTCAGAAAGTAGAATCTGAAGTAATAAAATCACCGTCTGTTGGAAATCCATTTAATCTTGAATCTCAAAATAATCAAATACCCCATATTGATTTTGATCTGACTTTGCCTAACGAAATACCCTAATTTGAATACAAATTCACGATTAGTTTGACTTATTTTTTCTTTGTATTCCCTCTTGAATGTATACATCAAGATCCTGCTTTTATCGCTTTTTGAATTAATTCCTGACATCTCCTTTTATTGATATCTAGATAAGTGTTTTATCTATATTTCTCTTTATCTATGACAAAAGATTAGGCCAAGTAAATAGATGCCCTTAGTTGCTTGGATAGCATGCTCTCCCTGATAATAACACCTTGAGGCTACTGATTATTCCCTCCTCTTTCGTGTTAATTAATGGCATTTATTTTCATCCTATAGTAAATGAGCTGAGTGCTTTCTACTAAATTTTTTTCCTCACCATAACGTACCGATAATCACTTAAGGGGCTTTATTCCTTATGTTCTGGAAGTCAACTAACAATCTCACCTTGATCAGATTTTGAATGGGTTGTTAATTTGAATCTGAATCATTATTTTCTTTAAGCTTATGTTATTAACATAATTGTTGAACCTCAAAAAACCTTCACTTACCGCTATCACGCCCCACACTTGTTTTTGACCACTGTCAATACTTTTCTAGGTTTTTTGTAAATAGTTTCTGCCTTAGTTGATCCTTTGTCCATATCTAACTATTTCTCCTCTAAGAACTAGAAGCTCGATTTAATTATTTTTAACTTTTATCAGACCCAAATACCTAGCAGCCATTCGAACTGATAAGTGTAATGTTTTGATTCTATAGGCTTGATGTGCGTGCATTTATAGCAATCCACTGAGCTAAGCAAATTCCCAACTAGTTTTATTTGTACTGATCTTATCTCAAGCTTCTTAAATTATGTCCAATTTTTTTATTCGCAATTTCGCTTGTTGTTCTTTCTAGCTATTTTTGATAGTCCTCACTTTTAGTACCATACTTACGCACTAGGCTAATCAATTTTCTGTTCCTTGAACTATAATAATTGACGTCGTCTCCTGTTGTACGGCGAGCATAAAATATTTGTATCGTGATCTCCTATCGGAACTGTCACCACTAGTTAGACAAAAGACTAAAGCTGCCCATGTGGTCAAAGGAAAGTTATCTGAAAAACGTGTCCTTCTCTGTATAATATTAAAAGACTTCCCAAAAGGTTATCTGATAAACAACTCACCCATCGCTATAGAGTCTAAAGGGGATGGTAGTCACCTCTCCAGATCTGATTTCGTGATAGAACCCTTCTTGCCTAGAAGTAATGCTTGGGCTTGCTGGCAACTCCTATCCACTATGGGCCCAATAGCCGGACTTTGGCTAATGGTGGCCAGGATTGGTCATGGGTCATTGCCACTTGAATTTAAAGCACTCCTACTGCTACCAGTACTTAGCCTGCTGGTGTTGCTTTCATCTCGCAGCTTTGCACTAATGCATGACTGCGGACATAATGCCCTGTTTCACTCTCACTGGTTGAACCGCACTGCTGGCTTTCTACTCGGAGTGCTGAATGCAATACCCCAATACCCTTGGTCACGTGGTCATGCCTTTCATCATAAAAACAATGGCAATTGGCAACTATATCGCGGTCCATCAGCAGTGATGACCTTGAGCCAATATCAAGATCTGTCTGAACCGAATAAGTCTATTTATGCGATAAGCCGTCATCCGTTGATGTTATTTCCTGGGGGCTTTTTCTATCTGATTATCAAACCCCGGCTTACATTAATTCTTGGCTTTGGAGAGTTCCTTTGGTCACAGCTACGTCAATTTGCTATTGAGTTGAGCCAAAAAGGCTGGGGAAGCCTACAAACCCTTCCAGCTCAACTACGTAAGCATAGTTCAAGCTATTGGTACACCTCTGGAGAATTAGCTGACCTTATATCCAACAACATACTTGTGATAACAAGTTGGTTGCTGATGAGCCGTTTGCTTGGGGCAGGCCTTTTTTGGAGTTGTTACTCAGTGGTTATGACCGC
>PVBE011719254.1_pt1 | contig 12051 bp, 7 predicted proteins | sample 1631181 | NCBI WGS metagenome assembly PVBE01 (sample SAMN08397723, study PRJNA350692) | Marine metagenome, whole genome shotgun sequencing project. | isolation source: water | place: Pacific Ocean | collected 2012-04 | reverse complement strand
CGGCGGGGGCCCGGGCGACGGCGGGGGCCCGGGCGGCGCACCACCGGCCGAGGCCGTCGAGGCTTGCGACGGCCTCGAGGACGGGGAAGCCTGCGGTTTCACGGCCCCCAACGGGAATCGCATCGACGGAACCTGTCGCACCATCCGGGGCCAGGTGGCCTGCGCTCCGGCCGGCGGCCCAGGCGGCACGCCCTAGATGTCCTCGGTCCGCGAGACTCGCGTCGAGTATCAGGCAGGCCTGCTCAATGAGGCTTGCCACGTCCCTCCGCGGGGACGGGAGGCCTAAGGTTCAACTCCCCTGATGCCGTTGATCTGGATGGATGGTCCCCACTCCAGCCGAGCTCCTTCAGATCAGCCGGCCCTGGGCCGAGCGGCGGCTTGCGGTGGAGCTCAGTCGGGCGGCTCGGTATGGGCGGGGGTTCTCGATAGGCCTGCTCGACCTCGACGGGCTTGGGGGGGTCAATGAGGCGCATGGCTATGAGATCGGCGACCTGGTGTTGGGTCAGTTTGCCGAGCTCATCGCGGCCCAGCTCCGGTTGCCCGACGAAGGGGCGCGCTGGGACGGGGACGAGTTCCTGGTGATCTTCCCGGAGATCGTCGGGCCCGCCGCGGTGGCTGCGCTCGAGCGGGTGCGCAGGGCTGCGAGCCGGGTGACCTGGGGGCTGGATGGGGAGGTCGATGTGCGCTTTTCGGCAGGGATCGCCTGCCTGACGGCGTCGGGCGGCGGCGGCGCTGGCACCGGTGCCGCCGGCGTCGCTGCGCTGGTGGCGAGGGCGCGTGAGGCGCTCAACGCCGCCCAGGCCGCCGGGGGGGGTCGGATCCTGGCCGCCGGGGCGATCCCGGCGCCGCGGCTGGAGCTGATCACTTCATAGACCCCGAGGGGTCCAATCAGGGAAGCGCTCCGCCGCGACGCCGGTAGGGGACGCTCAGTCCACGCAGAGCGTGGCGCCGCGGCCGTTGTGCATCGTGCAGTAGCAGCCGAAGTCCACGACCCATGGGGAGCACTCGCCCTCCCGGGTGTCGCGGCCGAAGCCGTCGCAGACGCAGGCGCCCTGGCATTCGTCGCCGGTGGTGCAGCGCTGGCCGCCGTCGTGCGTCGGGCAGATGCACTGCACCTGGCCGAGCAGGCCGAAGCGACCGAAGCGGCCGCCGTATGCGGCGCACTCGGCCTCGCCGGCGTCCCGGGTGCACATGGGCACCGGGCGGACCGGGGGGCCCTGGACCTTGAGCGTGTACGTGCCGGTCTGGCGGCGACCGTACGCGGCGACCTTGACGAGCAGGCGGCCCTCGGCGTCCGTGACCAGGGTGACCTGGCTGGCGTAGCTGCCGTTGTAGTCGTCGTTGTCGGCCAGGCGGCGGCCCGCGGTGTCCGTGACGAGCAGGGTGGTGTCGGCGAGCGTCCCGAGCTCGGTGGTGATCACGTACTCGGCGCCGAAGCCGGCGGGGAACGTGAACCAGTCCACGTCACGGCCCTCTTCGATGTCGCCGTTGACGGTGTCGCCGATGTTGATGGCGGTGGCGCCGGCGGGCGAGTCGGCGTGATCGTCGTTGGGCTCGGGATCGGGATCCGGGTCCGGAGCGACGGGGGCGCTGATCGTGATGCCGTAGCTGCCCGTGAGCTGACCGCTGTAGCCGGTGACCCGCAGGCCGATGCGCTGGAACGGGTGGGCCAGGACGGCCACCTGGCTGGCGTAGCCGCCGCCCCGGTAGTCGTCGTTCTCGGCGAGCTGCCGGCCGCCGTCGTCGGTGGCGAGCAGGCGGGTGTCCGTCAGGGTGTCCAGGTCGGTCGTGATCGTGAACCGGCCGCCGAAGGGGCCGACGTTGAACACGAACCAGTCCTGGTCGCCGCCCTCCTCGATGATGCCGGTGGACCGTGCGCCCGCCTCGATCTCCGTGGCGGAGGCCAGGTCGTCGCCGTGGTCATCGGCCGGGAGCGGGTCCGGACCTGGATCCGGCTCGGGATCAGGCTCGGGATCGAACTGGGCGAGGCACTCACGCAGCTCGTCGTCCATGGTCCAGCCACACTCACCGTCGGCCTGACGGGCGCAGTCCGCGCCGCGGTAGCACATGTACTCGGGGCGCATCTCGCAGGTGCTGATGGCGTTGTGGTCGGCGCACACCTGGCCGGAGCAGCCGCCGCGACGGCACTGGGCCGGCTCGGGGTCCGGGGTCGGGACGCGGCCGGCGATTGTCACGGTGATCCCGAAGGAGCCCGCCTGTCGCCGGGAGAAGGCCCCGACCTGCAGGTACACGCGGCCGTCCGCACGCACGTCCCACTCGATGCGGGAGGCGTAGGAGCGACCGAAGTCGTCGTTGAAGGCCAGCGTCCGGCCATCGGCGTTGGTCAGGGTCAGGGTCGTGTCCCGCAGGGTGCCGAGCGAGGTCACCGCGACCAGCTCCTCACCCGCCGCGACGTCGATCGCGAACAGGGCGGGCGCCCCGCCGCGACGCACCGCGCCACGGGCCTCCACGCCGGGCTCGACCAGCGTCGCCCCGTGGGGGTCCGGCTCGGCCTCGACCTGCTGGTTGAGGGTCTCCGCCTCACCGTCCTGGCCGCCACCGACGCAGCCGCTCAACCCGCCGGCGCCAAACGACGCCGCCAGCGCAATCACTCCAATCGACACGTGCTTCTTCATCGCTGTTCTCCTGCTTGAACAGTGTGTTGTCCCCGCAGGGCCGGCCGGCTCGGTCGCCCTGGACCCAAGGGCCCGTCGCTCCCTCGCACCACCACCGGACTCCCCGGCGGCTCCGACATCCCCACGAGCGATGTCGAGTCATCATGCTCGCAATTGCGGCGTCAACTTTGACGCACCGCGTCATGCACCTGTTTGTTGGACTTACGGTCTGACGCGCCGCGTCAGGTGACGCCTGCAGGCCCCAGATCGGTGGCTGATCGCCAAGCCACCCAGGGCGGCGATGTCACGTTCCTATAGGAAGCAGTGGCTCATCGGCGCCGCGATGTCGTCGGCGTTGTCGTCCGGGGTGCCCCGGTTGTCCACCGGGATGTCCCGCGTGACGCAGCTCCGATCGCCGCAGTCGCCGTCGTCTTCGCACAGGCCGAAGCAGACGGTGTTGGGGAGCTGGCCGAGGCAGATGCCCGAGGCGCAGCCCTCGTTGTTGAAGCAGGCGGCGCCTGGCTGACCGAAGGGGTTGCCCCGGGCGTTGAAGCACACGCCGTCCCACGCCCTGCGGTGGCGGTCGGGGATGGGCATGCACACCTCGAACGCCGGGCAGCCGGCGTTGTGGGCGCACGGCTCGTAGCTGCCGATGTCGGGCGAGCAGCCGCTCGTCGAGTCCCACTGGGGCGGCCCGTCGGGGTTCGCCGCGCCGGGGCCGCGGTCCGCGATGTCGAACCAGACCAGCGGCGAGTAGCACATGGTGTTCCCCTCGCAGTCGCCGTTCTGCTGGCACGGCCCCCAGCACACGCTCGGGTGGTCCTCGTCGCCCTCCAGGCACAGGCCGCTGCGGCACTCCTGGTGCTCCTCGCACTCGGCGCCTGCGAGGCCAGGCCCCACCGCGCCGCCGCAGATGAGGCGGAGCTCGCCGGGCCGCGCCGGGTTGGGTGCCGGCCCGCAGGCCTCGGCCGGCGTGCAGTCGACGTCGGTCTCGCAGACGATGGCCGCCGGGTGGCACATGCGCACTTCGAAGGCCTCCTCGCCCGCCAGACGCAGGGTCACCAGCTCGCAGATCGGTGAGTTGACGGGGCAGTCCCCGGCGTCGCCACACGCCGCGAAGCAGAACTGTCCGTCCAGGCAGATCCCGTTGCGGCAGTCGTCGCTGTCCTCGCAGGGCCCACCCGACGGCGACCCCTCGTCCTGGACCCGGTGGCAGCGCAGCTCCGGCGCCTGCCCCGAGAGGTCCGGCAGGCAGACCTCGTCGTTGGACGGGCAGCCCTCGTCGTCCTCGCAGATCTCCCCGCTCCCAGGATCGTCGATGCAGGTGTTCACGGTCACCTGCTCGCCGCCGCCGACCTCCAGTGGCGAGTCCACCTCCACGCAGTCCTGCAGGGCGCCGCAGTCGTCATGGTCCACGCACGCGCGGAAGCACCCGACCGCCGCCTCCACCAGGCACCGGTCGCCGCGGCAGAAGTCGTCCTCCTCGCACTGCGCCCCGCCGGCGCCGCCGCCCACGGGCGGCCCGCACAGCAGGCCTAGCCCGTCGTCCGCCTCGGGATCCACCCGCCACAGGCAGGCCTGCCCGCGTCCGCAGTCGCCGTCCCGTGTGCACTCGTCGGGCCCTTCGCCTTCGCCCTCCTCACCTTCGCCCTCCTCACCTTCGCCCTCTTCGCCTTCGCCCTCTTCGCCCTCGCCCTCCTCTCCTTCCCCTTCCTCGCCTTCGCCTTCTCCGCCGTCCGGCGCCTCGCCCTCGCCCTCACCTTCGCCCAGGCTCACCTCGCCCTCACCCTCCTCCCCCGGGTCCGGTTCGCCTTCACCCTCGCCACCGACGTCCGGGCCGCCGCCTTCGCCTTCACCAGGCTCCCCCTCGCCCTCCGCCGCGCCGCCGTCGCCTCCATCGCCACCGCCAGCTTCGTCGCCTTCCCCGTCGGGATCAAGGGCGTTGCCGGTCTCATGGCCGGTCCGGGGTTCCGAGGAGCAGCTCATCAACAGCGGGAGCGTCAGCAGGAGCGTGAGTGTGCGCATGGGCGCAACCTTACGCATGGGTGCGGGCCGGACTCTAGAAAGCGTACTTGGCCTCGTCCTCCGGGGTCCGAGCGCGTCACACCACCGAGCCGACACCAAGGTGTCCGGGGTCTTTCGCTGGTAGGTGGTTGACAACCGCAGGCCACCCGACTGGGACCCGTGCCTTGGGGTGTTGGCAGGCGGCGGGTAGGCTAATCAACGTGAGCCGGCCCCTGCTACGGACAGGACTTCCGGCGCTCACCGCCTGAATCGATCGCCTGATCCGGCCCGGCTGCCGGGTGGCGGCGGCCGTCGGGGCTTGGGCGGGGCCTCCACGCGTATCTCCAGGAGGCGACCGCTGCGGGTGGGCAGCCGCCGGCCGTTGATGTCATCGACGTAGGCCCGCAGCAGGCCCATCACCTCCGGGTCCCGGGTGTTGTGTTCGAAGGTGACGACCTCAAGCTGCGGCGTCGTCAGCAGCCGTGCCGGCATCCCCATCCGCCGAATCAAGGGGCGCAAGTGCCGGCAGACCGTCGTGGGGGGCGCGCAAAAGGGGCCGTGCGACGGCTGTCCCGTCGCCGGGTGCCTGCAGACCGGCGAGCGTGGCGAGGGCGAGGGCGAGGGCGAGGGCGAGGACGGGCCTCACGGCCGCCAGCCTAGCGCGCCCCGCCTTCCCGGGGGCCGACGGCGGGGGGGCGTCCGGCGGTTGGGCGCCGCACCCGGGCTGCGCTACCGTCGCTTGGGTGGCAGCGGCGTACCGGCGATGTGCGAGGCGTGCGGGGTGGGGTTCCTGGTCGGCCCTGCTGCTTGCGGTCGGCTGCACGGCGACGGTTGCCGACCTCGACGAGTTTCCGGGCCCCGAGGCTCCCGAGTGCGCCGGGGGGGACTTCCGCCGGTGCACCTGCGATGACGGCCGGACGGGGGAGCAGGCCTGCGAACAGGAGGGCGGCGGCTTCCTGCCGTGCGGGTGCGCCGTGGCCCTCGACGGCTTCCCTGACCTGACGGACGCGACCCCGGACGAGGGCTGCGTCCTGTGCGACGTGGCCGCATCCCGGTGCGAGGGCCGGCCCGTGGCGACCCTGTGCGGGCACGTCTGCGCCTCGGAGCGCATCGCCGACGCGGACCGGGAGTGCATGCAGCGGCGCATGGTCGGCGGACGGTGCCAGGCCGTGGAGCTGGCGTCGTGCGTCGGCGTCGGGGGCGGCGAGGGAGAAGGTGAGGGAGAAGGTGAGGGGGAAGGCCCGGACGGGCAGGACACCTGCGGGTCCGTGCGGGCGCTCATGGATCGGGGCCTCGTCGATCCGGACTGCGGGGTCCTGGCCGCCGCGCCGCCCCTGGATCGGGGCGGGCTGATCACCCTGATCGCCGGCGCCCGCCGCCTGGCCGACGCCCCGGCGTGTCAGAGGTGCCCCGAGGGGGTCCACGACGACGTGGGCGGCGGCGTCCCCGAGGGGCTCGCCCGGGCGGCGTCGTGCCTGGCCCACCTGTCGTGCGGCGGACAGGGTCCCGGCGTCGTGGAGTCGTCGGGCGCCCTGCGGCCCATCGAGCGGCCCACGCGCCAGGAGCTGGCGTGGCTGGTCACGGGGGCCTGGTGCCTGTCAGACGAGGGCGTGCCGGCCGCGACCTGCGCAGACCGTGACGACGGGCCCGAGGACCGGCGCTCGGCCCTGGACGTAGCGTGCGCCAGGGGGATCCTGGACTGCGAGGCGGGCTGCGCGCCGTGGGACGTGCCGCCGGCCTTGGACGCGGCGCGGGCGGTGGCCCGGGCACTGGAGGTGGGCGGCGATGGACCCCCGGCGGACGCCCTGTTCCACCCGCTCTGCGCCCTGGGCCCTTGCGTGGACGACGACGGCGACGGCTTCGGCGTGCAGGGCTGGTGCCCGGACGAGGCCGACGTCGGCCGGCCGGCGGACTGCGACGACGACCACGGCTCGGCCTTCCCCGACAACCCGGCGGGGGACGCCACCTGCGATGGGATCGACGACGACTGCGACGGGGTGACGGACCAGGAGTTTCCCGTGGGACAGGCGTGCGACGGGGACGACGACGACCTCTGCGCCCACGGCACGTGGACGTGCGACGAAGCCCAAGACGGCGTGGAGTGCGTCGACGAGGCGCCCGCCGGCCTGGTCGAGGTCTGCGACGGGCAGGGCGCGGACGAGGACTGCGACGGGCTGGCGGACGAGGGCTTCGACCTGCAGACCGACCCGGACAACTGCGGGGCGTGTGACCGATCCTGCGTCGCGCCGGACCACGCCCGGGCGGGCTGCCGGGCCGGGGAGTGCGCCGTCGTGGGCTGTGACGGCGGCTGGACCGACGACCCGGACGAACCGGGCGCCGACTGCCTGCACGAGTGCCAGGCCGCCGAGCCGCCCGTCGAGGCGTGCAACGGGGTCGACGACGACTGCGACAGGGCCACCGACGAGGGGTTGGACCTGTCCGATGACGACCTGGACGGGGTCCCCGCCTGCCGGGACAACTGCCCGGACCTGTCCAACGCCGACCAGGCCGACGGCGACGGCGACCGGGTCGGCGACCTGTGCGAGGACGCGGACACCGACGGGGACGGGGTCGTGGACGGACGGGACAACTGCCGCGCCGTGGTCAACGCCGACCAGGCCGACGGCGACGACGACTCGATCGGAGATGCGTGCGACCTCTGCCCCGACGTCGATCACGACGACAACGGGGACGCCGACGGCGACGGGGTGGGGGACCCGTGCGACGTCTGCCCGCTGGTCGCCGACCCCGGGCAGGGCGACCGGGACGGCGACGGGTACGGCGACGGGTGCAACCTGTGCCCGGACCTCGACCACGACGACAACGGGGATGGGGATGGGGATGGCGCGGGCGACCCCTGCGACGTCTGCCCCGACGTGCCCGACCCGGACCAGCGGGACCTGGACGTCGACGGGGCGGGCGACGCCTGCGACCCCGACCGGGACGGGGACGGCCTGGACGACGGCGACGACGGCTGCCCCGACATCGCCGACGACGGCACGGACGCCGATGAGGACGAGGTCCCCGACGCCTGCGACGACGACGACGACGACGACGACGTCGACGATGACGACGACAACTGCCCGCTGGCGCCCAACGCCGACCAGCTCGACCCCGACGGCGACGGCGTGGGCGAGGCCTGCGACCCGGCGGGGGGCGTCCCCCCGGCGCCCCAGGGCCTCGTGGCCGCTTTCCGGGGCGGGGCGGTGGCGCTGTCGTGGGGGCGCGGCCCCGCCGCCGACGTGGTGGGCTGGCACGTGGACCGGTCCGTCGCCGGCGGCCCGGCCGTGCGCCTGACCGGCGACGCCCCGTCGGAGGAGGCGTCGTGGCGCGACGAGGCGGTGGAGCTGGGCGTGACCTACGCCTACACGGTGGTCGCCGTGGACGCCGACGGCCACGCAAGCGCCCCGTCGGGCCCGGCGACCGCCACCCCCAGGGCGGGCACGACCCTGCGGGGCCTGGACATCCTCCTCGGGCAGGACGCCACCTGGACCGAGGACGCCAGCCCCTACCGCCTGCCCCAGGGCCTGCGCGTGCAGGCCGGGGTGACGCTGACCGTGGAGGCCGGGGTCACTGTGCTGGTGGGCCCGGCGTCCATCGTCGTCGTCGGCGCCCTGGTAGTCCGGGGCCTGGCCGGCCGGCCGGTGGTGTTCGCCAGCGAGTCCGACGACCCGCAGCCCGGGGACTGGGGCGGCGTCGAGTTCGCCGAGGGCTCGGCACCCCTGGTCGCCGACGGCGAGCGGCGGCGGTCGGGCAGCCTGCTGTCGGGGTGCGTGGTGGAGCACGCCGGGGGCTCGGCGGTGCGCAACGCCGGCGGCGGCGGGCTACCGCTCATCGACGGCTGCACCTTCCGGCACAACCGGGCGGCCGACGGCGCCGGCGGCGGGGCGGTGCGGGCGGACGGCGGGGTCCCGGTGGTGGTGCTGCGCTCGGTCTTCGAGGACAACGCCGCCGCCGGCGACGGCGGGGCCATCGCCGTGGTCGCCGGCGGCGGACGCATCGTCGGCAGCGCCTTCCGGCGCAACGCCGCGGGCGGCGCCGGCGGGGCGATCGCCCACGGCGGCGGCGGCACCTTGCTCGTGATCGGGTGCCGGTTCGAGGACGACGACGACGGCGGCGGCGGGGCCCACGCCGTGCTCATGCGCCCGGGCGACACGGTGCTGTGGTCGTCGCTGCCAGGCGACGGGCACCGGGTGGGGTGCGCGGGCGGCGTGGGCCCGTGCGAGGCGACGGGCGACTGGTGGGGGACGGCCGAGCCCGCCGCCGTCGCCGCCAAGGCGGGCCCGGGGGTGGCGTGGGACCCGCCGCTGTCCGCCCCCGTGCCCCCCGAGGCGGTCTTCCTGGGCGGCCCGCAGACCGGCGGCCTGCTCATTGACGACCCCGGGGGCTACTGGGTGTACGAGTCCGTCACCGTGTCGGGGCTGACCGTCGGACCGGGGATGACCCTCGTCTTCGCGCCCGGCGCCGGGCTGACGGCGACCGGGGGCCGGGTGCTCCTGGCGGGGACGGCGGCCCGCCCGGTGACCCTGACCGGGGCGCGCGTCGGGGATGCCCCCGCCGCGCCGGGGTCGTGGCTCGGGCTCGGGCTGCAGGCGGACGTACAGGCGGCGGTGCTGGGCGACGCGGGCCAGGTCGTGGCGGGGTCAGCCCTGCGGCACGTGCGCATCTCGGCCGCCGAGCGGGCGCTGTCGTTGCAGGTCGCCTCGCCACACGTCTCCCACCTGTCGGTCACCGCATAGCGCGCGGGGCTGTCGGTGTCGGGGGAGTCGTCGGCGACGGTGGTGGCGTCCCGCTTTTCGGGCCTCACCGGGCCGGCCTGGGAGATCGGCGGCGCCTCGACGCCGGCCCTGCGGGGCGTGGAGGTCACCGGCGTGGTCACGGACGACGACGTGGTGATCGTCTCGGGCTCGGCGGCCCCGACCATCGCCGGGTGCTCCCTGCACGACAACCCGGCCGGGGCCGACGCCCAGGCGGCCCTGGTCGCCCTGGCCACCACGGACCGGGCGGCCTCGATCACGGCCTCGAACCTCGTGCAGGCCGGCCGCCTGGCGGTGCGGGTGGACGCCCCGGTCGGCGACGGATCGGCCTTCGACCTGTCGAACAACTGGTGGGGGACCGACGACGGCGACGCCATCGACGCCGGGGTCTTCAGCTTCCCCGACTCCCTGGACGTGGCCCTGGCGGCGTGGGACCCGCCGGTCGCCGGCCCGGTGGCCCTGGACTCCGACGGCGACGGCGCCGCCGACGCCGTCGATCCCTGCGCGCTGTTGGCGGGGGCCGACCCGGCGGACGGGGACGGCGACGGGGTCCCCGACGCCTGCGACCTGTGCCCGGCGGACGCCGACGCCGACCAGGCCGACGGCGACGGCGACGGCGTGGGCGATGCCTGCGATGCCTGCCCCGGCGTGCCCGATCACGTCGATCTGGACGAAGACGGCACGCCGGACGTCTGCGACGACAACGACGACGGCGACGGCGTGGCCGACGACGACGACGCTTGCCCCCGGCGGGCGGTGTTCAACGCCTGGGGCTGCGAGTGCCCCGAGGTGCCGCAGGGCTGGGTGTGCGTGCCGCCGGGCGGCGCTGCACAGACAGCGTTGCTCTTCAAGGCGACGGAGGTCACCCAGGCCGAGTGGCGCACAGTGATGGGAGACGAGCCGGCACCTTCGCACGAAGGATGTGACGACTGCCCGATGGACCGAGTGAGTTGGCTCGATTCTGTGGCGTACTGCAACGCCCTGTCTGCGGCTGAGGGACTGACGCGCTGCTACGTCCAGGACGAGGAAGCCGACGACGGCTGGGCCTGGCCCGCTGGTGTGGCCTGCGAGGGCTACCGGCTGCCGACGAGGGGAGAGTGGGTTTACGCGGGCCGGGCGGGAGCGGGCGGTGACTACCTCAACGGTCGGTTTTTTCGAAGCAACGACTGCGCCGAGGCCCTGGAAGACCTCGGCGATACCGCTTGGTTCAAGTGCAATTCAGGGTACGATCCCCACCCGGTCGCCCAGAAAGCCCCAAACGCTTGGGGGCTATTCGACGTCCACGGCAACGTCTATGAGTCGGTCTGGGACAGGGTGGGCGACACCCGCACGAGCCTCGGCGGAATGTGGGGCTCCGACGCAGATCAGATGATGTTTCACAGGGGGTGGCTCTTCTCAGCGGGGCACCGCAACGAAGGGTGGGGCTTACGCCCCGCGAGGTCGGTGATGCCGTAGCTGGACCGGCCAGCGTCGCCGAGAGACCTCATTCGGCTCCGACCATCGGCTCGGCGGATAGTATCTCCTAACCGCAGTCAAGCGCCGCCGTCGGCTCTTCGGTACCCGTCGCTCGCTGGCGATCCACAGTCAGGACTTCCGGCGCTCACCGCCTGAATCCAGAACTCCTGACATGCCCCCCAGGTAGCTGAAGCCTGGTGCGGGCCGCTGGCCTCAGGGTATGCCGCGGGGGACGGTATGCCGCGGGGGACGGTGTTGAATAGTTAACCAACTCGCCCTGCGTATGCCGCGGGGGACGGTGTTGAATAGTTAACCAACTCGCCCTGCGGCCTCGCTGCCGGTGCGAGTTGACCGACGCCCCGCGCCTCCCCCTGGCGGGCGCCGGCGCCGCCCCGCAGCGGGTCCGGCGGTCAGCTCAGGGGGCCCGGGTGTCAGCCCCGGCCCAGGCCCTCGAGCTCCCTGCGGAGGCGCTCGACCTCGGCCTCCGCACGGTCGGCGCGCTCGCGCTCGGCCTCGGCGCGCTCGCGCTCCTCCCCGGCCGTGCGCAGGAGCGCCTCGGCGTCGGGATCCCAGAGGCGCAAGGTCCCCCCGTGCTCCCGGAAGTCGAGCCCGGTGACCAGGCTGTGCGCGGGGAGGTCCACGACGGCCTCCCGGTACAGGCCATCCACCAGGCGAAAGAGCTGGAAGTGGGGCCTCAGGTACTGTCGCAAAGGGTCGTAGAGCACGTACTCCCGGACCCCGAGGTACTCGTACAGCCCCTTCTTGGCACCCAGGTCGTTGGCCTTGGTGCTGGGCGAGCTGATCTCGAAGACGAGGTCGGGGGCGCGGCCGTCCTCCTCCCAGACCTTCCAGGTCAGCCGGTCGCCCGGTGGCCGGCCCAGGACCAGGAACACGTCGGGGGCCACGGACTGATGCGGGTCGCCCTGCACGTAGTACATGAGCATGTTCGCGCCCACGTAGGCGTCGTCCCGCCCGGCGTAGCGACCGGCGAGGGCGAAGTGCAGGTCCATCATCAGGCCGCGGTGGACGTCCGTCTCAGCCATGGGCAGGCCGTCGCTCTCGGGGTAGTAGGGCTCCGGGACGAAGACGTGGCGTTCCGGCTCGCTCATGGACCCCATCCTAGCCTCATGGCGCGGGCGTGGCCAGCTGCGTGCCGCCGGCAGCGGGCGAGGCCCGCGCCTGGCCGGGCGCGGCTCAGGGCGGAGCAGGGCGGCACGGGG
>PVBE012830892.1_pt1 | contig 12052 bp, 6 predicted proteins | sample 1631181 | NCBI WGS metagenome assembly PVBE01 (sample SAMN08397723, study PRJNA350692) | Marine metagenome, whole genome shotgun sequencing project. | isolation source: water | place: Pacific Ocean | collected 2012-04 | reverse complement strand
CATAGCAGGGGTACCCGAGTGGTCAAAGGGGCTGGGTTTAGGTCCCAGTGCGTAGTGCTTCGCAGGTTCAAATCCTGCCCCCTGCACCAACAAAACTGATGGTGCGCTCAATTGAAGTCAGCATGCTCGAACGCCCTGCAATGGCAGGGGTACCCGAGTGGTCAAAGGGGCAGCGTTCAGGTCGCTGTGCGTAGTGCTTCGCAGGTTCGAATCCTGCCCCCTGCACCATCATTTGATTCGGATCCTCTTAGAGCGAATAGTGGAAATCCCACGTTTCTTCATCCCAATCAACCTGTATCCCATCGTACCAATGAATGAAATAGAGACGAGAATGATGCTCCAATTTTCGTAGCTGAAGGGCCTGAATGGGTCAGTTGCCCATTTCTCGTCCCCAAGGACGCCGTCTTCGGTATCTGGAATCCCATCGTTATCGTCGTCGTCGTCTGAAATGTCCGGATCGCCGTCACCATCGAAGTCTGCGACTTCCGCGCCAGGAATCTCATCATCGGAGTCAAGCTCTTCGATGACTACCTCGTCTCCAATCAGGGCTTGAATAGGGCACCCCAGTTCATTTCCGGGTAAGGCTAGGAGATTGATGAAGTCTTCAGTACTGGAACTGATACCCGGTACGAATTGGCACTCATCGGCGTTATTGCCCACTCCATCTCGATCGCTGTCCATCCACTCCGTGGGGTCGTCGGGGAAGGCATCTGAGTTGGGACCCTGGTCCGCATGGCCGTCTCCATCGGAGTCGGACCATCTCCAGTCATCTAAGGGGAATGCATCGGTACCGTTCGCCCCATCGCTGTTCATGGTGCAAGGAACCGGATTTAGCCACCCGTCTCCATCACAGTCAGTGTCTACATTGTTCCCGATGCTGTCGCCGTCAGTGTCATCGGTCTCATTGGCATCGAATGGGAATGCGTCCCCCTTTGCAGAGGCATAGCAGTCTGGGATGTTGTCCCCGTCTTGGCTCGGGCCAGCATTGGATGGGGGGATAAGGTCCGGCCTCCAATATGTGGTGTCGTCACATCTTCCATCATTATCGTCATCTGCGTCAGAATTGTCTCCAATTCCATCGCCATCTGCATCTGACCACTCGTTCCCGTCATTCGGGAACACGTCGAAGATGTCTCTCCTGCCATCTCCATCGTCATCCTGGTCTTCGTTGTCGCCTATTCCATCGCCGTCTTTGTCTTCCCACTCACTTTGATCCATTGGGAATGGGTCATCTGTGTCGTTGACCCCGTCATTGTCGTCATCCACGTCGATGCTGTCTGGAATCCTGTCGCCATCGGAGTCAGCCGATACGTCTGGGTCTAGCCAGTCGTAGTCATCCCCGTTCAGTACGCCATCGTTGTCTGCGTCGGTGTCGAACTGGTCTGGTATTCCATCGCCATCGAAGTCAGAGAAGCACAAGTCGAAGAACGTGGATGCCTCCTCCAAAGTCGATTGTCCGCTGGGGCAAGGGGTCTGGGAAGTAGACGCTGCCTCCGAAACGTAGTATCCTCTGGATGCAGGAGTGCATGCCGATTGCCCCTTCAGGCTGGAGTAGTAGCCAGCAACACACCCAATCTGGGTTGTTTGGCCGGATTGTGGGACCATGAATCCCCTGTCAGCAAGGATGCACGTAGTCTGGGATGGATCTGGTTGGTATGTCCCGGGTGAGCATGGCAGTTGCTCCTTCGAGCCATGACCCAGATCTATCGCTGTAGGGCTGTTCCTGCTGGTCGAGGTCCCATCTCCCAATTGCCCGACTTCGTTAGCCCCCCAGCAATGGAGGGACGCATCCACTAGTGTTACGCATGAATGCCTCTGACCTACGGATACAGATGTTGCGTTCTCACCTAGGTTGACAATTGTGGGGGTCGTGCTGCCAACTAGTGAACCATCTCCCAGCTGCCCGTTGTTGTTATCCCCCCAGCAGGCTACCTCTCCGGAGTCGAAGAGCGCACAGCTGTGGAATAGCCCAACCTGGACCGTTGAAAGTAATTGGTTGGCATCCAGTGGGACTGAAACTGGCGAGTTTGAGTTCCCATTGCCGCCGTTCCCCAATTGCCCGTATGCGTTGTATCCCCAGCAGAACATGGCCCCATCATTCACACCCATGCAGGTATGCATCGCCCCCGCGTCTAGTGAAACCGCGCTACTGTTGCTTGGAATCGAGATTTCTACTGGAGTTCTCCTATCGGCGTTGGTGCCGTCGCCAATTTGCCCGTTCCAGTTGTCACCCCAGCACATCACGGTTCTGTTTGACGTGATAGCACAGGTGTGATATGAGCCCGCAGATACTGATAGTGAATCTTCGTCCCCCATGTCCACGAGAACCGGACTTGACCTATCTTCGGTAGTGCCGTCCCCCAGCTGTCCGTTGCTATTCTGTCCCCAGCACTTGATGCTGCGATCATTCAGGACAGCACAGGTATGGGATTCCCCCGATGAGATACCTATCGCGCTCATTCCTTGACCCAGATCTACTGGTACTGGAGAAGTCCTCTCAATTTCAGTCCCATCTCCCAATTGCCCGAATTCGTTGGAACCCCAGCAACGGACCGAACCGTCATCCAATACTGTGCACGTGTGGTATGAGCCCGCGGAAATCTCCACGGCTTTCCTCCCTAGTGGCATCGATGACTTCTCAGGCTCTAGGCTTGGCGATCTGGAACTATCTCCCAACTGCCCGTTGCTGTTCTCTCCCCAGCAGCTTACTGAGCCGTCATCTAGAATAGCGCAGGAGTGCGCTGCTCCAGAGGTAATTTGGAGCAGGACTGGAACGCTGTGTCCGGATTCCGCCCATTTGCATGCATCTATAGAACTCTGGCCGTACAGGTCGTTGTACTGCCCTGCAGGACAGGGGGTCCCCTCAGCTGCCCCTGGGGCAGGAACGTAGTATCCTGGCTCTGCATCATCGCAAGAGGTCTGTCCAGAGAGCCTCTGGAACTCCCCAGTGTCACATTCGGATTCTGACGTCGCACCGTTTGAGTCAACATAGTGTCCGGGGTTCGCCGGAGTCATTACGGTGTTACCGGTCCCGCTAACGAAGTAACCTGGAGTGGCCTGCCTGCAGGTGAATCTCCCGTATGAACCGGCGGAGCAATCAGCTGCAACTGTGGGGTTGCTGTCATCACTGTCATCGTTAGATGGGAAACCATCGCCATCGCCATCAGAGCCAATTCCTACTTCGAAGATGTTGAGATCGCCGTTATCGTTCCAGTCCCTCTCAGAAGATCCGATGTAACTCCACCTAGAGATCTCGAATTCAGATGGTGAGTTGCCAAGTGAGAGTGCCCCCGAGTTGCTCCCGCCCCCCCAGCACCTAGCCAAGTCATTGCTGCCGACTACACATGTGTAGGATCCTCCAGATGATATCGATAATGCGCCTAGGTTATTCCCCAGTTCGATTGCAACGGGGGTCGAGATTTGTTCAGAGTTGCTTCCATCACCCACTTGTCCATCGGCACCTCCTCCCCAGCAATGCAGTGAATCGCTAGAATCAACAGCACACGTGTGATCACGCCCAGAGTCGATTGTAATTGCACCCGATAGTGTTGCTCCGACCGTGGAAGCATCGTTCTGTTGGTTGGTCCCGCCATCTCCCAACTGCCCCTTGCTATTGTCGCCCCAGCATTTCACATTGTTCCCCTGTAGCAGTGTGCATGTATGCGATCCACCTGCGGATATGGCTACGGCATTACCCCCTACTGTGACAGTGGATGGGCTGCTTGACGAGGTAGTGGAACCTATACCTAGTTGCCCATAATCGTTGGAGCCCCAGCATTTCAGAGCCCAACTCTTGGTGATTGCGCATGTGTGGCTCCCTCCGGCTGAGACCGCTAGTACCATCTCCCCTATGTTGACTGTCACGGGGGTGCTACTGTCTGTGGTGGTCCCGTCCCCGAGCTGGCCGTGGTTGTTCCTCCCCCAGCACTGTAGGCTGGCATCGTCCATAATGGCGCACGTATGCCATTCTCCCGAGGAAATTTGTACTGGTACCCCCGACAGGGTAGCCTCTACGGGTGTAATTGAATGCGAATTGGTCCCGTCCCCGAGCTGGCCGTAGTTGTTCCTACCCCAGCATTGCAACTCCCCATTGTCAAGTATTGAGCAAGTGTGATCACTCCCAGAACTGATTGAAGTTGCGGTTCTGGCCGAATCAAGGCTAACCTCCGTCATCGTCATCCTGTCAGTTGTGGTCCCATCTCCCAATTGCCCGAATTCGTTGGAACCCCAGCACTGTAGGCTCGAATCATCCAGAATCGCACAAAGGTGGTCGTCTCCTGCCGTCATCGTGGTTTCAGTGAAGATTGACCCAGATTGGAAACCTGGCTCGTTATACCCGTCCGAAACAGGATGGCGCATGTCAGTTAGGACCCCATCGCTAGCCGCCAAGTAGTACTTCTGGGACCCATCAACAACATTCACCCCTGTGACAATTACTTCCCAGTCACCCGCATCAGGGGAATCTATGGAAATTCCGACTAGGTTGTTGACGTCATCGTTGGCATATGTCTGCATAGCTCCAGTGGGGCTTTTCAGGAAGATGTCCAAGTCGTTCCTGAGTTGAGTTCCTGCTGAGGGGGAGTTCTCGACTTCATTCCAAGAGAGAACCACTCTCAAACTGGGGATCCCCGTATCGGGGACGCTCAATTTGAAAGAGTGACTATCCGATGTCGTGATTTCGATACCTTCTGAGAAGCCGCTTCCCATGGCTCTCTCGAGGTCTACCCTTCCCCAGCCCTCGTGACTGTTCGGGGCCTTTTCTGCGGCACCATTCTCACCATCGCCGCCGGAGGTGTACTGACCTAGCATGTCATGTGCAGAAGCACTCAGAATGGCCTTAATCAGAGCAGACTCGGGACAGTTGTCGCTAGCTGAGTTGTAAGCAAGGTTGCAATTGTACCCATGAGCGTTTAAGTGCTCGATTACTAGAGCTACGCTACCTGCAGTAATTGGGGTCGCCATGGAAGTTCCACGCTTCACAGTGTAGTGGTCCCCCAAGTCTGAACCGGTATCCCTGAGGGAAGTTTTTGTCGAGTGGATCCAAGTTCCAGGTGCTACGATGTCTGGCTTGATTCGCCCATCGCTAGTAGGGCCTCTGTTGGAGAAAGCCGCCATCCCCTCTGAATTATCTCCTTCAAGATCAGTTTTGATGGGAGAGCCATACCAATCGCAATTTCCACATACACTGAAGTAACTCCGTGAGTGCATTGCCAGGGTGTTTCTAACGTTCTCAGATGCCCCTATCGACAGGATGTTCTTCGCCGTGGCCTGTCTATTCAGGGCTCCCAGATTCACTTCGCCATCCTGGCCACCCGGGCAATTTGCAGAACCGAACGAGGTGTAGTAGCAGTCCCTGCCGTCATTCCCCATCGCGAATAAAACCGTCAGATCCTGGTATTGATTGGCGGCTGCATCTAGTTCCATTGTGTCCGTTGAGTAGTACGCCCAGCAGGACGACGTAGCACCGCACGCATCCGGGCCCACTCCCCAGGAGTTGGTGTGAACCCTGGCTCCGGCTCCATGGGCCTCGGCATATGCGTCTTCGTAACTAGGAGGGGCCAGGGAACCGTCATTGTTCCCATAGCCAACTGCTTGCATGAAAAGCTGTGCCCCCGGGGCCATTCCGCTATTGTCCTCTCCCGTCGGCGAGTTGCTACCGTCTCCCAGAACAGAGCCTGCGACATGCGTTCCATGGCCATTGTAGTCGTTAGGGCCACCGGTTCCATCGGAGCACACACCACAGTTGTTGTATGATACGACACCCATAATTCTGCCAGCGAAGTCTGCGTGTATTCCAGAATTCAGAGTATTGCAGTTGGGTAGGCTACTACACTCCACTGCAGTATCTAGGCCGGAGTCCATAACTGCAACGATTACCCCATCACCAGTAACTGCCCCGCCATGACTCATCATGTTCGTTGAGTCGGCAACCCAATTCGCTCCGATTATTTCGGAAGCTTGTTGATTGTCAAACTTTGGAGAATAAATCGGCTCGATCCATTCGATGAATGGTTGCTCAGACAACGTCTCTATTTCCCTTGCATCTACTAGTACATCTACGAACCTTTCGAGCCTATAGTCCCTCAACTCGACTCCAGTCTTCAGTAAATCAGCCATGTGGCCAGAGCCAGAGAGAAGGGTCCTGACTAGGTATTTGTCGCCCTCCATCTTAGCGTTATCATTCGACTCCCCATGCAGTATGGGAAACGTATCCGGAGCAATCTTGTCGATATTTGCTAGACGAAATGCTCCAATAACCCCTGCATCATGAAGAGTTGCAGGACTCAGTCGAGGTACATCGCAATGGAATCCCTGGGGTGCGAAGAATGTCCTACATTCCATCCCCATTTCTTCAAGCTCACTCTTCCAATCTGAAGGGATCGGATACTCGTGACCCAGTGCATGCCAGCCTGAGACAAAGCCCTCCCCGGTCACTTGCTCCCAGTCTTTGATTGGAACATAGCTTGCCGTTCTGTAGTATAGCGCCGCCTTCCCTGTGTTCCCTTCTTCCCAATTCCAGCCGTGAGAAGGATCTTCGAAGTCCACTGAACTTTGATCGAATGGTAAGAAGCTTGGAACCTCGATAGTTTCCTTCTTCTCCGCTATATCTTCCAGGTCTTGGGAACCCGTGCCAAGTTGGCTGATAGAAAGAACAGTGGGGAGAATCATTACCGCCACTAGTATCAGAGACAGGCGGGACCTCACCGCGTTGCCACTCGACATACTCCTCCTACGTAGTAGGAGGACATTAAAATTGCCTCCGCACTTTTTCTCGACCATACTAACAATTTAATCACAATCAGAAACTCAAGTTTGCAGAATTGAACAGTAGTTTCCGTGACAAATATCACATACGCCCGACCCACTCGTCTGCTTCCAATGGACGAAGACATCCTTCCGTCAACATCCCTCGAGCACGAGGAAAAACAATCCACTGAAGACAATACTAACTCTGAAGCGGATGACCGGATAGACATAGAATTGGACAGGATTAGGGATAGGCGCGAGAATCCAGGTCAGAGTTTTCTGTACAACACAGTAGTCCCCCAGACATTCGACGACTACACTTTGGTCTTCGGACTTATGGCCGGCCTGATCTTCTTCGGCTCGATATCCCTTGCCTCGTCTGGACTAATTATGGGAGATTCAATCGCTATCGATGATGCACTCTCTGGAACAATTCTCGACCCAAATGATTGCGTTGACAAGAGGGGTGAGGTTTGGATAGACACATGGGTCGAGAAAGATGATCTGAGAATCGAAAGCCACAACGTCCCAGCATCCTCTTCTTCGGTAATTTCTGTTTTTGTCTGGAATGCGTCAGCCGCCAATGAATCTCAAACCGAAACTGCTCCAGAAATAGAACTCAGAGCAGGTGGTCTCGGAGACCTGGAATTGGAACTCATTAAGGATGATCTGGCTGATGGTGACTACTTTGTGAGAGTAGTCGTATTCTTTTCGGAAAACAGCTCAAATGACTGGTCAGATTTGCCCGAAGATGAGATTTCCGAGAAGAAAAACGAATCATTGAGCCAAGAGGGAGACCCAGGATTTACCACAAAGGATGTAGAAATAGAGTTGCATACCAGCGCTTCTTCATCTCTATTCGGATCCGATGAGACCCATAGGAAGATGAAGGAATTCGATGATGACAAAAGAGCCTGTTTCACCATCCAGAGAATGGGGGTGTGGGGATGGGGATTGATGGGGGCAGAGTGGGTTGGAGGTAGAGAGACTGCAATGCTCACAGGAGGAAACGCAGAAGTCCCGCCTTGGTACATGGCCATGGTCTCACTTGGAATGTCCGTCTTCTTCCTTTGCGTCCAATACCCACTAATGCACAGATTGTACCATAGGGACACAGATGATCTACTGTCCAGTGAGCAAATGGAGAGGCTAATCTCCAGAACTATAGAAAATGCCTGCAAGAGGCTACAAATTAATCCAGATTTGGAATCTATAAGAATTCAGGATCGGGCAATATCAGTAGACGTTTTCATTCAGTACAGAACTACAAGGAAGACGATCATGTCCCCAATCGAAGTCAAAGGAACAATTATCAAAGATATCCTGAATGAGTTCCGAATATTTGGAGAGATGAGGCCTCTCTCCAGATAAAGACGGTTTGCACAGACCCAAATGATGGCCAGGGAGAAACTTCAGATTTCGAAACGTTCGATGCAGGGAGAGTTGCCCTATCTGATGACTACAGCGAATTCTTCTCCACGATCGGGCGGTTCGGAAAAATCGAGGAATCGTTCAGGGAAAGCATGTCGAGATGGTTCAGGAAACATGACGTAGCAGACTATGGTTCTGCAATTATGGCAGATGAGGATGCCGTCTTCGTCAGGGTAATCTACCGACCAGTCACGAAGTTCGCTTACTTCCTGTTCAAGCCTACTTATGAGCATCTTCAAGGAGACCTGAGAGAACAATTAGGATCAGACCTTGAACACCTCTTGGATGGCCGTGAACTGGTAGTTAGTGCTAGGAACGAGAAATCAACGTTGGGGGATCGAGCGGTAGCAGGAAGGGTTGAGCAGGGCTCAGAAGAGCACACAGGAGAGGCAATGGTGGCGAAGAGAGGTGGCATCCCAGGGGCCCTGTTGCAGAACCCCTTCATGGGGGACATCCTATCTTCGGTGGAGTATGTGGCTCACAAGAATATGAAGAGAATTGACAGGTACGGCTTCCCGTTCCTGATAGTCTTCGTCTGGATCCCTTTCATGGCTAGCGGCGTACTTGTTGGGGCAATGCTTGGTCTGGTAGCCAGAATGAGGTTCCAGAGGGTTCTCGCCGCGTGCTTCATTGGCGGCACGGCAGCCTCGATAACATGGGCCTACACTGCAAGGGGCATAATCGAGGTCATGGAGCGATATCACGCAGAGGCGTTCATCCCATTCGTCATCCTGCTAGCAATAGGATTCACATGGCTCAAGATTAGGGACAACAAAAGACACAGAAGAGAAGAGTTGTTCAAGGAATCCATGTCATTCTTTGCAGGAGCCTCAGAGTAATGCCCTTCGGAAGTAGAGATAAGTCAATAGAAGTGAATTGAAATTGTGGTGAAATAGATGGAAAATATACTGAAAATGCGCAATATAAGACGGCACTATGTGATGCCATCTGGGACTGTAAAGGCCCTTGATGGGATAGACTTGGAAGTCAGTGAAGGAGAGAGGATCATCCTACTCGGGCCATCTGGTTCGGGGAAGACAACTCTGCTAAACTGCCTCTCTGCGTTGGATAGCCCGACCTCGGGAAGCTACTCTTTCTCAGGATCATTAGTGCCTTCAAACGACTCAGAGAAAATGACAAAGTTCAGGAGAGACAACATAGGATACGTATTCCAATTCTTCAATCTACTCCAGGATCTAACCGTTCTGGAGAATCTCCTGCTCATCCAGGAACTATCCGGTAGTAGGGACGAGGAGAGGGCTAGGGAACTGCTCGGCCTCGTCGGGCTTGCTGAAGAAATCGACAGATTCCCTGCTGAGATTAGCGGAGGTCAGCAGCAGAGGGTCGCAATCGCAAGAAGCCTAGCCAAGACTCCTCGTCTCCTACTAGGTGATGAACTAACAGGAAACCTCGACTCGAAGACCTCAACTGCAGTCATGGAAGTACTAGTCAAGGCGTGTGAAGCAGAGGGGATAACCTGCGTTTTCGTAACCCATGACGAGTCCTTGGTCGAATTCGCAACCCGGGTAATCAGAATCGATAGCGGAAAGATTCTCTCCGACGAGAACGTAGAGTGAGATGCATATGCTAGTCCTCCTAACCAAACGACTCGCGAGAAGTCTACTGAGGACGAAACTCAGGCTAGCTGCAGTATCTGCAATGGTCATGGTCGCAGTTTTCGCTGGCATTTCATTTGCGGCTTACGCTCACACCGTTTCTGGGATGTACGATGAAATCTACGAAGACAGCGACCAAGGCGTCAATCTCCCAGATGTATGGGTGGAGAATCCTAGCGGAACATGGGATGCCAATATGTCGAATATGCTATGCGAGGAGATTTCAAACCAATGGCCCGACTCATTACTCGTCCTCAATGATTGCGAACCACGTCTGAGACTTGACGGCACAATGTTCCTTACCGTAATTGAAGAAGACGAATCAGAGAGGGAAAAACTCGTACCAGCCGTTTGGCATGGGATAGACGAGGGTCGAATCGATAGGGTGTGGATACCTGAACACGACTGCTGTTCCGGAAGGATGGCATCTTCAGATTCCGAGATCGTAATCGACCAAAGAGTAGCATCAGCAATGGAGATTGAATTGGGGGACAATGTTTCTATCGGCGCTGGATCTGGTAGGATGTCTTTCACAGTAGTCGGGATAGGTTTCCAATCCAACCACCTCTACTTCGCACCACAGGGGTCACTGTTTCCGGCAGAACCCGGGACATTCGCTACTGGATATCTAGCCTCCAGTGGTCTCGAGAGGCTTGCAAACATAAGTTCAGGATCCTCCAACATAATCTTGATTGACGTATTGGGGACTCCTGACTATGACATACCTACTACGGATGAAGATGAAGGCACAGATCTCTCCCCCCTAGTCTCCTCAATTGATGAGACGGTCTCAAACTTGGAAGACAGCCCGTCACTAGTTTACGATCGTTCACAAGTCTTCTCGGTGGAGATTCTTCGCGCTGATGCCGAAAGCGCTATGATGTTCTACGTCCCAGTAACCGGGATGATAGCTGCTATCGCCGGAATAACGATTTTTCTAAGCCTGCAGAGACTCGTCCAGTCCCAGTCAAGAGAGATAGCAATCTTGCGAACTCTTGGGATCCCAAGATATGCAATAATGCCCGCGTATTTCCTCATGCCATTGGCGATAGCGGTCGTTGGAGGAGTCTTGGGAGCCATTCTTGCCGTTACACTCGGCGTCCCAGGCATGCTCGGTTTCTACGAGGAGGTCGTGGGGGTTCCAATCCTAGAATCGACCGATATCTTACCCCTGACAGTCCAGATTCTATCAGTGACGATTCTAGTCGTCATGGCTTCCGGTGTGCTACCTGCGATTCAGGCATCAAGATTGCAACCATTGGAGATAATGAGGGGTCAGCATGAGATTAGAATCTCTTCTAGACGGATTCAAGCCATAACTTCCAGACTGCCTGCTACAGTGGGACTCACCGTTCGATCAAGCATTAGGAAGCCAACAAGGCTAGTCTTCACATTTCTAGCCGTTGGCCTCTCAATGCTATTATTCGGCAGCACACTCTTGATGATGTCAACAATGGAGGAAATCACAATTGGAAGCATCGAAGAAGGACAGAACTGGGATGTACAGGCAAACGTGCCTTTCGGCGGTGAAGTCGAAGCGATCGACTGGGCGGAAGAGAAAGGGGCCGAATACCAGAAATTGCTAATCTTCCCAGCCAACCCAGTCAATGACTCCAGAGTAATCACCGCCTATGGGCTCGAAGAGATTTCAACAGGCAGCGATTCGATGATTGTTGTAGACTTGAGAACCGGTTCCATACCTGAGAGTGGAAAACAGACAACAGAGATCCTAATCGACGAGGGTCTTAGCCACTTCCTAGGGTGGCAAGTAGGAGATACTAGGACACTGGTCTTCGGATCAGAGTTGAAGAGTGTCGATATCGTTGGAATCACTCAGGGCGAGGTTAGCAGAACAGTATACTTCCATAGGTCAGATTTGGCCGAAGTAATCGGAATAGAGGCGACTTCGGTGCTGATCAATCTGCCAGAGGGAGTCGAAGCGGATAGTGAACTGGCCGAGGTTTCCTTAGGCATCACCGAGAAGGATGGCCTCATTGCTTCGTATGAGGCAGTGCTTGAACAGCAACAGAGTTTCCTAGGATCAATACTTCTGCTCGGCATTTTAATCGCAATTGTTGTCCTTTTCAACACATTACTGATGAACCTCTCGGAGAGGGATAAGGAGATAGCTACTCTGAGGGTTTTGGGAGCACCAATCAAAAGTTATTGAGGAAATTATTGATAAATTGATTCTTAATCATCCTAATGAGGTTGAATCTTTTAAAGCTGGTAAGAAAAAACTCCTAGGCTTTTTTGTT
>PVBE012705451.1_pt1 | contig 12052 bp, 9 predicted proteins | sample 1631181 | NCBI WGS metagenome assembly PVBE01 (sample SAMN08397723, study PRJNA350692) | Marine metagenome, whole genome shotgun sequencing project. | isolation source: water | place: Pacific Ocean | collected 2012-04 | reverse complement strand
TATACCAGACGGCCCCGACTTTGTCGATAAACCTTTGTCGATAAATGCTTAGCGGCGCGCAGCGGCCCGCTTCACCCGTCGTCGGCGGCGCCACGGCGGCCGATCATCACGTCCCGGTGCACCCATATCCCCATCAACAGGCCGAAACCGAACAGCAACGTCAGCATCGCCGTGCCGCCGTAGGATATGAACGGCAACGGCACCCCGACAACCGGGATCATCCCCATCACCATGGCCATGTTGATGAACACATAAAGGAAGAAGGTGATCGTCACCCCCATGCCGAGCAAACACCCGAAGTGTGATCTGGACCTGAATGAAATGGCGATTCCGTAGATCAGCAACAGCACATAGAGCGCCAACAACCCTAACCCGCCGATCAGGCCCAGTTCTTCCGACAGCATGGTGAAAATGAAATCGGTCTGCATCTCCGGCAAAAAATTGAGGTGGCCTTGGGTTCCCTGCATAAAGCCGCGCCCGGAAAGCCCGCCCGAACCAAACGCGATCTTGGATTGGATGATGTGATAGCCGGCGCCCAAGGGGTCGCTTTCAGGGTTAAGGAAGGTCAACACCCGTTTGCGTTGGTATTCATGCAGGAGCTGCCAAGCGATGGGTGCCGTCGCCAGGCCCAAGACGCCGACCAGGCTGAATTTCCATATCCTGACCCCGGCCATGAAGAATAGACCGGCGGCGGTAATCAACAGGATCAAACCGGTGCCGAGATCGGGCTGTCGCAACACCAATGTGGTCGGCGCAGCAATAATTAACAGCGGCATGATCAGAAACGTCGGGCGGCGAACGTCTTCGATACTGCCGCCGTGGAAATACCGGGCCAACGCCAACACCATGGCGATTTTCATCAATTCCGAAGGCTGCAGGTTGATAAAACCAACATTGATCCAACGCCGCGCGCCCATGCCCATATACCCGGAGATATCGACAGCGACCAACAACAGCAGCACCACGAAATAGATAGCGTACGCATACCGTAGCCAAAGGCGGGTATCGATAACGGCAACGCAAATCATCACCAAAACGCCGAAGCCGAACCTGAGCGCATGAGGCCTGGCCCAGGGATTGACGTCACCGCCGCCGGCGGAATACAGCATGGCGAACCCCACCGAGGCCGTCACCATGACGATAAGTACAAAAAACCAGTGAATTTGCCAGAGTTTCTGGCGAAAGGTCAGTTCCGGGGCGCCGAAGACGTGATCACTCATGGCCGCCTACCCCTTGCCCCGGTATTTGTCGGTGGCGGGCGTCGACACCTGTTGCCCAGTCTCCGGCTTAAGCCCCGGATCGCCGTCCGGAAGGATTCCCGGCTTCGCCGAATTGCGCCGCTGGGCCTCGGCCAAAATGTCCCGCGCGATCGGGGCGGCCACCGAAGAGCCGCCGCCGCCATGCTCGACGACAACGGAAACCGCGTACCGAGGCTTGTCGATGGGCGCGAAGCCGACGAACATCGCGTGGTCGCGTTCCCGCCACGGGATATCCTTGTTTTTCCTGACCCCTTCTTCGCGTTCCGCCTTGGTAATACGCCGCACCTGAACGGTCCCGGTCTTGCCGGCCATTTGCCGCCCTTTTGTTTTGATCCGGGCTTTAAAGGCGGTGCCTTGGGGATTGTTGACGACGCCGTTCATGGCTTGGCGGACCAGTTCAAGGTGGGCCGGCAACAACCCCAGGCTCTCGGGAACCGGATCATCGTCATGATCGCCTTTCGGTATGGAATCGAAGGGATCGAGTTCGGGGTCCAACCGGGGCCGCGTCAACCGGGGCGTCACCTTGACCCCACCGTTGCCAAGCCTTGCCGCCATCACCGCCATTTGCAGCGGTGTCGATAGTAGATAGCCCTGCCCGATCCCGATCAAAACGGTTTCGCCTTGTTGCCAGGGCGCATTCAAGGTCTTTTTCTTCCATTTTCGGGAAGGCACCAACCCCGGCTTCTCGCCAGGCAGGTCAAGACCCAGGACATCGCCAAAACCGAAGCGCCTGGCCATGGCCGCGATGCGATCGATCCCGGTGCGCCGGGCGACTTTGTAGAAATAAACATCGCAGGATTGCATGATGCCGTTGAAGGCATCCATCCACCCGTGCCCATTCTTCTTCCAGCAATGGAAGGTGGCATCGCCGAGTTCCATTTCACCGCTGCAATGAATCCGGTTATCCGGCCCGATGATGCCTTTTTCCAGCGCCGCCAGCAGAACAATCATTTTAAAAGTCGAGCCGGGTGAGAACTGACCGCTGAGCGCCTTGTTGGTCAACGGCGACTTCGGGTCGGACGTCAACTGGGTCCATTCCTCGTTGCTGAGGCCGGTGTTAAAGGCATTGGGGTCAAAGGCCGGAGTCGAAACGAGGGACAATATGTCGCCGTTATGGATATCCATGACCACCGCGGCGCCGCTTTGGTCACCAAACCGCTTGGAGACCATTTTCTGTAATTCCAAATCGATGGTCAGCACGACCTGTTCACCGGCTTGGCCGTCCTGGCGCGATAGCTCGCGGATCACATGGCCGAAGGCATTGACCTCAACCTGTGACGAGCCGCCGGTGCCGCGCAGTTGAAGATCGTAGACCTTTTCGACCCCGGCCTTGCCAATGCGGAAACCCGGTAGCTCCAACAGCGGATCGCCGGTCACTTCCTTGGGCGACACGGCGGCGACATAGCCAAGCACATGCGCCGTTTCCGGGCCAAAGGGATAATGGCGGCTTTGGCCGACATCGATGTTAACGCCGGGAAGATCCGGGGCGTTGACCTCGATCTTGGAGACGACCTGCCAGTCCAAATTTTCGCGAACCGTGGTCGGCACAAACCGGCGATTATGTTTCACCTCGCGGAGGATGCGCCGCCGCTCGCCTGCGCTGATCGGAATGATACGGCTCAGGACATTCAAGGTGGCCTCGATGTCCGGGGTATCCTCGGCATTCAAAAGGACACGGTAATTTTGCTGATTATCGGCCATGGCAACGCCGAAACGATCAACGATGTGGCCGCGCGGCGGCGGCAGCAATCGTAAATTGATGCGGTTTTCCTCGGCCAGCACGCGATACCGTTCGGCCTCGATCACTTGCAAATAATACATGCGCGCCGCCAGCCCCGACAGCAGCACCGCCTTGCCGCCAATAAGAAGGGCGGCGCGTCGGCTGAACAGCTTGTGGCGTTTGGAATCCCGATGCATATCAATCCTGTCTCAGGAACGCGCGTTGCCAGCGCATAAAAACCCAGGCGATGACCGGAAAGCAGCCCAGAGTCATCAAATACTGAAAAAATGCCGTCTTCGGCTCGACCAGGGTGAGGTTGAGAATGGAAATCGCCAACCAGTAAAATATCGCCGCCCCCGCTGCGATCAACGAGAACCCGAGCCAGAGGATGAAAAACGACTTGCCAATGAAAAACTGCTTTTGCGAAAGCACCGCGCCATAAACCGCCAGAAACACCAACGCGTTCACGCCGATCGGGGCCCCGGTCAGGATATCCTGGAGGAGTCCGATCAGGAATACCGCATACGCCGGCAGCAGCCGGGGCCGGAAAACCGCCCAATGATAGATCGCCATCAACGGCAGCAACGGAACCACCCTTGAAAACCCCGGAATATGCAACGGCACGACGTTGATGATCACCAGGGCCAGGGTCAACATCGACGGCGTTAGCTGACGCGCCAACACATCCATGCGATGCCAAAGGCCGGGTTGTTTCATGGCTTCTTGGTATTCCCTGTCCGCCCCCCCCGAACGGATTTCTTGTTACCGCTTGCCGGTATCCGGGACGATGGCGCCGACAAAATTCCAGCCAGCCCAAAATCCAGGAGCCGGATATATTCCAGCCGGTTTCGTTGGACAAACGGCAACACCCCGATGCCGACGTCATTGACCGAGGTCACGATGCCAACCGGAAGTTCGGGCGGCAACGCGCCGCCATGGCCGGAGGTAACGACGCGGTCCCCCGCCGACACGGTTTCACCGGACGGAAGGTGAATAAGTTTCGGGTTGTCCGAATTGTTGCCGGCAAGGATGGCCCGGGTCCGGTTGGGGCCGACCAAAACCGGAATTCGCGAGTTGAGGTCGGTAATCAGGAGAATTCTGGCTGACCTGGAACCGACGCCGGCAACCCGGCCGACCAACCCCTCGCCGGTCATCGCGGCCTGGCCTTTCGCGACTCCGTCCCGCGCCCCGGCATTGAGGATCAGGCTATGGACGAAGGCGCCGCCGGTATCGGCGATGACCCGCGCCGTGATGTAGCCGGGCTCTGGGCCGGGCACGAAGTTGAGCAGGTCCCTGAGATTTTTGTTTTCCGCCTCCAGGCGCCTCGCCGCCGCCTGCCATTGCAATAACTGGGCTTCGTTTAGGCGCAGCCGCACGTTCTCCTTGCGAAGGGCGGCAAGCTCGCGAACTTGATCGACCGCCTTGGCAATGGAATCGGCGGGACGTGATACGGCTTCCAGAATGGGGGCGACAGCATCGGTCACCTGGGCGCGGATATTGTCCATAAGAATCACGTCGACCTTGCCCAGAATCATCAGCCCGACCGCAGCCGCCACCAGCCCGATAAAGGCAAAGCGCTGGGCCAGCCCCCTGATCGGTTGGGTCAGACGGGAAACGGAACGCGGACCTCGTGCCAAGTGATGGCCCTCCTAACGACCTATTAGTAACAGCGGGCGGCGGGTTGCACCGCCTTAAAAACAAACCCTATTTCGCCATCTTCCCTATACGAAATTATGGTTGATAATACATTAATACCGCCACAAATGATCCTGGCATTAGTACATACTTGAGAGCACGTCCTTCAGACGCTTCATTTCCTCAAGCGCCCGGCCGGTCCCCAGCACCACGCAACTCATCGGATCGTCGGCCAGGGACACCGGCAACCCGGTGGCATGGCGAAGCACAAATTCCATATTGCCCAACAGCGCCCCGCCGCCGGTCAACACGATACCCTTATCGACGATATCGGCGGCCAATTCCGGCGCCGTATGCTCAAGCGCCACCTTCACGGTTTCAATGATGGCGCCGACCGGGTCGGCCAGACTCTCCGCCACTTGGCGTTCGGAAACCACCAGTTCCTTGGGCACCCCGTTCATCAGATCGCGGCCTTTGACTTCCATGGTCGCGCCATCGCCCTCGTCGGGCGGGCAGGCAGACCCGATCTCTTCCTTGACCCGCGCGGCACTGCTTTCGCCGACCAGAAGGTTATGGTTGCGGCGGATGTAGCCGATGATCGCCTCGTCCATCTTGTCGCCGCCGACACGCACGGACCTGGCATAGACGATCCCGCCAAGGCTGAGCACCGCGACCTCGGTGGTGCCGCCGCCGATATCAACGACCATGGAACCCGTCGGTTCGGTCACCGGCAACCCGGCGCCAATCGCCGCCGCCATCGGTTCTTCGATCAGAAACACCCGGCGAGCGCCGGCGCTTTCGGCGGATTCCTGAATGGCGCGGCGTTCAACCGCGGTCGACCCCGACGGCACGCAGATGATGACCAAGGGGCTGGTGAAACTGCGCCGGTTATGAACCTTGCGGATGAAGTATTTGATCATTTCCTCGGCGACTTCGAAATCGGCGATGACGCCGTCGCGAAGCGGACGGATGGCGCGGATGTTGCCGGGGGTCCGGCCAAGCATCTGCTTGGCTTCCTCGCCAACGGCAAGGACCTGTTTCTTGCCCTTGACCTCAACGATGGCGACCACCGAAGGCTCGTTCAACACGATGCCCCGTCCCTTGACGTAAACCAGCGTGTTGGCGGTGCCGAGATCAATGGCCATATCAGCCGAAAGAAAACCGAACATACTTGAAAGCATTAAAACCCAAACCTTTTTTGATTAACTATTTCGTTTTCGACGTGTCGCGGCGGTGCCGGGGTATTATGCCCCGGCACCTAACCTATCCTTTATAAAAAACCTAACGCCGCCACGCTAGGCAGAAAGCGCATCGGGCGCGGTTTTTTGTCGTTTCACCATCAACTTGTTCAAGGCGTTCACATAGGCTTTGACCGACGCCACCATGGTATCGGTATCGGCGCCGCGGCCATTAACGGTACGGCCTTCTTCTTCCAGGCGTACCGTGACTTCGGCCTGGGCGTCAGTGCCCCCGGTCACGGCGTGAACCTGGTAAAGCTGTAGCCGCGCCTGATGGCTGACCAGTTCCTTGATGCAATTAAACGCCGCATCAACCGGCCCATCACCGGTGCCCTTGCACGACAAGGTCTCGCCATCGACTTCCAGTTCCAGTTCTGCCGTCGGCGGCTGATGCTTGGTGCCGCACAATACCTCAAGGGAAATCATCCTGATTTGGTCGTTGGTACGGACCACCTCATCATCGACCATAGCGATGATATCCTCGTCGAAGATATCCTTCTTTAAATCGGCCAGATCCTTGAACCGCTTAAACGCAATCTGAACCGCGTTATCACCCAGGTCATAGCCCAACTCTCTTAGCTTTTCGGTAAAGGCATGACGGCCCGAATGCTTGCCCAGGACCAGCTTTGACTGGCTGAGCCCAACCGATTCCGGGGTCATGATTTCATAAGTGCCGGCATGCTTGAGCACACCGTCCTGATGGATGCCGGCCTCGTGGGCAAAGGCATTGGCGCCGACAATGGCCTTATTGGGCTGGACCGCGAAGCCGGTGACGCCCGACACCAATCTTGATGCCTTCATGATGTTTTCGGTCTTGACGCCCGACGTGAACGGCATGGCATCGGAACGGGTCCTGAGCGCCATGACGATTTCTTCCATGGCGGCGTTGCCGGCACGTTCGCCCAGCCCATTGACGGTGCATTCCACCTGCCGGGCGCCGGCTTTGACGGCGGCGAGCGAGTTGGCTACGCCTAAGCCCAGGTCGTTATGGCAATGGACCGACACCACCGCCTTATCGATGTTAGGCACGCGGTCGATCAGCATTTCGATCAAGCCGGTGAATTCCTCGGGCACGGTATAGCCAACCGTATCGGGAATATTGACGGTACCGGCGCCGGCGTCGATGGCCGCTTCGACGCAGCGGCAGAGAAAATCGTGCTCGGTTCGGGTGGCATCCTCGGCCGACCATTCGACATCATCGGTAAAGCTGCGGGCATGGGTAACGCTTTCGATCACCTTGGCCAGCACTTCGTCCGGTTCCATCTGCAATTTAAATTCCATATGCAGCGGGCTGGTGGCGATAAACGTGTGGATACGCGGACGCTTCGCCGGTTTCACGGCCTCGGCGCAGCGATCGATGTCGATCTTGGTGGCGCGGGCGAGGCCGCAAACGGTCGAATTTTTGACCATCTTGGCGATTTCGTTGACGGCTTCGAAGTCGCCATCCGATGCAATCGGGAAACCGGCCTCGATGACATCCACGCCCATGCCTTCGAGAACCTCGGCAATGCGGAGTTTCTCGTCCAGATTCATGGACGCGCCGGGCGATTGCTCGCCGTCACGCAAGGTGGTGTCGAATATGACGATTCTATTTTTATCAGAGCGGGCGCTCATTGGATTAATCCTTCCTTCAATTAGGTGGTACGCAAATTAAGTGTTGTACGTATCCCTTGAACGCCAATGGGTTGGCATCATTGCCACGGAGGGCGTTCAAGGGCACCTAAGTCGAAGGTCCCCAGCCAGGATAAGCAGAAGTTCAATCGAAAACGCGGGCGCACGGCCGCAAACCAAGGGGCCTGCCCCTTGGCCGGTGGCTTCGGCGATCGACGCCGGAAATGCGCTTTGTTTAGCCATTCACTTCGCTTTCATTCGCTAATGGGTTCTCTTAACACGTTTATTTGGAAAGATTAAAGAACAAAATGACAATTTCCGGCTTAACCGCCTGAAAAACAAATGAGTTGCGGGACGCCCGCCTTCGCCTCAAGGGGCCCTTTTCAGCCATTGCCTCGGAAATGAATTGGTCCGACGCCTTAAAAACGTGTAGCGGGGATTAAATGTCTGCTAATGACGTTGGCGCAATGATTAAGGCAGGTACCGCCTTCGGGAGAAAAACGTGGAAGTCCTGACAGACCTGTTATTGACTGGAACCGAGTTGGAGCCCTGGTCCTTTGCCCTGCTCTGCGGGGCGTCCTTTCTCGGCGCCTTCATCACCGTGGCGCTGGGCCTCGGCGGCGGCATCCTGGTGCTGGCGGTAATGGCGTTGGTCCTGACCCCGACGGTGCTGATCCCGGTTCACGGCGTCGTCCAATTGGGTTCCAACGTCGGACGCTTCGCCTTGCTGGCCCGGCATTCGTTTTTCGAAATTCTTCCGGCCTTCCTGATCGGAACCCTGCTTGGCGCAGTCATCGGCGGCCATTTGGTCATCGCCCTTCCCCTATCCCTGCTGCAATTGATATTAGGATTGTTCATTTTGTATTCCACCTGGGCGCCGCGGTTTAAGGCCTCCAACCCGCACAAAAAAACCTTCTTCGGCTTGGGCGTGATCAGCACCATCGCCACCATGTTCGTCGGCGCCTCAGGGCCGCTGGTCATGCCATTCGCCGCCGCCGCCAGCCCGGTTCGCCAACAGGTGGTGGCGACGCACGCGATGTTGATGTCGTTTCAGCACTTACTCAAGGTGGTCACCTTCGGCTTTCTGGGCTTCGCCTTCGGCCCCTATATCCCGCTTTTGGTCGGCCTGCTCGGCTTCGGCTTCGCCGGCACCTACCTCGGCAAACACGCGCTGAATAAGCTTCCCGAGAAGGCCTTCCGGATTAGCCTAAAAACCATCCTGACCGTGATATCGCTGCACCTTCTCTACGCCACGGCGAGCGCGTCGCTCGCATAGAGCACAAACAAAACGATGGGCTAGAGCGATCATAAAAAAAGCGGCCGGCGCCGCGTCAATCAAACGGGGGCAACCGTTCGTTCCGGCGGGAAATTCACTTTTACGGTGGTTCCCTTGCCGACGACGCTTTCGATTTCCAGGGTGCCGCCGTGCGCCTCGGCAAGCGACTTGGTCAGGTAAAGGCCAAGCCCGGTTCCCTCATGGGTGAGGGCCACCGTGTTTCGGACCTGTTCAAACGGCAGCATGATCCGGCGCAGATCCTTGGCCGGAATGCCGACACCGGTGTCAATGATTTGCCACTCCATCGCGTTGGAAGCATCGACGCTGGCCGACACCCTGATTTGACCCTTCGGCGGCGTGAACTTGATGGCATTGGTCAACAGGTTGAGCAGAATCTGTTTCAAGCGCAGACTGTCGCCCCTCAGTTGCGGTGAATTTTCCGAAATTTCCATGTCCATGGTGATTTCTCCCCGAACCGCACGATTGGCAACGATTTTCGCGCTGGCCTGAAAGATGTCGTGGACATTGACGTCTTTATCCTCGAATTCCATTTCGCCGGCCTCTATCTTGGAGATGTCGAGGATGTCATTGACCAGATTGAGAAGGTGCATGCCGGAATCCTGGACCGCCCCGACATACTCCCGGTAATGGTCATCCCCCAGGGGTCCGAAAGTCTCCTCTTCCATGGCCGATGAAAAGCCGATCACCGAATTCAGCGGAGTCCTTAATTCGTGACTCATGTTCGCCAGAAACTCCGATTTGGACTTGTTGGCCTGTTCCGCGACTTCCTTGGCCACTTTCAGTGCGTCCTGGGTCGCCTGAATTTCGGTCAAGTTGCTGCCAAGCGTTGATGTGATGAGTTGCGTTTTGCGGAAGAAAACGAAGGCAATCCCGGCGAACACCGCGAATACGGCAACCACGAACGGGATCAGCCACTTCAGCATGTCCTGGCCCGGGGTCTTCGGATGCCATGTTAAAAACCCGAGCGTGCCGCCCGCCGCCGAGGTCAACGGCATCGCCGCCGGAAGCATCGTCTCTGCCGTCGCCGCCATGCGCAGGCCTTCAAGCTGGTAATTCAAGGCCATTTTCACCAAAGCGGCCGGGTCAAGCGCCCTGGTGAAAATTAAAACCATGTCGGTAACGATGGGTTTTTCCGTATGCGCCAACAGACTGACGGAAGCGATGTGAACCGTTTCCCCGCTCTTCACAAATCCCGTTACCGGGAAGGGGACGGTTGTTAGGGATGCGGCCCGTGCCCTATCCAGCAGTTTTTTTAACCCGACAGGAAACATATCCAGCGGATCCAATACATGCCGCTTGCCTTCAATCATGCCGTACAGAGGCCGATTGGCGCCGTCCAACACAAAGCTCGAGGTGATGCCGAAGGTTTCGTGCATGTAAATGCCGACATTATTGTCGGCCCAGTCAAGATCAAGCGTCGTGACCAGGTTATCCACCGCCTGTTCCCAATAGGCATAATCGAGGGTTTGGTCGGCGAGCCGCCGGGTGATGGCGGCGACAACGGATTTGGTCAGGTGAATGGACTCTTCCGCGGCAATCCGGTCCTGGCTACGAGACGTGAACAGCGTTATTCCCGCAATCAAGGCAATGCTGACGACAATGACCGCGGCAAACGAATACAGGATGTGGCGGAGCGTAGATTGTCCGCTTTCGGAAGCATTATTGATCAATAAACGCCTCCCCTGTTAAGGCAATAATTAATTTCTTTTCAACGAATATCGCAACCTAAAGCAAATATTAGGGGGGCAAGGTTCCCTCTACCTTCATACTAGCCATTATATATAGAATGGGAAAAGGAGTCTTGGAATTAGCCGGGTGTTTCGTTCAGGCGTGGCTATATACAGGGAGCCTTTATTTTTCCTCGTCACGGTCTTAGGGTTGGGCCGTAGCGACTGGGTTTCTTCGATTTATTGAAGAAAGGGATGGGTAATTCTTTACACTTTGAAAAATGGGATTAGGGCAAAAGCTCGCCTTGGCCGGTTTTTGTTGGTTGTCCTGCCGGTTTTCGGGCTGACCGCCGCGTGTGAGCATTCGGCCCGTGAACAACCCTTGTCTTTGGTGCTTCCCACCGTCGGGGCCACGGCGACGGATTCGTTTACGGTGGCGGGGAAAAGAATTCCGCTGCCGGCGGGCGACTGGACCGTGATCGGCACCCAGATCACCAAAGACGGCCAACGCGGCTATCCTACCGCCCACATGCTTGCCAGGATCAAGGGCAATACCCTGCTTTCGGCAGTCGAGATTTACACCTTCCTGCCGATCAAAAAAACCGGCGAAAAAGACGAAGATGGAAAAGGCTGGCTCACCTTTGGCAACTGTGCCCGCGACGACTGGCACTATATCAAGGTTTTCGCCAACACGCGGCTTGGAAAACAGGATTGCTGGTGGATTAATCACTGGCGCATGGACGCCAACCGCAACCTGGAACACTGGACGGAAGCCAGGAAATACCTGAGTGATAACAAGATCATAGCCCCTATCGATATGATTGCGGCGACCTTCCGGTTCGCCGATGAAAGTGATTATCTAACGGCCAGGTAATTCTTTGTTCCTAAGAAGTCGGGATTATCAGAAGGTAATGATATATATTGGAAAATCAGCACTTGGAAAACCAGCGTGTGGCACCCCGACAACATCAAGGGTGACGATAAAAAGACGAATTATATTAAGGCTTTAATCTCTTGGGGCACGCAATGGCATGAGAAGGTCAAGGCGTCCGTTGGCATGTGATGGACGCCGAATTCGCATGATCGGTTCAGGGAAATTGGTTAATGCCTAGCCGGCGCTTAAAATTCGTTATCAGACAATTGTACGGTTTATTGGAGGTGTGATGGCCGTCACACCAAATTTTACTCATTTCGTGCATTTTTACGATCCAGGACAAGTATTTGAGGGCTCGAATCCTTTTTTTAAATTGCCGCGCCTTATCCATTAACTGACACGGAAGTGCTGCGTAAAAAAGTGTTAATGCCTAGACGAAGCTTTAAATTTTCTATTAAGCCTTGCCTTATCGGCATGTCTGCCTTGGCGCTTGTCATGGCCCCCATTTCCCTGGATTCACAAAACTTATCCATCAAGGTCTCTACGGCAATCGCCAAAGGTGGCGGCGGTAACAGCGGCGGCGGTAACAGCGGCGGCGGTAACAGCGGCGGCGATGGCGGCGACGATGGCGGCGACGGCGGCGGTGGCGGCGATGGCGGCGACGGCGGCGGTAGCGGCGATGGCGGCGACAGCGGCGGTAACGGCGGCGGTGGCGGCGGCGGCGGCGGTGGCGGCGATGGCGGCGACGGCG
>PVBE011755592.1_pt1 | contig 12052 bp, 11 predicted proteins | sample 1631181 | NCBI WGS metagenome assembly PVBE01 (sample SAMN08397723, study PRJNA350692) | Marine metagenome, whole genome shotgun sequencing project. | isolation source: water | place: Pacific Ocean | collected 2012-04 | reverse complement strand
TGCCCCACGACTGCCTCAGGCTCATCGGTCGACCCCTGGTAGTTTCCTGCAGTGTCATAGGCCTCGGAGTCGTAGGCCGTCCCAGCGAACACATACCGATCATCGAACTGGGTGTTGGCCAACGAGAGCACTCGCTCGCGCAGAGAGTCCGCCTCTTTCGAGGCCTCGGATCGCTGACCTGCATTGTAGTGTTCATTGGCGAACTGAACGGCAAGCTCACGCGCCTCACTCAGGGCGAGGTGGAGGTCCTTCAGGGAGGTGTCCACTACATTGTGAAGCTGCTCTGCCTGTCCCGCATTCTTCGAATACGTGGTCTGGTTCGCCAGCTCTTCACGCACACTGTGTAGCTGAGAGATGCGTCCCGGATCATCGGAAGGCCGGTTGATGTTCTTACCGGTGCTGATCTGCTCATTGACCTTCCCCATCTCGCCACCGATGCGATTCGAGGCCGAGGACATGAAGTCCATGCGTCCGTGCCAGGTGGTGCGGTAGATCATCTCACTACATCCTCATCAAGACGCCGAGCAGATCATCAGCAATGCTGACCACTCGGGCTGCCGCTTCATACGAGGCCTGATACCGAATCAGGCTCACGGCTTCCTCATCCAAATCGACCGATGAGAATGCTTCCTTTAGGGAACTGAGGTCGGACCGCGTCATGGAGAAGGTCTCCGCATCGATCGCATGGCCTCGGACTTCACTTCCGAGGTCGCTGTATATCGAAGAGATGAAATCCCTCGACGTCTGGGTTCCGCCCCCGAAGAGCTTGTCCTCTTCAATGTCCATGAGTTCGGTGAGGTTGCTCCCATCTCCAACCTCAGCCGAAGGCGAGCCTGCTGCTGCGAGTAGATCCGAGTCAGCCGCCAGGGAGCTGTCGAGAGCCAGGCTGATCGCAGGGTCAGAGCCAAAGCTGAAGAAGTCGCCACCCGATGCAGAGGTCCGGTCGTAGCCCAGCGCGTGCTGCGCGTTGAACGCATCCGCAAAATCCTCGGCGAAGGTATTGAGATCATTCACGGTTGTCTCCGCACCCTGCCGCGCTTCGAAGAGCCCACCGAACTCTCCACCGAGAACACCGGTGACAGTGACTTCCGAGGCATCGACACTCACCATTACATCGATGGAACCTGCAGACCCGGAGAGGGAGAGCTCTCGGATGTGCACGTCCTGAACGATGGCGTGACCGCCAACATAGAGATTGACCTGGCCATTGGACTTGTATTCGACGTCGACACCGAGCTTCTGTGCCACCCCCTCAAGCAGCGCATCACGCTTATCGAGGAGATCTCCGGGTCCTGTGACGGCATCGCTATCCGAGATCTGCTTGTTCAGTACCTGAATGCTCTGCAGGGTCTCGTTGATGTTCTCGATCTCGTCTTCGAGACGGGATTCGATCCGGGTGATGGTCTCTGAGGCCGCACCTGCTGCGCGGTTGACCGAGTCCGTAAAGTCCTCCCCAGCATCCAAAGCAGCCTTCCTCAAGCCCTCATCCGACGGCTCGAGGCTCAGCTCTGAGAGGGAATCGAAGAAGGCATCGAGACGGTCGGAGAGCCCAGCGAGATCACCCTCTCTGAAGCTCGACTCGAGGATCTGCAGGCTCTCATGTGCTGTCCTCGCCTGCGCCTCGTCCCCCATCGCCTCAAGCGTACGGGCCACGACATTCCGATCGATGGACCGGTTGACCGAAATCACCGACACCCCAGAACCCTGGAACACACCTCGGTTTCCTCGCGTCGGAGTCCGAGGCTCCTGCACCACGCGCCGACGGACGTAGCCTTCGGTGCTTGCGTTGGTGACGTTCTGGGCCGTGACCTCAATGCCATAGGACGAGGCCTTGATACCCGCCTGCCCGATCCGCAAGGTGTTGATCACACTCATGTCACCGCCCCTTCATCCGACCGGAAGCGCCATAGGTCTGCGCCTCATCGGTCTTGAGGATGTCGCGGAAGACACTCGTAGCAGACCCAAGCACTCGCGTCAGGCGAGCGTCGGTCTCCTGGAGCTGGTGCACCAGATCCATGATCTCCTCGTCGACCTGCGGGGGCTCGTGGCCCGCGATCAGCTCGAGCTCGAAGTGGAGGTCCTGCCTGCTCGCCGTGGCATCTGCCAGGCGCTCGGCATCCAGGCGCCGTGCCGCAGACAGCTGCGTCTCGGCGGCCTCAAGAGTCTCCGTAAGGACTGTAGCGAGTGGTCGGTCCATTCAGATTTCGTGGAGTAGGGCGTTGACGGTGTTCTCGATGTCCGACTCGGACCCGAGATTCCCGCTGGCAATGTCCTGCCTCGCCCGAGACACCTCATCGACCCTCACCTTGGGGATCGATTCCATGGCCTCCTTGAGATCCTGAAGCCATTGAGCCTCACCCGACAGGCGGACATTGTCCGCACCCGACTGAGAGTTGTGCCTGGCTCGCACTTCATTGCGCTTGCCATTCACGGACTCAAGCCGGAACAGTGGATGGGAACCCTGGATCTTCATTTTTTAGATCTCCGCTTGGCTACTTCGGACGGTTGAGCAGGAAGGTTGAGAAAAAAGAACACTACTTTCTACTGACTGGAGAGACGTCTTCCACTTTTCGCCTCCCAGCCGAAGGCTTCAACAGGATCGACGGCCTCACCATCCTGGTGGACCTCGAGATGGAGATGGGGGCCCGTGGAGCGACCGGTACTGCCAACAGTCGCGATGACCTGGCCGGGAGCTACCTGCTGGCCAGGACGAACCTTGAGCTCCTTGCAGTGTGCATACATGCTGGTAGTGCCGTTGCCGTGGTCGACCACCACCACATTTCCGTAGCCACCTCTTCGCCCCGCTGAAACCACGGTTCCGGGACGTACCGGCTGAATGGGCGTGCCTGCAGGCGCAGCGATGTCGAGTCCCTTGTGAACGCTGCGCTTGCCATGGAAGGGATCGTGGCGCCCACCAAAGCGAGAGGTCACAATTCCATCGACGGGAAGACTTCCATTCAGTCCACTCACACCCACATGGTCCGTGCGGGGTGACGACATCCGGACCGGCTTGACCATGCCCCTGTAGGGAACTGGGGCCACTCGCTGGGCACCAGCCTGGCCGGTCATCATCCGGGAGAAGCCAAGCCCGCCGGTCTGAGCCACGCGCTTGGAGATCTCCTGGTCGAGCACACCAGCGAACATGTCTACAGCACTGCTGTGGAACATGCCCTCCGGCACAGTCTTCCGCATCTCGCGGACCATCATCTCCACCATGTAGCCCTCGAACTGCTCGGCAGCCTCGGCGATGCCCTTCCCCTTGAGGTCAGGCACATCCTGCACCGTCTGGGACGAGATCATGGATGCGGGGTTGAGAGGGTTGATGCTCACAGACTCGAGATCTCCGCGTGAAGGGCTCCAGCAGCCTTGATGGTCACCAGAATCTGGATGAGGTCCCTGGGCTTGACGCCCATGCCGTTGAGCGCGCTCACGAGCTGTCCAATGGTCACGCCTTCCACCAGAGTGAGGCGGCCAGACTGCTCGGTCGCCTTGATGGTGGCGTCGTCCACCACGACGGTCTTGCCCATGGCAAGCGGGTTGGGCTGAACCACATCGGTCTTCCGCTGCACTTCGATGGAGAGTCCACCGTGCGCAACAGCAACCGGAGAGAGCTGCACTGCTGCACCCATCACGACCGTGCCCGTGCGCTCGTTGATCACAACCCGCGCCGGTGAATCGACCTTGATCTCGACGAGCTCGATCTGCGCGAGGAGGTCGACCATGGGAGTCTCACTCTTCGGAAGGACCTTCATGCGCACGGTACCGTCATCTCGCGCCACCGCCACCTTGGCCCCTACCGATTTGTTGATCGCTGCCACCATCCGCTTGGCAGTGGTGAAGTCCGGATCGTGAATCAGCCACTCAATCTGCGTCTGCTTGCTGAGGTCCAGGCGATGGGGGTTGTCGAGCTCCACCGTGGCACCACGGACCACTCGTCCAGTGGTCGGGTGGTTCTTGCGAGTAGAGTCCCCGCCGGCTTCAGCAGCAAAGCCGCCGATCACCAGCGGGCCCTGAGAAGAGGCATACGCGCGGCCATCCGTGGCATACAGCGGCGTGAGCTGAAGGACACCGCCTTCCAGACTCTTGGCGTCTCCTGTAGAGCTCACATTGATGTCGATCTTGTGACCGGGCCGAGCGTTGGCTGGAATCGAGGAGGTGACCATCACAACCGCGACATTCCGAGAGATGATGTCCTCGGTGCTGAGCGTCACTCCAAGGCCCTGGAGCCGGTTGGCCAGCGTCCGGATGGTTCCCTCGTTGCGCCTGGAGTCTCCGCTGCGGTTCAGGCCCGTCACCAGTCCGTAGCCAAACACGGCATTGTCGCGGACGCCGTAGATGCTGGCGATGTCCTTGATCCGAGCACCCTCGGCAGGAAGCGCGAGGAACAGCAGGGCTGCAGCGGCCAGGGAGCGGGACATTGAGCCTCCTCCACCCGGGTCAGTCCCGGAAGGTCATCCCCTGTTCGGTCAGTGCCAGGAGAACTTGAGCGCGTTCAAGCTGGAATCAGGAACAAACCTCTGAGCCTAGAATGGCCAGGCATGATCCATGACGCGGTGCACCACACCTGGACCCTGCTTGTCACCCACCACACCCGCACCGTTGAACTGGATCTTCGCCTCCGCGAGGAGTCCGCTGGTAATGGTGTTGTCGGCCTGGATGTCCCTTGGTCGGGCCAGGCCCTCCACCACCAGGTACTGAGTCTCGCGGTTCGACCGAACTTGCTTGAAGCCCCAGACCTTGAGGTTGCCATTGGGCAGCACCTCGACCACACGACAGGTAAGGCGCCCCAGCAGCTTTCCAGCCCGGCTCGTGCTCCCCTTCCCGTCGTAGGCGTGGCCCGACTCGGTCTCGTAGCCAAGCCCGCTGCCGAGGTTCCCGCTGTTGTTCTTCGAGATCTGCTTGCCGATGCCAAAGAAGGCGCCCATCTTGCCGCCCATCTTGCTCTCCCGCTTGGTCGCGGTGTCTGCCGTGAGCTCGGTCTCCGTCTGCTCATCGATCATCACTGTGATCAGATCGCCGACACGACGGGCATTTCCGTTCATCCCCACCAGCGAGCGGGCACCCACCTCGTTCCAGAGGCTCCCCGGAGGGGGGCGGGGGACGGGGACCACCGTGGCCGGCTTGGGCGGCTTGGGCACTTTGGGGGTCTCCGCCAGGGCCAGACTGGGCCACAGGGCAAGCAAGAATGTCGTGATGGTGGTCAAGTTCTTCATGGTCTTCCTCCCACCCGCACCGTGCGGGCATTCACGAGCACGCCAGAGACGACGGTGCCAGTGGCAATATTGGCAACCCGCACCCGCTCTCCGATGCGCGCATCGTTGAGCATATGAGCGTCTGCCTTGATTCTCAGTGCACCGATCACGGTCTCGAGGACCACTCGGTCTCCAGCCTTGACCGCAGGCGCGAGGATGACATCGCCATCCGTGACTGTCTCGCCAGGCAGGAGCGCATGAAGCGCAATCCAGGCCCCGGCCTTGGGATCGATTGCGTCCCCACGAAAGGTGTCGCGCGGCGCTCTTCCACTCTTCAGCTTCACTCTCTCGCCCGGGGCCGCCGCTGCAGCCGCCATCTGTACGTCTCGCCAGATGGCAATCCGAGCAGGCAGACGAAGTCGACCGCACTCCTTGCCACCCGAGGTAAGCGTGACGCGCAGCTCCGTCCGGCCACGGAAGTCCTCTCCAGGTCGAGTATCGACAATCACGTTGGGAACCCCCGTACAGTCCACTTTGGTACCGAGACCCAGCCAGCGCACCTCGACATCGCGCACCTTGACCCGCGCCGTGGCAGCCACATGGGCGCGCACGGCGGCGGTGATGGCCTTCGTCGCGGGATCCGCACCAGGCGTCTCCGCCTGGGCCAGACCCACCACGCCTGCGATGAGAACTGCGGCGAACACCTGACCTCCCGGTTTCTATCGCTTGAGGTTGTTGACCACCTGCAAGGTTTCGTCCGCTGCCTGGACCACCTTGCTGGTCAATTCAAAGGACCGCTGAGCCACGATCATGGCGACGAGTTCCTCAGCCACATCCACGTTGCTGCCCTCGACAAATCCCTGCTTGAGAGAGATGCCATCCTCGGACTCCATGGTGACGGGGTCACCACTCTCTGGTGTCGCCATGTACACGTTTCCGCCGAGCGCACGTAGACCATTGGGGTTGCCAAAGTCCACCAGCTCGAGGGTCCCCAGTGTGACCTCCCCTCGAGTCACATCGTAGACGGCCTTCACTGTGCCATCCTCGGCGATCTTGACCTCCATCGCATCGGATGGAATCTCAATACCGGGGTTGACCTGGAGACCAGCCTGGTTGACCAGCTCACCGTCCATGTTGACGTGGAAGACACCGTTTCGGGTGTACCGTTCCTCTCCATCCGGCGTCTCGACCACGAAGAAGCCTCGGCCAGCAATCGCGACGTCCAGAGGGTTTCCAGTGTGCGTGACTGTTCCAGTCCCAAAGTCCCGATTGGTCGCCATGATGCGCACACCACTTCCGATCTCAAGTTGGGCAGGCCGCTGAGTATCGTTGGAGATCTCACCCGTTCGGCGAGACTGGTAGACCAGATCCTCGAAGGCCACGCGGGTCTTCTTGAAGCCGTTGGTGGACACGTTCGCCAGGTTGTTGGCGATGGTATCGATCTGATGCTGCTGGGCCGTCATTCCAGTCGCGGCGGTAAAGAGTGCCTTCATTATGTCCTCATCATTTCGTTGGTTCTCGTGTCCAGCGCGTCAGAGGTCTGCATGGCCTTCTGATACGCCTCGAAGTAGCGGCTGGCCTCAATGAGCTGGACCATTCCGCGGACCGGATCCGCGTTGGAACCCTCCAGTGATCCCTGGATGACTTCCTTGGTCTTGGCATCAGCCACACCATCCGTCGCCTCCCACAGACCGTGGCCTGTAGGTCGAATGGACTTTGCCTCGACCACACGGATGGTGCCGATCTCCTCGCCATCCACCGTGCGGACCGCGCCATCCTGGGCGACCACGAAGTCCTTGCGATCAGGGATCTCGATCTCCCCTCCCTCGCCGAGCACCTTGTTGCCCTTGTCATTCACCAGGTAGCCCTCGGAGTCGACCCGGAAGTTCCCGGATCGCTGCAGGCGTACACCCGCATCAGTCTGAATCTGGAAGAAACCGCGACCACGCAGTGAGAGGTGGGTCTGGACGCCAGTGTGCTGAAGCGCGCCATCCGTCATGTCGTAGTAGACCTCATCCGCACTCACATAGGAGTCGCCCAGCACTTCCTGATTCACGCTGACCTGCTTGAAGGTCATGCGCTGCTCCTTGAAGGCCGCCGTGTTGGTGTTCGAGAGGTTGTTGGCCACGGACTCCATCTGGGTCCATGCGGCCTTGGCGCCAGACAGGCTGGCATAGATATCGCGACTCATAGCGCCTCCCGATACTCGAGGTCTCCCGCACCGACCACGCCACTGAGCGCGCGACGCAAGTCCTTGCGTGCCTCCGAGAGAATCTGGCTGACCCGCGATGGAGTCACGCTGAAGACCTCTGCGACCTCGGCAAGATTCATGTCTCGGCCATAGTAGAGAATCACACAGTCGCGCTTGCGTTCTGCGAGGGCCTCTACGGCATCTCGAAGTGTCGATCGCGTCTCCTCACGGAGGATCCCAGAAAACGCATCCATATGGGAATCGTCCGCGATGGTCTCTGCAAATGACCGACCTTCGCTCTCCCCGTCCTGGCTTTCCCGATCCTCGATGCGGACATGGCTGACAGGCATCGTGCGGTCCATCGCCCGCCAGTAGGTATCGAGGTCCATCTCCAGCCGCTCAGCCACCTCTGTCGGCTCCGGACGGCGCCCCAGCTGGTGGGTGAGCTTGTTGGCGGCCTCGAGGATACGCCGAGACATCTGCCGGCGATGACGAGAGAAGGTATCGGTGGCCCGCAGGGCATCCATCATGGCGCCTCGAATGCGGTACTCAGCAAAGGTCGTGAACAAGATGTCCCGCTCGTCGTCGTAGCGATCAAAGGCCTCAAGAAGCCCAATCGCACCAAACGAGGCAAGGTCCTCAGAACCAAGCTCACAGCCAGGCGGCAGGCGTTCTGCAATACGGCGGGCTAGCAGGAGAATCTTGCGCTGGTACTTCCGGCAGATCTCCTCGCGGGTCTGCCCCTCGATGCAGCGCTCACCTAGATCCTGTCGCGTGCTGGGATACACCGTTTAGCTCTCCTCACCTTTCCTGAGCGGTCTGGTGGTGTTCCTCATTCGGACGGTCGCCGTCTTCCTTGAGGTCGTTTCCTTGATTCATCATCACGCCCCCCTCCAGGCCGACCAGCGCGATGCGCTCCAGTCGGATGGTGGGCAGCAGCTCGGCAGCGGAGACCATCGGCACACGGGGAATGACCTTCTCCGCAAGCCGGCGTAGCGGTCCACGCGCCAGCGGCGGACAGAGCACCACGACCTCGCCACCACCCCGATAGGCCTCAGCAGCATCCCGGAGGCCGGTGAGCAGGCGTCGGGCGTGCTCCGGATCCAGGGCCAGCGTCATGGCACCTGTGTCGCTGCTGTGCAACGACCGGGCGATCACCTCTTCCATGTCCGGCGCCAGGCCGATGTAGCACATCGAGCCCGTCTCATCCGCGTACCGATAGGTCAGGTGACGGGCCAGGCGCTGTCGAACGAACTCGGTGAGGGAGTCCGGATCGCTCAGCCGCGGCGCGTGATCGGCCAGGGCCTCGAGAACCGTCTGTGAATCCCGCACACTCACACCCTCGCGGAGGAGGTTCCTGAAGACCCTCAGCACCGTCGAACGCGGGAGCGGGTCCGGAATCAATTCCTCGACCAGGCGAGGGTTGGCCTCCGCCACACGCTCAAGCTGGTCGGCCAGCTGGGAGCGCCCATACAGCTCGTGACCGTACTGGTGCAGGACTTCCGTGAGGTGGGTCGTGAGTACCGTCGGCACGTCGACCACCGTGTAGCCCTGTGCCTGTGCGTCCATGCGGGTCTTCTCGGAGATCCAGTAGGCCTCCAGACCAAAGACCGGATCGATGGTGTGGACACCCTTGAGCGGCCCCGTGGCATCACCTGGGTCGATGGCCATGCACTGACGTGGAATCACCTTGCCCTTCCCGACCTCCTCGCCGCGCAGGAGCAGGCGGTACTCGCCTCCGTCCAGGCGCAGGTTGTCTCGCAGGTGGACGCTGGGCACCACCAGACCCATGTCCTGAGCGATCTGCCGTCGGATCCGCTGAATTCGTTCGACCAGGTTTCCACCCTTCCGTTCGTCCACCAGACCGATCAGGTCCACACCCAGCTCAAGCGCCAGGGGCTCCACCCGCAACAGAGACTCAATGGAGGCCTCATCGTCGCTCTCGGCATCCCCTTGCGGGCTTCCGTCCCCTCCCCCATCGTGTTGGTCGGGATCCGTGCGCTCCATTCCGCGACGCTGCCAGGCCACAACTCCCACCACGCCACCCAGGATCATGAACGGCAGGCGGAGGCCCGGGATGAGCACGAAGCCGAAGAGCGTGCCCGAGAGGACCGCGAGTGCCTTTGGAGAAGCGAAGAGCTGCTCGGTCAGCTGCCCGTGGAGCTCCTGATCTTCCCGGTCGGGAACGCGGGTCACGAGCATACCGGCGGCAGCACTGATCACCAGAGCAGGAATCTGCCCCACCAGGCCATCTCCGATGGTGAGTACCGTGTAGTGCTCCATCGCCACCGTGAGGCTCAGGTCGTTTTGCACCACACCGATGATGATCCCGCCCACGATGTTGATGAGTGTGATGAGGATTCCGGCGATCGCATCCCCGCGGATGAACTTCGAGGCACCGTCCATGGCACCGTAGAAATCCGCCTCGCGAGAGACCAGGTCCCGCCGCTTACGCGCTTGTTTCTCATCAATGTGCCCAGCGTTGAGCTCGGCATCGATGGCCATCTGCTTGCCCGGCATGGCATCAAGAGTGAACCTTGCGGCGACCTCAGCCACGCGCCCAGCACCCTTTGTGATGACCACGAAGTTGATGACGACCAGGATGGTAAAGACCACAAGACCGACCACATAGTTGCCGCCAACCACCACCTGGCCGAAGGTCCGGATGATGTCGCCAGCCGCGTCCCCGCCTTCGTGACCGCCCAGCAGGATGAGCCGGGTCGTCGCGACATTGAGCGAGAGACGGAAGAGCGTGGTCGCCAGGAGCATGGTGGGGAAGATCGAGAACTCGAGCGGACGCTTCACATAGAAGGTCACCAGCAGAATCAGCAGCGCCAGCATGATGGAGATGGACAAGAGCATGTCCATGGCCAGCGGCGGAACCGGAAAGACCATGATGACCATGAAGGCCATCAGCATTATGGCTGTGTAGACATCGCCCTGACCGCGAAGCCGGTCGAGGATGGTGGGCTGTGCTGCCTGGGCGTTTGAAACCACGCGTAGACTCCGGAGTTCGGACCCCCTTCGGACGGAGGCGCCGGAACTTTAGGAGTCGGGCAAAGTTCCACTCGGCGAGCAGTCCACTCGGTAGAGATCTGTGGACAGGTGAGCTTCGGAGATGGCTGGGGCCGAGGGGCTATTCCTCCTCAGGCACCCGCATACGATCCTGCTGAACTTCCTTGGGCAGCTGCTTGACATCGGGGACGGCTGGCGCCTCCCCTGACCCATCTGAGCGCAGCACCATGAAGTCCACTCGACGGTTGATCACCATCGCATCGGGATGGCTGTCCTTCACGAGTGGATGCTCCTCACCATAGCCCTTGGGGATCAGGCGATCGGCTGCGATTCCGTTGAGCTCGAGCCAGGCACACACAGCCTCAGCGCGCGCCTGGCTGAGGGCGCGGTTGTGGGCCCGGGTTCCGTTTGAATTGGTGTGGCCTGCCACGAGCAGGTGCTTGATCTCCGGATGGGCCACGAGCACCTTGCGGACGGCGTCGAGTACCGGATCCGAGGCCGGGATGATCTCCGCCATGGCCTCCCGGAAGAAGACCTGCTCTCGAACCACGATACGGTCCTCGACCAGCACAGCTAGCGGTCCATCCTTCGATGCGCGCTCGATGCGCTCGACGATCACCGGGACCACCACGGTGCCCTTGTCCTTGACCACCTCGGGGCTCTCGGGCAGTCCGCCGTAGCCAATCCCCAAGTACCCACGCCACTGGCTACCGCCAATGGCCGCCCCCATTCCTGTCGACGCCCCGAGCACCGCAAAGGCACCGGACTTGAGCCGGCCTCGCACATGGACCCCGGGCTCCACAGGGAAGGTCTGAAAGCCGCTGGCTCCCTGAATCACGACATCAGCACCCACACCCAACCCGTCGTCGAGGATGGGCAGGAGGTAATTGAGGTCGAGTCCACCGATGGGCCCGCTTCCACTGGTGACATTGCGAGCGGTCTTCTGCTGACCGAGGCGGGCCCCAAGGTTGAGGGTGTAGCCGAAGCGGTCGATGTGCTGGGCCACGCTGAACACAGCCCCGCCAGCAAAGCCGGGGCTTCCCGACCAGCGCGTGCCCGATCCCGTAGGCGCCCAGGCCAGCGCCTGGATTCCCAGCGCAGGCCAGCCGCCCTTGGACGGGAGGAAGGGGTACATCGCCCCAAGCCGCAGGTCTCCAGAGGCCACAAAACCCCCCACCTGGTCATGACCGTAGACAGTGAAGGGGTAGCTCGCATCAAAGCGCAGGCTGTTCCAGTCGTAGGCACCATAGACATGGCTGGTGGTCAAGGTGTCCACGAGCACGCGACTCTTCCCGTCAGTACGGGTCTCGCGGAGCGGATTGCGGGCCAGATCGGTGAGAAAGCCCACGTCCCAGCCATCTCCGATGCCTGGATAGACCACTCGCACGCTGCGCTGGGGAGCACCGGCAGTGTCCGCAACCCAGAACCCGTGGGTATCGATAGGCGGAGACTGAAAGCTCTGTGCAGCCGCAGGTGTGGCGATACCCGCCGCAGCGATCAGACCTGCGGCTCGCCGTCGGAAGGCTGCAGCCAGTGCCACCAGGGCGAACCACAGCGCACCGCCTCCGCTCCCGCCAGTGCTGCAGCCCGTACAGCCGCCGCCCAGGAAGTCTCCCTGGTAGTCCAGGTAGTCCGGCACACCATCTGCATCCCG
>PVBE012518677.1_pt1 | contig 12053 bp, 10 predicted proteins | sample 1631181 | NCBI WGS metagenome assembly PVBE01 (sample SAMN08397723, study PRJNA350692) | Marine metagenome, whole genome shotgun sequencing project. | isolation source: water | place: Pacific Ocean | collected 2012-04 | reverse complement strand
GGCATTGCGGGTGATCGTGTCGATCCGGTCCATGGCCCGCAGGTGGAACTGCCGATCGCCGACGGCTAGCGCCTCGTCGATGAGCAGGATCTCCGGGGTCACGACGGTGGCAATCGTGAAGGAGAGTCGTGCGCGCATCCCGGATGAGTAGGCGCGCAGTACGAGTACGGCTACTGGAAGGCGGAGGTGGCGCGGCGATTTCCGACTTCGTTGCGTTTGCGGCAGCTGCTTCCGGCTGCGCTCCCCCTCGCGCTCGCTGCGCCGCTCCTCCACGTCGGGAGACGGCGTCCCCGAGCGACGACGTTCAGCCCGATCGGCTATCTCGCCGTGCTCGCCTCTGCGGGTACCGTCCGCCGGGCAGCCGTCGTCGGCGTGACGCACCTCGCGTGGGCGTGCGGCTGGTGGGCCAGTGTCACAGAGTCGGTCGTGCGGGCGGCCGACCTCATAGCACCGGCGGGCGCCGGAGACGGGTGAGGTGCCACACGGTGCGCCATCGCAGGGGCGCTCGCTCGATCGGATGCGACCAACCCGACCGCCAACCCTCAAAGTACGAACGCCGAGCTACACGATCGGGAGCGCGCCAACTTCCCAGCACGAGCCAGGCGCTCGTGTGCACCCACACGAGCGGCCACGGGAGACTACGGCGAGCTACCAGCACACGATTCCGTCCGGTCAGGCGCCACCCCGGGCCATGGCGGGAGATCTCGGTGTGCGGATGGAATATCACGAACGACGGGTCGTAGGCGATGTCCCAGCCACGGTCGAGCAACCGCCAGGCGAGATCGAGCTCCTCGTGTCCGTACCACAGGCCGGTCCAGTACCCGCCGACTTCCCGGTAGGCGGTGGTGCGGATCGCGCACGCCCCGCCCAGGAACGTAGCGACGTCGCCGCCCCGTTCGGCGTCGCGACCGCCGAACCGTGGTACGTGTCGTTGTGCGCTCTCGCGCTGCTCATCGACAAGGCGGAACGACACCACACCCAGCCGAGGACTGGCGGCGAATCGGGAACGGAGCTCGGTCGGTGCGAACGACTTCACGATGGCGTCGTCGTCCAGGAAGACGTGGAGATCGGCGTCGCTTTCGGCGACGGCGAGATCGCGACCTCCGGGAATTCCGATGTTCTCGGCGAGGGCGATAGACCGCGCCCCGGACAGCTCGCCGGGTTCACCACCGTTCTCGATGACGACGATCTCGTCCTCGGGGGCGACTGCCCTGATCGATGCCAGCGCTGCCCTCAACTCGGCGGGACGGTCGCCCATCGTCAGGACGACCCAACAGATGCGCAGATCCAGCTCAGATTCCACGACGGCACCGTAGATCGCTCCGGGGCACTGGAAGGAGACCCAGATACCGTCAGTTGACATCAGTAGGCTTATATCGATGCCCAATCTGCGCCCTGATCTCGCGGCAGCCGGTCTGCGCGATGTCCATCAGGCGCAGCGGCTTGGACCGTATCTGAATTCGCTGTGGGTCCGCCGGAGCTACATCTGGTTCGTCTCCAAGAGCGAACTCCGGAATCGTCAGATGACGTCGGTGCTCGGAAACCTCTGGCACCTGCTCAATCCCTTGCTGCAGGTCGCCGTGTTCTACCTCATCTTCGGCGTCGTGCTCACCGGGGTGCGGCTCGGCGCCGACAACTACGTCCTGTTCCTCACGGTCGGTGTGTTGATCTTCTCCGACACCCAGCGGTCTGTAATCGCCGGAGGCAACTCGATCGTGAATAACCGTGGCGTCATCCAGGCGATCCGCTTCCCACGGGCTCTGCTCCCGGTCACCGCGACGGTCACCGAGATGCTGGCGTCGGTGCCGAACGTCATCGTGATCTACGGGATGGCGGTCTTGACCGGCGAGACACCGCACATCCGTTGGCTGTGTGTGGCCCTCGTGGTCGGGGCTCAGTTCTGGTTCAACCTCGGGATGGCGTGCGTTGCCGCCCGCGCAACGACTCACTTCCGTGACACGGCACAAATCCTGCCGTTCGTGTTCCGGATTCTCATGTACATCTCGGGCATCATCTTCAGCGTCGAGACCTTCACCGCCGACAAGTCGTACGGCTGGTTGTTCGACATCAACCCAATCTACGCCTACGTCTCGCTCGCCCGGTGGTGCATGCTCGGCGGCCCGCTGCTCGCCGTCTGGCTGATAGTCGCGGCTGTGTGGACCGTCGGCATCCTCGTGTTCGGATTCTTGTGGTTCCGCGCCGCGGAGGACCGGTATGCACGCCTCTGACGCGCACGCCGCGGACGAACTCGCCGTGGCCCTCCGCGACCTCCACGTGAACTACCGCGTCTACGAAGAGCAGAACCTCTCGCTCCGCCGGCTCGTCTCGCGGGGGTTCCGCAACCGTCGTTCAATCGACATCCACGCACTCCGAGGCGTCAATCTCGACATCCGGCGAGGCGAGGCAGTTGGCGTCGTCGGTCCGAACGGCAGCGGCAAGTCGACCCTGCTGCGAGCGATGGCAGGGCTCCAGTCGAAGTCGGCTGGCACGGTACTCGTGCGCGGCGAGCCCCATCTGCTAAGCATCCACGCCGCTCTCAAGCCCCGGCTTTCCGGATACCGCAACATCTTGCTGGGCGGGCTGGCGATGGGCCTCACGATCTCCGAGGTGGAGGACCGAATCGACGGGGTGATCGAGTTCTCTGGGCTCAGCGATGCGATCAAGCGGCCGATGGACACCTACTCGTCCGGAATGCGGGCGCGCCTGGCCTTCTCGATCGCGGCGCTGCGGGTTCCTGATGTGTTGCTCATCGACGAGGCGCTGGCAGTCGGCGACGCCGACTTCCGGGCCCGCAGCCTCGAGCGCATCAAACAGATCAGAGATCAGGCCCAGACCGTCGTCATGGTCTCCCACAACCTGATCGAGATCAGACAAACCTGCACCCGTGCGGTCTGGCTCGAGGAGGGGCTGATCAGGGCAGACGGTTCGGTCGACGACGTGCTTGACGGGTACGAGTTCAGTCTGTGAACTCGACCTCCCCTCAGAGCGCCAGCCACATGCTGCCCGCCCATCGGCGCACTCCCCTGACGATCTCGTCGGGGACGCCGTCCGACTCCACGTCACCGGAGCGGTCGAGACCGAGTCGGGTCGCCGCAAGGTTCATCGCCCACAGCGCCACGAACCGTGCGACGACCCGGCCCTCGCGGGCCACGATGACCTCACCGCCCGGACGTTGACGGAAGGCGATGTAGGCGGCCGACACCGCGTCGGCGGCATGGACGGGGTCGAGTTCAGTCGCGAACGCAAACGGCGCACCGGACACCGCGCCGTCCCACGGCGTCTGTAGTGCCGTGCCTGGCCCGTGGACGTCAACAAGGGCCTCAGCGATGTCGGCCGTTCCGACCGGCGCCGGGACGCGCACGAACGGCACGACGTCGTCGGCAGGGTCGCTGACGAGCTCGCGCCGCTCGGCCAGGTTGCGGGCCCAGATCGGGACGTAGGCGGCGAGTCGCCGTTCGCGCTCGAGCCCCTCGTCGGCCTTGAGATCACTCGAGAAGGTGCGTTCGCCCAGGTGTACGATGCCCGGCCCCCGTCGGACGCGTTGCTCGCACCCCGACACCAGCAAGCGGTATCCGAACTCGGTGTCCTCGACGCCGCGGATATCGACGTCGCGGAATCCCCCGACCCGTCGGTACGTCTCGGCGTCGAGTGCGAGGAATGCGCCGACAGCGGCACGGAACGACGACGATCGAGGCTCGGTCAGGTCGGCCGATTCGGCCCAGTGCCGCTCGCGCCACAACTGCCCCTCGATCCGGTGCTCCTGCGCACGGTCTCGGACGGCGGCGATCCCGTGTTCCAGGGCGACGGCTTGGGCGCTCGCCAGATCAAGGTCGGCGAAACCGATCGCCGCATGGATCGCACCGCGGAAGCCGCGGTCGAACCTCCCCACCACCTCCTCTATGACATCGGGGTCGACGTCCATGTCCGCGTCGACGAAACAGAGCACCTCGCCCGATGCGTGCTGTGCCGCCGCATGACGTGCTCGCCCCGCACCGAACCCGGGTGCCACTCGAGCCCTCACGACCTCGACACGCGAACTCACCGCGGCGCGTTCCAACGGCGGGTCGCTGCGGTCGTCGCACACCACGAGCGACAGGCGGTCGCTCCACTGCTCAGCCCGCATCTCCCACATCCGAAACGACTCGGGCCCGTCCTTGATCGGGACGCAGACCGTCGCCGAGCACCTGCCCGAATCGACACCGGCGACCGTCGAGGTGGGGCGCGGCACCCGAACGGCGTCGGTTTGGTCGCCAAGGCCGACCCGACCGATCGCGTCGGCCGACCAGATCTCGTCGGCTGCCTCGAGGAAGTAGTCGCTCGAGGTCTCCCAGGTGTGGTCGCTCCCGTGGCGGACCAACACGAACTCGTATCCGTGGATCCGGGTGGTCGCCAGCACGCTCATCTCGAATCGTTCGATCAGCTCCTGGTCGACGGAGCGCGGTACCGACCCCCATCCCCCAACCGCGTCGAACGCATCGCGCCACATCAACAGCGCGCCGCCCGCGAGGAACCGCGAGCGCACGTTCGTGCGGCTCTTTCCCCGCCGGATGAGGAGACCGTCGTCCTTGAGGAGCACGTACTCGGCCGCCTTGCCGACGAGTGGCGACCGGGTGAGACAGGACAACAACCACAGGTCGATGAGGTGGTGCGGGCCGTAGAGGTCGTCGTCGTCCCACTTGCTGAGGACCTCGCAGGTCGTGCGATCCGACAGCTGCTGCAGCACCTCGCCGAAGACCAAGTCGGCGGCGAACTCGATGATCGAGGTGTGCGAGACCGCGCCGCCCTCGAGTTCGAAGTCGCTGAGCTCGGACCCCGAGCATCCGTGCAGCCCGATGAGCAGCTCGACGTCGACGAACCGTTGCGCCTGGATCTGCGCGACGGCGTGCGGCACGTACTCGGGACGGTTGGTCGACATCACCACCGACACGCGCGGTGCGTCCGCACGCGATCGTCCCTCGACACCGAAGAGCTCGCGCACCTGCCGGATCGCCGCGAGCGCGAGCTGGGGGTTGTTCATCCGCGTGGCGTCGAACTCGCGGATCGTGGTCAGCGACGCGTCGCCCGACACGGAGACCCGCTCGGGCTCACCGCTCGCGAGCGGACGCCCGGACAGGACTGCGGGCACCAGCGAGCGGACGACGTCGTGATCGAGACCCGGCTCGATCACAACGAACCTCCCCGAGCCGAGTTCGGGCAGGTCGCCGCCGACAGCCTGCGCCGGATCGACACGTACGCCTTGCCACGGTCCGTCGCCGACCGGCGGCAAGGGGGCGAACAGCCGACGCGCCTGACGTCGGCGACGCCGCCAGTCGGGACCGGTGCCCGGAGCGGCGGGCGCCACCACAGACGTCACGGTGTCGAAGCGTTCGTTCGCGGCTGCCCGCACCAACCGTCGGTCGCGGCGTGATGCCAGCTCGCGGTCGCGGTCGGACGAAGGGAGTGCAACCGGCAGGCGGGCCAGGGTGGTCATCCGCCGGGCGCCTCCCACGAGCCGGCGGCTCCGGCCGATGACAAGCCAGCGTGCACGCCGATACATGCCGACGAGACGTGGACGCTGGCGCCTGATGAACCACTTCAGCTTGCGCCAGCGGCCGACTACCCGCCAACGAACCCCACGGTAAAGCCAACCCAGCCGACGAACCTGGCGGACCTGGCGGATCACCCGCCAGCGTGCACGCCGGTACATGCCGACGAGACGTGGACGCTGGCGCCTGACGAACCACTTCAGCTTCCGCCAGCGGCCGACCACCCGCCAACGAGCCCCACGGTACAGCCATATGGCCACCCGTGTCTGATCTTCTGAGCGCCATCGGATGACGCGCCGGAACCGGACCCCCACGGCTCGGGGGTCGTTGGAACGACGCAGCGAAACCCCCGTCGCCGACTCGGAAGTGTTCTCGGTCGAGAGTTCGTCCCGGTCCGTGTCGCTCGTCATCTCGTCGATCTGTGACTCAGTCGGCCACCATCACGAGCAATGCCGATCGCCGCTGAGCGGACTCTGAGCCGATCACGATAGAACGCCTGGCGACTGACATTGGTTGTGCGGTAGCGATCGACGGCTGGCCGCCGAACGGTTCGATGATGATCAAGCCGTACCACCCTCCACCGGAAATACCCATATGCGCTTCCAAGCGATCAAGGTATTCGGGCAGTTCGGATTCGGAGACGTGTTTGCCCTCTGAAGGAGCGACGAAACTGTAGACGCGGCAGTCCGAGTACCAGCTGACCTGAGGCGTGCGGACCGTGGCGATCTTGCAGTCCCCCAGAATCGATTCGCCGGCCAACTGCGACGTGAGACGGACGCCGTCCCAGACACCTAGTGCCCGGTGCATGCTCTCGTTCGCACGAACCGAACTCCAGCCGATCAACGCATACGCTGCGACCACAACAGCCAAGACGGTGGTACCAGTTCGGGCACCGAGAAGACCATCTGCCGAAGAGGAGTCGCTGGCGGTCTCGGCAGGCTGGCCGTCCTCCTCATCGGATGGCCGCTCGTCGGTAGCGGTCCAGTACCCGGTAGCGACCATCGCTGCACCGATCGCATACAGCGGCGCGAGATAGGTCGTTACGAAACCCCGCACCGCCAGAACGTAGAGCAGGAGCGGAGTAACCGCGACCAGGAGGCAAAGAAGAAGTTGCTTGAATCGTGCCGCGACGAGCAGCCGACAAATGACCGCCACTGTCAGCAGCCCGAACGCCACTGCGAACGACCACCCCCAGAAGGCACTGCCGAAGCCGTAGCCGACCCGACCCGGGTGGAGGATGTCCACGATGTCGGTGAACGCCTGAAAGCGAGGTTTGCCGACAGCGTCCATTCGGTTGTACTTCGCGTCGAGCGGCGTACTCGTCCTCGTGAGCAGTTTCGTGCTGAGCAGGAGATAGTCGACGATTGCAGTGGCAGCGCCGGCCGTTACTGTCGAAATGATCTCATCGCGACGCCGATCGCGCCAGCCACGAATGATGATCGCCGCTCCGAAGATGACAAGAGGGGCGGCCGCAAGCATCGACGCGCCGAACCGCATCGTCGTGGCGATGCCGCTCAGCACCGGGATCAGGAACAGGAAGATCGTTCGGCGATGCGCCCACGCATCCACGATCACGAGGACGGCTAGCGCCGACACGGCAGCCGCCGGGATGTCGGCGAATGCCAGCGTCGAGCCGACGAGGAAGCCAGGGCACGCTGCGATGAGCAGCATGGCAGAGGTTCCTACTCGAGGTCGATACAGTCGGTCGAGCATCCAAGCGATCGTCAACATCAGCAGCAACGCAAACGCGACGGTCACGATCCGGGCGACGAAGTCGGTCGCGCCGAAGACACGGAAGATCGCGGCAAGGATCGCCGGGAAGCCCGGTGCCCGGAGATCGCTCCAGTAGCTGCCGGAGTAAAATTCCCAGTTGAAGTTGGTGCGACTTAGGTCGTCCGCGCGGGTCGCGTACACCGCCTCGTCCCACGAGAGCGGTGCGCCGACCCGGAGGATGAAGAGACAGACAGCGACGAAGGCTCCCGAAATGCAGATGCGCGTGGCGGAACGGTCCAGCCAGATTCCGAGGCGTTCCTCAGAGTTCATAGTGGCAAGCGTAGTCATCGATTACTTGCCAACGGCCGATATCGCCGGGACCGGGCAGTAGCATCCGAGCAAGCGAGGAGATCTCGATGTCTGAACTGACGACCGGTTGGAAACGTATGTTTTCCGTGCCTTCCTTGTATCGGCTGACACAACAGATGATCGGCTCAGAATCATCACGGAGGAGATTCATCAACGAGATTGTCCGGCCGAGTCTAGGCGATCGCGTGCTCGATATTGGGTGCGGCACCGGTGACCTGTTGAGCCTGCTGGTCGAGACCCCTGGCCTCGCATACGTCGGTCACGACCCGAGCACCGGCTACATCGAAGCCGCCCGGGAGAGGTTCGGCGATCGAGGCGAATTTCTGGTGGGAGGGGTCGGAGAAGTGCCTCTCGAGGACGCGTCATTCGACATCTGCGTCGCCAAGGGCGTACTCCATCATCTCGACGACGATCTTGCCGAGCAGCTCTGCGACGACGCCGCCCGGATGCTCCGACCCGGTGGTCGCCTCGTGACGATGGACCCCGTCTTCGTCGATGGCCAGTCACGGATCGCCCGGGTGTTCGCCGAACGCGATCGCGGCCAGAACGTACGCCAGGTCGAGGGGTACGAGCGCTTCGCTCGATCCCACTTTGGGTCGGTCCGGAGTTCGATCCACCACGACCTGCTGCGCGTGCCGTACAGCCACGCGCTCTTGGTGTGCACAGAGCCCCGGTCCGTGGCGTGACAGGCGGCGGTGACCACGACCTCATCGTCGTCGGTAGCGGCGCGGCCGGCCTGATGGCTGCCTGCATCGCCGCCGTCGACCGCCCGGTCGCCCTGCTCACCGATCGCGGCATCGGGACATCGAACAGCGCCGTCGCCCAGGGCGGGCTGCAGTGCCCGACCGACCGATCCGACAGCATCGCGTTGTTCCGAGATGACATGCTGCGATCGGCCGGGGATGTTCCCATCGATCCGGCCCGCGTCGAGCATTTCGTAGGCGAGGCGGGCCCGACTATCGAGCTGCTCCGGTCATGGGGCCTCGAGTGCGACCTCGGCCCCGATGGCTCTCCTCTCCGCCTCGTCGCCGGCGGAATGAGCGAGGCACGACTCATCACCGCCGCGGGCCGCATCGGCAGCGCGATCCTCAAGGTGCTGCGACGGCGCGCCGCCGAGGTCGGCGTCGAGATCCGAACCCGGATGCCCGTCGTCGACCTCGGACGAGATGGCGAACGGCTCGTAGTTGTGACCGAGCACGCCACTACTCGCGCGACCGCGGTCATCCTCGCCGTCGGCGGGACCGCGTACGAGCGAGCGATCGCCACGGGGCGGCCGACGTCGAACCCGGTGAACCGGAACTCTGTGCTCTACGAGGCGATTCGTCGGTTGGGTGTGGTCGAGACCGACCCTGATCGGTTCCAGTACCAGCCCTACGGGATCGTGACGCCGAGCGGACGCGAGACCGGACGGTGCGTGCCCGAAAGCGTGAGCGGACTCGGGGCTAGCGTCGTCGATCGCGACGGCACTCCTATCGTGGCCCCGACGGCCAATCGCGAGGAGATCTACCGTGCTATGACCGACCAACGTGAGCGGGCGGTCCGCGCAGGCGACACGACCTGCTATGTGCTCACACTTGGCGAACTCGATCGGGACGAACTGTTGGCGAGGTACCCGCACCTCCGTCGGTCGTTCGACAAGCATGGGCTGCCGAGCGGCGATGTTCTCGTTGCACCTGTGCTCCACTACCAGTTAGGTGGTTTCGCGGTCGGGCCCGACTGTTCCACATCGGTGCCGGGCCTGTATCTCGCCGGCGAGGTCACCGGCGGCCTCCACGGAGCGAACCGACTGATGGGCAACGGGATCACCGAAGCGGTGGTGGACGGACGGAGCGCGGCGATCGCCGCCGGGTGCTACATCGACGAAATGCGGTTCAGGAACTGGACGTCTGGCCAGTAGACGAGTTCGTCGCCCTGCACCCCGGTCACGCTCAACTGCTCGTAGGCCCGTCGCGCCCGGTCGGTCGCCGCCGACCGGTCGGAAGCGGTCACGATGAAGTAGCCAATGCGTCCCATCGAGTCGACGACGGGCTGCTGGTGATATCCGACCGACACGTACCAGGCGCCCTCGTCGACCCACCCCTCGTCGACAGCGAGTTCGAACGAGGACAGCCGTGCGAATTCCCCCGCGCCGGCGACGACGAAGCACACGATGCCGACTCGCGAAGCGTTCGGCGTCCACGGCGGCGATGGAACACCGAGCGCGACGTCGATCGTTCGGTCGATGAGGTCGAACCCGAGTAGTCGTGGCAGCAGTTGCGCTTCGTGGCCGCCGCCGACTCGGGCAGCGGCCTCGATGACGCGGACCCCGTCGGTTCCCATGATGCATTGGATGTAGAGCGGCCCCCGCTCGACTCCGTAGGCGCGTGCTACGTCGTACGCGATCGACCGGAACTCAGCATCGGCAGAGTGGATCGTCGGAGCGATGTGCTGCAGGCAGATTCCGACGCTGGGCGGCGGGTTGTACGTCAGGCGGTCGTGCACGGAACACGCCGTCAGTTTCCCGTCGTCGAGCCACGCGTTGATCGTCACTTCCGGGCCCTCGACGAACTCCTCAAGAATGACGGTCGACGATCGGGACACCGTCCGGGCAGCAGCGACGCTCGCCTCGAGGTCATCCCGTTCCCGGACGATTGTCATCCCCCGTTGACCCTGCGAGTCGGTGGCCTTGGCCACCAACGGGTATCGCAACGACACCGAGGCGGGACCGTCGGTGGGTCCGAGCGTCCACGCCGACGGCATCGGCACACCGGTCGATGCGAGAGCGGTACGCATTACCGTCTTGTTAGTCGCTGAGACCGCTGCCTCAGGCGTAATGTGGCACGGGATCCTGAGAGCGTCGGCGACGCGGGCCCAGGGAACCAACGCCTGGTCGGTACCGACTGTTGCGATGCCGTGGACGTCGAATCGACGTGCGGCGTCGAGCACGGTCTCGTCGTCCAAAGCGTCGCCTAGGACGGTGTGGGTGGCGATCAACTTGCCGGCCGAGTCCTCGTACGGGTCGATGGCGACTGTCTCTACGCCGCGCTCATTCGCGCGGGCGATCAACGGCGCCTGGTGGCGGCCCGCCCCGAGGACGAGCAGCCGGCTCATTGACGAGGAAGGATGTGGAAGTGGTGCAGTGTGTCGCCGCGGAGCCCGCGTCGGAGTGTCTCACAGGCGAGCACGTCGAAGAGGGCGATGTTGGCGAGATTCACCGACGGCCCGAGCAGGCGGATGAGGTAGGCCTGTTGGTCCTGCTTCGGTGCCTCGAACACCAACTTGGCGGGGTCGAACCCGGCCTCGAGTACTTCCTCGACCAACCCGGTACGCATCTCGCCGGTCGTCCGGTACAAGCCGGCGGTGCCGGACTCGCGACCCTCGAGGATGACGAGCGCTGCTCCCGCCTCGAGCTCATCGCGGATCGACTTCACCCAACGGATGGGTGCGACGACGGTGGACGAATCCTTGCGTCCGACCTCGGACAACACCGTGAAGTCGCGAGCGAACTCGGCGATTAACTCGAGTTTGCGATCACCCTGGAACTCGACGACTCCGTCGCTGATCTCGACCGTACCCACCCCGAGATCGGTGATCCAGCGCTTGTAGTCGTCGAGCCGGTCACGAACGTAGAAGAATTCGAACAGCGTTCCGCCGAAGCAGACGTCGATCTCGTGGTCGCGATACATGGCGAGCTTGTCGGTCAGGTTCGCCATGATCAACCCGGTACCGAACCCGAGCTTTGCAAGGTCGACGTAGGGCCCGCATGTGTGGAGGTGGTCGTCGAGCAGCCGCACGCCGTAGCCGGTGTCGATCACGCTGGTTAGGCCGGCCGAACGCGGTTTCATGGTGCGCGGCGCTGCCGCGAGCAGTTCGTCGAGGTTCATGGTCTGCCTCAGTCCCCCGAGCTCCGCTGCCGTGCTTCTCGCAGTAACCGCTCCTCAAAACCGCAACTGGTGTGGTCGTCGACCGCGTCGACATGCTGGCTCGCCGCGGCGCGATGACCGGCGATCATCGACCGGACCTCGTCGGGTGACGCCCCGCCGGGCGTCACCCGACGAGCGAGCAACTCCCGAGGATCAACGATGCGATCGTACTCGTCGGCGTTGAACGGCAGGTCGACGCCGCTCTCCTCCCCGGCCTGCACGAGGTCGTCGTACCGGAGGTGATCGCGCCCCTCGGCGATCGCCCGGCGAACGGCGGCGCCGACCATCCCGTGGCTGACCCGATTCTCGATGCCGTGAAGCGACATCACGTCACAAATCTCAGTGCTCATCGTGAACCCACCGGCTGTGCGTTCGAGCCGCTCGGTCGAGAACTCGGCATCGCGGAGCACGGTGGCCATGAGTGCCGCCGCGTTGGCCGAAACGGCGATCGAGCGCGGGACGTCGCGGTAGGCGAAGGTACGATTGTCGGGCTGGCCGCTTGCCGTCAGCATCGCCGCCGACACCCCGACCACCACGCCCAGCG
>PVBE010422087.1_pt1 | contig 12053 bp, 10 predicted proteins | sample 1631181 | NCBI WGS metagenome assembly PVBE01 (sample SAMN08397723, study PRJNA350692) | Marine metagenome, whole genome shotgun sequencing project. | isolation source: water | place: Pacific Ocean | collected 2012-04 | reverse complement strand
GACGACGACGACTCGGCTGACGACGACGACGACGACTCGGCGCACGACGACGACGACTCCAGCGACGGCTAGTCGAGCGACGCCAACGCGGCCTGCACGATCAGGTCGTGATCGAACGCGAGTGATGGGAGCGCGTGCTGGTCGAACCAGCGCGCCTCCCTCGCGTCGTCCCCCGCCTGGGGCTCTCCGGGCGTGTCCTCACTGACGAACGCGATGGCGATGGTCCAGCCGCGCGGGTCCCGACCGGGGTCCCCGAAGGCGCGGAACTGCCGCAGCGTGCCCGCTTTCAGTCCGGTCTCTTCGAGCAGCTCGCGGCGCGCCGCGGTCTCGAGGTCCTCGCCCTCGTCGACGAACCCCCCGGGCAGGGCCCAGCGGCCCGCGAAGGGCTCGCGATCCCGCTGGATGAGCAAGATCTGCGAGCCCCGCAGGACGATGAGGTCGACGGTGACCGCGGGGCGCGGCCACTCGTAGGAGTGGGTGGCTACAGCACCGCCTCGAGTACGCTGCGATCGCTGCTCGTGATCGCCCGCTGCCACTGCGCCGTGCGGGGCAGGAACTGGTGGGCGAAGTAGGCGAGGTTGTCGAGCTTGCGCTGGTAGAAGCGCGCCTCGCCGTCACCCTCGAGCCAGGCGTTCCGGGCCACCAGGTCGCTCCGATCCACGCCCGCGGCCGCCGCCAGGGCGTCCAGCTTGGGGTGGGCGATGACGGCCTGCTGGCCGATGAGCGCCGAGATGACGACGTCGCCGACGAGGTTGAGCATGTCGCAGGCGTGCAGCACCGGCAGGTCCTGATCGCCGGACATGCCCAGCTGCATCATGTGCATCGCGGCGCCGCCGAGCCGGTCACGGCCCTTCTCCAGCGCGGCGTGCTCGGCCTTGAGGTCGTCGATGGCGCCGACGTCGCCGATCAGCTCGTTGATCCAGCTCATCAGTTGCATGAACGACTGACCGCCCTTCATCGCCATCTTGCGGCCGACCAGATCCAGCGCCTGGATGCCGTTGGTGCCCTCGTAGATCGAGAAGATCTTCGAGTCGCGCATGTACTGCTCGGCGGGGTACTCGCCGATGTAGCCGTAGCCGCCGTAGACCTGCAGGGCCCACTTGGTGACGTCGTGGCCCTGGTCCGTGCACCACGACTTGTGGACCGGGGTGAGCACCTGAAGCAGATCCTCGAACTTGCCGCGCTGCGGGTCGTCCTCGGGGAGCGTCTCGAGGTTCTCGGCGAACCACGCCAGGGTGATGCCGAGGGCCCGCATGCCGTCCACCTGGGAGCGGCAGTGCAGCAGCATGCGCTTGACGTCGGGGTGCTCGATGATGGCCACGCGGCGGGCGGAGGCGTCCTTGAACTCCTTGAAGTCGGTGCCCTGGATGCGGTCGCGGGCGTACTTCAGCGCCTGGTCGTAGGCGGCGGCGGCGAGCGCGTACCCCTGGACGCCGACGCCGATGCGGGCCTCGTTCATCATGTGGAACATGCGCATCATGCCCTCGGCCTCGTTGCCGATGAGCCAGGCCTGCGCACCGTCGTTGTCGCCGATGGACAGCGTGCACGTCGCCGAGCCGTTGATGCCCATCTTGTGCTCGATGCCGGAGCAGTAGAGGTCGTTCTTGGGGCCGAGGGAGCCGTCCTTGTTGAGGATGAACTTCGGCACGATGAAGAGGCTCAGCCCCTTGATCCCCGCGGGCGCGCCCTCGGTGCGGGCGAGCATGATGTGGATGATGTTCTCGGTGAGGTCGTGCTCGCCGCCGCTCACGAAGATCTTCGTGCCCTGGAGGCGCCAGTGGTCGCCGTCGCGCACGGCGCGGGTGCTCACATCGCCGACGGCGGAGCCGGCCTGGGGCTCCGTCAGGCACATGGTTCCGGCCCACTCGCCCGACAGCAGCTTCGGGAGCACGTGCTCCTTCATCCAGTCGTCGCCCATGGCGCGGACGAGGTTGCCCGCGGCCGCGGTCAGGCCCGGGTACATCATGAACGCGCAGCCCGCGCCGGTGAACATCTCCACCGTGGCGAGGGCGACGGGGAGGGGCAGGCCCTGGCCGCCGAACTCGGGCGGCGTGCCCATCATGGTCCAGCCGGCCTCGCAGAAGGTCTTGTAGGCCTCCTTGTAGCCGTCGGCGGTGGTCACGGCGCCGTCGGTCCAGGTGCAGCCCTGCCGATCGCCGATTTCGTTGATGGGGGAGATCGTCTCGGTGGCGACCTTGCTCGCCTCCTCCAGGATCATCTCGTAGAGGTCTTGGCCGAATTCCTCATACTTTGGCCCGGAGAGGTTCTGAACTTCGACCTGCTCGAATAGGACGAACTTGTGATCTCGCATGTCGGTCTGATAGGCGCCAGATGCCATTACGTCTCCCGAATAGCCGGCTTGTGCCGGAAGGTGATTGATTGTTCAGTCAATTTTCGATTCGGTCAACCCCGAGCGGTGGGTTGTTGGGGCAATGGCCCGGCTGGTACATCACTCCGATGGCAGAAGACGGAAGCGACGTTCCAGCACGGGCGGCCTGGGAGCGAAGTCGCGTCCCCCTCATCTTCCTGACCACCGACGGTCGGGTCGCAGCGGTCAACGAGGCCGCAACGAAGAAGTTCGGCCTGGTGGGGGGCGAACAGGAGCTCCCGGAGTGGATCGCGTCGTTCGTGGCCGAGCGGGTGCAGACCCTCGCCAAGCTCGACGATCCCGGCAGCGACTACGAGTGGGCCGCCAGCACGCAGGGTTCGACCTACCGGCTCGGCCTCGCGCGGATCGAGGACGATGCCCAGCTCGAGGTCCAGTGGTTGATCTCGGTGGAGCGGGGCGGCCCGACGATGATCGAGATCGTCGACATCGCGGAAGAGCGGTTCGGGCTGAGCGAGCGCGAGGCGGAGGTGATCGCCCTGCTGTCGGACGGCCTCTCGAACCGTCAGATGGCGGCTGCGCTGGAGATCCGGAGCAGACGGTGAAGTACCACCTGCAGTCGATCATGAAGAAGTCAGGGACGTCGAGCCGGACCGAGCTGCTCGCCCGGCTCTTCGGCATCCACGTCGGCTAGAGGTCGTCCCCTTCGGCGACGGTCACCGGCAGAGCTTCGCTGACCCGCCAGGTGTGCTCGCCCGCACCTTCATCGACTACCGCCTGGAGATCGCGCACGAACGAGGAGTCGCCGCCGCGTGATCGGAGCTCCGCTTCCCAGTCGGTGACGAACGCGGGGAGCGCGTCCAACGACGTGGCGCTGGCGACGACGAGGTAGGCGCGTCGGCCCGCGGGGGCCGCGATCACCTCGGTGAACTGCACTCGACCGTCATCCGTGCCGGGGTCGGAGGTTCGGGCGACCCAGAGGCGAGCGGGGCTTCCGGGCGTGGCTGCAGCGGCGGCCACGACGGCCCAGGAGGCGTCGGCATCCACGGACGCGGACAGCTCGAGGGTCTCGCCCACGGTCCACGCGGCGGATCGCACGGTGCCGGCCTGGCTTCCGAGGCGTGCGTCCAGCGGGTCGGGGATCGCGGGGCCCGTCGTGATGAGGAACACGAGGCCGATCATGAGCAGCGCGGCGATGGAGCCGGCGATGCCGAGGAGGCGGCGCTGCCGGCGCCGGGCTTCCAGATCGATGACGGGGGCGACGCGGCTCGGGGGCTCGAACTCGGCGGCCACGTGCAGCTCGAGGCTGGGGCGCGGTGCGTCCTCCTCGAAGGCGGCGTTGGCGGCGGTCAGCTCGATGAACTGCTGCAGCTTGCGGGGGTTGCGTCGGACGCCGGCGGCGGCGGTCGAGGCTTCCTGCGGGGGGAGCGAGCCGTCGACGAGGGCGCTGAGCGTGAGGAGATCGAACTCGGACGCGGGGTCGTCGGGATCGACCACCTGGTCGGCGAGGTCGCGCAGGAGCCCGTCGAGGCGGCTGTTGCGCGACGGCGCGATGTCTGAGGAGTTCAGCAACTCCAGGGCGTAATCGGCGAGTTCGCTCATGACGGCTCCTCCGTCTTCTTCCGCACGCAGTCACGAAGCTGCTCGAGCGTGGTGTCGAGCTGGTACTTCGTGCGCTGCGGCGAATGGTCGAAGATCCGTCCGACCTCCGACATGGTCACCTTCCGGTCGTGAGCGAGCTGGAGGAGGAGGCGCGCGACGAACAGCATCTTGCGCTTGTCGTCGAGGTGGACCGAGCACTCAGCGAGTGCGCGAACCATGCGTTGTCCGGCGATGTCGTCGGTGATGGCAACCAGCGGATCGGTCGCCTCGGGGTCGGCGGGTTCGGGGCGCACATCGCCCTCCTTTTGCGGCGTCGGCGCGAACACGGTCCGGTCGCGGCTGCGGAACCAGCCCCGGCAGGTGTTGGTCGCGATGGCGCTTACCCACGTCGACATCTTGGCCCTCCCCGGAACGAACTCGCGTATCGCCCGGAAGTTGTCCTTGCACAGGAGGACGACCACGTCCTGGTAGTGATCCTCGGCCTCGTCGGGGCGACCGTACCGGTTCATCCAATACCGGCACGTGTAGCGAATCCGCCCTTCGAAGGCTTCGAGGAACGCAGCCCAGGCTGCGTCTCTCCCTCCTTCGTCTGCTGCACCGAAGAGGCCGATGAGTTCCTCGTCCGTCACCGGTGCGTCCTGTCGTTGGGTTCAACGCGGGGAGGGGGGCGGCTTTCAAAAAAGAATGCGCGGACCGCAGTCTACTCCGTGCGCAGGAGGATGAGCTGCACCCCCCCGAGGTCGACCACATCCGTACTTTGTCCCACGGCCAGGGCGGTGACCGCGGCGGCCACCTCGGCGCGGAGCTGGGCGGGGTCGACGTAGCCGATGTCGCCCGATCGGGTGGCCTCGGGGCCGGTGCCGTAGCGGCTCGCGAGGGTGCCGAAGTTGGCGCCTCCCTTGAGCTTGCCGAGGACCTCGGCGGCGACGGCCGCGTCGCGCGTCATGATCTGGGAGATGCGGACTTTTCCGCCGGCGGCAGCCTCGGCCATGGCGTCGCGAGCGGAGGCCAGGGCGGTGCGTTCGGCGATGATGTCGGGGTGGTCGGGGGCGAGCTCCTCGAGGGGCTTGAGCTCGGCGAGCGCTTCGTCGAACTTGCGGTCCTGGCGGAGGATGGCGACGAGCTGGATGCGAGCGGTGGCGAAGCCGGGGGTGATGGTGAGGGCCTCGCGGGCGGAGTCGGCGGCGGCGCCGAGGTCGCCGAGGGCCTTCTGGGCGGTGGCCATCTGGAGCCAGAGCACGGGGTCGCGGGGCTGGAGCTCGAGGGCCTTGCGGTGGGTGGCGATGGAGGCGGCGATGTCACCCATGCCGAGCTGGGCGAGGCCGAGGGCGCTGAGCACGTCGACGTCGCCGGGGTCGAGCTCGCGGGCCTTGGTCAGCTGGCCGTGAGCCTCCTGGATCTGCTCGGTGCCCAGGAGCGCGAAGCCGAGGTTGTAGCGGGCGGCGACGTTGTCGGGGTCGAGCTCGACGCCCTTGCGCAGGGACGCCATGCCGGCTTCGAACTCGCCGGAGGTGACTTGCATGAGGCCGAGGTTCATGTGGGCCACGGCGAAGTCGGGGGCGAGGAGGATGACCTCCTTGAAGTGCTGGATGGCGATCCTGGGGTCGACGACGGTGGCGGCGAGGGCCTTCTCGTAGGGGGCGAACGCCTCGAACGGGATCTCGCCGGCCTGGACCTTCTGCACGAGCTGGAGGGAGCCGGCCACCTTGCGGTCGCGGGGGTTGATCGCGAGGGCGGCGTAGAAGCCGGCGATGGCTTCGTCGTAGCGCTGGAGCTTGAAGAGCACGTAGCCGCGGTTGACGTAGGCGAGGGGGTTGCCGGGGGCGCGCTCGACGGCGGCGCCGAGCAGCACTTCGGCGCGCTCGAGTTCGCCCTGGAGGGAGAGCACGGCGCCCATGTTGAGGTACGCGTGGTAGTCGTCGGGGGCGTGCTCGATGGCGGCTTTCCAGGCCGTCATGGCGTCTTCGAAGTTGCCCCGGGCGTAGTGGATGCCGGCGACCTTGTTGTAGACGTCGGCGCGGCTGGGATTGAGGGCGAGCGCCTTGGCGTACCACTCGAGGGCTTCGTCGAGGCGTCCTTCGGCGGCGGCGACGCCCCCCTTGCCCTGGGTGGCCCAGACGTGGTTGGGGTTCAGCTCGAGGGCTTTGTCGAACTGGGGCCCGGCGATGGCGGGGTCGCCGGTGGAGCGGCCGTACAGGTAGGCGGCGTCGGCGTCCGTGGGGGAGCGTTCGGCGCGGGTCTCGTACTCCTCGATGACGTCCACGCCGTAGCCCTGGGCGGTCATCAGGTCCTGGTACTCGCAGTGGATGAAGAGGTCGTGGGGGGCGAGCTCGCGGGCGGTGCGCAAGGGCTCGAGGGCGGCGTTCTGGAGGCCCTGCTCGATGAGGGACTGCGCCTGGCTGAAGGCCCGTTCGGCCTCGACGCTCCGGTCGGCGAGGGCGGGGGTCGCCACCAAAAGGGCGAGGACTGAGGCGAAGGTAGGTGCTAGGCGCATGGCGGCGGCGAAGATGGCAACGGGTGAGGGCACCGTCAAGGAAGGACCGCCTTGCTATCGTTCTGGCACCCATGGCGATCCGTCCGCTTCTGCCCCTGCTGATCTCGACCCTCCTGATGCTTCCCGCGGCCGCGGGGGCGGTGACCGTGTCGGTGGTGGGGGTGCACGGGAACGGCAACCAGGACCGCGAGGCGCTGGTCCAGATGTCGGACGACATGGTGGCGGGGTTCAAGACGGCGGGGTTGGAGGTCGTCCACGGCGAGGAGCTGCGGAACCGGTTGTTCGGTTCGCGCGAGACGCTGGTGGAGAACGTCTTCCTCGAGCCGGTCCGGAGCGCGTTCGACGAGGGGCGGATTCTGTACGAGAAGGCGCAGCCGGACGGTGCCGTGCAGGCGTTGGCGCGGGCTGAACAGGCGCTGGACGGGGTCGAGCACTTCGTTCGGGACCCGCGTCTGAGCGTCGATGTGCAGCTGTATCTGGGGTTGGCTCACCTGAGCCTGGGGAACGAGGACGACGCTCGGCAGGCCTTCTCCGAGGTGGTCCGGATGGATCCCAACCGGGTGCTCGACACGTTGGAGTACCCGCCGAAGATCGTGGAGCTGTTCGAGTCGGTGCGGGCCGAGGTGGTGCGTCTGGCGGGGGCGACCCTGCAGATCCACTCGGGGCATACGACGGGTGCGCGGGTGTACCTGGACGGCCGGTTGGTGGGGACGTCGCCGGTGACGGTCGATCGTCTGCCGCCGGGCAAGCACACGGTGCTGGTCGACGGCGGCTCGGAAGGCCGATGGTTCGGGTCGTTCACGCTGCGCTCGGGTGAGGTCGAGGAGGTGGCGGCGGAGCTGAAGACGCCGTCCCTGGGGCTCGGCGAGGGCGAGTCGACGCAGGAGCCCCGGAGCAGCTTGAGCAAGCGGCTGTACCGCGAGCTGGCGGTGGCGGCGGGCACGGATCTGGTGGCGGTGGCGGCGTTCGACGAAGCCGGTGACTTCACCCTGGCGATCTACTCGGGCCGGTCGAGCACCTTCTCGGTGAGCGCGGTAGCCTCCTTGGCGGCGGCGCCGGGGGCTCGGTCGGCGTTCATCCGCCAGCTGGTGGAGCGGGTCGCGCGGTATTCGGATGACAGCGGGGCGATCAAGGAGGAGCGCGTGAGCGCCGAGGCGATCCCGCTGCTGATGGGCGGGAACGTCCAGCTGAACGAGTACCTGTTCGGAGCCGAGGACTGGAGGGTGGCGGATGCGTCGGCGACTCGTCCGGTGGATCCCGAGCCGGCGCCGGTGCGGCGAGCTCCGCCGAAGGCGGCCACCGTGGCGGTGGCGATCATCGCCGGTGTGCTGGGTGCCGCCGGGGCGGGGATCGGCATCGGCGTGGGCGTCAGCCAGGCCAATGCGGTCGACCCGGGTGGGGTCCTGGTGATCACGGTTCCGTAGCCTTCGTCTTGGGGGCGCGCCGGTACCTGCGGCGAGGGTCCTCTGCGGCGCCCCAGCCCGGTGCACTTGAGCCCATCCTGGCGTCGAGGGTCCCCCCTGGCGCCCCGGCCCGGTGCGGTTGAGCCCACCCTCGCCTTGAGGGTCCCCCGTGGCGCCCCATCCCGGTGCACTTCAGCACCCCCTCGCCTTGAGAGTCCCCTGTGGCGCCCCATCCCGGTGCACTTCAGCACCCCCTCGCCTTGAGAGTCCCCTGTGGCGCCCCGGCCCGGTGCGGCAGAGCCCACGCTCGCGTCGAGGGTCCCCCGTGGCGCCCCGGTCCGGTGCGGCTGAGCCCACCCTCGCGTTGAGGGTCCTGTGCGGTGCCCCCGGCCCGGTGCGGCAGAGCCCACCCTCGCGTCGAGGGTCCCCCGTGGCGCCCCCGGCCCCGCAACTGTCCGGGATCGTCCGGCGGAGTTGTCCGGCACCCGGACAATCCCGGACACCAGTCCGGTGTGTGAACCGAGTAATTTCAGCCACTTAGAACATGGCGCGGTCCCTGCTCTCTCTTCCCCCGACAAGGAACGGCGGCTCCCGCATCCGTCATCAACTAGCTGGTGGGAACCGGCGGTCGGGAGCCGCCCTTCGTCTTTAGGAGAGTCATGCCCGCGCTCGGATGGCACATCACATCCCGTCTCGAGGACGAGAGTGTCCTCGCGCCCACCATCGACCATCAACGCCGCCTGGCTGCCTGCATCTGGGGTCGGTCGGGTGCGTCCCGGACGCTCGCCTTCTTTGCCGTCGGCGATCACCTGCATGTTCTGACCGCCCTGGATCGCCGTGAGGCAGACCGCTTCGCGCACGACATCGAGGCCTCCATGCACTGGCAACTCGGGCTGAGGGCACCCTTCCAACCGGCCAGGATTCGAGCGGTCGAGTCCCACGAGCACCTCGAGTGCGCCTTCTGGTACGTCTTGCGACAGCCGCTCCGTCATGACCTTCCAGCCGCGCCACCGTTCGAGGCGAGCAGCCTCGCGGACCTCCTCGGGTTGCGGACCCTGGGAGCGGCGCATCGCGCGACTGTTCGTGAACTCCTGCCCCAGGTGCGCCGTCCGCAGCTGCTTCGACTCGCCACTGAACTGGCGCCCCGCGTCCCCCCGGAAGCCTTCGATCCGGCGGCCCCACGGGCCGATCAGGGCCTTCCCTGGCTCGGCGAGTCCATGGCTTCGGCCGCTGGGGTAGTCCCGGCGAAGCTGAGCTTCCGGCTCGCTTCAGGCCTTCGGGTAGCGGCTGCGCACGCCGTTCCGCAGGTGCGCCTGAGGGGCGTCGCCGCGGGACTCGGAGTCTCGTACTGGAGCGCCAAGCGGGCTCGTCGAGGAGTCCCCGACCCCAGCCTGTCCCAGGCCATCCGCCGTCAGCTCCAGCTCCGCGCCTACCTCCCGCCTACTTCTTCTTCGGCTTCGGCCCCTTGACCGCGTCCGTCACCTGGGTCTTCGCCTCAGGCTTCTTCGCCGCCGCCTTCTTGGCGTCCGCCTTCTTCGCCGCGGTCTTCCGCGGGGGGTACAGCCGCTCGCTCATCCGGCGCATCGTCCGCCCCGCCCGGCCGTACACCGAGCCCGCGAGGTACGGCTTCCCGGGCCTCTTGCCCGCCGGGCGGCCCAGCACGATCTCGACCGCGTCGTCCACCGAGTCGACCGCCCACAGCTGGAAGCGTCCCTCCGTGATCGCCGCGGCGACCTCCTCCGAGACCTGCAGGTCCGGCAGGTTGGCCCGCGGCAGCACCACGCCCTGCGTGCCCGTCAGCCCCCGGTCCAGGCAGGTCCGGTACCAGCCCTCCACCTTCAGCGAACTACTCCCGACCGGCTGCACGTCCCCGCGCGTGTTGATCGAGCCCGACACCGCCACGTCCTGCCGACACGGCAGCTGCGCCGCCGAGCTGAGCACCGCGATCGCCTCGGCCAACGTCGCCGAGTCGCCATCGACCCGGCCGTACGACTGCTCGAACGTCAACGTCGCCGCCAGCCCCAGCGGCGAGCTCTGGGCGAACAGCGAGCGCAGCAGCCCCGCCAGCTGGAACACTCCCTTGTCGAACGAACGGCCGCTGTACTTGCTCTCCCGCTCGACGTTGATCAGCCCCTCGCGACCCACCGCGATCGACGCCGTGATCCGCCCCGGCATCGCGTACGACTGCCGCGCCTGGCCGTACACCATCAGGCCGTTGACGACCCCCGTGTTCGTTCCCGACGTCTCCAGCAGCAGCTGCCCCAGCGCCGCCCTCCGTCGGTGGTTCTCCGACCGAATCGCCCGCCGGGCCCGCACCGTCGCGACCCCCGCGCGCACCGCCCGACGGTCCAACGCGGCCGCCCCCGCGCGCGCCGCGTCCGCCTCCAGCAGCGCATCCTCGGCGCCTCGCAGATCCGTCGACAGCCGATCCCGGCGTGCCGACCCCGAGAGCTCTTCCACCAGGAACGCGTACGCCCCCGGCGTCACCCCTTCGATGCCCGCCTCCGCCGAGAAACCCCGCAGGGAGCCCACGATCAGCTGTCCGCCCTCGAACGTGCGGGGCAGGTCCGACACCCACTCCAGACGCATCCGCATCAACTGCGCCGCGCGGTCGTCGCCCTCGCGCAGCTTCCGCACCGCCGCATCCGGTCCCACCACCACCAACGTCGCGCGCGCCGCGTCCGTCTCCGGCACCGGGGCACTTCCGTTGTCCTCGTCCGGCTTGCTCGCCATCCGACGGACCGTCGCGAACGCCATCGCTTCCCGAACCGCGCGCCAACGCTCCGGCGCCTCCAGCAGGTCCAGGGCATCCACCACCGCGACCCCGCCGTCCGCCGCCGCCAACGCCCCCGGCCGCTCGCCGCGACCCCGAAGCTCTTCCTCCGTGGCGCGCGTGATCCAGCGCACCGGCACACCCTCGGCCACGCCCGCCCGCAGGCAGTCCACCACCGCGGCCAGCACCTCCACGCGCGCAGGAGCCGTCACCTCGACGTGCCGGGGGCGGGCCGTCCCCGCCGCTCGCGCCGACGCTGCCAACCCTTCCACCAACGCGCTCTGGCCTGCCAGAAGCCGCGGCCCCACGGCCCCGTCCGCGGCCGCGGTCCACCCGCGGGGGCATGCCCACCGCACGGCGGAGGGGGGCACCAGGAGCCGGTCGGGATCGGCCTCGGCAATCATCGTGGTGGGAGTCCTCGGCCCGTCGGACCGCTCGTCATCGATCGAGCTGGTAGGCCTTGATGGTGGTCTGGCCCCCGGTCACGTTGATCGTGTCCGAGATGTCGGCCCCCAGCCGGTCGTTGACCAACCGGATCGAGTACTGCCCCGCGGGCAGCTCGTGGCCGATGAGGGGGGTCGTGCTCACGTACGCCCCGTCGATGTAGACCTTCGCCCAGCCGGGCGTCGCCTGGACGTTCAGCTTGCCCGGCTTCACCGCCTCCACGCTCGGCAGCTCGCGGCTGATGCGCGTGGTCGCCCCCGGTTCGGGGGCCGTCGCGGTCGCTCGCACCGTCTTGAACCCGTCGAGGCGGAACTCGATCGCGTAGGAGCGGCCCGAGTCGCCTGCTTCCCACGCGAAGGGCGTGGAGCCCACCGGGGTTCCGTCCACCACCACGCTCGCCCCTGCCGGTCGGCTGGCGAAGAACAACGTCGACGGCTCCGCGCCCGCGGGCTCGGGCTGCGGGAGGTCGGGGACCTCAGTCACCGCCGCCGGGGTCGGCTGCGGCCGCGGCCGGGGCGTCGGCGCCGCTTCGATGGGGGCAAGGTCCTCCCCCAGACCAGCCTCTCCGACCGGCTCCGGTGTCGGCTCCTCCAGCTCGCCCAGCGTGTCGGGCTGCAGCTGCACCTCGATCGCGTAGACCTGCCCCGACACCAGCTCGATCGTCTTGGTGCGCGTGGCGAATCCTGGCGCCGTGATGGTCAACTCGTGGGGGACCTCGGGTGCCAGCTCGATCTCGGTGGACTCCGCCACCGTGCCGTCCACCGACATCACGAGCCCGTCGATGTCGCCAGGAAGCACCGTGACCGCCAGCGTCGCGTTCTGGACCGTCGGGAACAGAAGCGGATACACCAGTACCAGCAGGGTGAGCAGCAGGGCGGAGATGAGCAGGAGCGCGCCCAGGACGACGCGGTTCGTGGGAGGCGCAGGAGCCGGGGGGCGCACCGTCTCGGTGTCGACGACCGCAGCCACCGGGAGGACGACTTCGTCGGTCGTCGCCTCCTCCTCGTCGAG
>PVBE012731980.1_pt1 | contig 12054 bp, 5 predicted proteins | sample 1631181 | NCBI WGS metagenome assembly PVBE01 (sample SAMN08397723, study PRJNA350692) | Marine metagenome, whole genome shotgun sequencing project. | isolation source: water | place: Pacific Ocean | collected 2012-04 | reverse complement strand
CGCACAATCGATGGTGTCCGTCTAACGGGCTCCACCGAGTCAGGAAATGCTTCATCCGTCGCAGGAACATTCCAAATTTATCGTTTCGATGACTTCATCGTCCGAGGCGAAGAGATATGGGAATTCCGTGTCGATTTTATCGACAACGGCGCCGGCAAACACCCGACAAGCGGCGACCAGTTCCGTATTCACATTTGTGGTGAACCAACGCAGATCCGCTCAGGCGGCGCTAACGTTACGAACACCTCAACATGTTCATTCAATAGCATGGTAACTGCTGCAACAACATGGCAGATGCAGGTAGAAGGTCTCTCAACAGGAGACAAGGTCGGAGATGTACGCCCACGAGGCAACATCGCCGGTAACTACCAGCGCATCGCTACAGCAACTCTAACAATTGCTGTTAAGCCAATTGGTACATCAGATTACGCAGTTGAAAATGCAAAAAATGTGAATATGCTCAGATATGAAGCTCGTGCAGGCGAAGCGGAAGATATCCTCTTCACCAAGGCAATCTTCGAATCTGCTAGTGGATCACTTAACAATGGTCAAAACTACGCATTGTGGGTTGATACAGATGGTGATGGTGCAGTAGACACAATCCTTGAGGATGGTGTCGCCAACCAGTCCTCCCAGGTCACATTTGGTGACATGGCAGGTGGAGGGTATGTCATTCCGGCTGAGGAGACAGTGATCTTCGAGGTCCACGCTGACATTGCGTCATCTCTAACAGGAAACGACTTGCAACTAGAGTTTGCAACCGGTTCCACTGTTACATTCCTGGAGGCCGAAGAGCTGGATGACGGAAGCAATTTGTCCGGAATCAAACTCAACGGATCATTCCACAATTCTGTAACTTCAGCTGATGTTATTATCACGACTGTTGAATCACAGCCATGGTTGCTTGTTACACAGGGTAATCTGTACATAATTACGTCAACGAATACCTTGGGTGTTCGCAAGCACCAGCTACTTGGTGGTGAACTAGGTGAGACTGTCCTACGACTACAGCTACGCGCTGAGTACGAGGATATTGATGTCACAGACATTCAACTCACCGCATCTGGAACGACAACTTCGAAAGAAGTTGATCGTCTAGAACTGTTCAAAGATGGTGAATCCGAGCCATTCGCACTCGCCACAATTGGTGGTTGCGGAGGTGACGATGTACTTACCGTCAATCCAGGTAATGCTGCAGCTGCCGTAAAGACCTTCTGTGCGAATATGGAGAGCCGACAACTTGTTGTTCCTGAAGGAGCAGAAGTTGACGTCCTTATCCGACCTCGCGTAAAGACAGATGTCCAAGGTGCAGTATCCGCAGAGCCCATCCAGTACTTCCTGGATAATCAGAACGTTTCTGATGAGGCAACAGGATCAGGTGCCGTTCGCGCTCGCGGTGATGAGTCAAGCAACAACCTTGCCGCAAACGACGAAGACACAAATGCAGAAGGAGAGGTGTTCATTGGAGTAAATACCGCTACCACAAATGCCTACATTGTAGGCAAGAAGGGTGTTGTAGTTATGTCCAAGATCGTCTCCATTACAAACGACTCCGACGATCCGAATGGCTCTGCCATTCCTATCGGACAGTCCGACATAGCCAAGTTCAAGTTCACGGCTGCAGATCATGTCAACTCGAAGAACGGTCTCAATACAGTTACACTGTCTGGAATCGTCTTCAACGTAAATGCCACCAACGTAAATCTTAGAGCTACCGCTGGTGACTTCTTGGTCTACAACCAGAATGACTCCAATACGACTCTTACATGTCAGTCGTATGTCAATGACACGACCCGTGTTGCCACGACAGGTACCGCATCCGGATCGCTTCTCGTTGAATGTCGAGGGCTTGAAGCTGATAGCGTTGTTACAGACGTTGACTCAGGCCAGAGCCTAACGCTCGTATTGCAGGCCAATATAACAAACCAGAACAGCTCATCTGTTGGTGCACCTAGCACCCTCCAAGTGTCTGTCCAGGACTTCGATTCAGACACAAGGTTCGCGTTTGGTACTGTGAACAGCGCAGTATTCTCTCACGTCGTTTGGCGTGACAAAGACTCGAGTTCCACACAAGACTTCACGTGGATCGAGTATCCAACAACTGTTGTGAAGTCAACCAGCTACGCCGGCTAATACCCCGCTTAGTTGTTTATATAGAAGAAGACCTCCATATCCTGGAGGTCTTTTTCTTATGGACCTCATCCCCCAACCCCCTTCTCCTGCATTATATTTGGACAACGATATTTTATTAGATTATTGAAAATCTGATATGCAGGAGAAGGGGGCTTTTTTAAATTAAGCCCCTCTCCTGGGCAATTGTAGAATCATGAATAATCTGGAATATTATTGAAATCAGTAATGAAGCAGGAGAGGGGTTTGGGGTGAGGTCGTCAAAACAACTTCCTCTTAATTTGTATCAATTTATACATCAATGGTTTTAACAAAATCATCTTCTCTTCAGGATAAATTACAACATCGCCTCCAAACTTCTCTTTAAAGGCACTTACTCCTTTCCAAGGGTGATTTTCACTAGAGTCAGGTGGAGCTATTCCAAACAGATCATAAGAATCGCATCCTTTATCTTTACAATACTTGATTGCTTCCCATTGAAGTAAGTAAGGAGCCATCAGATTACGATGTGCATGGGAAGATGCTCCATAGTAATAGATGCCTTGATTCTTGTGGATCACTCCGATGAGACCTGCGACAATTGACAATTGACAATTGACAATTGACGGCGCAAAAGCGAGTAGCATAAATGCGCCGTCCAGATTCTCTAAAAACTTTTTATAATGTTCTTTGGAATGAGCTTTGAATCTATCTCGCTTAGCAGTTTTTTGAATAAGGTTGTAGAAATCGTCAATGTCAGTCGATTGTTGATTGTTGATTGTTGATTGTCGTACGGTAACTCCATGCTTCGTGGCAACTTTAATGTTGTATCTTCCCTTTTGTTTCATTTGTGCAAGTATCTCATCTTCGGATTTCGTTAAGTCGATGATGCGAGTAGCTTCAGGTTGTTGATGGCGAACTGAATTGACAATTGACAATTGACAATTGACAGTTAACTCAGATGCAGGAGAAAAATAGAGAGCCATGCATTTATTATTTTTGGCATCTTCGATTATTGAATTAAATAAATTGTCAATTGTACATTGTTCATTGTCAATTGGGGCCGAAGGCTCCCTTATAATTTCCCAAGTTGAGTAACCTCCAACGGTTTTATCAATCACAACCTGAGTAGACTCATATATTCTGACTTCACGTCCAAGAGATTCTTGGTACCTCTTCCATTCAGGGGATTGCCAGAGGTTGTTGGTTTTAGACACGGAGAAATTAATAATTAAGAATGAATAATGAATAATGACTGGATTGTAGTCTAGTTCACTTTAGAAGAATTATTCATTATTAATTATTCATTATTCATTTAAAATAGTGGCATGTTAACCCTTCCCGATCTCACCTACGATTATTCTGCTCTAGAGCCGCATATTGATGCAAAGACCATGGAAATACATCATTCTAAGCATCATCAGGCTTATATTGATAAGACTAATGTTGCTCTTGAGGGTACGGAATTCTTGGATAAACCAATAGAAGAAATAATTGCTGACCTTAGTCAGGTTCCGGAAGACAAACGAACGGCAATTAGAAATAATGGCGGAGGGGTAATCAATCACAATATATTTTGGACCTGTTTAGGGCCCAATGGGGGAGGAGAACCGGAAGGAGAGCTGAAATCTGCAATTGATGAAGCATTTGGGGGGTTCGAATCACTCAAAAAAAAGTTCACGGAGTCTGCACTTACGCAGTTTGGATCGGGTTGGGCTTGGTTGGTTCAAAAAGAAGGTTCGTTGGAAGTCATTCAAACTCCAAATCAAGATTCTCCGCTTACACTGGGGCTAAAACCAATCCTTTGCATCGATGTTTGGGAACATGCCTATTACCTCAAATATCAAAATCGCCGTCCCGAGTACGTAGAGGCATTCTGGAACGTTGTTGATTGGGAAGAAGCGGGGAGGAAGTTTGTGGATAAATAGTTGACCTCAGGCCTAAGTTAAGTAGAATTCCCCTGATCACAGTAGTCTTGATTGTGTAATTAGATCTGTGTTGTTGCTTGAGGAAATCCTCGAGCCGCGCACGGTCTATTTGTTTAATTTCATCCAAAATCCTATGCCAATTCTTAAAAGGAAGCAGAAGAAACAGAAGAGTCAGAAGAAACAGAAGAATATCGTTAAGAAAGTAAAAAAAGTTGTGAAGAAAACTAAAAAGGTAGCATCAAAAAAAATTGCCAAGAAGTCAGCTAAAAAGATAGCTACTAAAAAAGCATTTAAAAAACCACCTAAGAAGAAGGTGATTAAAAAGACTCCACCAAAGAAAGTTGCTCCAAAGAAAGCTCCGCCAAAGAAAATTGCTACTAAACAAACTGCGACTCAGAAGAAGGAAGAGCAACGCAAAATTGCAGGTGCCAAAAAGAAGATTGCCGCGAAGGAGTATCAAATGACTATTCCCCAGTGGGTTCTGCCTTCAAGTGAGTCAATTGCAATTCCCTCATCCGGAAAGATGCCGGCGGTGACAAAGAATTTTCCTGAGCATTTAAAACCAGTTGGTATACAGAATGAAAGACTCTTCTTTACAGGAGATGAAGCACCGGATTTGGTTATACCTTCTCTTGTAGAAATGCAGGTGAAAAGTTATGAGTGGTTCCTAACTGAAGGGCTAAAGGAATTGATGGGTGAGATATCGCCAATTACAGATTTTTCTGGAAAGAAGATGGAGCTTAGAATGCTCGGGCATACTTTTGATCCTCCAAAATATGATCCGGATACATGTAGAAGAAGAAACTTAAGTTTTGAATCTGTAATGAAAGGCCATGTACAACTTATCAATAAGGAGACAGGAGAAATCAAGGAGCAGGATGTCTTCCTTGGATCAATTCCACTAATGACTAATATTGGAACGTTTATTGTCGGTGGAATTGAGCGCGTAGTTGTCCACCAACTTGTTAGATCTCCTGGAGTTTTCTTTTCCAGAATGCCGGATAATCCAAAGATTCATGCAGCGAAAATTATTCCAAAGCGTGGTGTATGGCTGGAGATAGAAACAGATCGAAGGGGAATTATTTCTTGTAAAATCGATCGCAAAAGAAAGATACCCATCACTCAACTTTTGAGGATATTCGGTTTCGATACGGATGAAAAAATTATTAATGTGTTTTCAGAAGTCACAAAAGAAAAGGATTATATTCTTACAACCTTAGATAAAGATCCTGCCAAGACGGTCGAAGATGCTTACCAAAGCGTTTACCGAAAAGTTCGACCAGGAGATTTGGCAACACCTGAAAATGCCAAACAATTGATAGATGCCATGTTTTTTGATTTTAAAAAGTACGACATGGGTGCAATTGCCAGGTACAAAATGAACAGAAGATTCGGATTTAAAACTTCAAGTGATGAAGAACATCGGGTATTCCAAGTAGAAGACTTTGTTGAGATCCTAAGAGAACTTATTCGCTTGAACAACGGCGAAGGAGTTCCTGATGATATTGATCACCTTAGTAACCGAAGAGTTAGAAGTGTTGGAGAGTTAGTCCAAAATAAGTACCGAGTTGGCTTGATCAGAACTGAGCGCATTGTAAAAGACCGTATGACTGTAATGGATTTGGAAACTGTAACCCCAATGCAGTTGATTAATTGCCGTCCAATTACAGCAGCAATGCGGGAATTTTTCGCAAGTTCACAGCTTAGCCAATTTATGGATCAGACCAATCCGATTTCCGAGCTAAGCCACAAGAGAAGGCTTTCTGCTATGGGGCCCGGAGGACTTTCACGTGAGCGAGCAAGCTTTGATGTGCGTGATGTGCACCAAAGCCACTATGGACGCATATGTCCTATTGCAACACCCGAAGGACCGAACATTGGATTGGTTGTTCATTTGTCAATTTTCTCTAGAGTTAATGAATATGGTTTTTTGGAAACTCCATACAGAGAAGTTGCTCATTCTATGTCTTTTGATCCCGATAAGATGTTGGGGAGAATGCTCGATGTTGACTTGCGTGAAAACAGGAAACTGGTGGCACGAGCAGGCGAAGTGATTGAAACAAAGGAGAGGGCAAAGAAAATAATTGCTTCTTTAAAGAAACAAGATTTCAAAGATGTTCCAGTACGTGCCTATGTCACTGGCAAAGTTATTTATGCGGATGCCGAACAAGAGCGACGCTTAACGATTGCTCAAGCTCAAAAGAAATTTTCGGAATTCGGTGAGTTCGTAACATCACGCGTTTCTGCAAGAAGGGGAGGAGAGCCAATTTTGTCCCATGTGCGTGAGATTACTCACGTCGACGTTTCACCTAAACAAATTCTTTCGCTCTCGACTGCTTTAATTCCATTCCTTGAGCACGACGATAACACCCGTGCATCGATGGGAACAAACATGCAACGTCAGGCGGTTCCTCTTGTAAAACCTTCGTCTCCTCTTGTTGGAACAGGAATGGAAGGTTTGGCAGCCAGATCAGCTGGACATGCTTTGCTTGCAGAGGAAGATGGAGAAATTGTGTACAGCGATGCTCAAGAAATTTCCGTCGTTTATAAATCTGGACGTAAACAGACTTATTCTTTGCATTCATTTGTCAGATCAAATCAGGGGACGTGTTTCAGTTTGCGACCGCGTGTTCTTCGCGGGCAAAAAGTTCGAAAAGGAGACAGTCTTGCCGATGGCGCTTCTGTAGACAATGGCGAACTTGCACTTGGCCAAAACCTGCTTGTTGCATATATGTCGTGGCAGGGATACAACTTCGAAGATGCAGTAATACTTTCAGATCGAATGGTGAAGGAAGGCTTCTTCGATTCAATTCACATAGAGTCTTATGTAACAGATGTTCGAGATACAAAACTTGGTTCCGAAATGATCACTCGTGATATTCCAAATGTGGGAGAAGCCAAGCTAAAGGATTTGGACACAGATGGAATTGTAAGAATCGGAGCGACGGTCCACGAAGGCGATATTCTCGTTGGAAAAATAACTCCGAAAGGCGAAACTGAGCTGACCCCAGAAGAACGTCTTCTACAAGCCATTTTCGGAGATAAAGCAAAGGACGTGAAAGACAGTTCACTCAGACTTCCAGGAGGAGCCGGAGGAAAAGTCGTCGATGTTCAGATTTTTGACAGGTCAGAAGGAGACGAACTTCCAACCGGAGTAATCAAGCAGATAAAAGTGTATGTTGCGCAGACCAGAAAGATAAGAGAAGGAGATAAAATGGCAGGACGACACGGTAACAAAGGAGTCATCGCCCGAATCGTTCCAGCCGAGGACATGCCATTCCTTAAAGATGGTACTCCGGTAGATATCATTCTAAACCCGCTCGGGGTAACATCACGTATGAATATTGGACAGGTTCTGGAAACTCACTTAGGTTGGGCTTGCCAAGCACTCGGCATTAAAGTTGCGTCGCCGGCACTTGACGGTATTTCGGCTAAACAAATTGCCGGATTCTTAGAAGTAGCAGGATTACCCAAGTCCGGAAAGGTTCAACTTTATAATGGATTCACCGGAGAGCCATTTGCTCATCAGACGACTGTCGGAATGGTGTATATGCTTAAACTACTTCACCTCGTTGAGGACAAGATACATGCACGATCAGTTGGACCGTACTCACTGGTTACGCAACAGCCTCTTGGAGGAAAAGCACAACACGGTGGTCAGAGGTTTGGAGAAATGGAGGTATGGGCGCTTGAAGCTTATGGTGCAGCACACACTTTGCAGGAAATGCTCACCATCAAGTCAGACGATGTTATTGGACGAAGTAAAGCATATGAAGCAATCGTTAAGGGCGAACAAATCAGACGTCCTTCTATCCCTGAATCATTCAATGTTCTTGTAAAAGAACTCCAAGCTTTGGGACTCAAGGTAGATCTTCTTAAGTTCAAAGATGAAATAGAGGCAGAGGAACGTGTAACGATAGAAGAAGGAGAGATAGAGGCAGTTGAATTGGAGTCACGTGTAATCGCAGAAAAAGAAGCGGAAGAAATTGTTCCATCAGAAGACAAGATTGCCGAGCTTTCGGATCTTCCTCAGGTTGGATCGGAATCTTCGACAGAGGTCAAAGAAGGAATCGAGGAAGGCAAAGAAGTGGAAGCTTCTGGAGTGACTGCAAAGGAAGAGATGGCGGAGTCAGTTAGTGAGGAAGCGAGAGAAGCAGCTTAGCAACAATCAACAATCGACACGCCCCTTCGGGGCTTTCAACAATCAACTTGTTGAAAGCGAGCTGAAGGCGAGCGTGTTGACAGTCCCGCGGAGCGGGACGTGTTGAAAACAAAGTGTGTTGATTGTCTTCCCAAGGTCTTCCAATAACACTATCATTCCTCCGTTCTACCCTTTCCCAAGATAATATGAAGTCCGTGAATAAAGTAATACTGCTCGGCAACGTAACCCGCGATCCCGAGTTAAAGAGCACTACAAATGGTCAATCTGTTTGCACATTCGGCCTTGCAACTAATCGCGTTTGGAAAGATTCAACCGGTGATAAACAAAGTCTTCCTGAATATCACAACTTGGTTGCATGGGGAGGGCTGGCAGAATTTTGTTCAGAAAATGTTAAGAAAGGAAAACCTCTCTTCATCGAAGGATACTTAAAGACCCGAAGTTGGGATAGCCCGGAAGGAACCAAGATCTTCCGAACAGAAGTAGTGGTCGAAAACATTGTTCTGCTTGGGCCGAAGGGAGAGATGCATGCTCCGGCTGAGGCAGTTGAGTCGATCGATGAAATTGCTGTTCCGGAGGAGGTGATTGCTTGATAGGTTTATAGGTTGGGAGGTTAGGAGGTTGATAGGTTGATAGGTCTAATAGCTGTTCCGCTTTGAGGTGGAACAGGAGGATGAGTGAGAGTTTTATTTCTATATCTTTCCCTCTCCTTCGAGCTTTTCCACTAATTTTGCTAAATCCTCATGTGCCTGCACTTGGTCATGGGGCAAATCATCTTCGTCCGGTAAGGAAAATGCCGCCTCAAGATCACGAAGTAGATCGGGTGATACATCGCCATCCAGATTCAGTTTTTTCCCCAGTTACTTCTTTGAATCGAGCTGCGAATTCTTCTTTAGACATTCCAGCAATATATGCGGCTTGTTCCCCATCTTGGGATTCGGAGCCTTCAGCCATAGTATTTATTGGTAAAATATATAAATTTCTACTTATATTATATCATATTTAAGGGCTCATAGCTACGAGTGTTCCGCTCCGGTGTGGAACCGGAAACATCCCTAAAGTAAGCGGAAAAGTGAGAGTGCGTGCCGGAGAATTTTGAGAGGGTATTGACATCATTTTGCCCCTGACACATTATGAACTGCCGGCCCACCCACCCAAGGATGACCCACCCCGAGGGGGCGGGTGCATCTAAAGTTCAAATAATTCTAAATAATCCTTAAATTTGCTTCAAAAAACTCCACTTTTTAGGCTCCAGAAGCCACTTTTTTCTTGACTCGTACTCATCAACCTTTAAAATCTCTTAGCTTTATGCATTTTTGCGCCCAGCCGCCGGAATCGAAACCCTAAAAAAAGGGAGGATTTCCTCGAGTTCTGCGGGTGTGCGTACACCCGTTTTTTTGTTTCTACGTGCCCCCTGTGCTCATTAAAAGCACCGGCTAGAGATCATGCAAAACATCAGCTGTTTGTATGATCGAAAAAAATGCAATTTTTACTACAGTGTCACTTCTTGTGTGAGCATGTCCTGCTTGCCTTAGAGAGTGACACGTGAACAGATTATAAATTTTTAAAAACGTTACTCATTGCATCACATGGATGCCTCGACTCTGTACTCCGACGAAGGACGTGGCCAGCTGCGATAAGCCTCGGTAAGCCGCTAGGCAGGCGTTATAACCGGGGATTTCCGAATGGGGAAACCCAACCTTCGTAATGGAAGGCTACCTCGCGTAAGCGGGGAGGTCACTCTGTGAACTGAAACATCTCATGTAACAGAGGAAAAGAAATCAATAGAGATTCCCTTAGTAGTGGCGAGCGAAAAGGGAACAGCCCAAATTCCACGATATTATTGTGGATGGTTGTAGGAGCCCAATATCTGATTGCTTCATTCTAGGCAAACGATCCTGGAACGGACGGCCAAAGAGGGTGAGAGCCCCGTCGCCGAAAGACTGAAGCACAGTAGGGATTTCCTGAGTAGGGTCGGACACGTGTAATCCGGCCTGAATCTAGGTGGACCACCACCTAAGGCTAAATAGGTACAGAGATCAATAGCGGATAGTACCGTGAGGGAAAGGTGAAAAGCACCCCGGAAGGGGGATGAAATAGTCTCTGAAATGTGATGCATACAAAGAATCGGAGCTCGGTACCATGGTGTCTTTTTTAGTTGCGACTGATGTGGTCAGAGAAAATTTTCAGTTTTCAATTTTAAATTTTCATTCAAGGTCCAATTTTCAATGATCAAATAATTCGTCTTGTCATTGAAAATTGTTATATTGGATTTTGATTGAAAATTGAAAATTCTAAATTGAAAATTATCTGCGATAGCTATCAGACCAATATTTGTTGAAGACAGCATGGTGCCGAGTGACGGTGTGCCTTTTGCATAATGAGCCAACGAGTTTGTCGTATGTGGCAGGTTAAGGCCTAAAAGCCGAAGCCGGAGCGAAAGCGAGTCCGAATAGGGCGTGTGCCTCGCTTTTGGTTTCAATTAATTTGTGATAGTTATCTTTGTTCTTTGGGTCAAATTGACAATTAACAATTGAAAATTGACAATTAGGTTCAGGTTTAAAAGATAACTAACTTTGAGTCGCTTTAGAATTGTCAATTGGCCATTATCAATTGTCAATTTTGACTTCAAGTACTCAAAAATAATCATCTAGCTTAATTGAAATCGAAAGCGGGGCATAAGTCGCATGCGCAAGACCCGAAACCGGGTGAGCTAACCATGGGCAGGGTGAAGGTCGTGGGAACACGATTGGAGGCCCGCACCCACCAGTGCCGCAAGACTGGGGGATGACCTGTGGTTAGGGGTGAAAAGCCTATCGAACCCGGAGATAGCTGGTTCTCCTCGAAATGCCTTTAGGGGCAGCCTCGTTATACACGCTTGGGGGTAGAGCTACTGTTTGGATGCGGGGGTCTTTCCGACCTACCAAATCCTGACAAACTCCGAATACCAAGTCTTTGATAACGGGAGTGAGTCAGCGACAGCTAACTGCCGTTGACGAAAGGGAAAGAACCCTAATCATCTGCTAAGGTCCCTAATTATCGTTCAGTGGAAAAGGTAGTACGAATGCATCGACAACCAGGAGGTTGGCTTAGAAGCAGCCATCCTTTAAAGAAAGCGTAACAGCTCACTGGTCGATTGCATTCGTGCGCCGAAAATGTATCGGGGCGAAACGATAAACCGAAGCAATGAGTGTGCCACTTTTAGTGGTGCGCAGTAGAGGAGCGTTCCGTTCAGCAGTGAAGCAGTACTGCGAAGTATTGTGGAGCGGACGGAAGTGAGAATGTTGGCATGAGTAACTACTAGGCAGGTGAAAACCCTGCCCACCGAATCCCCAAGGTTTCCCACGCAACGTTAATCGGCGTGGGGTTAGTCGGTCCTAAGGCCAGGCCGAAAGGCGTAACCGATGGATGAGCAGGTTAATATTCCTGCACTATGTATAGTTTGGTTTTTATTGCGCATCTTTATATCTCTAAGCGTGTTCTGGTTATACACGTATCGCAAGATGGAGACAAAGCCTTCGGGTGGAGTCAACTTGGGGTGAGAGGGTGCCTAGAAAAGGTAAAAATCGTTAAGCTATACGTAATCGTACCGCAAACCAACACAGGTAGGTAGGTCGAGAAGACCAAGGCGCACGAGAGAATCATCGTTTAGGAACTCGGCAAAACAGCGGCCGTAACTTCGGGATAAGGCCTGCCACGTTTTGCGTGGTTTCAACAAAAGACTTCCTGCGACTGTTTATCAAAAACACAGCTCCCTGCAAAAGCGCAAGCTGAAGTATAGGGGGCGACGCCTGGCCAGTGTCAGAACGTTAAGGTGAGGGGTTATCCTTTCGGGGAGAAGCTCTGATCTGAAGCGCT
>PVBE012164362.1_pt1 | contig 12055 bp, 12 predicted proteins | sample 1631181 | NCBI WGS metagenome assembly PVBE01 (sample SAMN08397723, study PRJNA350692) | Marine metagenome, whole genome shotgun sequencing project. | isolation source: water | place: Pacific Ocean | collected 2012-04 | reverse complement strand
CCCAAGTGGACTGGATCAAGGAGAAGACGAAGAGAATAAGAGCACCAGGGCCGGCACAGGCCGGATCGGAAACGTCCGAACTTAGAAACAGCGGACACTCCAGCTCGTCCAAACAACGACTTCTTCAACACCCTCGGCTATTTGCCGCCGCGGGACGTGGTGCGCATCGAGGAGATGGTCAACTACTTCGACTACAACTACCCCCGGCCGGAAAGCCGCGATGTACCCTTCGCGGTCGACCTGACCGTGATGCCGGCGCCATGGAGCCGTGAAAGCAAGCTTCTGCACCTCGCTATCAAGGGTTATGACGAGGCACCAACGGCGCGACCGCGCGCCAATCTGGTGCTCTTGGTCGATGTCTCCGGGTCCATGGCGCCTCGCGACCGCCTCGATCTTCTGAAGCGATCGTTTCGCCTGTTGCTGAGCCAGCTCGATCCTGCCGACAGCGTCGCGATCGTCAGCTACGCCGGACAGTCGGGCGTTGTTCTCGAGCCGACGCGCGTTCGGGATCGAAATCGTATCGAAGCCGCCCTCGACGGCCTCGGAGCCGGTGGCTCCACCGCAGGTGCGGTCGGGATCGTCACGGCTTACGAGCTGGCGGAAAGAAACTTCGATCCCAAGGCCGTGAACCGGGTCATCCTGGCAACCGACGGAGATTTTAACGTCGGACTGTCAGAGCCCAAGCGTCTCGAAGACCTGATCGCTCGCAAGCGTGAAACGGGAATTTATCTGACGGTGCTCAGCGTCGGCGCCGGCAATCTGAACGATCGCGTCGCTCAGTCCCTGGCTCAGGCGGGGAACGGGAACGCCGCCCACATCGACAACCTGATGGAGGCACGGAAGGTCTTGATCGACGAGGTCGATTCCACGCTTTTCCCGATTGCCGAGGACGTGAAGATACAGGTGGAGTTCAACCCGACACGGGTCGTGGCGTATCGACTGCTCGGCTACGAGACGCGGGCACTGACCCGCGACGACTTCGTGGACGATAGGATCGATGCCGGTGAGATCGGCAGCGGTCACACGGTGACGGCGACCTACGAATTCATACCTCGGGCCGACGGCACGGTCCCGATGCCCACCTTGCGATATGGGTCTCGGACAACCGAGGCACCCACCGCGCAGTCGGACGCATTGGACGAAGAATATGCCTATTTGAAGATCCGCTACAAGCGTCCCGGCGAAGCACGAAGTCACCTGATCGAGCAGGTCATAGGAACGGACGACGATATCGAGTTGGCGGAAGAGAGCTCCGATGATGTCCGCTTCGCCGTCGCGGTCACCGCGTTCGCGTTGCTGCTGCGAGAGGATCGCCATCTCTCCAATTTCGATCTTTCGACCGTCGTTCGTCTGGCGCAAGCATCTCGCGGTGAGGATCGGCATGGCTATCGCGCCGAGTTTGTTCATTTGGTCCGCTCGGCGGAGACATTGCGGCTCGCAGTCCGATAGCATGGGCACTTGATGTCTCGACTACGGCCTTGATCCGCCGCCGCTGGTGGGCTCTATGGTCTGGCTTGAGGACTTCGCGACGATGATCGTCTCTGCCTCCTACCGGACCGATATTCCGGCCTTCTACGGTGCCTGGTTCCGGCACCGGCTGGAGGCCGGCCATGCCATGGTCGCCAATCCCTATGGCGGCCGGCCCTATCGGGTCGAACTCTCGCCCGAGGCGGTCGACGGCTTCGTTTTCTGGACCCGCAACGCCGAGCCCTTTCTGCCCGCGTTGGAGACAGTCCGGGGCCTCGGCGTGCCCTTCGTCGTGCAGTACACGCTGACCGCCTATCCCCGCAGCCTCGAGGCCTCGGTGCCGGGGCTAGAGGAAGGCCTGCGGCGGATCGCCCTGCTGGCCGAGCGTTACGGCCCCCGCGCCGTCGTCTGGCGTTACGACCCGGTGCTCTGGAGCAGCGATACGGACGGGGATTTCCACCGCGCCACCTTCCGCCGGCTGGCCGCCCGGCTGGCGGGCCGGGTCGACGAGGTCTGCATCAGCTTCGCGCATATCTATGCCAAGACGCGGCGCAACCTGGAGGCGGCGGCCGACCGCCACGGGCTCGCCTGGTCGGACCCGACGATAGAGGTGAAACGCCAATTGCGCGCCGAGCTGGAGACCGTCGCCCGGGACCATGGCATGGCGTTGACGGTCTGCAGCCAAGCCGAGGCGGGCGGCCGGGCCGCCGCTTGCGTCGACGCCAGCAGACTATCCGATCTCGCCGGCCAGCCGATTCGCGCCCGGCGCAAGGGCAATCGGCCCGGCTGCCTCTGCGCCGAGAGCCGCGACATCGGCGCCTACGACAGTTGCCCGCACGGCTGCGTCTATTGTTATGCGGTTCGTGACCGGGCCCGCGCCCAGGCCCGGCACAGGGCCCATGACCCGATGGGCGAATACCTGATTCCGCCGCGCCCAGCCGCTAGCTGAGGCTAGCGCCGGCGCGGAGGAGGCCGCAAAAGCGACTCGCGTCAGGCCTCGGTGTCGAGGTGCCGGCCGGTCTCCGCCGTCGCATCCGCGTCCGGCGCCTTGGCGACGCCGACCATGGCCGGGCGCAACAGCCGATCGTGGATGGTGTAGCCGATCTGGACGACCTGGACGACGGTGCCGGGCTCGGCTTCGGGGTGCGGGATCTGCATCATCGCCTGGTGCAGGTTCGGGTCCAGCTTTTGTCCCTCGGCCTCGATCGGCTGGATGCCGTACTTCTCCAGCACCTGGTGGAACTGGCGTTCGGTCAGCTCGACCCCCTCGATCAGGGCATTCTGGTCGACCGCCTCGTTCTCGCCGCCGCGGGCGCTGGCCAGGGCCCGTTCCAGGTTGTCGCCGAGCGTCAGCAGATCGCGGGCGAACTCGGCGATGGCGTATTTGCGGGTATCGCCCAGCTCCCGCTGGGCCCGGCGCCGGGTGTTCTCGGTCTCGGCCATGGCGCGCAGCACTTGGTCCTTGAGGTCCGCGATCACCGCTTCCGGGGTCGGTGGCGGGGCCTCGTCGTCCTCGGCTTCAGCCGCTTCCAGCTCGGCCTCGAGCGCCTCCTCTTCCGTCGTCTCGGGCGCCTCGGCGTCGTCGTTCGCGGCCTCGGGCCGCTTGGTCTCGTTTCCGTCACTCATGGGGTTCTCGAAGCCTCGCTTGGAGCTGTCATGCTTGTCGTTTCGCGCCCCGTTTCAGCCGATCAATCGGCCGATCACTTGCGCCGTGTAGGCGACCATGGGGATGATGCGGGCGTAGTTCAGATGGGTCGGGCCGATGATTCCGATGGCGCCGACGACACGTTGGTGGGCATCGCTGTAGGGTGCCACGATCAACGACGATCCCGAGAGGCTGAAGAGCCGGTTCTCCGAGCCGATGAAGATGCGGACCCCCTCCGCCTCCTGCGCCAGGTGCAACAGCGAGGCGCATTCACGGCTGCTCTCAAGATCGTCGAAAAGCTGGCGCACCCGCTCCAGATCGTCCAACGCCTGGACGTCGTCCAACAGATTGGCGCGGCCGCGCACGATCAAGGTGCCGCCGTCGCCGGCTTCGTCGGCTTCGCCGCCCCAGGTCGCCAGGCCGGCTTCGACGACGCGGCTGGTCAGCTCGTCCAGTTCCGCCCGGCGCGCCTCCAACTCTACCTCGATGACCTGTCGCGCCTCTTGGAAGGTTCGCCCCCTCAGTCGTTCGTTCAGGAAATTCGTAGCCTCGACCAGTACCGAGGGCGGCAGCCCCGGCGGTACTTTCAGGACTCGGTTCTCGACCTGACCCGATTCGAAAACGATCACGACGATGGCTTGTTCGCCACCCAGATTGACGAACTCGATATGCTTCAAGGGGGCTTCGATTTTCGGCGCCAGCACGACGCCGGCGCAACGCGAGAGGCCCGAAAGCGTCTCCGAGGCGCGCTCCAGCATTTCCTGCAGGTTGTGCTCGCTCTGGGCGCAGCGCGCCTCGATCGAGGCGCGCTCGGCCTCGGTCAGGTCGCCGACCTCGAGCAGGCCGTCGACGAACAGCCGCAGGCCCCGCTCGGTCGGCAGCCGGCCGGCCGAGGTGTGTGGCGCATACAACAGCCCCGCGGCCTCCAGGTCCGCCATGACGTTGCGGATCGAGGCCGGCGACAGCGTCAGCTGCGAGCGGCGCGACAGCGTCCTCGAGCCCACGGCCGTGCCCGTATCCATGTAGGCCTCGACGATCTCCCGAAAAATATCGCGACTGCGTTCGTCGAGCTCGGTGATGATCGTCTCGGCCGGCCTGGTGCTTTGCATGCTCAGCTATTCCGGAGCCGTTTTCAGTTTGGAATGTAGTAACGCGCCGACGCCGCGTCAACGCGGCCGGCAGATCATGGCTTCCTGCCCTGGACGGCCTTCCGGTGGCGGGTTAGAAAGCCGCGAGGGATCCACCTACTATAAGTCGAGCGGAGGTTGTCGATGCGCCCATCCGGACGTGCCCCGAACGAAATGCGCCCCGTGCTATTGGAACCGGGCTTCGCCAAATACGCCGAGGGCTCGTGCCTGGTCCGCTTCGGCGATACCCACGTCCTCTGCACCGCCAGTTTGGACGAGCGCGTGCCGCCCTTCCTGAAGGGCCAGGGCCGGGGCTGGGTCACCGCCGAATACGGCATGCTGCCCCGCTCGACGCACGAGCGCAGCGGCCGCGAGGCGGCGCGTGGCAAACAAGGCGGGCGGACCCAGGAGATCCAGCGCCTGATCGGCCGCTCGCTCCGCGCGGTGACCCGCCTGGAAGCGATCGGCGAGCGCCAGATCCGCCTCGACTGCGACGTCCTGCAAGCCGACGGGGGTACCCGCACGGCGGCGATCACCGGCTCTTGGGTGGCGCTCCATCTCGCCTTTCAATGGATGCGCGAGAAGGGCTTGATCGAGGCCATGCCGCTCGAGGAAGAGGTCGCCGCGGTCTCCTGTGGCATCTACCGCGACCTCGCGGTCACCGACCTCGACTATGCCGAGGATTCAAACGCCCAGGCCGACGCAAACTTCGTTCTCACCGGCGCCGGCGGCATCGTCGAGATCCAAGGCACCGCCGAGGAGCGGCCGTTCAGCCGCCAGCAGTTCTTCGATCTTCTGGCCTTGGCCGAGGCCGCGGTGGCGGATCTCGTGGTCCTGCAGCGACAGGCCGTCGGAGCGGCTTGAAGCCGGTGGCCCGACAGCTGGACAGCGCCCGGCTGATCGTCGCCAGCCACAACCCGGGCAAGGTCGTCGAGATCCGCGACCTATTGGCGTCCTTCACCATCGATTGCGTCTCGGCCGGCGAGTTGGGTCTGGCGGAGCCGGAGGAGACCGGCCGGAGCTTTCTCGCGAATGCCGCGCTCAAGGCCCGGGCCGCGGCACTGGCCGGCGGCTTGCCTGCGCTGGCGGACGATTCCGGCCTCGCCGTGCTGGCGCTGGAGGGTGCCCCCGGGATTTATTCGGCGCGTTGGGCCGGCCCGGCGCGGGATTTCGCCGTCGCCATGGCCGAAGTCGAAAACCGGCTCCAGGCGGCGGGCGCCCGGACGACGGAGGCCCGCCGTGCCGCCTTCGTCTCGGCCCTGGCGCTGGCCTGGCCCGACGGCCATGTCGAAAGCTTCGAGGGCCGCGTCGAGGGCCGGCTGGTCTGGCCACCCCGGGGCAGCCATGGCTTCGGCTACGACCCGATCTTCCAGCCCGACGACGAGGCCTCGACCTTCGGCGAGATGGCACCGGAGGCCAAGCACGCCATCAGCCATCGCGCCATCGCCTTCCGGCGCTTGATCGATGCCTGCCTCGAGAGCTGAGAGCCGGCCCCGACCGGTGCCCGGGCCGGCCGGCCTGGCGCTTTATCTGCATTGGCCGTTCTGTCTCGCCAAGTGCCCCTATTGCGATTTCAACTCCCACGTCGCCGAGACCATCGACCAGGCGCGTTGGCGCCGCGCCTACCTGGCGGAACTTGGCCACTACGCCCGCCTGTTGCCGGGTCGGCGGGTCGAGACGGTCTATTTCGGCGGCGGCACGCCATCGTTGATGCCGGCCGAGACGGTGGCGGCGCTGCTGGATGCGATCGCCTCGGCCTGGCCGCTCGCCGACGATGTGGAGGTGACGCTGGAAGCCAATCCGACGTCGATCGAGGTGGGTCGATTCAGAGATTTCCGCGCCGCCGGCGTCGATCGGGTTTCGATCGGGGTCCAGGCCCTCGACGATGCGGACCTGGCCTTCCTCGGCCGGGGCCACAGTGCGGCCGAGGCGCTGGCGGCGCTGGAACTGGCGGGAGGTGTCTTTCCCCGCTGGTCGTTCGATCTGATCTACGCCCGGCCGGGACAGACGGCGGCGGCCTGGCTGGCCGAGCTGGAGCGGGCGCTGGCCCTCGGCTCCAGCCACATCTCGCTCTACCAGCTCACCATCGAGCAGGGCACGCCCTTCCATGTCCGCTGGCGCCAGGGCGGGCTCGCCCTTCCCGGCGAGGAGATCGAAGCGTCGCTGTTCGAGTTGACCGGGGCGGCGACGGCGGCGGCCGGCTTGCCGGCCTATGAAATCTCCAACCATGCGCGCGCCGGCGAGGCGAGCCGGCACAACCTGATCTATTGGCGGGGTGGCGCCTATGTCGGCGTCGGGCCCGGCGCGCACGGTCGGCTAGATCTCGGCTCCGGGCGCCGTGCCATCGTCGCGCACCGCCGCCCCGAGCGTTGGCTGGCGGCGGTCGCGGCGCAGGGCCACGGCATCGCCGACGAACAAACCCTGACACCGGAGGAGGCCAGCCGGGAGCTCTTGCTGATGGGGCTCAGGCTGGTCGAGGGGGTTTCGTTGGATCGCTTCGCCGGGCCGGCGTTGGCGCCCTTGGAAACCGTGCTCGACGCGGAAGGCCGCGACCGGCTGCAGCAGGCGGGCTATCTCGAGATGGCCGGGGGGCGCCTGCGCGTCACCGAGACCGGCCGGCTGGTCTTGAACGCGGTGCTCGGCCAGCTTCTTCTCTGAGCGCGCCCGTCGCTGCGTCAGCTGCCGGGGCGCGGCTGGAAGAGTGGTGCCTCGAACGAGGTCGGCGCCTCGGAGACGACGCGAAAGCCATCCGGGGTGACCTCGAGGACGGCGAGACCGCGCTCGGCGATGCCGTCCTGGCGAAAACGGAAGATGCCGTCGCTGCCGGCGAAGCCGCTCGCCGTGGTCAGCGTCTCGCGATCGAAGCGGGGACCGTCGTCGGCGTTGGCCAACACCGCGGCCAGCGCCGCCGCGTCATAGGCCAGGCTGGCGATGCGCGGCGGCTGGCGGCCATAGGCCGCCTCGAAGCGGCGTCGGAAGTCGCCCGCCGCGGCCGGCGCCGGGGCGGCGAACCAGCCGCCGACGAGGGCCGGCTCCCGGGTCGTGCCGGGATCGTCCCAGAGGCCGGTGCCGAGCACCCGAACGCGGTCGGAATCGATGTCGTAATAAGGCAGCAGCGGCGCCACCTGGCGCAGCACCGAGCCGCCTTCGGGCAACAGCAACGCTTCGAACGGAACCTCGCCATAGGTGTCGGTGCCACGCAGCAGCCGGCGCTCGCGCCTGGCCTTGGCACCGCTCTGTCCCGCCAGTTGGCGCCGACGCTGGGCCAGCTGCGCCTTTCGTTGCGCGTATTGACCGAGGCGCTGCACGGCGCCGGCGGCGTCGGAGCCGTCGGGGGCGTAGTATTCGACGTCGGTGATCTCGCCGTTGTGGCGGCGCAAGACCTCGCGCATCGTTTCCACCACCGCCAGGCCGTAGGTGCTGTCGGGAGCCAGTGCCGCGTAGCGCCAGAGACCACGTGTGGCGGCATAACCGAGCACCCGCTCGATCTGCTGTTCGGGCGAGAAACCCAGCAGATAGACGCCGTCGCCGGTGACGGTACGGTCGGTCGAGAAGGCGACGATGTTGACGCCGCCGGCCCTGGCCACCGGTGCGGCGCCCTCCACCGCCTCGCGGAAGATCGGCCCCAGGATCAACTCGGCGCCGAGCCGGGTGAGTTCGCCGGCCGCCGTCTCGGCCCCCTCGGCGGTGCCGCCGGTGTCCCTCGGCAACAGCACCAGACGTGGGTTCGCCATCTCGAAGAGAGCCATGAAGGCAGCGTCGCGCAGGGCTCGGCCGAGGGCCCGATGGCGGCCCGTCAGCGGCAGCAGCAGGCCGACCACGACCGGGGTCTCGCCACCGGGCGGGGTCAGTATCAGAGCCAGCTCCGGCTTGATCTCGACCGGTGCCACGAGCGGTTCGAGGGGCGGCGGCGCCTCGACGATCGGCCGTGGCCTGATCGGTGGCGCCTCGACGACGGGTTCCACGGTGGCCTTGGCGGCCGGCTTCACCGGCTCTAGTCTGGGCGGTGGCGCCGAGGGCGTCGTGGTGGTGCAGCCGACGGCGAGAAACGGCACGAGGGCGAGCCATGCCAGCCAGAAGAGACGCGGCGCGGGGCGGCCAGGGACGTGGGTCACGACGATCCTCCTCGGTCGGGGCCGGCGACGGCGAGAACTCTAGTCCGCTGACGCCCCACGGTAAACGCCCGGCGGACGAGAGCCCGCCCGAACACACGGGCGAGGCCGTCTTCGAGGCCGGGCTCTACCTGGTCGCGACGCCGATCGGCAACGCCGGTGACATCACGCTTCGGGCCCTTCGTTTGCTCGGCGCAGCGGACGTGATCGCGGCCGAGGACACCCGCGTCAGCGCCAAGCTGTTGGCGATCCACGGCATCCGCCGGCCGCTGACGCCCTACCACGACCACAATGCCGAGCGCGCGGGTCCAGCCTTGATCAAGCGCTTGAAAAATGGCGAAATCGTGGCCCTGGTGAGCGATGCGGGAACACCGCTCGTCTCCGACCCCGGCTATCGCCTGGTCGAGGCGGCGTTGGCCGAGGAGATTTCCGTCACCGCGCTGCCAGGCGCCTCGGCGGTGCTGGCGGCGCTGGCGCTGGCGGGGTCGCCGACCGATCGCTTTCATTTCGCCGGCTTCCTCGCGGCTAAGCGCGGTCCGCGCCGGCGCCAGATCACTCGGCTGGCGGCGGTCGACGCTACCTTGGTGCTTTTCGAATCGTCGCGCCGGCTGGCGGCGGCGCTGGCCGATTTGGCCGAAATCCTGGGCCACCGGCCGGCCGCCGTCGCCCGTGAACTCACCAAGCGCTTCGAGGAGGTGCGCCGGGCGCCGCTCGACCAATTGGCGGCGCATTATCGCGACGCGGGGCCGCCCAGGGGCGAGGTGGTGTTGGTGATCGACCCGCCCGAGGCCGCGGGCGAAGCGGCGTCAAGTGGCGATATCGATCGGGCGCTGCGCCTGGCCCTAGAGCCGCTGGGCGTGCGCCGCGCCGCCGAGATCGTCGCCGCCGCCAGCGGCTGGCGTCGGCGCGAGATCTACGAGCGGGCCCTGGCGCTGGCGGCCGAGCCGTGAAGAAGCGGCGGCGGGCCTACCTTTCGGGTCGCCGGGCGGAGACGTGGGCGGCTTGGTACCTGCGCCTGAAGGGGTATCGCATCCTGGCCCGGGGCTTTCGCCTGTCGGTCGGCGAGATCGACCTGGTGGCGCGTCGCGGCTCCATCCTGGCGATCGTCGAGGTCAAGCGCCGCGCCAGCCTGACCGCCGGTCTGGAGGCGATTTCGCCCCGCCAGCGCCGCCGCCTGGCCCGCGCCGGCGAAGCCTTTCAGGCGCGGCGGCCCCGGCTTCGCGAACTCCGCCTGCGCTTCGACGTAGTCATAATAATACCGCGCGCCCTGCCGAGGCATATAATGGATGCGTGGCGACCTGATTCGCGGGTTGGCGGCGGGTCGCGACACTGATCGGCTGATCGAGAGGCGTGCCATGCTTATCAAACGACAATTGTGGCTTCTGCTCGGACTGTCCGTCGCCGCCGGCGGGCTCGGCGGTTGCACCAGCTTCATTCTCGGTGCCGCCACCGCCGGCGGCGTCGCCTTCGCGCAGGAGCGCTCGATCGGGGCGGCGATCGACGACAAGACGATCCAGCTCCAAATCAACGCCGAGCTGCTGCGCTACGACGAGGTGCTGTTCCGCCAGGTCGACGTCGAGTCGATCGAAGGCCGCGTCGTCCTGACCGGTGCCGTGTCGACGCCCGAAAAACGGCTGGAGGCGACCCGGATCGCCTGGCAGCCGAACGGCGTCAAGGAAGTCGCCAACGAATTACAGGTGACCGACAAGGGCGGCGTCGGCGATTTCGCCAAGGATACCTGGATCACCACCCAGCTCCGGACCAAGCTGCTGACCGATACCGAGATCTTCGACATCAACTACACTGTCGAGACGGTGAACGGCACCGTCTATCTCTTGGGCATCGCCAAGACCCAGGCCGAACTCGACCGGGTCACCGACCACGCCCGCAACATCGGCGGCGTCGTCAAGGTGGTCTCGCACGTCCGGCTGAAGGACGACCGTTCGCGAAAATCCTGAACCGGCGCCGACGCTTTGCAGCCTCGGCCGGCTGGGCTAATCTCTCGGGCCCCGGCTGGCGGGGCAAGCGTGGAGACGTGGTCATGAGCCTGTCGGTCGCCATTCAGATGGATCCGATCGAGGATGTCGATATCGACGCCGACTCGACCTTTGCCCTGGCGCTCGAGGGTCAGTCGCGGGGACACCGGCTCTACCACTACCTGCCGCGCGGCCTCAGCCTGAAGGGCGGCCGGGTGATCGCCAAGGCGAGGCCGCTCGAGGTTCGCCGCGAGCCCGGCAACCACGCCAGCCTGGGCGACCTGGCGGCGCACGACCTGGCCGGCATGGACATCGTGCTGATGCGCCAGGATCCGCCCTTCGACATGGCCTATATCACCGCCACCCATCTGTTGGAGCGGGTCCATCCCGCAACCCTGGTGGTGAACGACCCGGGCCATGTCCGGAACGCGCCCGAAAAGCTCTTCGTCACCCATTTCCCCGAGCTGATGCCGCCGACCCTGATCAGCGCCGACATGGACGAGGTCCGTAGCTTCCGCGAGGAATACGAAGACATCATCATCAAGCCCTTGTTCGGCAACGGCGGCGCCGGCGTCTTCCACGTCACGCCCGACGACGAGAACCTGAACGCGCTGATCGAGATGTTCACCGAAATCAGCCGCGAGCCGATCATCGCCCAGGCCTACCTGCCCGAGGTCCGCCAGGGCGACAAGCGGATCATCCTGATCGACGGCCGCGCCGCCGGCGCCATCAATCGGGTGCCCGCCGCCGGCGAGGCGCGGGCCAACCTGCATGTCGGCGCCAGCGCCCTGAAAACCGCGCTGACGCCGCGCGAACGGGAGATCTGCGAGGCCATCGGCCCGACCCTGAAGACCCAGGGGCTGATCTTCGTCGGCATCGACGTCATCGGCGACTACATGACCGAAATCAACGTCACCTCGCCGACCGGCATCCAGGAGGCCAGCCGTTTCGACGACACCGACCTGGCGGCCGAGATCTGGGACGCCATTGAAGCCCGCTACCGCGAGACCCGAGCGGAGGCTTGAGGCGGTGCCGGCGGCTTGCGGGCTGGGGATGCGTGCGGAATTCCGACGCCGGGAGCGCCGTCAGCGACGATCTCGGAGTTCCCAGGAGCAGGCCTCCCTCTTCCCATCCGAACTCGCGTCTCGGCCAACTATCGGCCATTAAGGCGGAATTAAGCTCTCGGGAGTATCCATAGTTCGACGTTGCATCCGCTGGCCAAGCGGCTTTCGTTCAAACGTCGAATGGGACCACGCAAAGGGGAACGCCATGAAACTCCGGAACTTTCTCGGGTCTTTCTTAGTTGCATTGATATTGTTACCACTCGTTCAGGTGGTGGGAACATCGCCGGCGGCGGCGGGTTCCGACGAAGTGGCAAAGTTGGGAAAGATCACACCTAACGGCCCCTATCGTCTTTGGACCGCCATCAATGGTTTGCTGCCCTCTTATGCGGCTTTGAAGGGCGGCGCCGGGTTGCGCACCCAAGTCGAGAATATGGTCGCCGTCGACGCATTCGGCAAGAAACCAGGCGATGTGATGGTGCAGACGGTGGATTTCCGCAATCTACTGGAGACTATTCGCGACCAATCTAAGCGGCGGAGCAAAAATACACCACTGAGGCGGCCGGATTGCCCGGCTGCGGGCGGAGTAAAAATCCGCCACTGGATAGCCTTTCATCGTGTGAGTGGAAGGCTGGAGGATGTACTCAGTGGAGATTTATCGAAAGAT
>PVBE010943980.1_pt1 | contig 12055 bp, 6 predicted proteins | sample 1631181 | NCBI WGS metagenome assembly PVBE01 (sample SAMN08397723, study PRJNA350692) | Marine metagenome, whole genome shotgun sequencing project. | isolation source: water | place: Pacific Ocean | collected 2012-04 | reverse complement strand
TCTCTGAACAGCCCGGAGGGCCGTTCTACTGAGGAGGTCCCTAGAAAAACCTCTTCCTATGCTGCTCTGCGATCCCCTTCAGCTTGGCGGCGATCTCGGGATGCTTGTCTATCACGTTTGTGGTCTCAAAAGGGTCCTTTTCCATATCAAAAAGCGAAAGTCCGATCCTGTCCCGTTTGTATTTTCCCGGCTTGCCGTCATTGCCGGGTTCAACGAGCGTTCTATAACCGTGTGGCAGATGCAGTTTCCAGCGACCATCACCAGTAAGAATTCCTTCCAGGTTCCCGCCTGTTGAAAATGGATAGTACTTGTGCGGGTTCGTGGCGCCCTTCTTGCCTGCAACCACGTCCCAGACGTTCTTACCATCTATCTCGTTCTCCGGAAGTTCCGCTCCCGCGAGGTGCGCCAGCGTAGGAAGAACGTCCAGTGTGCACAGCATCTTCTGTGACACTGTGCCCTCTTTTATCCGCCCCGGGAACTTCATAACGCAGGCGCTCCTGGTTCCGCCATCGAATCCCGTAGCCTTGGCCTCACGGTAGGGAGTTTGGCCGGCGTGGTTGCCGTACGATACCCATGGTCCGTTGTCTGAGGTGAAAATCACCATGGTATTCTTGTCGACGCCATTGTCTTTCAGGGCTTTCATGATCTGCCCCACAGACCAGTCGATTTCCATCATCACATCACCGTAGAGGCCTGCCCCCGACTTGCCCTCGAATTTGTCACTGCAGAATATCGGGACGTGCGGCATGGAATGAGGGACATACAGGAAGAAGGGCTCATCCTTGTGGCGACTGATAAAGTCAACCGCGTGTTCGGCGTACCAGGTGGTCAGGTTCCTCTGCTGCTCCGGGGTCATGTCCTCTATTGTAATCTTGCCGTTGTCCCAGAACTGCAGGGGCCACTTGTCAAAATGCCTTGTTCCCGGGTGATACTTCCACATGTCATTGGAGTACATCAACCCGCAGGACTCATCGAAACCGCGTTTAGGGGGGCGCGTGTCTTCCTGGTCGCCTATGTGCCACTTGCCGAAACATGCCGTTGCGTAGCCGCGCTTCTTCAAAACCTGCCCTATAGTGGCAAACTTGGGATCGACTCCCCGCTGGCGAGGACCGTGAGCCCCGAACATCCTGGTCCGGCCGGGATAGCATCCTGTCAGCAGCGCAGCACGTGAGGCCGAACAGACGGCCTGCGGCACGTGGAAGTTGTGAAAACAACATCCCTCGGACGCGAGTTGCTTTACGTTGGGAGTATCGTACGGTGGCTTGCCGAACGGATGAAAGTCAGCCCACCCGGAATCGTCGAGAAATATGACAACGAAATTGGGCGGCTTCTCTTCCGCAGCCCTCGCCGCCCCGTTGAACATTGCAGCGGCAGCCGCACCAAGCCCGGCAACCTTCATAAACTCCCTGCGTGAATGTGTAGTTTTCATCCTTTGAGAGTAACGAACGTGAGGAGGGGGATCAAGGACTGGGCTTTCTGCAGAATTTCCGTTTCCAGTGAACAAGCCCCGCGTACTCTGGAGGGCGAAGCTGTGCTGAGCCGCAGTCCAATGCAAGTGCATGGTAGATACAAGCATTGGTCCTTGTCTCGTTGTTAAGCTTTTTGATGCTCATGCATTGTTCACGGCTCGGCGCAGCCTCGCCCTCCATGATTTGGGATTACACGTTACAAGCGCTATCCGCCACTACGGTCCGCGGGGCCGCGGACCCTCCCGCTTCGCGCGAAATACTCGCCCAACGGGGGAGGGACGCCGGCCTCGGCGTCCGTTGTGACCATTTGTGGCTCTTTGGTGAATGTCGGACCTCGCCACCTGGCACCCGCATCAACCATAGAAATTCGCGCAGAAACGTGAATTTCTCCATTCCCCTGCCCTTCCCATCCCAGCTACCATGCGCTATATTTTTTGGTAATGTGTATTGCGCGATGGAATAACACCAGGGGAAGGAAGAAATGATGAGAAGGATGACGAGAACGGGTATTACAGTTGCTGCCGTATTTACGCTCATGTTGACAGGTCTTTCCTTCGGCAAGGACTCCCTCAAGAAGAATGATACGATTGTGTTCCTTGGCGATTCCATCACGGCAGCCGGTGTAAGGCCGAATGGCTACGTTACCCTGACGTCAAAGGCTATCGAAAAGGCATATCCCGACCTGGGCGTCAAAGTCATTGGCGCCGGCATCAGCGGTCACAAGGTGCCAGATTGCCAGCGGCGCCTTGATCGTGACGTACTGCAGAAAAAGCCCACGATCGTATTGATCTATATCGGCATAAACGATGTCTGGCACTGGAATCGCAACCGGGGCACCAAGAAAGAAGATTTCGAAGCGGGCCTTAAGGACATGATCTCCAAGATCAACGCCGCGGGCGCACGGGTTATCATGTGCACCCCAACGGTGATTGGCGAGAAGACGGATGGGTCCAACAAGTTCGACAAGATGCTGGACGAGTATGCGGACATCAGCCGCAAGGTCGCGAAGGAAACTAACTCACAGATGCTCGACCTGAGGAAAGCTTTCATGGACCACCTCAAGGAAAACAACAAGGAAAACTCCCCGAAAGGCATACTTACGGGAGACACCGTTCACCTTAACGGTGCCGGCAACAAGTTTCTTTCAGGACTTGTTCTTGATGCGTTGAATGTGCCTGCGGGGGAATGAAGATGAAAAAGTAAAGCGGGCGTCTCGCCTGCTCGTGATCAGCCGAGACGGCCGATCTATTTGAGAATTGAAGAAACTGTTCAACAAGATACTGTAGGAATCGATTCAGGCTGAAACGAAAGGAAAGAAGAATGCGAAAAGCAATGTTACTGTTTCTGATTATTTGTGCCGGGGCCAGACTGATTAACGCGGCTGAGGGAGATGATTACGCCGTGACGAGAGCCCGGATTGTCGCGGACTGGATGATCCAGGACAGTGGCGACAAAAACACCGGCAAATGCTTCACGGACAAGCAGGGCTTTGCCGTTGAAGAGAAGATGATGAAAGCCGTTCTTTCTGAAACGAAGAGCCGCTCTCACCAATCCGCGTTAGACAAACTCATCAATGCGAAGACGCCAGGTGCGGATCCTCAATGGAAAGCCCTTTACATCGGCGCCTGCGAAGAGCGCCGCGAGGCGCGCCTGCAGAACCTGCTCAAAACGACGCGGCATATCGTTTTCACCAAGCATTACACCATGGGGGGATCACATTACGCGTACACCGAAGGACTGTCCGATGCCCAGTCCGAGCGACATTTCAAGCCCGGCACCGCTCTTTGTGCGCTGGCACTGAACAGTCCTTACCCAAAGGTGACTACGCTGATCGATGACCCGAAGGGCGTTATCCGCGACCCGGACGTTTCTTACGATGGCAAGAGAGTACTTTTCTCATGGAAGAAATCTGACAGGGAAGATGATTATCATCTCTACGAGATGGACTTTGCTACCAAGAAGATCCGCCAGCTGACATTCGGCCTGGGTTTTGCCGACTACGAGGGCTGTTACCTGCCGAACGATGACATCATCTTCAATTCCACCCGCTGTGTCTCAATTGTTGACTGCTGGTGGACGGAAGTAAGCAACCTTTACACCTGTGACAAGGACGGGAAATTTCTCAGGCGCCTTGGTTTTGACCAGGTGCACAGCAACTACCCACAGGTTCTGCCTGACGGGCGCATTATTTACACCAGATGGGACTACAATGACCGGGGCCAGCTGTATCCACAGCCCCTGTTCCAGATGAACTATGACGGGACGGGCCAGACGGAGTATTACGGCAACAACTCCTGGTGGCCTACCACGGTCGGGCACGCGCGTGGCATCCCGGAGTCAGATAAGATCGTTGCCATCGCTACCGGTCATCATAGCAGGCAGATGGGTGCGCTCATAAGGATAGACGTCAAGCAGGGCAACCAGGAACGGACCGGTGCAACCCTGGTGGCGCCATTGGTAGAGGATAAGAAGGATAACCGGTACAGGAAGGTTGACGGATACACCGGATTCAATGGCCATTTTCAGTATCCTTATCCGATCAATGAGAAGGAATATGTCGCGGCATACAGCGCTACCCAGACCGGGAACGGCATGAACGGGTACGACTTGATTTACGTCAACGAGGCCGCCGGACGCGAGGTGTTGGCACATGATCCAAAGATATCCTGCAACCAGCCGGTATTCGTCACCAAGCGCAAGCGTCCTCAGCTCAGAGCCAGCACGGTGGATTACCGCAAGAAAACGGGTACGTACTTCATGCAGGACGTCTATTTCGGACCCGGCCTCAAAGACATTCCGCGTGGTACGGTCAAGAAACTGCGGGTTGTTGCACTTGATTTTCGTGCCGCGGGCGTAGGCCGTAACGGAAATCGTGGGCCAGGGGGCGGTGCACTTGTAAGCACACCCATATCCATAAACAACGGGGCATGGGACGTAAAGACCGTTCTTGGCGAGGCAAAAGTGCATGAGGAAGGATCGGCATTCTTCGAAGTGCCCGCGCGCACACCGCTGTATTTCCAGTGTATCGATGCTGATGGGTACGTGGTTCAGTCCATGCGTTCATGGTCGACCCTGATGCCGGGTGAGAACTTCTCCTGCATAGGTTGTCATGAACCCAAGGACGCGACGCCGCCAACGAGCACCAGGGGCAAGGTCATGGCAATGAAGGCCGGCGCCCAGAAGCTGACTCCTCTCTATAACCCGGTCCAGGGCTTCAGCTTCCCCAAGCTCGTCCAGCCTATCCTGGACAAGCACTGCATCAAGTGTCATGACGGGGGGGAGAAGAAGCCCTTCAGCCTGACGGGCGAGACCAAGGCTAAGAGCGGCGGCCGAAACTGGAGTCACTCCTACATGGCCTTTACACAGGGCGGTAAGCCCAACGACATCGTAAAATGGATGAATGTTCAGTCGATACCACCCATGCTACCGCCCTACTTTGCAGGGTCATCACAGAGCAAGCTGCCGAAGATGCTGAAGGCTGGAGACATGCCTGGCAAGAAGGGAGCGGTCAAGCTTTCCCAGAACGAGATCGATGTGATCTCCTGCTGGATAGACCTGCTTGTCCCCTACTGTGGTGACTACTACGAATCGAACAGCTGGAACGAGAACGAGGTAAAGAAATACGACAAGTTCGTTGCCAAGCGCAAAGCGATGGAAGAGATTGAGTCACAGAACATCGCCGAATTTGTGAAGAAGAGGCAGTAAGTGACTGACGGGGCGGCCAGGGGGGAGGGACCTCTCGGAGATAGGTCCCTACTTCTCTGAAGTACATGCCTATCTCCGAGAGGCATGCTCTCCTCTTCGTAGTCGCCCCAGACGTCCTGGGTGGATCTCCATCCCCAATCCAACATAGGAATTCTGCCACTAACGGAAACTCCCTCTCTTCTCTTGATGAAACCCTTTTCACCCCACTATAGTCCAATTAGTAAACCACAATCCGCAACAGCCCCTAAACAGGAGAATCAGTATGCGCAGGAACATTGCTAGAACAATCGTAACCAGTATCGCGATCCTCGCGATCGTCATGTCCAGCTCCTTGATGGCGGCGGTCAGGCTGCCGGGATTCTTCAACGACAACATGATCCTGCAGCGTGATATCCCTGCACCGCTGTGGGGATGGGCGGACGCCGGCGAAGAGGTCACCGTCGAGTTTGCAGGACAGACCAAGACTGTCAAAACAGGCGCGGACGGCAAGTGGATGGTCAAGCTCGATGCCATGAAGGCATCTCCAGAAGGAAGAATCCTCAAGATCGCCGGCAAAGAGATCAAGAACGTCGTTGTCGGCGATATCTACATCTGCTCCGGACAGTCAAACATGGAATGGTCAACGGGCGGATCAGTCAACGCGAAAGAGGAAATAGAGAATGCCAACTACCCGTTGATCCGGCTTGTGACAACGCCGAGACTGCAGATACCGACGCCGCAAGATGACGTTAAAGCCCAATGGGAGGAATGTTCACCACGAACAATCGGCCGTTTTTCGGCCGTCGGATACTTCTTCGGAAGAAAACTGCACAAGGAAACTGAAATTCCTATCGGGCTTATTAATTCGAGCTGGGGCGGGTCGAGAATCGAGCCCTGGATCCCGCCGGAGGGCTTCATGCTGGTTCCCGAACTGAAGCAGATCGCCGATCAGGTTGCAGCATCGGCTCCAGGGTCAGAAGCGTTCAAAAAGAGATACCAGGATTACTTCAACAGCCTGGAAAGCTGGATGCCGAAAGCCAAGGCTGCGGTGGCAGAAGACAAACGCCCACCAAGCCCGCCGTCTGCTCCACATTCAAAGGGTCTCCCCTTCGGCGCCACCGGCATGTATAACGGCAAAGTCCATGCTCTCGCGCCGTTTGGAATCCGTGGCGCAATCTGGTACCAGGGCGAAGCGAACGGCGGTGAAGGCGTTGAGTACTTCCACAAGATGCAGGCGCTGATTGGTGGCTGGCGCAGGGTCTGGAACCAGGGCGACTTCCCCTTCTACTTTGTCCAGCTTGCCGATTTCAGGGGGCCGAACAAGAATGCCGGCGGCGGTGACGGCTGGGCAAAGCATCGTGAAGCTCAGAGGCAGAGCCTGACCATACCCAGGACAGGAATGGCTGTCATCACCGATATCGGCAATGAACGCGACATTCATCCGAAGAACAAACAGGATGTTGGATTGCGGCTCGCACTCTGGGCGCTGGCAAACGATTACGGAAAAAAGAACATCGTCTACAGCGGGCCCCTCTACAAGGGAATCAAGGTCGAAGGCAACAAGATCAGGGTGAGCTTTGATCACGCCGGCAGCGGCCTGATGATCGGCGTACGCAAGAACGGGCTGGAGCCCACGAAGGAAGCCGCTGACGGCAAGCTCCAGCATTTCGCAGTAGCAGGCGCAGACAAGCAGTGGCACTGGGCAGACGCAACGATCGACGCGGACGGCAAGACGGTTCTTGTCTCCTGTGAAGCGGTCGCCGAACCGGTAGCTGTTCGCTACGCGTTCGCACAGAACCCTCAGGGCGCCAACCTCTACAACAAAGAAGGCCTGCCGGCCTCCGGATTCAGGACGGATAATTGGTAGAGGGAAGGGCAATTAGGGGTTAGGCGTTAGGACCGCCACCTAACGCCTGAGACTAGCCCAACAACTAGAGCGGAATTCTTGACAGAACGATCCAAAAGAAGAGGAGAACGAGCATGAAGACCAAGAGAATACAACTAGCGCTATCCGTACTGTTCAGCCTGGTTGTTATCTGCGCAATTGCCGGGGCGGCCCCGGAAAAGCTCAAGGTGCTCTTGATCGACGGGCAGAACAATCACAACTGGAAGTCCCAGACGCCCATCCTGAAGCCGGCCCTCGAGATGTGCGGACTGTTCACAGTTGATGTGTCCACAACCCCCGCAAAAAAGGCTCCGAAAGCTGATTGGGATAACTGGAAACCGGATTTCAGCAAGTACGATGTCATACTCAGCAACTACAACGGACAGATGTGGCCAGAGAGTGTCTGCAAGGACTTCGAGGAATACATGAAGAACGGTGGCGGGCTGGCACTTACCCACGCCGCGGACAACGCGTTCGGCAAATGGGATGAATACAACAAGATGATCGGCCTCGGAGGTTGGGGCGGCAGAAACGAGAAGTCGGGGCCGTACGTGTACTGGAACGAAGGAGAGATAGTTCGTGACATGAAACCGGGCGGCGGCGGCACCCATGGACCCCAGCGTGAATACACCATCGAAACACGGCAGCCGAATCATCCCATCATGAAAGGCCTCCCGACAAGCTGGATGCACACCAGGGATGAACTGTATGCAAACCTTCGCGGCCCCGGCAACAATATGACGATACTTGCGACGGCCCTGAGCGCCAAGACCAAGAAGCATGAACCAATTCTCCTCACCATCACTTACGGAGAGGGTCGTGTCTTTCACGACGTGCTCGGGCACGCCGACTACTCTATGAAATGCGTAGGTTTCATAACTACGCTGCAACGCGGATGCGAATGGGCCGCAACGGGAAAAGTAACAATTCCTGTTCCGGAAAACTTCCCAGGCCCATCCAAGTCCGTGGTCCTCGACCCCACGAAATAGGAGGGCGGGGAGGCAACGTCCAACGCCCAACAACCAACGCCCAAGTGGGGAGATAGGTCCGTACTTCCCCAGTACATGCCTATCTCCGAGAGGCATGCCGCCGACACCAATCCGCTGGATCCCAAATCCGATGTTCAACATTCACTTGGACGTTGGACGTTGGGCGTTGAACGTTGACTCTTGTCCCTCTCCCTCCCATCCACTAGACTCCCAGCATGAAAAAACTCCTACTACTCATTATTCTGGCGGCGGCAGTGCCTTGCATTGCCGGGATACCCTCGAAAGCTCTTTTTGACGACTGGATGCACCAGGCAAATGGAAAACCAGATCTTAAACGGACCCAGCAGGAAATCCAGTGGACGCGTGAACTCGCCGCCCGTATCTCCAGGATGGACAAGGCGCCCAAGTTCCAGAAGGAGCTTGCGGAACTCGAGCAGATCGAAAAGTCAGCAACCGATCAGAATGCGAAGGACTCCTACATAAAGGTCCGCGAAATCAAGCACAGCATAGCCTTCCAGAATCCTCTGCTCGATTTCGGCAAGATCCTGATCACGGACAGCCCAGGGCCAAAGGGCCGCGAACCCGGGCACGAGGCAAGGCACCGTAACGGATTTATGTCGGCCAACGGCGGAAGGCTCCAGGTGCTCGAAGGCCTGACCCCTGATTCTCCGGTCCGCGACCTGGTACCACCCGAGAAAGCCGGAGCTTTCTGGCGGCCCGACCTGTCGTTTGACGGCGAGAAAGTACTCTTCTGTATGAAACCGCCGGACGAAATGGCCTTTCACTTGTACGAGGTGAATACTGACGGCAGCAATATGAAGCAGCTCACTTTTGGCGACTATGACGACCTGGACCCGATTTACCTGCCAACCGGCAAGATCATGTTCTCGTCAAGCCGCTGTAACACCTACATCCGCTGCATGCCGTATACCTATTCGTACGTACTCTCGCGTTGCGACGCGGATGGAAAGAACATCTACCTGATCAGCCGCAACAGTGAGACCGACTACCTGCCTTCGCTCATGAACGACGGCAAGATCATCTACTCCCGCTGGGAATACACGGACAAGGCTCTCTGGCGCGTTCAGAGCCTGTGGCAATGTGAACCCGATGGAAGAAGCGTCTTTACATTCTGGGGCAACCAGAGTGTATGGCCCGATCACGTGACAGAACCCCGGGCCATCCCGAACAGCAACAAGATTATGTTCACCGCTGTCGGCCATCACCAATGGTTCAACGGATCCATAGGAATCATCAATCCGGACGAAGGCCTGAATTTCCCGAAAGGACTCTACAAGGTCACCCAGGATGTGAACTATCCCGAAGTGGGAAACGGACCGGTTGACCCGAAGCTAAACGACAAGTATCACAGTTCCGGCCGATACAACGCATACAAGACCCCCTACCCCCTGGGCGAAGAGGATTTCCTCGTCTCCGCGAAACCAAAAGGCAAGTTCGCCTTGTATCTCATGGATGTATACGGCAATCGCGAACTTATCTACGAGGGGAAGCACAACGTGTGGCATACCATGCCCTTGAAGTCCCGCGAGATGCCTCCCGTGATTCCTGACCTGGTCGAATGGCCTGGAACCGGCAAAGATTATAAGCCCGTCAAACCGGGCATTCTCTACTCGGCAAATGTGCTCGAAGGTGTGCCGGAACTTACGCTGGATGAGGTCAAGCACCTGCGCGTATTCGAAATGGATCACAAGACGTACTCCACGTGGGAGAAGACAGTCCAGCATGACGGCCCTGCAGTTGGAGTATTCCAGGCGGAAACCGTAAAACGTATCCTCGGCACTGTGCCGATCGAGAAGGATGGCTCCGTGTGCTTTGAAGTGCCCCCGGGCAAAGCAATATTCCTGCAACTGCTGGACAAGGACTATCGCTGCCTGCAGACCATGCGTTCCTTCACAGGCGTGATGCCAGGCGAAGTACGTGGTTGCGTGGGTTGTCACGAGATGAATAACCGTGCACCTGCCCAGGGCGTAACAGGCGGTGGGCTCGCACTGCGCAAGGGTGCGGCAAAACTAACGCCCCCGCCATGGGGCTCGCAGTCCATCGGTTACATGCGCTTTGTTCAGCCTACATTGGACAAATACTGCGCGAAATGCCACCAGGGCGACAAGAACCCGAAAGCCAGGAAGACTCTTGACATGACCCTGCGCCCATCCCAGATGCGCTGGCGTAATAACAGGATGAAGCACCGACCCGAAGATCCATCACCTTTCACCGACCCGTATGTAACGCTAATCGGCGGCCCTTGCGGATGGGGTCGTGGCAGGGGCAAGGATGCGGATGGCGTCCCACAACCACCACTTTCAGGCTGTTTTGTGGTGGAAGGATACAACCAGAAGGACCCTGGATCGCTTGCCACGCTCAAACCAAAGGTGGCCTTCACCTGGAAGAGCAAGCTCTATGACAATGCAACGAGCGGCAAACACAACAAGGTCAAGATAGACGAGGCCAGCAGGCGTAAACTGGTGGCATGGATCGATGCCAACGGCCCGTACTTGGGCAAAGAGGAAATCAGGCAGATGTATGACCCGCAGGGCTTTGCAAGCTGCCAGGTGCAGCCCAGGGTCAGAACCGCACCTAACATCAATCGGTTCAACGTCAGGCAGGATGGCGATTCCATGGCCGTGGCAGGCGAGCTGGTGTTTGCACCGGGATCAGTAAAGCAAGCGGCACCGCAACCCCAGAGCAGCAACAGGCCGAAACAGAAAGTCATGCCGGTCAAGGCCCGGATTGTCAAGGCGACCTATGGAACCAGTTCCAGAAGTATCGATGTAACAAAGAAACTCCAGGAAATCACCGACGGCAAGCACGGTGGGATCCAGAACCTCTCAAACTACAACGCGCACTTCTCAGATCCACACGACGGCACTGTCAAAACGCTGACAGTGACGTTCAAACGCGACGCCAAGACGAAGACCAAGGCATACCCTGAGAACGCGGTTGTTGATTTGATGTAATTTGGGCGTTGGGGGCAGTAGTCAGAATTCAGTAGTCAGTAGTCAGCATTCAGTGGACCATACCCCAGAAGTAGGTCCACCGCTACGAGGTGGACCAACTTGGGCGTTGGACGTTGGGCGTTGACTCCCCCCCCAACCATCCCCCAAAAAGTGATTCTGTCGCAAAATGATCCTGTCAAACTCCCAACTTGGGCGTTGAGCGTTGGGCGTTGACGTGAATGCGCGTTCCGCGCATTCGCGTCCCCCTACTCTCTCTCAACCCCAATCCGGTAGAACTCGAAATCAGTAAACGAGGGCGTGACAGTCCATATGTTCAGCGGCGGCACGGCTGGAATATTGCTATCTATATTCCACCAATCGTTCGTGAGGATATTCGTGGAGCCCCAGATTGAATAGATCCGGTTCGAGACGCTGGACCAGTGAAGAACCATGTACGGCTCATCGCCGTCGATGGTCTCTACCTGAAGTTTAGAAAGCGCGTTAGTAGGATCCGTGCCGGCAACAAACTCGCTCAAGTCCGAGGATCCGTCGCTGTCGGCATCACCGCTGCCGTCTTCGTCCATATCTTCAAAATGACTCACTTCCCACTCATCCAGCATGCCGTCGCCGTCCGAATCACCCACATCTGTAGTGAAGCTCACTGAAGAAGTTGCCCACATTGTCTCCACAGCGTTGCTTGCCATGAACGTGTAGTAATACGTTGTATCATCGACAAGACCGTCAGCGGTGTAGCTCAACGCGAATGAACCGTTCGTGTAACTGCCCACGTAAGCATGGTCCGCCCAACCCGATGGATTCCTGTTGCTGTTCGATTCTCCCCAATAAGCCCACACGTGAAATACCGCTGTCGTCGCTTCAAGCAACCCGCTGAACGACGCCGACGTAGCGTGGATGTCCGTCGCACCGGTGTTCGTGATCGCAAGCGTGGTAACATTCGTTGCCCAGAATATGTTCAGCTGGGGCGCTCCCCCCGAGTCACCGTTGTAGGATTCAGCCGTACGCCGGTCATCGACTTCGGTCCCGCCAATGAAAATAGCAAGTGAGTTGCCGCTC
>PVBE010081700.1_pt1 | contig 12055 bp, 12 predicted proteins | sample 1631181 | NCBI WGS metagenome assembly PVBE01 (sample SAMN08397723, study PRJNA350692) | Marine metagenome, whole genome shotgun sequencing project. | isolation source: water | place: Pacific Ocean | collected 2012-04 | reverse complement strand
TATCGTCGGATCGAACAGGACTATGTCGGCGTCGGAGCCGATCCGGAGCGCGCCTTTCTTGGGAAACAGACCGAATATCTTGGCCGGGTTTTCACACATGACCTGCACCAGGCGTGGCAGGGTGATCCTGGCCTTGTTCACGCCCTCCTCGTACACGACCGGCAACATCTGCTCGGCCCAGTTACCGCCAAAACTAGCCTCGAAAATACTGGCGGAGTCGTCCAGGTCGGGCCGCTCCTCGATGATGCCGACGCTCTGGCCGCCCGCATACTTCTGGTCCCGCGTGAAACCGCAGAAATCACTGCCGATAGTGTCAATCAGGTGTTCGGCGAGGCCCTTCCACATGGCCTCGTTGTCCTCCTTGTCTCGGAGCGGAGGCCCGATCTTACCCAGGGCGCCGTGGTCCAGGACCGCCTGGTCGGTAAGGTCCAGGTATTGGGGACACGTTTCGCCGAAAAGATCTAACTGGCCGTCCTTGAAGCATCGTAGCAGTTCCAGGACCTCCCGCGCGCTCAGGTGGACGATATACAGAGGACAGTCCGTTACCGTGGCGTAGGTGGCTGCGCGGGTGGCAGCCTCTATCTCAAGGAGCCTGGGCTGGGAACGTGCATAGTACTCGCGGGTTGTCTTGCCCTCGGCCGTGAACGTGTCCACCAGGTAGTCGATACAGTAGCCGTTCTCGGCGTGGACCATGGCAATCCCGCCGTCCCGCGATGCCAGCGCCATGGCCCGTAGCATCTTGTCGTCGGGCATCATCATTCCGCGCCGCGGGTAGGTCATGAACATTTTGAAGGAGATTACGCCCATGCGTATAAGCTCCGGCACCTGCTTCTCCACATCGTCACCGCCGACCAGCACGGCATGGGCGCCGAAATCCAGACAGGATATGCGTTGGGCCTCCTCGATGAACCGGCCCACGGCGTCGGCCGGCGTCCCTTCCATACCACGGGTGCTGGGGCTCTGGACGAATGGCACCACCGTGGTGATGCCGCCGAAGGCCGCGCTGATGGAGAAGGTGTCCATCTTGTCAGCGTTGGTCGGGTGGTTGTGGGCGTCCACTATCCCGGGCAACACGTACTTGCCCGATGCGTCGATCACCCTTTTCGCCGGCGTCCCGGTCAGGTCAGGTGCGATCTCGGCGATGGTCTCGCCCCGTACCAGGACGTCCTGCCTGGAGATACCCCGGCCGCCCACGACGAGTCCGCCGGTAATAAGTGTGTCCGCACGCTGGGTGTCCATGTCCGCCTCCTGGATTTTTCTGTTGGGGTAAAGGGTCTAGGGTTTGGGGTTGAGGGTGACAGGTGAAGTGGTAACCAATCGTATCCGTCGGTATCATAGCGAGAGCACCGTAGGTGTCAAGCGGTCTGAATTGAACCGGGTGGCCGTGAGGCGTAGAATGGGTGATACTCCGCGGCCATCTGGAGCCAGGCCGCAACACGCTGGTGTTGAACACCGTACGACCATATCGTAACTCGGAAACCCCTAACCCTTGGAGGACGATACATGGCCAACTATAAGACGACCGTTGGCAACGTGGAGCTGGTCTCTCTGACCGACGGCGGCGCGCCCAAACCACCCGCCGAGGTCTTCCCCACCGGCAGACTGGAGCAGTGGAGGGCCGACTTCCCGGATTTGCTGGACGCTGACGACAACATTCACCTCAGATTTGGCTCCCTGGCCGTATACTCGGGCGGGAAGCTGGTCGTGGTGGACACCGGCATCGGGGCCCCGGACGGGGAGATGATGGAGGACATGCGCAGGAAGGGCGTGGACAGGGAAGCGGTGCAGCTCGTGGTGACCACCCACCTCCACCCTGACCACGTCGGCTGGAACCTGACCGACGGAAGCCCGACCTTCCCTCATGCGCGATACCTGGTACCCAGGACTGACTGGGAGTACTGGACCCAGCCGTCGGTCCTGGAGAACTCTCCCCACATACGGGACCAGGTCATGCCGCTGGACGAGCAGCGCGTCCTGGACCTCATCGAAGAAGAGTACCAGGTGACCGACGAGCTCACCACACTTTCGACGCCGGGCCACACGCCGGGACACATATCCATCGCCATATTCTCTGCGGGCCAGCGGGGCTTCATACTGGGCGACGTGGCCCACAGCCCGGCGCAGGCCCACCAGACCGACTGGAACCCCGGCTTTGACGTGGACCAGCAGCTCTCTCCCAAGACCCGGCACCGGGTGCTGGACCGGCTGGAGGCCGACAGCTCGCTTGTCGCGGCCAGCCACTTCCCGGACCCCGGATTCGGTCGGTTTGTGCGCCGGGAGGGCCGCCGCATCTGGCAGGGCCTTTGAACTCTGGAGCCGGGTATTTTGTCGCCGGTCCCCGTACGTTACTGACCAGTTTATTGCCGGCTCTGCTCTTCGCGGGTATGCTGACAGTCATCGCCTGCGGGTCGTCCTCGGGTCCCGAGGATACCAGGGACGAGGCGCTGGAAGAGTACCTGACCGGGCTCGACCTCCAGGACCGGGGTAACCTGAGCGCCGCTTTCGACGCCTACAACAAGGCCCTGCGCCTGGACCCGAGATTGGACCAGGCCTACGCCGCCCGAGGGCATATCTACTACCTCTACAACGACCTCACCTCCGCGCTGGCCGACCTCAACAGGGCGGTGGACCTCAACTCCGAACATGCCGTGGCCTACTATTACCGGGGGCTGGTTTTCGACGCGGCGAGTTCCCCGACGATCCCATCCTGAATTTCACCAAGGCCATTCAGCTCGATCCCGAGCTTGGAGACGCTTACTTCCAGCGTGCCCGGCTCTACTTCCAGGAGGAGGACTACGACGGCGCCATCGACGACCTGTCGGCGGCCATCAACCTCAAACCACGATCGCCGGCCCTTCGCATTACCAGGGCCCAGGTGTATGTGGTGGTCGGCGACTCCACTCGGGCCATCGCCGACCTGGAGGAGGTCCTGTCGTTGACCGAGGACGAGTCGCTGGTCATCCCGGCCAAACAGATGCTCGACGCCCTCCGGTAGATCGTAGCCTCCCGTCTCCGGGCCACGGTTGACCCGCCGGATGCCAGCCGATATATTCGTGCAACTATAACCCTTCGCGAGATAGCGGTTGAAAATCGAACAGGAAAATGCGACCGTGCGAAATTCGTGGCTGTTGGGTGTCGGGCCGCAGAACATCATCTGGCTGGTGGGCCTCTCTCTGACGCTGTTCATCCTGTTGCTGCCCAGCGCCAGCTACGTGGCAGCGTTGCCGTTTATAAAGCAGGAGTGGGACCTCAACAACACCCAGGCCGGGATGGTCTACTCCGGATACATGGCCGGTTACGCCCTGTCGGCACTGCTGGTCATCCCCATGACCGACCGCCTGGCCACTAAATATATCTTCATCGCATCGGCGGTCATCTCGGTGACCACCCAGGTGCTCTTCCCGCTGGTGGCCGACGGCATGGTCTCGGGCACGGTACTGATGGCGTTCGCCGGTGTCGGTCTGGTCGGTGTCTACATGCCGGGACTGCGGGTTATTTCTGAACGATTCAAGGACCGCGGCCGTGGGATGGCCATGGGAGCGTTCGTCACGTTCTCCTACGGCGCCCACGCCGCTTCGCTGGCATCCACCGGCGGGCTAATGTCCGCCCTGGAGTGGCGAGACGCCTATCTGCTGTTGGCCGTGGCCTCAACAGCGAGCCTGCCCGTCGGATACTTGCTGCTGCGCGGCCACCACCGGTCCGGCATGCGTCCGTCATCGGGCAGATTGGACCTGCGGGTGCTCCAGAACCGGGCGGCCCGTCTATTCATCCTGGGGTACTCTCTTCACGCGGTGGAACTCTACGCCGTTCGGGTCTGGCTGCCGGCCTTTCTGGCAGCCACGCTTATCGCCCGAGGCACGGACGACGAGCAGGCCGTTATCAGGGCCGCAACCGTCGGCGGCATCGCGTTGACCGCCGGCGCCTTGGGGCCCGTGGTGGGAGGCGTCATCTCCGACCGTTGGGGCCGGGCTACCTCGGCCGCCGCCATCTTCGCCCTCAGCGGCGCCTGCTCGTGGCTCATCGGTTGGACCGGCAACTTCCCCTGGGCCGTCATCGTGGCCGTGGCCGTTGTCTACGGTTGGGCTATCGCCGCCGATTCCGCCATATACTCCACGGCCATCACCGAGTTGGCTCATCCATCCAACCTGGGCTCCACCATGGCGGTGCAGGCGTTCATGGGGTTCATGGGGGGTGTGGTCGGCCCCATCGTCGTCGGTGGAATCCTGGACATCTCCAACGAGTCGTTCAGGTGGGGCTTCTCCGTCGTGGGCCTGCTGGCCGTCGTTGCGGTCTCGGGCCTGCTGTGGGCACGCTCCATCTCCATCTCCAGACCTGTGGCAACCAGCGATGGGTAGTGTCCTGTGTATCCCGTTGTACTACGTCCAGCCCTGTACTATAATTGCCTGGGTAGCCCGCCTGGAGTTAATCGAGTCCTGGCCAACTACCGTAACAATTACCGTCAGGGACCATCTCCCTCAACCGCAGGGCCGGGCCGAGGGACGTTCAAGCGACACGAAACCTCAGTCATTCGCACATTGACTGCCCACACATGAAGGTCTATTTCTGCCTCCAATGCGGGGCCTACACCACCTACCAGGCGTCGGTCTGCCCCGACTGCCAGGCCGAGCTTACACAGGACAGCTGGGTAGAGGTTACCGAGGAGGAACTCCGCCAGCTCGAGTATGTGGAGGAGTTCGATCTCCCGCCAGGGCTTCCGGTCTGGGAGTACGACGTCGTCCGACTGAAATCCGACGCCGATGAGAGCGGACTGGCCTACACGAACGAACTCCTCAACCGGATGGGCCAAAAGGGTTGGGAGTTGGTGAAGATCACTCCCCTGGGAGACCGGGACGGCCCACGCTACGGCGTCTTCAAGCGCATCTGGGCCGGAGAGCATGGAGAGTGAGCCGCCGTTGTCCCCCGGCCGTCCCTTGATCGAGACCGTACTCTTCGATCTGGACAACACCCTTCTGGACCGGGACGCCGGTTTCATGCGCTTCTGCCGTGAGCTTTACCGCACCAGCACGTCCATCCGCAGGACCCACACCGAGGAGGAGGCCGTGGCCCTGATGGTCTCCTTCGATGCCGGCAGCCGTCCCAGGGCCGACATGATCGGCGACATGATTTGTCTGTGGCCTGGCGTGTTCGACAACGTTGACCACGGAATGCGGGTGTACTCCACAGAGTACCCGCGAGCGCTGCACCTGGAACTACCCACCAGAAAGCTACTGGAAGACCTGCGGGACCGGGGCATCCCCACCGCCGTCGTGACCAACGGCCCGACGAATCTCCAGCGGGCCAAGGCCAGAGAGTCGGGCGTGGAGGGATTGGTGCGGTCCGTGGTCATCTCGGAGGAGCTGGGCATCGCCAAGCCCGAGGAAGGGATATTCTTGCGGGCCCTGGAACTGACCGGCGCCAGCGCCACAACGACGCTGTTCGTGGGAGACAACCCGGAGGCCGACATCCTGGGCGCCCAGGGCCTGGGGATGTTTACCGCCTGGGTGCACCAAGGCCGAGAATGGCCCTACGCCAACCGGCGTCCTGAATATCTGGTCGGCCACGTGTCCGAGGTGGGCGAACTGGTGGGTTAGCCGGCGTCGCCGGACATGGCACGCCAGTCCTCCAGGATCTGGTAGTCGTGGGGGAAGGGTAGGGGGGGCAGGTCGTCCGGTGAGAAGCGCCCGACATCCTGTATCTCGGGACCGGCCTCGAGGGCACCGCCGGTCACGCGCGCCGAATAGACGGCCAGGACCATCGGGTTGTCGGTCATGGAGTAGAGTCCGATAAGGCCGTTCAGAGTCACGTCGAGGCCCGTCTCCTCCTTGACCTCTCTAACCGCCGCGTGCTCGACGACCTCTCCCCGGTCCACATACCCGGCGGGGAAACTCCAGGACCCCAGCGCCGGCTCGATTCCGCGCTTAACCAGCACCAGCTTGTCCTCAGTGTGCACCAACGCCACGGCGGCCAGTTTTGGGTCGAGGAAGACGATGAAACCACAGTCGGGACAGACAGGTCTGTCCCGGTTTTCGATCTCTCGATGAGTAAGCTTAGAGCCGCAGCGCGGGCAAAAGTTGATATCCGACGACACGGAGTCCCTCGACGAAGAAGATGTTCGCCTAATGCTAGCTATCCACCAGATGGTTGTCCAGCGGAGAGCCCTCGCCCCTAAAGTCTTGAGACCAAATTGACTGCCGTCCCGACGGGCCATATAATGGCCGCAGTCGCATCCGTAGGCACCGGTATCCCGGGTGCCCGACAACTGTACCCAGACCCCCGCGATTCCCAAACAAAGGAGTTATAACTTGGCACAACTTCGAGAGAACAGGGTCAAACGCAAGCTAGCCGGTGGCGAGGTCGCCTCCGTGTTCATGGGCAACAACACCCCTGACATGATCGACCTCCTGGGTCCCCTCGATTTCGACGGCGCCTGGCTGGAGGGCGAGCACGGGCCGGTGGACTTCGGCGACATACCCGACCTGTCGCGGGCCTGCGACCTGTGGGGCATGACCTCTATAACCCGTGTCAACCTCAACCTTCCCGGGGTGATCTACCGTACACTGGACTCAGGGGCCCAGGGCATCGTGGTGCCTCACGTCAACACCGCCGAGGAGGCCCGTGCCGTGGTGGACGCCGCCAAGTTCCACCCTCTGGGATCCAGGGGGATGTTCACCAGCCGGCAGGGTTACGGGGTAGAGAACTACACCGGCAAGGCCAACGACGAGACCCTGGTTATCGTCCTGATCGAAGACATTGTCGCCGTCAACAACCTGGCGGAGATCCTGACGGTTGACAACATCGACGTCTTCTACGTCGCGCCCGGCGACCTCGGCCAAAGCATGGGACACCTCGGACAGTTCAGGCATCCCGAGGTACTGAAGACCGTTGACAGCGCCATCGAGCAGATCATCGCTTCCGGGCGGGTGGCCGGTACGCTCGTGGCCGACGACACGGTGGGGGACTACATCGCTAAGGGTGTGCGGTTCGTCTCCCTTAGCTGGCAGGGATGGCTGATGTCGGGGGCGCAGGCCTTCCTGAATCAGGTGGCGGCCGCCGCCAAACCCTAGGCCGTCGCTATGGCCAATGTAGCGCCCGCTCTCGAACGGGGACTCCTCCCGGCCCAGCTACGCACTCTGAGGCTGGCGGCCAACGCATCGGCTAAACACGGCGTCTCTCCGTTCCTGGTAGGCGGAACGGTCCGGGACCTGCTGCTGAACAAGTCGCCGGCCGATATCGACCTGTCGGCCGGCGGCGGCAGCTCCGAGTTCGCCACGGCTCTGGCCGAAGAGTTGGACGGCGCCATCATCGCCCGCTCCCAGTTCGGGACATCCAAGCTCAAAGTGGGTGATGCGGTGATCGACATGGCCATGTCGCGCCAGGAGTCCTACGCGTACCCCGGCGCCCTCCCGACGGTCGCCCCCGGCACCATCGAGGAGGACCTGGCGCGGCGGGATTTCACCATCAACGCCATGGCCGTCTCCCTGGCGGCCGACTCCTGGGGGCGACTCCTTGACCCTCATGGCGGACAGGACGACCTGGCCGCCGGCGTCGTCAGGGTCCTGCACTCCCGGAGCTTCGTGGACGACGCCACCCGTATCCTGCGGGCGGTGCGCTACGCCCAGCGGCTGGGATTTCGGATCGAGGCCGAGACCGAAGCGCTGCTCCGGCGGGACCTGGCCAATTTGGATTTCATCGGCGGCGACCGAGTCCGGCACGAGCTGGAGCGCATCTTCAGTGAAAAGCGAGCGGTTACTATGCTCCGCCATGCCCAGGAGCTGGGCGTCTTAGACGCTATCTACCCGTCCCTCGGTCTCAGCGATGCCGCGTTCAAAGCGCTAGGACGGGACCCCATCGCCCCGGAGAGCGACCGTGCCCCCGTGCTCCTGTCGGCGCTGGCATGGCAGGTCCCTGCCTCACAGCGGCCGGGACTGACGGCCAGGCTCAACCTGAGCGCCAAGTGGGCCCGCGTGGTCAGAGACACCGGCTCAATCCGAGACGTTTCCGACGTGTTGGCCGACCCGGCCCTGAAGCCCAGCAGACTCTACAGCCTGCTGCGGGGTTCCGATGTTTCGGCCGTTAGAGGCTGCGCTCTTTCCACCGATGAGCCCCTGGCAGCCCGGCAGCTGGTGTTGTACGACAGGGAACTCCGCGATATGAAACCGTCACTCACCGGCGACGATCTCATTGGACTGGGCGTACCAGAGGGCCCCCTGGTCGGAACAATCCTGGATGAGCTATTGACGTCCAAGCTGGACGGTGAACCTAGCACAGCAGAAGACGAGCGGGGTTACGTGGTCAGTCGGCTCCAGCAGCGTTCCGTTTGATGTACCACACGCAGACCGGCGGATCAGCCCTTGGACATCACCGTCTCAAGTCTTGGTTTTCCTAAAAAGCCCCTCTGGTGGCAGGCACCGCAACCGGCTTAAATGCCGACACCCAGCGAGCCTTTCGGCTTATCTGCACTCTGATTGGGGTCAGGTACTGTACAATTCCACGGTCAGGTGCGGTATCATCGGCCTGGCGGCAGGAGACCGAGAGTGGACCACAGTTGACGTACGCGATGGGAGGGCATTAGTCACGTGGAATTTCTGGGAGGGCGTTCATACGGGTCCGGCGCAGGTGCCCCTGGTGTAGGCAATATCCTTGTAGTCGACGATGAAGGGACCATCCGCACCCTTCTGAAAGACGTCCTCGTCCGCGAGGGTCACGAAGTGACCGTGATCTCAGGCGGAAGGCAGGCCATCGACTTGATGGAGCGGCGCCGCTTCGATCTGGTGGTGACTGACCTCAAGATGCCGGGAACCGACGGCGTTGAGGTCCTGCTGGCGGCCAAGGAAGTCGACCCTAAACTGCCGGTGTTGGTCATCACGGGCTACCCCACAGTCGAGTCAATGGCGAGGCTGGTGCGGATGGGAGCGTCGGACTACATCACCAAGCCCTTCAACATCGATCTGATCAAGGTAACGGTGGCCAAGCTCCTGAACAGGAAGCGCTACGGCTCGACCTATTGGCCGTGCCTCAACTAACACCCAGTCAACCTATCGACACATCCTCGGAAAGCCCCGGCTCGGTCATGGCGCCGGGGTCCAGAATCCTGTCCAGCTCTTCCTCCGACAGCGCCGTCCTTGCGATGGCAACCTCTTTGACTGTCTTGCCCTCAGCCTGAGCCTCCTTGGCGATGGCCGCCGCCGAGTCATACCCGATATGCGGGACGAGGGTGGTGACGATGGCCAGGCCCCTCTCCACCATCTCCGGGCCTTTGGCAGTGGCTGTCAGGCCGCTGACGCACTGATCGGCCAGGTTTCGCGCCGCGGCCGCCATCAGGTCGATGGACTGAAGTAGGTTGTAGGCGGCCACCGGCATCATGACGTTGATCTCGAAGTTACCCGATTGACCGGCAACCGCGACGGCGATGTCGTTGCCGATGACCTGAGCGGCCACCTGGCACACCGACTCGGGGATGACCGGGTTCACCTTGCCTGGCATGATGGAGCTACCCGGCTGCACTGCCGGCAGCTCGATCTCGCCGATACCACCCCGAGGGCCCGATCCCAACCACCGGATGTCGTTGCAGATCTTCATCAGGCTCACCGCCACAGTCTTCAGCACGCCGGAGGCTAAGACGACGCCATCCAGGGTGCTCTGGGCCTGAAAGTGGTTTTCGGTCTCCCGCACAGGAACGCCCAGCGCCTCGGACAAGCGCACGCACACCCTCGACGCGAACTCGGGATGGGTGTTTACCCCGGTACCGACCGCGGTGCCTCCCAGGGCGACCTCCGAGAGTTCGTCCTGTGCATGCCGGAGTCGGGTGATTCCCCGCTGGACCTGCCCCGCGTAGCCCTGAAATTCCTGACCGAGACGTATCGGAGTCGCGTCCTGGAGATGGGTCCTTCCGGTCTTGACGACATTCATGAACTCCGCGGCTTTGCTCTCCAGGTCGGACTGCAGCCTGTAAAGCGCCGGTATCAGCCCGTCTTCGATGGCTTTTAGCGCCGATATGTGGATGGCCGTCGGGATCACGTCGTTGGAGGACTGCCCGATGTTAACGTGGTCGTTGGGATGTACTGGGGTCCGGGAGCCTATGACGCCGCCCAGTATCTCGATGGCCCGGTTGGAAATGACTTCGTTGGCGTTCATGTTGGTGGAAGTCCCGGACCCTGTCTGGAAAATATCCACGACGAACTGGTCGTCGAACTTACCATCCGCCACCTCCCGGGCGGCCTGTACGATGGTGTTGGACAACTTGCGGTCCAGCAGGCCCAACTCGGCATTGACCTGAGCTGCCGCCAGTTTGATCTGGCCCAGGCCACTGATAAAGGACCTGGGAAATCTCAGATCGCTGATGGGGAAATTGACGACGGCCCGCATAGTCTGGGCCCCATAGTAGGCGTCGGCGGGCACGGTGAACTCGCCCATGGAGTCGCGTTCGGTTCTGGCTGTTACTTGCTGTTCCAATGCCGGGCTCCTTTTCTGTGGTTTTCGCGTTTTTATCACCTTAGGGGACACGATAGCTTTTGACAAGCGGTGTTGTTAGAATTGTCCTGGTCTGTCAGCGGACACCGCCCAGGCACCGTCGAATCCCAAGCAGGAGTAAACAATGCGTATTGTCGATCTGCGCAGCGACACCGTGACGCACCCCACGCCCGAGATGCGCCGCGCCATAGCCGAGGCCGAGGTAGGCGACGACGGCCATCGGGACGACCCCACAGTCAAACGCCTGGAAGCCATGGCCGCCGGGATGCTGGGCAAAGAGGCCGCCATGCTGGTGCCCAGTGGGACCATGGGCAACCTGGTCCCTATCCTCACCCACGCCCAGAGGGGCGACGAGATCATCCTGGGCGACAAGTCGCACATTTTTCGTTCCGAGGGCGGCGGCGCAGCCGCGCTGGGAGGCGTGACCTACAGCCTCCTGCGCAACGACCATCGCGGCATGCTCGATCCCGACGAGGTCGAAGAGGCCATACGCTCGGCCGCCGCCAACAGGCATCAACCATCGACAGCGGTCATTGCCCTGGAAAACACGCACAACGCCTGCGGTGGCGCCGCCCTGACACCGGAGGACACAAAGGCCATCGCCGATGTGGCGCACGGCCACGGCCTGCCGCTGCACATCGACGGGGCGCGTCTGTTCAACGCGTCCGTACACCTGGGAGTTCCCGCCTCGGAACTGGCCAGAGACGCCGACAGCCTCACCTTCTGCCTGTCCAAAGGTCTCAGCGCTCCCGTCGGCTCCGTGGTCTGCGGCAGCCGGGAATTCATCGAGAGGTCCCGCCGATGGCGGACCATGGTGGGTGGCGACATGCGACAGTCAGGGATCATCGCGGCCGCGGGCATCGTGGCGCTGGAGTCCATGGTGGAAAGGCTGGCCGAGGACCACGCCAACGCCCGAAGGCTGGCCGAGGGCCTCAGCCAGATCCCGGGCATCTCCATCGACCCCGAGTGGAACCAGACTAACCTGGTGTTCTTCGAGGTGACCGCAGGAGACCCGCCGGAACTCGCGCAACGTCTGGAGGAGCGCGGCGTTAAAGGTGGGAGGCCTGTGTCCGGCTGGCGGTTCGTCACACACTACGGCATAACGGCCGATGACGTTGACCACGCACTGGACGTAGTCTCCACCACATTCAAGGAGTTCGCCACGGCCTGACGGGCCGACGGCCACTCCTCGGCGGAATGTCTCCGAGCCCGGCGCACGGTGCGGTCTCTTTGCGCGTCCCTTAACCACAAACGGCCCGGAATAATGGGCACGCTTTAACGTCCAGCAAAAAGTGCCTCTGAACACCCCTCGACACTAGAACAAAATGTGGCTCATATTCCGAAATCCCCAGTTCAGGCTGCTTTGGATAGGCGGCGCCTTCAACGACATGGGCCTCACCATGTACATGATGGCACATGGCTGGCTGGCGCTGAGCATCACCAACTCCCCTTTCTGGGTTGGCGCTTCGGTTGGTACCGGCGGTCTGGGCATGATGGGGTTCAGCGTATTCGGTGGCGTCCTGGCCGACCGCATGGACCGGCGCAAGCTGATAATCGGAACCCTGCTGGTCCAGACGGCCATCGC
>PVBE011912434.1_pt1 | contig 12056 bp, 11 predicted proteins | sample 1631181 | NCBI WGS metagenome assembly PVBE01 (sample SAMN08397723, study PRJNA350692) | Marine metagenome, whole genome shotgun sequencing project. | isolation source: water | place: Pacific Ocean | collected 2012-04 | reverse complement strand
GATCAAGTCGGGTGACGAAGGCGCGACCAAGCGCGAGGCGATCCTCGGCGAGCTCGAGATCCCGCCGGCAGACTATGTCGTGCTCGGCCCGGAGACGGCGCTGGGCGTGAACTACAACTGGCGCGAGCTCGGTGCGCTGCCGAACTCGTCGAGCGCGGGCACGGTGACCATCCAGCTGGTCTGTGGGAACGGGCCGGTCGCGGTCGTCAACTACCTCGCCAGCGAGGGCGTGGACGGGCTGGGCAAGCCGCCGTCGGGCCGCTCGTACCAGCTCGGCTCGGGCAGCCTGTCCTGCATGGCCGGCCGGTCTGCGGCCAACTGGTGCGTCTCCCCCGACGAGGCGGCCGAGGGCGAGAACTACGAGACGCGACGGACGGCCAACCTCGAGTGCGAGGGGCCGCCGCCCGACTGCTCGCTGTCGGCGTGTGGCCTCTTCTTCACCGAGGTGCTCGCAGACCCCACCACCGACGACTCGGAGAACGAGTACATCGAGCTCTACAACCCGGGCGACGAGGCCGCGCGCCTCAACGGGTGCGCGATCGAGGTGCAGAAGGGCGAGGCGGCGCCGAAGACCCACGTCATCGGCAGCGAGCCGCCGCTCGAGGTGGGCCCCCAGGACTTCCTGCTCATCGGCCCCGAGAACGCGGCGCCGGTGGCCTACAACTGGTCGACCCTCGGCGATCTGCCCAACAGCTCCAGCACGGGGGCGGTCACCATCCGGCTGCGCAACCCGGCGACGGACGACATCATCGACAGCTTCACGTACCTCGCGGGCGCGGAGGGCCTCGACGATCCGGCACGCGGGCGCTCGTTCCAGCTGTGCCGCGACACCGGATTCAACTGTGACGGCAACGACGCGGCGGTGAACTGGTCGGTCTCCGACGTGGCCGCGCCGGGCGCCGAGAACCGCGGGACGCCAGGGGTCGCCAACCGGCCCTGCGTCGAGCTGACGTGCAACGCGACCGAATGCGACGGCACCGTCGGCGCGGAGCGGAACATCGTCGCGCCCGAGGCGGGCGACCTGGTGATCACCGAGGTGTATCCGAACCCGCCGCAGACACCCGAGGGCGCCTTCGAGTGGTTCGAGATCCACAACGTCAGCGGGCGTGACATCGATCTCAACGGCGTCGAGGTCTGGCGCCGCGACAACACGATGGAGCCGGATTACATCATTGGCAACGGCGCCTCGTGCGTGACCATCGCGGCCGGCACCTACCAGACGATGGCGGCCGCTGCGGCGCCGGAGCAGAACGGCGGGCTCGCGGTCTGCGCCGGCTTCGGCTACGGGCGCGGCTTCTCGCTGGTCAACAGCAACGGCTACCTCTCGCTGCGCATCGGCGAGGTGATCCTGGACGAGGTGCGCTGGACCAGCACGCCGCAGGGGCGTTCGCTGGAACTGTCGCCGAGCTGCGAGTTGACCACCGAGGCCAACGACGACCCCGCGTGCTGGTGCAACAGCCAGCGGCCGTTCATGGCGGGCGAGAACGAGCTCGTCTACCACACGGCCGGCGACACCAACGAGGCGTGCGACGCCTGCTACTGCGCGGTCGGGGCCGACTGGCGGAAGGCCGACGCGGTCTTTGGTCGCGGCGAGCTCGAGATCACTGAGTTCCTCAGCGACGTACCAGGGCGCGAATCCGATAACGAGGGCTGGGAGTTCATCGAGATCCGCGCCAGCGCAGCCGGCCAGCTCAACTGCGGCGGCGTGCGTGTCGGCGACCGCGACATCGAGTTCCCGTGGACCGCGTGCGTCGAGTTGGCGCCCGGCGACATCCTGGTGCTGGCGGCGAGCGGCGACCCGGAGGCAAACGGCGGGTTGCCCGACGTGAATACCCGCGAGGTCGGCTCTCTGCGGCTGCGCGGCGAGGGGGGGCGCATCGCGATCGTGGCGGGCGGGGTCGAGGTCGACGTGCTCGACGACTATCCCGGAGGCGGAGACGGCGTGGCGGTCCAGAAGGACCCGGACAACGGGGCGTGGTGCGACGCGACGCAGCAGTACAGCATCGATCCGCCCGCGTTCGGTACGCCGGGCGAGACCAACACCGCGTGCGTCGAGGAGTAGGCCCCCTCGCGCTCGCGGCGCTGGCCCTCGCGCTCGTGCAGTGCGACGGCGGCGACAGCGAAGGCACCGGCCTCGACTGCGGACCACGCACGGGCATCGTCACCCGCGTCCTCGACGGCGACACCATCGATCTCGCGGTCGACTGTGACTCCGACAACGACTGCCCCGAGAGCCACTGCGCGGCAGGGGTCTGCGGCCGCGACACCCGAATCCGGCTGGTCGGCATCGAAGCCGGCGAGGTCTTCAGCCGCCAGGACTGCCTCGGCGCCGAGGCGCGCGACCGCCTCAAGATGCTGATCGAGAATCAGCGCGTCGACCTCCGCTACGACCCGATCGCCGGCTGCACGGGTGACCGCGACCGGCTGCTCGCCTACGTCCTCTTCGAGGGGGAGACCGTGCAGGCCGTCCTGCTCCGCGAAGGCTACGTCTGCCTCGATTGGCACCGTCACGAGGCGCAGAGGACCGAGACGCCCTTCTATGAGTCGCTCGACGCCGCCCAGAGCGACGCGCAGAGCAACAACCGCGGCATCTGGACGCAGCCAATCCAGGACATCTGCATGGGGCTCCCGCTGCACGACGGCTGCTGATCATCGACATTATGTCTTTAAAACATAATGTCGCTCCGGCATAATCGCCAAGTGCACCTCGACTTCCTCGACAGAACACCCGAACGCGCGCGTCTCGATCGCGTCTTCGAGAGACCGGATGCCGCCTTCGTTTGCGTGTACGGCCGCCGTCGCTGTGGGAAGTCGCGGCTGTTGCAGGAAGTCCTCCGCGGCCACCGCGCGGCGTACTACGTCGGGGACGACCGCGACGCTGCCCTCGAGCGGGCCGATCTCGCACGCGCGCTCGCCCATCTCCTGCCGGGGTTCGACGCCGTCGAGTATCCCGATTGGGGCGTCCTGCTCGAACGCTGGTGGCGCGAAGCGCAGCACGGGAGCGTGCTCGTGCTCGACGAGTTCCCGGCCATGGTCCGCACCGCGCCCGCACTCCCGTCGGTCCTGCAGCGACTCGTCGACACGAAGCGCGGCCCGCACCTCGTCGTCTGCGGCTCGTCCCAGAGGATGATGCACGGCCTCGTCCTCGACGGGAGCGCGCCGCTCTACGGACGCGCGTCCGAGATCCTGCGACTCGAGCCCCTTCCCGCGCGCTTCCTCGTCGGGGCCGTGGCGCACGTGAGCAGTGCGGTCGATGCGATCGAGAGCTACGCCGTCTGGGGCGGCGTGCCGCGCTACTGGGAGCTGGCGGCCGACTACCCGAACCGCCGCGCGGCGATCCGGGACCTGCTTCTCGACCCGCATGGGGTGTTGCACCGCGAGCCGGAGCGACTGCTGCTGGACGACATGCGCGACACCGCGCGTGCGGCGTCGATCCTCGCGCTCATCGGTGCCGGTTGCCACCGTCCATCGGAGATCGCTGGCCGTCTGGGCCAGCCCGCGACCTCCCTCTCCCGTCCCCTAGCGCGGCTAGTCGATCTGGGACTCGTTGCCCGAGAAGTGCCGTTCGGCACGGCGCCACGAAAAGCCGGGCGCACGTACTATCGGATCGGCGACCCGCTGCTCACCTTCTGGTTTACCTTCGTCGAACCGAACCGCTCGCGCCTCGCGGCGGGACACGCGGAGCTCGTCGCTGCCGAGGTGGCAGAGGCGTGGCCCCGCTATCTCGGACCAGCGTGGGAGGGGATGGTCCGCTCGGCCGTGCCGCGGCTCGAGGTCGGCGGGCGGCGCTGGGGCGTGGCCCAGAGATGGTGGGGAAAGACGGCCTCGGGCGGGCGCGCCGAGATCGACATCGTGGCCGAGTGCGTCGATGCGCCGCGGAAGATCCTGGTCGGCGAAGTGAAGCGCTCCATCGACCCCAGACGCATCGGCGCCGTCCGCGACGCGCTCCTCGCGAAAGCCGCAGACTGCCCGGCGCTCGCGGGGCGTGAGGTCGTCCCTCAGCTGTGGTCCCTCGAGCGAGCCCACGGAGCAGACGGCGCCGAAGAGGTGCTCCCCGTCCTGTGAAATCGAGTGACCGGTCAGTTTCAGGCGCGCGCCTCTCGCGCCGTATCCAACCACGTGAGCCACGCCCTACGCCCGGTGCTGGAGCGCTTCCCGCTCTTCGGTCAGCTCGACGACGACGAGCTCGCCGACCTTTCGCGCGCCATCCGCCCGCACAACATCGCCGGCGGCGACACCCTGCTCGAGCAGGGTGACGCCGGAGACGCTGCGTACCTCATCCAACGGGGACGGTTGCGGGTCACGGCGGAGGTGAACGGGGAGACGGTCTGCGTGACCCATGTCGAGGCGGGGGACGTGGTCGGCGAGCTGGCGCTGGTTGACGGCGGTGAGCGCAGCGCGACGGTCACGGCGACCCGGGCGTGCGAGCTGCTGCGGCTCGACGCCGGCGAGTTCGACTTCCTGCGCCGCAACTACCGCTCAGCCGCGTTCACCGTGCTGCGTGGACTCGCCGGCACGCTGGCCGCCCGGCAACGCGCGACCAACGAGCACATCGGCCGCCTCCTCGGAGGCGCGACGAAGGCGAAGGCATCGAACGACGACGACGAATCCGGTGGGCTGCTCGCGAAGCTCGCGTTCTGGAGGCGGGGATGAGGGTGCGCACGCTGCTGCGCTCGATGCCGCTGTGCAACGCGCTCGAGCCGGACGAGCTCGTCACGCTGTCTTCGGTGCTGACGGAGAGGACGTTCCCCGCGGGCACCACGCTGTTTGACGAGGGCGATCACGGCGCGTGCTGCTATCTGCAGGTCTCGGGTCGCATCGGCGTGTACCGGCAGCTCCCGAATGGCGCGAATGTACGCCTCGCCCAGACGAAGCCCGGTGGCGTGGTCGGCGAGCTCGCGCTGCTCGATCACGGCCCGCGCACGGCCACCGCGGTGGCGGAGATCACCACCGTCACGGCGCTCCAGCTGATGCGCGGCGAGTTCGAGCAGCTCATCCATGCCCGCGCGCGCTTCGCCTACGTCCTGCTCGACGGCATCGTGCGCGACCTCGCGCAGCGCCTGCGTCGCAGCACCAAGCACCTCGCCGCGGTCAACGCGGATCCGACGCGCGACCCGACCGGCGCGCGACTCGAACACGCAGCCGCCGCGGCGGCCGACCTCTTCGCCACCCACCCGGGCATGCGGCGGAACGCAAATCTCGATCTCGCCGGCATCGGCGCGACGCCCGGACCGGCCCCCGCTGACTGACGCCGAGGGGGTGCTACGGTGCCCGGATGGTGTCTCGAGTCCATCTCTGGTCCGCCGCGGCCGTGGTCGCAGCCGCCTCGTCCGTCGTGGCGGCGGTCTACCTCCCAATCAGCAGCGGATGTGTCCGCATCTCTCACGGGGCCGCGCCGTGGGTGGTGCAGTTCGGAGCGCTCCTGGTCTGCGTGCACGCCCTCGGGGTGGGCATCCGCCGCGACGCGTGGTCGACCATCGGCGTGTCGTTGCCGGCGCTCGGGCTGTCGGTCGCGACCGCCTGGCTCGGCGTGAACGCGGCGCTGCGATACTGGGCGTGACGGGGGTCTAATCTAATCTAATTGCCGATACGAACCGCGGCGCTCATCGCGAGCGGGCGGGCCGCGCGCCCGGTGACCGCGCCGACGTCGGCCGGACCGTCGACCATCGCCAGCACGGAGCGCGCGGTCGCCGGCAACAGGAAGACGCGCGTCGCGTCGAGGTGACCGCGCCCGCCGAAGCGCGTCTCGCGCCAGACCTTGCCGTCGACCACGACCTTGAGCACCTGGGGCCGCGCCCAAACCGGCGCCTGCACTCGAATCGTCGCCTTGCGCCGACCCCCGAGCGGGAGGGTCCGACCGGGCCGAACGCCGTCCACGCTGAGGTCGATCAGCGGCCCGAAGCTCACCACGACGTCGCCCGCCCGGAGCGCGCGGGTGAGCGCAGCAGCGTCGATGATATTGCCGCCGCGCACCCACGTGCGCGGCTGACCGCAGGGCTGACCGGCCACGGACGCCGCGCCGCTGCCGCCGACCGGGACCACCGGGTGCTGGCGATTGAGCAGGCCCCAGTAGTCGGCCATCGAACGCGAGACGGCCTCGGGCTCGTCGGGGAAGGCGACCTCGAGCAGGTCGAAGTCGAGGGTGAAGCCACCGCGCGGGAGCTGCTCGGCGACGGGGTCGAATCCGAAGTGCTCGAAGTAGCCCCAGCCTGCCGTACGCGGCCGCAGCACCAAGACGAGCGGATCGCCTGGCATTCGCGCGAGCTCCGCGAGCCGCTCGTCCACGCGTCGCGGTGACGCGACCGGGGCGAGGGTCTTCGGGGGCAGCGGGAGCGCAGCGAAGCGGCCCACCGACGGGATGGCCACCGTGAGCCCGGAGAAGACGCGTACGCGACCGCGAACCGGCGGCGTGGCGCGCCCGTCGTCGAGCAGGATGATCCCATCGAGCCCCTCCGCTGCGCAGGCCGCGACGCGCGCCGCGACCGACGCGGAGGCGATGGGACTCGAGCGGCTGAGCACGTGGGGGTCGAGGGCGTACCAGCCCGCGCGGTTCATGGCGCGGTCGAGCGTGGCCTGGAGGGTCGCCTGCTTGCCTTCGGCGACGCGCAGCGGGCGGGTGACGGTCCCGTACTCGGGCCCGGCGGTCACCACGACGTCGTAGCGTCCCGGCGGGCGCAGCTGCAGTCCGCGCCCGTCGGGGGCCACCACCTCGTTCCCCGCCGCAGGCGCGCCACCGGGCGGGCCCAGATGGGGCGTCGGCGTCTTGCCCGTGCCCACGATGCGGAGCCGCGTCGGCAACGCGCGCCCGTCGGGGCCGTCCACGGCGAAGCGGACCGCGCTCGAGGGCCCGAGCTTCAAGCTGACCGCCGCCACGTCGTCGGACCCGACCCGCGCCGAGACCGACCGGCTCGCGGCGCGACCGGGCGCCTGCGCGACGAGCCCGTAGCTGCCTGGGCGGACGCGCGCCAGGAAGCGACCCTCGGCGTCGGTGCGGGCGCGCACGAGCTGTTCGCCCCGCTGCGTGGTGGCCGTGACACGCGCGCTCGGGACCGGGGTGCCCGCCCGGTCGACGACGACGCCGCGAATCGTGCCCACCACGGTGCGCCGCGAACCGTAGAGACGGGCCGCGCCGGCGGCGACGCCCCCGCCCGCCTCGGCGTGGAGATGCAGCTCGCCGACCAATGTGGACCCCGGGCGAAGGTGGGCCGGTTTCTGCTGGACGAGCGACCAGTCGCGCCCATGCGTCGCCACCAGCCGTCCGCTGCGCGCCGCGATGACCAACCCGGTCTCCGGGCCGTCACCGCCGACCCAGTCGGACCGCGTCTGCCGACCGGCGACCGCCTCGCCGTACCCCGGCACGAACGGACGCAGCCCACCCCAAAGCAGGTACGCGCCCACCGTGGCGTCGGGGAAATGGCCGCGGGTGTCGTTGAAGATCGTGACCACGAGGCGGACGTGATGGGCGTCGGGCTCGAGCACGTAGTCGATGCTGACCACGACCTCCTCGTCGACCGGGTGGTGCCCGGTGGCGCGCACGATCGCGGGTCCGCCACCGGCGCCGTGTTGAGCGACGGCGACCGAGGTGAAGACCGGGATGTGGCGACCGGTGGGGTCGAGGGTGACTGCGAGCTCGCCGAGCGCGTCGCTCCCGCCCCGTGCGACCGTGGCGACGAGATGGCCGCCCGAGCGGGCACCCCGGGCGTAGTGGTCGACGCCGGCCACGACGATCTGGAGGTGGTCGTTCTCGAGAAGCAGGTCACCGCGGCGTGCCGAGTCGTCGGTCGCGCCCGGGATGTCGATCACCGAAGCGCGCGCCTGACCGGGCTGCCAGGGACCCACGATGAGCGGCGGCGCGGCGTCCACGACGTCGGCGTCGGGGATCACGACGATGTACGTCGGTCGCTCCGATGGCCCTCCACAGGCGAGAAGCACCGCTAGAAACGAGAAGCACGTCAGACGCACCGCGGCATCCTACCCCGGTTGCCCGCCTCCGGGTGATGTGCTAGCCCAGCGGGGGCAAACAAGGCGGCAAGTCATGTCCGGCCATAACAAGTGGAGCACGATCAAGCACAAGAAGGGTCGCACTGATGCGGCCCGCGGGAAGCTCTTCACGAAGCTGATCCGCGAGATCACGGTCGCGACCAAAGAGGGTGGCAAGGATCGTGACGGCAACGCGCGTCTGCGCTCGGCCATCATCGCCGCGCGCAGCGGCAACATGCCGAAGGACACGATCGAGCGCGCAATCAAGCGGGGCGCCGGTGATATCGAGTGCGAGACCTACCTCGAGGTCACCTACGAGGGGTACGGACCGGGCGGCGTCGCGTTCTTCATCGAGGCGGTGACCACCAACCGCAATCGTACCGTCGCGGAGGTCCGGCACCTGCTCAGCAAGCATGGCGGCAACCTCGGCACCGACGGATCGGTCGGGTGGATGTTCGAGCAGAAGGGCAGCATCGAGATCCCCGCGGAGGGGTGCGACTTCGATGCGCTGTGGGAAGCGGCGGTCGAAGCCGGCGCAGAAGACGTCGACCAGGGTGATCCACATCATTTCGTGGCGTGTGAATTCCACGATCTCCACTCGGTGACGGTCGCGCTCGAGGGCGGCGGATTCACCGTGGCCCAGGCGCAGCCCGTTCGGGTCGCCGTCAACACGGTCTCCGTCGAGGGGAAGTCCGCCGAGTCGACGCTGAGGCTGATGGAGGCGCTCGACGATCAGGACGACGTGCAGAACGTCTACATCAACGCCGACATCTCTGACGAAGAGATGGCCCGCCTCAGTGGCTGACCCTGCGAGCTGATGCGCGTCCTCGGCATCGATCCCGGCAGCCGGTTGTGCGGTTGGGGTGTCATTCTCCGCGATGGGCGCTGCTTCGACCACGTCGACAACGGGGTCATCGTGCTCGACGAGCGCCAGCCGCTCGGCCCTCGCCTGGCGGTGCTTTTTGACCGCCTCGACGAGGTGCTGGCGGAGTACACCCCGGGCGTGGTCGCGATCGAGACCGTCTTCCACAACCGCAACGCCCGGGCGGCCCTGACGCTGGGACACGCACGCGGCGTGGCGATGGCGGTCGCTGCGCGCCGCGAGCTGGTGATCCACGAGTACACACCGCAGCAAGTGAAGAAGGCGGTCACGGGCAGCGGCCGCGCAGACAAGGCACAGGTGCAACAGATGGTCTCGTTGCGACTCGAGCTGGCCGAGCCCCCACAGGCCGACGCCGCCGACGCGGTGGCCGTGGCGCTCTGCCACGCCGCCCACCTCGGGGCGGGCACCGCGACGGCCGCGATCCCTCCGCGTCAGAGCGGCGGCAAGCGGCGTTCCCAAGCGGCGCTGCGGGCGCTCGTCGAAGCCCAGCAGAAGGGGCGCCGATGATCGGTCGTCTGCGAGGCACCGTCGCCCGAAAGGCGGTGGAGGGCGTGCTCGTCGACGTCCAGGGCATCGGCTATGAGGTGGTCTGCCCGCTCAGCGTGCTCGACGTCCTCCCGCGCACCGGTGAGGCCTGCACGTTGTCGATCCACACGCATGTGCGCGAAGACCAGATCACGCTCTTCGGCTTCGCGGACGAGGACCAGCGCGCCCTGTTCCGGATGCTGATCAGCGTCACCGGCATCGGGCCGCGGCTCGGCCTCGCCTGCCTGAGCACGATGACCACCGACGTCTTCGCGGACGCGGTCGCCAGCGAAGACGTCAAACGGTTGTCGACCATCCCCGGCGTCGGCAAGCGCACGGCCGAACGCCTCGTCCTGGAGCTGCGCGAGAAGGTGCGGCGCGTCGCTGGCGGCGGTCCTGTCTCCACCGGAGGCAACCAGGTGCTCGACGAGCTCGACAGCGCCCTGCGAAACCTCGGCTACAAGGCGAAAGACGTCGAGAAGCTCATCGGCGGGCTGCGCGAGGAGGCCGAGGGCAAGGACTTCGAGGCGCTCCTGCGCGAGGCACTGCGCCGCCTGAACAGCTAGATGTCCTCGGCGGAAGTGCTGCACCGGTCGCGACGGTCGCTGACGCCGATGCCGGCGTTCCTCCTCCTCGACGCACCTCTGGTGCGCCGTCGTCGTCGCGCCTTGGCCTCGGCGCCATCGCCTCGCCGCGTCCGGCTCATCACTCCCGCCGAGGTCATCTAGAGCACGAGCGAGCACCTTCATCACCTCGGCGTCCTCGCGGCTCACACCGACAGTCTTCCGGCCGAGCGGCCTGGTGAAGAGGAGCGCAGCCACGAGACCGACCATGACCGTGGCGAGGGTCTGCATGGCTCGGGCCGTATCGCAGCGCTGGACAGACGTACAGGTGTCGGTTAGACCGAGGCCATGACCGAGCGCATCATCGACGCGGACGAGCAGACGGGCGATGTGGCCGCCTCGCTGCGACCGGCCGACTTCTCCGAGTACGTCGGCCAGACGCGCGCGAAGGAGAATCTGCAGATCGCGGTGCAGGCCGCGCGCGGTCGCGGCGAAGCGCTCGACCACGTCCTGCTCGCCGGACCGCCCGGGCTGGGGAAGACGACGCTCGCCTACATCATCGCCACCGAGCTCGGATCACGGCTGCACGTCACGAGCGGGCCCGCCCTCGAGAAGAAGGGCGACCTCGCCGGGCTGCTGACCAACCTCGAGCCGCACGACGTGCTCTTCATCGACGAGATCCACCGCCTGAGCGCGGTGATCGAGGAGAACCTCTATCCGGCGATGGAGGATCTGCGCTTCGACGTTGTCATCGGTGAGGGCGTGTACGCGAAGAGCTACCCGATCGACCTGCAGCCGTTCACGTTGGTGGGCGCGACGACCCGGGCCGGGCTCTTGACCTCGCCGATGCGTGACCGCTTTGGCATCGTCGAGCACCTCGAGTTCTACACCGCCCCCGAGCTGACCCGCATCGTGCGACGCTCAGCGAGTCTGCTCGAGCTGCCGGTCCACGACGACGCGGCCGAGGCGCTGGCTCAGCGGGCGCGAGGCACGCCGCGCGTCGTCAACCGGCTGCTGCGGCGCGTGCGTGACTACGCTCAAGTGAAGGCCGACGGCGTGGTGACCTCGGAGATCTGCAACGCGGCGCTGGAGCAGCTCGAAGTCGACGAGGCGGGGTTCGACAAGATGGACCGCCGCCTGCTGCTCGCGCTGATCGACAAGTTCGACGGCGGTCCGGCCGGACTCGACACGCTGGCGGCGTGCATCGGCGAAGAGAAGCAGACCGTGGAAGACGTCTACGAGCCCTACCTGTTGAAGGAGGGCTTCCTGAAACGAACTCACCGCGGGCGCGTCGCCACCCGGCGCGCATATCTGCACTTCGACCGCCCCTGGAGCGGCGCCCAACAGAGGCTCATTTGACCCGACGCGCTCGCGCTCACAGCCCCGCGACAGAACATACAGTAGCAAATAAGCTTATTTGCTACTGTATGTTCTCTGCCGTGGTGGTGATGCTGACGGCCGGGTGCACGCCGGCACACATCCAGGTGCGGCGTGCGCCGGCGGAGGCCATCGACCTCGCGGTCGGGCGCCTGGAGGCCCGCGGCGTCCTCTTCGATGCGAACGGCCGGCGCGCGAACCAGGCGCGCACCGCGCACTTCTGCTACCAACCCCCGCGCCGCGACGGCGGCGGCTTCGACTCGAGCTTCCGAAACCCCACCCCGGGTCCCGTCGGGTTCGAGCACATCGCGCCGCTCGACGAGCAGGCGCCGGCGCGCGAGCGCTGCGCATATCTGTTCCGCTTCGAGGTGGTCGCGCGCCCGCACGACGGCGAGACGCGCATCGAGGTCTTGCCCGAATGGTGGCGCGTGAAGAACACCCGCTGCGTCCCCGACGGTGATCCGCTGCTGGGCGTGATGCGGTGCAGCTACGCCTACACGGCCACCCACGCCGCGCCCGCCGACCTGTCCGGCTTCGTCTACCGCGTCCTGTCCGGCTTGTGATGGCCGCGAGCTACTAAACTAAACTAAGGGTTCGCGCAGGAATAACTTCGGATAGCGAGGGCGCAATCCTGTCGCATATCGCGAGCGCGCCCGCAGCGACCGACCGAGCCGTACCAGAGGTACGGCGACCGAGGGAGCGAGGACGAAAGCCGCGAGATGCGATAG
>PVBE012538975.1_pt1 | contig 12058 bp, 14 predicted proteins | sample 1631181 | NCBI WGS metagenome assembly PVBE01 (sample SAMN08397723, study PRJNA350692) | Marine metagenome, whole genome shotgun sequencing project. | isolation source: water | place: Pacific Ocean | collected 2012-04 | reverse complement strand
CACACATTGATCACAACGCACACGGGCAAACCCGTTGTACAGAATCCCGCAGTCCAGGTACCGCAGCATCACCTGCCCGACATAGGGACGAAAGAATCCGTATCTGCGCTCGAACCGGTCTTCACAGACTTGTTCGAGTGTTTCAAAATGATCCTCCACACACTGGTATTAGTTCGGCAGTGAGAACCTTAAAAAAATATATTAATATTGGGATGAGATCGTACTACGAATAATTCCGCCCACCGCATCGTCAAAATCTCCATAATACATACGCCACGAACCGTCCGCTAATTCAACTACATCGGCATCGTTTCCTTCGGCCACCGAATAGACTCCGGAAATACCGGTTTCGGCGGCATCGCTCCAAGTTAATCCGTCGGTAGATACAGCAGTCCAAGAAGCAGTGGGATCATTAACATAGAAAAACATCCGATAGGTTCCATCCGATTTCTTAATGACAAAGGGATGCTCTGCCGACTTATCGATATCCGATCCGCTTCCGACTCGAATTCCATCATCTTTGGTAAAAGTTAACATATCGGTAGAAGAGGCGCTAAAGGTCTGAAAACTTTCGATCTCTCCACCGGCTGTCGCCAGTTTACTGAAGTAGGCCCGGTATGTTCCATCCGGCATGGTGGCCAGGCTGATGCCGCTTAGGTTATTCACGCCATAGTCGGAAGCTTTAATACGAACTCCCGATTCGGCGGTAAAGTTTAAACCATCGGTACTGTAATAACTACCGATTCCCGCCGTGCCGTCAATCATACCGGTATAATACAAGCGATAGGCTCCATTGGATAAAGAAATGACACGAACTTGACCGTGTCCATCGGCCAGTCGAGTTCCCGATTCCAAGGTGAAGTTCAAACCATCGCTGGAAACCGAACTTAATACCCCTATACCACCAACGTGGTAGTAAGCCCGAAAGGTATTATCCGAAAGCCGAATTACCGAGACATCAGCCACAACGGTACCGGCGGCAACACCGGCATGATCAGGATCGAGACGAATTCCCGAGTCTGCCGTCCAATGGCTCGAAACAACATCTCCGTTACCGCCACCACCACCGCCTCCTGAACAGCCAATAGCAGTTAATCCCAAACCAATTATACATAAGAGACAAGCAAACCTAACAATCTTCAAAACATTATTCTTTCCCATATGCCCCCCTTTCCATTGTCTTTGCTAAAAACAAATAAGCCATTGTTGCACCAATGAATATAGCAATCATGTCAGCCAAATCGAAGGTTCCATGCATAAAATAATTCTTAGAGTTTTCCAAATCATCAATATTTTCAATCATGAAATCCCCTCTTCTCTTGGGATCAGTAGTTTTTAGCAATTCCAAGTCTATCTGCCCGTTTCAATATATCAACCATAGCTGTTTTTTCGATGCATCAACATCTACTTCGTTTTTCATTTTTTTTGAACATTATCCATCTGCTCTATCGATAGGGTGTCATTCATGCTCCCGGTCCGGTAACCCTCCAAATCCAATGTCACATAGGTATACCCAATAGACTTAAATTCGGTGACGATTTTTCCCCTGACATCGTCCGCCCAGAATAGTTTCATCTCCATTAGGCCCAACTCAATGCGGGCAACGGTATCATGATGGCGAACCCTGAATTCCCGCAACCCCAAATTCCACAGGACGCTTTCCGCCTTTTCAACCTTGAGCAAAACCGGTCTGCTGATTTTCGTATGGTAGGGGAACCGGCTTGAGAGACAGGCAAATGCGGGTTTATCCCATGTGGGAAGTCCAAGTTCGCGGGAAAGCTCGCGGATATCCTGCTTCGTTAAGCCGGCTTCTTCTAACGGACTTCGGATCCTAAATTTGCGGGCGGCAACACGGCCCGGCCTGAAATCCCCTGCATCATCGGCGTTGGTCCCGTCAAAGACGGACTCGATCCCATGTTCCTTTGCAATAAATATCACTTTTGAGAACAGTTCGGACTTACAGAGGAAGCAGCGGTTCGGTGGATTATCTGAAAAACCGGGAACATCCAATTCTTCCGATTCAATAATAATCTGTTTTCCGCCAATCAGCCTGGACAACTCTTTGGATTGCTCTAACTCACGGACAGGATAAGTCGAAGACTGGGCAGTGACGGCCAATGCATTGTTTCCCAGCAGAAGGACACATATTTTCAATAGAAAGGTACTATCTACCCCCCCGGAAAAAGCGACCGCCACTTTCCCTGTTTCAATAACAATTTTGTTAAGATGATCATATTTTTTTTGTAAAATATTTTCCATGATGTGCCCCAATTTATTCGGTTTATGATTAATTTAGTCATGTTTCGCACCTGATATTTTAAGGAAATTTGCATCAGGCATAGGGTAAAAAGAAATTTTTCTGGGAAAAATTGATGATGAGCACTTTGACAACGGCACAAAACCTTATAAGAGTTAGCATTCCAGAAGCAACTGATATAACATAAGAACCCAGACCATCGCGTGCCTGTGCACGGTGATTACTTTATGTATACCGGTTCAAGCTGATTGCCGCATTGTTTTCCCAAAAAATTTTATTTACCCCACACCAGATACGGCACCGTGCCCCATTGGGGATTCGAAACTTGAGTAAATCATATCCTGGCCAATATCGCCAGGCCAAAAAAAATCTGTAATTGCGATTGGGTTCATATAAAGTGAAAGGGCTTGACCCTCCATCTACATACTGGTGTTCTTTTGCAGCCCGCTCAGAAAAAAACATTGCAAAAAATCGTAAATCAACATAAAAAATTTGCGATCTTAAAAAATGCGGAAATTCTTACCCGCTTTAGCCGCTTTTAATAAGATACAATTTTGATTTAAATTTTACCAAAACCAATAACCGATAAATAATAACGAATAATATCTAATCAATTTCAACTCGATTAGGGTGATCCTTAAAATTTTCAAACATGACCAACATCGAGGATAATAAAAGCATGAAAGGAATCGTACTCGCAGGCGGGTCCGGCACCCGTCTTTATCCCATTACCAAAGTGGTTAGCAAACAACTGCTTCCGCTGTACGACAAACCGATGATATATTATCCCCTTTCGGTTCTCATACTGGCGGACATACAGGAAATCTTGCTCATTTCAACTCCACACGACCTTCCCCTTTTCAAAAAACTTTTAGGTGATGGAAACCAGTGGGGGATTTCAATTTCCTATGCCGTGCAGCCCCAGCCTGAAGGACTGGCCCAGGCTTTTATTATTGGCCGCAAATTTGTGGGGGGAAAAAATGTTTGCATGATATTGGGAGACAACATCTTTTATGGCCACGGTTTTACTGAGATGCTAAATCAAGCAAAGTCAAGGACCGAAGGTGCAACGGTTTTCGGATACTGGGTGAAAAATCCACAACAATACGGGGTCGTCGATTTTGACGATTCGGGCGTTGCGATGAGCATCGAAGAAAAACCGGAAAAACCGAAATCCAACTACGCGGTCACCGGCCTCTATTTTTATGACAATCAGGTCCTCGATATCGCCGCAGGGCTTAAACCTTCACCAAGGGGCGAACTCGAAATAACCGATGTGAATATGGCCTATCTGAAATTGAAGAAACTACATGTTGAAAGATTGGGAAGAGGGATCGCCTGGCTCGATACAGGGACCCATGAAACCCTCATGCAGGCATCCAATTTTATAGAGGTCATTGAAAACAGACAGGGTCTGAAAATTGCGTGCGTTGAAGAGATAGCCTATCGGATGGGTTACATCAATGCCGACCAGGTGGAGCAATTGGCCCAACCCCTTTTGAAGAACGGTTATGGCCAATATTTAATCGATATGCTTCAATTTGAAAAATTACGATAATGAATATTATCTCCACATCGCTTAGAGGTCTCCTCATTGTCGAACCCAAAGTGTTTCAGGACAGCAGGGGTTATTTTATGGAAACCTATCATCAGGACAGGTACCGGGAATACGGGATTGACCCGTGCTTTGTTCAGGACAACCTGTCCTATTCGGTTCAAGGGACCTTGAGGGGATTGCACTACCAGATCAAACACGCCCAAGCAAAACTCGTTCAGGTCATCTCCGGTGAAATTTATGATGTGACAGTGGATATCCGGCCGGAATCTGACACATTCGGAAAATGGGTCAGCGTCCATCTTTCCGGCACAAACAAACGACAACTTTTTATCCCGGAAGGCCTTGCCCATGGTTTTTGCGTTTTCAGTGAAACAGCGCTTTTTTCATATAAGTGCTCTGATGTTTACGCTCCTCAGGACGAGAGAGGGGTATTATGGTCGGACCCTGACATCGGCATTGATTGGCCGGTGAAAAATCCAATCATTTCAAAAAAGGACAGTCAGTATCCCCGTCTTTTTGATATCCTTCCTGAAAACCTTCCTATCTTAAAGAAAATCCCATGAAAATTATTACCTTCGGGTCAAAGGGACAGCTTGGCCATGAACTTGTAAAACAGGGGAACCGGTTTGCTTTTGAAATCCTGCCCTTTGACCTTCCGGAGGTGGATATCACCAACCCCTTTCAGGTCGAAAATATAGTTTCGACCACTCCGGCAACTCTTGTCGTTAATGCCGCAGCCTATACCAATGTCGATAGGGCAGAAACCGAAAAAACTCCGGCCTTTGCGGTAAACAGAGATGGACCGGAAAATATCGCTCAATCATGTGAAAGGAAGAATATTCCCCTTATTCACATTTCAACAGACTATGTTTTTAACGGAAAAACAAAGTATCCTTACACGGAGGCAGATCAGGTTTCCCCTTTGGGGGTCTACGGCCACAGCAAATCTGAAGGCGAAAAAAAAATACGGTCGAAAATCAAAAGACACATCATCATAAGGACATCCTGGCTCTATGGTGTTTGTGGTCATAACTTCGTCAAAACCATGCTCGGACTGGGGAATGAAAACAGCAGACTAAAGGTCGTTTCTGATCAATTCGGATCCCCCACCAGCGCAGCCGATCTGGCAGAAACTGTTCTGACTATCGGCCGGCAGATACAAAATTCCATAAAGATCGATTGGGGAACATATCACTACTGCGGTTTGGGGACAGCCACCTGGCATCTTTTTGCTGAAAAAATTTTTCAAATCGCAAAGCAGTATACTCCATTGAGAATAGAGACGGTTGAACCGATAAAAACCGACGAATATCCCACTCCCGCAGAAAGACCGATGTATTCCGTCCTTGACTGCAGCCGGATTGAACAAAGACTCGGCATACATCCCAAACCGTGGGAGGAAAGCTTACATGAAACAATCGCCCGGATGATGAAGAAAGGCGGATGACACGCTTAACTCAATAAGGAAAAGAAGATGAGAGGATACGTTCAAGTATATACGGGGGATGGAAAGGGCAAAACCACCGCAGCACTCGGGCTGGCTATAAGAGCAGCCGGAGCGGGACTAAAGATTTTCATTGCCCAGTTCATCAAGCGGGGAGGCTATAGCGAAATAAAATCCCTGAAACGATTTTCAGATCTCATTACCGTTGAGCAGTTCGGCCTCGGTCGCTTTGTACAAGTAACACCGTCAAAGGCGGATATCGATGTTGCCCGCAAAGGTCTTGAAACAGTGAAAAAAATCATGGAAAAGGGTGAATACAATATCATCATATTGGAAGAAGCAAATGTTGCCGTAAATTACGGACTTTTTTCAGACACCAATCTTTTGGACATCATCAATGCCAAACCTTTAGACGTTGAACTGATCATTACCGGACGAAACGCCGCCCCTTCAATCATCGACATTGCAGACCTGGTGACTGAAATGAAACCGATAAAGCATTATTACAAGGAAGGGGTCGAAGCCAGAGTCGGAATCGAAAAATAGAAAAAGAATAAAACCGACCCGAAACCCTGCTTTGTTCGGGACCGGTTTCCATACCCAAATACTTTGGAACATATTTTGAAAGAAATCGTACTGTTCATTGGTGGATGCAGGAGCGGTAAAAGCCGGTCTGCCCTCAGAATGGGGGAAAAGCTATCCGAAAATAATAAAATCTTTCTGGCCACCTGTGTTCCCCAAGACCAAGAAATGAAACAAAGGGTTATCCGTCATAAAAAAGAAAGATCGGATCACTGGATGACGCTGGAAGTTCCTGTTTTGATTTCCGAAGCGATAACCGATCACACCCCCAATATGGACGTCATGGTTATCGACTGCTTGACCTTTTGGATCAATAATCTCTTTTTGGAAACGGACGATCCTGAAAAAATCACCGAGCATGCCCGCCGCTTGACCCGATCGCTGAAAAAAGCGCGATGCACGGTTATTCTGGTGTCTAACGAAGTCGGTACGGGTATTGTTCCGGAAAACAGGCTTTCCAGGCTATTCAGAGACTCGGCCGGTTTTGTCAATCAGGCTGTGGCTGAAACTGCCGATAAAGTCTTTTGGATGGTCGCCGGAATTCCTGTACAAATCAAGCCTTAAAACATCCGATGAAAAACCTTCTATCTGCAATACAGTTTCTAACCATCCTACCGGTTGGAAAATTGGAGAAATATGGTCCGCGCGGAATCGCGCCGTTTTTTCCTATCGTCGGGATTCTCCTCGGGGTGATGGTAGCTGCTTTTGATACGGCTGTTTCACATTTTTGGCCCTTGTCGGTTGTATCGCTGCTAGACGTCGTTTTCCTCGTTGTGATCACCGGTGCACTTCATCTTGATGGGCTGGGTGATGCCGCAGATGGCCTTCTGGGGCACCGACCTGTGGATAGGGCGCTTGCCATAATGAAAGATAGCAGGATCGGTGTGATGGGCCTTATCGTGATCATCTGCATGCTGTCCATTAAATGGGGCGGCATAATGAGTTTAACGGACAACCGGAGTCTTCTGCTTGTGGTCATACCCGCTTATGCCAGGGGAAGCATGATATTCGGCACAAGGTTTTTACGGTATGGACGACCCGACAACAAGGGCCTAGGCCGTCCGCTCTTTGAGCATCGGTTGAAAGTTTCAGCCTTTCTGGGTTTGCTTATACCTGTTGGTCTTTCTTTTTTTCTCGGATCAAGCGGGATCTGGCTGAATCTTATTTTCATGGCATTAACCGCTGCCATACTCCTTTATTATCATTGGCGGGTTGAGTGTATTACAGGTGATATGTTGGGCGCAATGACCGAAGTTATGGAATCTATGTTGTTTTTGCTGATATCAGTCGTCTAAGATCCATAAATAAAATGTCTTTTTAAATTTTGGCAGCCTCGTAAAAAGTCATTTGCGAACGACTTTGAGCGTTTTGATAGGTGGTACGTTAAGAATTGGAAGCTGTTTGAGGAGTTTACGACGAGTTCTTGAAATTTTGTATCACATATCTAAACGCTCCAAAATGGTCATTTAGAGAGCAATATTGTCTTTTTACGAGTTCATAAATTTTAACCACATAAGAGAAAAGGAAGCAAATTATGAAAACTTTGTATAAGAAGCACTTTTTTCCAAAACAGACCCTGATATTGCTTGTCGCAGTGGCACTGATCTTCGGATCTGTATCAAAAGGTTCGTCTGCTAAGCCCGGCCATCTTATTCTCATCACAAAGCAAGAGGCGGCGTTGGCCGACGCTCCGGAAGATCCGAAAATCGCCGACAAGCTTTTGAAGGGGATCGATCAGTGTGTCGGCTGTGGCGATTGCGAAGAGGTCGGGCGAGGACCTTTTATTGTCCTAATCAGTCCAAAAAACGGGGGGCGTTATCCCAAACCGATCAAGATCGATATTTTGTTTATCCCCCGTGATGATACCGCCATAGATCTTTCAACGTTCAAGGTGATTTATGTGAAAGTATTCGATATCAATATTACGAAGCGGCTGAAAAAACATACAACGGATAATGGGATTCAAATCCCCGAAGCTGAACTTCCGTCCGGAAAACACAAACTCAAAATTCTTCTGGCAGACACCAAGGGACACATGTCAACCCAAAAACTGGCTTTTGTTGTTCAATAGGATTAACGGCATCCAGCGGTTAATACGACCTCAATTGGTCAAAAAAGAAAAATGATAACTCACCAATCAAAAAGATATAAAATCTAATCACCTGGCCATCTCTGCTTGCTGACACTGCGCGAGAGACGATAGACCCGATCGAGTTCCTCACAAGCCATATCAAATGTTTTCCCGTGGATATATGCAAGACTGGCTTTTTTAGAGACCTCCCAACCGATCTCCAGGGAAATTTTCCATGGCGTGACTTTTTTAGCCATTCGAAAGACCTTCAAAGGCCATTTTAACCAACCATAGGTTTTGTAAGATTTTTTAATGACATTTTGAAGCGATTTTGGAAGGAGATTATCGGAAAAATTTTTGGCTCTATAAATGGTTTCCAAGCGGGCTCTGTATAACCTGCGGATTAAAGGGTGTTCTCTTCCTTTGCTTACCTTGCCCGCCCAGGTTCGAGCGCTCTCAAGTAAAGGGCCGAGAGCGGCTTCTTCCAAAGGAAAATCTGAATCAGGAAAATATTTTGTCGAAATAATTTCAGCGGCTTTGTGGACAGCACCCCGCCACTTTTTAATGTTTGAATTCGAGATCGCCATGGATGAAAACCAGACCAGCTGATTCCGAACCTCCTGAATCTGAGGATCTCTTTTTGGTTCATCGTCGTTTTCCAAGGCATCCAGTTCCTCCAAGGTTTCTTCCAGCTCTTTTTCCCCTTCGTTTTGGATAGAAGTATCCGTGCCACTGTAAGCTTCTATCGCCAGCTTACCAATAAAAATATAAAGATCCGCCATTAGATATTTGATTAACATCAAGGTGGTCAAATGTCGGAAAAGATAAACCAGCCAACTAAAAGGATCGAGAAACAGAAATAGACGAAATCGAGCCATCCGTTGAAACATTTTTTTATGGGCTGAAATCCATCTATACAGAACAGACCCGGAGAGCCGGAGGTACCATCGGCGAATATTTCTAATTTTCCGAATGTTAATTGATTTGAGCCTTTTAAAACCGGGCCGGCCGAGAATAAGATCAAACTGATTCAATGATTTTTCAAGACTCTGGAGAAAAGAACCGATGCCAATCTGAAGTTCGGGACAATCTGAATTTGGGTGAAAACAAGAAGCAATTGACCTGATGTAGAGCGGAAGCTCACGAAGTTCTTCGATATCCGGGGAAAAAGATTGAAAAACTTCCCCACAGGTGTCTTCAATGATTTTGACCCCTTTTTTTATTTGCAAACCATTCTGTTCGGCAAAACTTTTAAGTTCCTTTAATTCCACCTTTAAAGACCTTTTCCAACTGAAAATACCCTTGACTCTCCATATAACAAAAAAAGCTGCCGATAGGATAATAAGTGTTGAAATGGCCCAAAGGGCCTTTAAAAAATACCACCATTCCATTTTATTGATTAGCGGCCCTCGAAGGTGGGCTGCCGTTTTTCCACAAAGGCCTTTGCCGCTCTTTTGTGATCTTCGGTACCCATTGTACGCACCATATGAAGCGCTTCCAGATTGAGTACTTCCTTAAGAGCAGTGCCCGCGGCTGCAGCATTGATATTGCGTTTTATATAGTTGAAGGCGATCGTGGGTCCGTTGGCCAGCTGATTGGTGATCTTGAGGGTTTTTTCCTCCAGTTCATCCCCGGAAACCACCTGATTCACCAGACCGACCTCCAGCGCTTGTTGCGCATTGATCTGCTTGGCGGTAAAGAACAGCTCCTTGGCTTTGGCCGGACCGACCAGTTGAGTCAGAAAATAACTGCAGCTGAAATCACCGGAAACCCCGACCAAGGCAAAAGCAGTGGTCATGATCAGGTCATCGGCGGCAAAGCGTAAATCGCAAGCCAACGCGATCCCCATACCTCCGCCGGCTGTCGGGCCACGCAACATCGCTATAGTTGGTTTGGGCATCTCGTGAAGGAGCTCGCAGGTCTCCATCATTTTGCGAATATCATAGGCCATGTTTTCCAGGCCGGCGCTCTCTGCACCCGCACCTTTTGCCTTATTTTGTTGGAACATCATCTTCACGTCACCACCCGCACAAAATCCACGACCGGCACCCGTTAAGACAACCGCACGAATCCCCGGATCAGCCGCGACTGTTTGCAGGGTTTTGCGCAGAACTAAAAGCATATCTCCGTATAGGGCATTAAGGTGATCGGGTCGATTAAGGGTGATAACTGCTAGGTTCCCCCGAGTTTCCAATAAAATTTCATCGCTCATGACCTACTCCTTTTTTAAAGGTTATCGATAATTTCGTTAAAATAATGACTCAAGTTTCGCACCTCCGATTGGGCATGGTCCTGCATCTGTCAAAGTGCTCATCATCAATCTTTTCCATAATAATTTCTATTTACCCTATGCCAGATGCGATTTTCCTTAAAATATCAGGTGCGAAACTTGAGTTATTATTAGATTTCGGGATTGCTGCAATGAATTGGTGGCGTTCTATCTGTCCATGGTCTTGCTTGCTCCAATTGAGCTGCCAGGCGAAAAAGTGTTGCCTCGTCCCCGAACCAACCCGCGAATTGCACACCAATCGGCATATTTTCCTCATTCCAAAACAGAGGTACCGACATTGCGGGTTGACCTGTTATATTATAGATATAGGTCAGCGTGGACAAGGTGTTAGACATCTTGGCCCATCTCATTGGATCGGCTGGCACCGGCCGGAAAGAACCGAGTTTTGCAGGGGGAATGCAAACTGTCGGGGACAGGATCATATCATAGCCTCCCCCATCTTGCCATCGGGCTAATTTTCGTGAGAAGCGTTGGATGCTTTCCAATGCGCCCAGATAATCCGCCCCCGTTCGTTTCAAACCGGCTTGATAAGTTATCCAGGTTATTGGCTCCAGTTGCTCCTTCGCTATCTTCTTTCCCAACTCTGTTTCCCAATAGGCGATGAATCGTCCGGTAAGGCAGGTAAAGATTTTACCAAAGGCCTTGAAGAGATCCGGATAGCTCAAATCTCCCGGAACAACCTCTTCAACGATATGTCCCAGCGTTTCGCATAGCCGGGCCGCATCCTTCACTGCGCTTTCACAATCCGGATGTAACCGGGCTTCCAAGCTCCACCCTTCCGGTATGGAAGATAAAAGCCCGATCTTTAAAGGCCGAACCTCCCGCTTCACTTCTTCTAGAAAAGGGTGCTCCTTTGGCGGGGCATGGTACGGATCTCCAAGGTCCGGCCCTGACGTTGCGTCCAAAAGAGCTGCCGAATCCCTGACGGTGCGAGTCAACCCATGTTCATGGACAAGCCCGCCACCGATATCGCCAAAATATGGCCCCAGTGGGTTCCGACTCCGAGTCGGTTTTAGGCCAAAGAGACCACAGAAAGATGCGGGGATTCGAATCGATCCACCCGCATCGCTACCGTGAGCCATCGTGACAATCCCCGCCGCCACCGCCGCTGACGACCCGCCGCTTGAGCCGCCTGTCGTTAAACTCGGGTCCCAAGGGTTGACGGTTGCCCCATAAAGAGCGGGTTCCGTGGTGGGAAGAAGGCCAAACTCAGGCGTATTTGTTTTACCGATAACGATTAATCCACTCGCTCTCTGTCGTTTTACCAACTCGCTGTCAAGTTTCGATACATAACCCTTGACGGCAAAAGAGCCCTCGTGAAAAGGTGCTCCCTTGTATTCTGCAATCAGGTCTTTCAAAAGAAATGGAACGCCATGGAAAAGACTGTCGGGCAATTTTTGTTCAGCGGTTTCCGAATCCCAATTTTCCGCAATTTCGCGAGCCTGATCGTACATCGTATGAATCACAGCGTTGAGCTTGGGATTTACCCGTTCAATTCGTTGAACCGTGATTTCTAGTAATTCGGTTGCCCTAATTTCACCTTTTCGGATCAATCCCTCCAAACCTATTGCATCATAGTCGATCAATTCATCCTTCATATAGCCCCTTTCATCTAGCCAGAATAAACCGGACAAGCCGGGATATCCCTAAGCACGATTACAAGTTTTGAAATAGCTTCTAATCCTGTGACAGTAAACCAATGAGTCGCTTAAAATCAGATAAAAATGTTGTTCTTATCCAGTTTCTGTAATCCATTTCCAAAAATTTGCCCGTATCACGGAGTCTCTTCTTTGTATCCGCCTTCTCAATAATATTTAGAATTGTTTTATAAAGATTTGCACGATCACCATATGCTT